>MTLC01002487.1_pt1 | contig 18074 bp, 14 predicted proteins | sample 1982451 | NCBI WGS metagenome assembly MTLC01 (sample SAMN05710165, study PRJNA340218) | biofilm metagenome | isolation source: sample SPH anode biofilm adapted to +100 mV | place: USA | collected 2012-02-03 | reverse complement strand
TGCGATTGAAAGAGAATATTAAAGAAAAGGCTTGTATATTAAGGGAGAAAAGGAGAGGAGTAGTGATGATGACGGAACAAGGGAAGGTAGAAGAAAAACCAAGGTGGGCGGACCTGCTGAAAGCGGTGCAGCAGGAAGTACGTCCGGCTATCGGCTGTACGGAACCGGTAGCCGTGGCCCTGGGGGCGGCTATCGCCGCCCGGGAGTTGGGCAAACCGGTGGAACGCATTGAAGTCCAAGTATCCGCTAATATGATGAAAAACGGCATGGGCGTTATGGTGCCGGGAACGGGCATGGCGGGCCTCGCCATTGCCGCTGCCGCCGGAGCCGTCAGCGGCGACCCGGAGGGCAAGCTGGAAGTCTTAAAGAATCAGAACAAAGCCGACGTAAAGCGAGCCAAACAAATGGTGGCGAAACACAAGGTACACCTTGCCATTGCCGAAGTGCCTAATGTGCTCTATGCGGACGTGAAAGTCTTTAGCGGCAGCAAGTGGGCCCGCGTGTGCATTGCCGACGATCATACCCAAGTAGTGCGTGTGGAGCGCGAGGACGAAGTGCTTTATGAAAAGCGCAGCGAGGAAAGTACCGCAGAAAACGCCTTCTCACTAGAAGGCGTTACCGCTAGCGAGGTTTATGAGTTTGCCACCACCGCGCCGCTGGATTCGCTTCGCTTTATCTTGGAGTCCGCTAGGCTGAACGATGCCTTGGCGGACGAAGGGCTAAAAGGCGGCTATGGCCTTCATATCGGCGCGACCTTGCAGCGTCAAAGCGAGGAGGGCTTGCTGGCCGATAGCTTAATGAACCGCGTTCTGCTCCGTACCACCGCCGCTTCGGATGCCCGCATGGGCGGTGCGTCGCTGCCTGCCATGACCAACTCCGGCTCCGGCAACCAAGGCATTACCGCTACCGTACCGGTGAGCGTGGTGGCGCAGTATGTCCAGGCGGATGAGGAAACGTTAATCCGCGCGCTTATGCTGTCGCATGCAATGGCGATCTATATTCACAGCAAGCTACCCAAGCTGTCCGCCTTGTGCGCCGTCTCTACGGCGGCGATGGGCGCGGCATCCGGAATGGCGTGGCTGCTGCGCAAGGATTTTGGGACCGTAAGCATGGCGATTTCCAGCATGGTAGGAGATATGGTGGGCATGATTTGTGACGGCGCCTCCAACAGCTGCGCCATGAAAGTATCCACCGCCGTATCCTCCGCCTGCAAGGCGGTACTCATGGCGCTGGAGGGAACCCGTGTTACCGGCTGCGAAGGCATTGTGGCCGAAGACGTGGACGCCTCTATTGCCAACGTCGGGGAACTGGCTTGCAAAGGCATGGTCCAGACCGACGACCAAATCCTGAAGATTATGCTTCATAAAGTAGGCTAAAGAAGAAGGTGCAAAAATGAAAGACGTGATCTATACGGACGGTGCGCCCAAAGCCATTGGTCCGTACTCGCAAGCCATAAAAGCCAATGGATTCCTCTTTGTCTCCGGCCAACTGCCGATGGACCCGAAGAGCGGCAAGTTTCCAGCAGGCGGCATTGAAGAGCAAACACGCCAGTCCCTGGAGAACCTAAAAGCCATTCTTGAAAAAGCGAATGCTTCTTTTGAGGACGTGGTAAAGACGACCGTCTTGATGCAGGACCTGGAAAACTTTACCGCCATGAATGCAGTGTATGCTGAATACTTTACCAAGAACCATCCAGCTAGAGTCTGCGTGGAAGTGGCCAAGCTGCCGCAAAACGCACTCGTGGAGATAGAAGCCATTGCCGTGTGCTGCGGCTAACCAAGGCCCCTCTAACATACTATAGATAAGCGCCAGGCCGTGTGAAATGAAACCTTCACACGGCCTGGCGCGCTTTTGAAGCCTCATAAGGATATGCCAATTACAACAAGTTATCATTCAAATAGGGAAATACGATATAATATAAAGTGAATGCGCGAGGTCATCAGGGGGAACCGAGATGTTTTTAAATGAACGGTGTGCTGTGTGTGGACGCAAATTAACTGGAAGATTTGGGAGTTTGCCCATGTCTTTTAAATATTGCCCAGCCTGTGGTGCGGACGGAAATCCACTGATGAAGACAGTGCAGCGCGGTGACTCATAGATATTGCCATAATTGCGGACAAAAGCTGCGGAGTATCTTATGATAAAGTGAGATACATATAGATGACATCTGTTAGGGGATAAAATCCCATTACGGCAATGGCAGCAGAAAGAGGAGAAGGTACGTGATTTCGTTTATACTTTCAGGGATTACATTAGGATTTTATGCGGGATTTTCACCGGGGCCGTTATTTGCTATGGTGATATCGCAAACCATACATTATGGGTTAAAAGAAGGCTTCAAGGTGGCCGTTGCGCCACTGGTTACCGACGGGATGATTGTGGCGTTGGCGGTAGGCGTGATGTCTCTGCTGTCTTCGGTGCAGGGGATGCTGGGCGTTATTTCCCTGCTCGGCGGTGTCGTTGTTTGCTACCTGGGGTATGAGAACCTGCGGTTTCAAGGAGAGAGCAACGGTATAGGAAACGCAGAACCTGGGTCGGTAGTAAAAGCGGCGGTGGTAAATGCGCTGAACCCCCATGCGTATCTGTTTTGGTTTATTATCGGCGGGCCGCTGCTGATGAATGCCTATACTGTGGATATCATGGCTGCCGTCGGCTTTATCGCCAGTTTTTATCTGGCCTTTGTTTGCGCCAAGGTTACGTTGGCGATGGTGGTGAATCGCTCTAGAAGATTTTTACAAGGACCTCTTTATATCGGCGTGATGAAAGCACTGGGCGTTGTGCTGATGGTATTTGCCATGAAGTTGTTTTGGGATGGGGCGCAGCTGTTGCAAGAATACTGGAATTGAAAAATAGGCGGTAAAGGCGATGAAACAAAAATGGATGATCGGTGAACTGGCCAAGATGTTTGACGTGTCCACCGATACGCTGCGGTACTATGAAGCGGAAGGGTTGCTCCGGTCTCATCGAGATGAGGCAAACGGGTACCGCTATTATTCGTATGATGAGTTGTTTGTTTTGATGGATATTTTGTTGTTTCGCAGCCTGGGATTGCCGGTTAAAGAGATTCAGCCCCTGGTGACGACTAAAAAACTTGGTGAGATTAAAGAGATATTGCAGCAAAATGATGGTCTGATTGAAAAACAATTGGCCATACTGCAGCGGCAGCGAAAGCAGCTTGCGCAGATTGTTTCTCAGCATGAGCTGTGCGAACAGCATCTTGGACAGTTTTCGATTGTCGCGGCGCCTGCCTTTAAGTCTAAGTTTTTAGGGAGTGACGTAGAGGACGTGCTTCGCGTGGTCAAGCAGTATAAAACTGATGAAGGATGGATGGAGCGCATTCGTCATACTTTGTTTTTGCCGACGGAAGAGGTGTTTGGATCGCGCAGTTTTGAAGCGGCGGAAATGGGGATTAGCTTTGATGACGAAACTATACGGGAATTTGAGGCGGGCGAGCAACAGCAGTTTTCGTTATCGTTGGACAAAGAGTGCGTGTATACGGTCATCGGCACCGATTATTCGAATAGGGAACATGCAGTGTTTGAGCAGGCGCGGGCGTGGCTGACGGAGCGGGGGCGGAGTATGGAAGGACCGCTGCTCGGGAGGTACTTGGCAAGCTCTCATCAAGAGGGTCTTGATTATTATGAAATATGGATTGCCTTGCAGGCGACTTGACCTTGGAGTTACTCCAAGGTTTATTCTTTTAGTGGGGGTGATCGCTATGCAAGAAAATGCGTTGGGCACAAAAAGTATTCCGACGTTGTTTTGGCAATACAGCATTCCGACCGTTGCCGCGATGCTGTTTCTGGGAGTAAATACGATTGTGGACGGTTTGTTTGTGGGGCGCTATATCGGTGCGGACGCCTTAGCTGCCGTGAATATAGCCATGCCGTTCAGCAGCTTTTTGTTGGCGTTTAGCATTGTTATCGGTATTGGCTCACAGTGTTTGATAGGACGAAAATTAGGCGAAGGAAGCGGCAAGGAAGCCAATCACGTTTTCACCACGGCGTTGATCCTAGCTGGCGGGATCGCATTTGTATTTGCGGGGCTGGGGGTGCTTTTTTCTGAACCAATTGCTTATGCATTGGGTTCCAGCGAAAGACTAATGCCGCTGGTTTCGTCTTATATCAGCTATTTGGGCTTGTTTTTACCCTGCTTGGCGTTGATGATGGTTTTGGATTATGCCCTAAAGACGGTGGCCATGCCTGTCTACGCGATGTGGGCGCTGGTGGTGGCCGTTATAAGCCATATGGTGTTAAATTGGCTTTTTATTGCGGTGTTGGATTTCGGAATTCAGGGGGCGGCAATTGCTACGGGGATTGCCTTTGCCGTCGCGTTTATTATGGCGGCGCTTCCTTTTCTTCGCTCTCATTCCATGCTAAAACCGTTTGCTGGTTCATGGAGCCAAGCGTCGGCGAAGAGCATTTTATATCATGGAGCGTCCGAGGGCGTGAGTGAGATGGGAACTGGGGTCACTACTTTTTTGTTCAACCTTACCTTAATGCGGTATGTTGGAGAAATGGGAGTGGCGGCCTTTACGCTTATTGGTTATTTGGCGTTTATAGGGAATAATGTGTTGCTGGGCTTGTCGGATGGCGTGGGCGCGATTATTAGCTACAACTATGGAAGCTGTCAGATGAAGCGCGTGAAAAAAGCACTGCAGCTTGTTGCTGCCAGCGCCGGGGTTATCGGCATCGGGATGTTTGCCGCTATTTTTATTTTTGCCGGAGATGTTATTTCGTTGTTCTTGCATGAGGGAAATGAAGACATCGTGCGCTTTGCCGTCTATGGAGCCAAACTATATGCGTTTGCCTTTTTGGTCAATGGGTTCAATATTGTTGCGGCAGGTTATTTTACGGCGATTGGGAACCCGGGGCAAGCGGTGTTGGTTGCTTTGAATAAAGGGGTCTTGTGGATCGTTGCGGGAATCACTATTTTGCCTGTTCTATTTGGGGTTAAAGGAATCTGGTTGACGGTGCCTATTGCGGAATTTGCAACGCTGGTGTTGTCGGGAAGCTTGCTGTGTCGGCATTTTCGATGCTCGTAAAACGTTTGGATAGACTGTCTTGAACGAGCTATAACGTATCGCAAATGAACGGTCGTTATATAAAAAGAAGTTGAGATGAAACAAAGTTTCATCTCAACTTCTTTTTATATAACCCTAGTCGGAAGCGAACTTACAGTTTTATTTATTGATCTGTAGTAGAGAAATCTAAAAGACCTTGCTCAGTTAGCCAAGTGTAGATGCATTGAATAAATTTTTTAGCAGCGGGAGAAAGTTGTTTGAAAGAAAGCGTGGCTAAGCCAATGATGCGATATTCTTTTGGTTCTAAGGGAAGCAAATGGATATCAGGGGGAATGTTTTCTAAGATCAGTTCCGGCAGGATGCTAATGCCTAACCCTTTTTGGACCATAGCGATGATGGTTCTTCCTTCCATAAGCTCATATTTAGTCTGCAAGGGAATGTTGCTATGAAGCAGGAGGCGGCGGATATTATCATCAGCGCCCCATTGCGGCATAATAAAAGGTTCATCTTTGAGCTTAGATAGGGGAAGTTTTTTTTAGCCTTTCAGGTGATGTGTAGGAGGCAATAGGGCGAATAACGTATCTTTGCATAGCGGATATACTTCAAAAGGCTTAGACGTAGGTAAGGAGACAAAGCCAAAATCAACTGTTTTGTTCGAAATCCATTTGTTCATTTCATCATAGCATCCTAAATGAGTTTTCACTTCAATTTGTGGATATTGAGAATGAAAAGAAGCTAGAATGCTGGGAAGCCATTTAATAGAGATACTGGATAATGTGCCAATGCGCACTAAACCGGTCTCAATGCCTTTAATAGAAAGGGCTTCTTCGCGAAGCTGTTCTTCGTGGTGCAAAATCATTTTAATATGAGATAAAATACGCTCGCCGTTATGAGTAAGTTGCATGCCGGAGCGTTCTCGTTTAAATAATGAAATCCCCAACTCTTTTTCGAGAGAAGAAATAGCGTAACTAACGCTTGATTGCGTCAAATTTAATTTTTCAGAAGCTTGGCGGAGGCTGCCAACTTCGGCGACAGTATGGAAAATTTGATATTTCGAGATAATCAAGGCAATTCCTCCGTTGGCATGTAGACGTCTTAAAACATACTTTAGTCCATGAAAATCGAATTAGCAAGCAGTTTATGTTAAAAAAGTGTACAAGAAACCGACACTTTTATTGATTCAATGAAAAAATGTTCACCGTTCAAAAAACATGAAGTGTAATATAAAATATTTGAACTATTGGTCTGCAACAGGGAATGCTAGAATGAATTTAAATTACTTGAAATATTATACAACGGAATTTTTCCGGTTGCTCCGTTGGGTCTTCAGGAGCCATGAGGTTAGCAGCAGGGAGATGGCATCGGAAGATGAATTCATAACCGAGAGGAATCATTAGGTCAGGAATTATCTTATTCAATGAGAAGGAGGGGGTTGTTAACGTGGAAAATCTAGGAAATATCATTAATCTCTTAAATGGCTATGTCTGGTCACCGGCCATGCTGGTCTTTGTTGTTGTATCTGGCGTATATTTTTCCATCCGGCTCCGTTTTACCCAAGTCCGTAATTTGCGGGATATGGTGAGAAATTTGGTAAGTAACCAAAGTTCGGAAAGCGGAATCTCCACCTTCAGTTCCTTTTGGACAACCATGGCGGCTCGGGTCGGTGTCGGTAATATTGCCGGCGTGGCGGTAGCTGTTTATATGGGGGGGCCGGGAACCATCTTTTGGATGTGGGTTACCTCGATTTTGCTGGCGGCCATATCTTTTGCCGAATGTTCCCTGGGCCAGCTGTATAAATTGCGGGTTGACGGCGAGTACCGTGGCGGCGCCTACTATTGTGCTGAAATCGGTTTAGGTTGGGGATGGTTTAGCAAGCTGTTTGCGACGGTTACTGTTGTTGGAATGCTGTTCGGCATGCCTGGGATTCAGGCCAACATGATCGGCGAGGGCTTAAATCACAGCCTGGGAATTCCTCCGCTGCTGACCGGCGTAGTTGGAGCGATACTATTAGGTATCATTATCCTTGGAGGTATCAAACGGATTAGCTCATTTGCTGCGATTCTTGTTCCTATCAAAGTAGGAATCTTTTTACTGCTGACGGCCATTGTGCTGATTGCAAATTATGATCGGATTCCTACTATGTTTAGCTGGATTTTTTCATCGGCATTTAATCAGGGATCTGTATTTGGCGGTATGATGGGCAGCGCCATTTCTATGGGGATTCGGCGCTCTACGTTCGCGTCCGGCGCTGGCATGGGTGAAGAAACTCCGGCTGCAGCTGCGGCTGAAACTGCGCATCCGGCCGGACAGGGTTTAGCGAACTCATTTGGTATTTATATGGATATTATAATCTGTACCTGTTCCGGCCTCATGATTCTGGTGACCGACTGCTTTAATACGGCTTCCGGTTATATTGGTTCGGGTTCTCCCCAAATGGCGGCTTTGGCTGCATCCGGTAAAAATGGCATTGTTTTTCCCCAAGAGGCTGTTGGTACGCTGATGCCTGGTCTTGGCGAATTTGTTATGGGGGTAGTGGTCATATTATTTGCCTTTACTACAATCCTTAGCTATTATTATCAGGCGGAAACCGGTATGGCCTATCTCTTAGGCAAGGCCAGCGAGAGCAAACGTAAAAATGTTTACCTGGTTATGAAAATTATGGTGCTCTTAGTTTATATTTACTTTTCCACAACCACTTCGAGCGTTGCTTGGGGGGCCGCTGACCTGGCCTGTGGGATGATGGTATGGCTGAATGTGTTAATGTTGTGGTTTTTGTTTCCAAAGGTCGTTGCGATACTGAATGACTATGAAGAACAACGCAATGCCGATCAGGTTCCTTTTTTCGATCCGGATAAAGTCGGTATTTCGAATGTCGATCTTTGGAAAGAGATTAACAAGGACAAAATTGCTGCGACAAAATCGAGTGCTAAAATCGCCGTTGCTAGAAAATGAATCTTCCAGGCGAATCAATAAAGTTTTTTGCTGAGCATTATTATGGATAGGCAGATCCTATATTGCAATATAGATGCTTGAAAATCATGGTGTTACCAGTTTTTCGTATAAAAATAGGTTGAGATGAAACTTAGTTTCATCTCAACCTATTTTTTATATTGAGGTTTGCGGAATAATACAGGTAAAAATCATAAAATGGCAGTGTATTGTTCCGATAAATGATAAACTAGAGGAAAGCATATGATTGAAATGTTTAACCGAAAGGTTCGATTGCAAAGAATACATTATGAATTGGAAGAAACCTAAATAAAAGCTGCATAGTGCTTGTGATGGGAGGGGTTTTGTGAAGCGGTGCATTGTAGTAATGGGATAGTCATAATGGTATCAAAAGGCAAAGGAGCAGGATGCAAATGACTATTCCAGATCCAAGTAAGATATATCCTCGTAGTAATGATTATCAAACGGTCTATCTGAAGAATGTAATCACAAGGGGAAACGTAAAAGTTGGGGACTATACAATCTATAACGACTTTCACCAGGATCCCCAAAATTTTGAGAAAAACAATGTTCTTTATCAGTATCCGATCAACAACGATAAACTGATCATTGGAAAATTTTGTTCCATTGCGTGTGGCGCAAAGTTTCTCATGACGAGTGGAAATCATAAAATGGCATCATTATCCACGTATACGTTTCCGATATTTTATGAGGAATGGGGCTTGGACGTTAATGAGGTAGTAGATGCGTGGGATAACAAGGGCGACATTGTAATTGGAAATGATGTGTGGATCGGGTATGAGTCTATCATAATGTCCGGGGTGAAAATCGGTGATGGCGCCATTATTGGTACGCGGGCAACGGTGACGAAAGATGTTCCACCTTATGCAATTGTCGGGGGCGCTCCAGCCAGGATTATAAAAAAACGATTTAGTGATGATGTGATTTTGAAACTGTTGGACATTAAATGGTGGGACTGGCCCTGCGAAAAAATACAAGATAATATTGAACATATTCAAGCAGGGTGTATTGAGAAGTTAAAACATCAGTAGTATTGTTGACTTTGGCTTATGGATGCCAATCTGAGCAATAGGCTAACGTAAAGGCCTCGCGAGGCGTAGCTTCGCGAGACCTTTGCAATATGGGGGAATTAAATACAGGAGGTAATCGTATGAAAATTTTTTACACGTTTATGACCATGTTGCTTCTTTTGATTTACCCTAATTTTACTTTTGCCTCAGGAGATGCTATTAGTGCGCAGGGGTTGACATCTCCTATTGAAACGTTGTTTGATGTTAGCCTGGGAATGAATCTTGACGAGGCTAGAAGAATTTTTAAGCAAGAGCCGTATGTTTCCAAGTGGGTTGATCGAGAAAAGAACCCTGCTAAAACGAACAATCATTTTGTCTTCTATGACTATCGGGAAAGCATAGAAAGTAAGGCTTTTCCGCAGGTGAAAAGAGAGTTTACCATTAATGCGGATAGAAATAATACGATCAACCAAATCACGTATGTGCTATGTTTTCGTAATGAAGCGGAGTACAATAAACTACTTAATGCCTTGGTAGAACGGGCAACTGCGGAGTGGGGAGCGGTGCAGGATGAACAAATTACTGGCCCTGAAAACCGAGAAGCGCTTCATCGGACTTGGGGCAAGGACAACTTGCATCTTACGATTGTGACGCGGTATTATCCGGAGTATAATCGCCAATTTCCTTATAGTATCCGCATTGCTCGAACGAAAAGCTGAGTACAAGGTTGTGCTGAAACATAGTGTTGGCACAACCTTTTTTATTCTGTGTAAATCGTATAATGGCATAGGCGCGATTGGTCTGAAGCAATGAGAAATAAAATATCGAAGCAATAAAAAGAAGGCTGCAACCTCTAAAGGTTGTAGCCTTCTTTTTGAATTTAGGTGAGAAAAGCGAAAGGAGTAGCTAAAAATTTGCCGGAGTGACAGCAAAAACCACTTCGACCGTAGAATCAGTTTCATTTTTCCACATATGACGGATACTGGGAGGGATTTTTACACTGTCTCCCTTTTCTAGTGTTTCTGTAGTTTCATCTAGATAAAGCGTAACCGTTCCTGCTAACACGTAAGCCACTTCTTCTCCCGCATGAGATAGCGAAACCTCCGAGGATTGGGAGTGAGGGGGGATAGACATTAGAACCATCTCAATGGCTCCGGTTAAGTCTGGCGAAAGCAGGGTATACTCCCAATTGCTGTGAGGGAAGATGATTTTCTTTCGGTTATTGGCACGAGTGATTAATTTGTTAACATTTGTAGGTTCGACAAACAAGCTGAAGAGAGGGATATCTAAAGAAACTGCAATCATTCGCAGCGTGTTCAGAGAGGGATTGGCAAGACCTCTCTCAATTTGGCTTAACAATGAAGGGGAAACGTTTACTGATAAAGCTAGTTGGCGGAGGCTGAGGCCTTTGTTATTTCTAGCGGTTGCAATTTTTTGGCCGAGTTCAATACTATCGTCATTAATTGGCATCGTAAAAACATTCTCCTTACAAATTTTAATACTGGATGTATTCTAGAAAAATGCAAAGTTCAATGAGTAGAAAGATAAACCTAGTTGTGTTTAATGTAATTTAATGTTATCAGAATCTGTGTTTTTTAACAACTGCTTGTGATGATTTCCCTTGCGTGTCAATATACGGTGATTTTTTGATAAAAAATAGACTGTTTGTAAAAATAATTCTATTGCAAATGGAAAAGACTTGGTGTATATTAAACGTAATTAAACAGTTAAACTGTATTTAACAAATTGAACATTTATTAAACAAAATAACGATGGTAAATAAAGATACTGTGATTATGATGATGCTATCCAAAGAATGAAAATAAATTAGTGGAGGGGTATATGGAAAACAGGCATGTTTTAGAGACAAAAATAGAAACTTGGAAAAAAGAGCACCCGGCCTTGGCTGATTTGCAGAATATGCGCGAAATCGTTTGGTTAAATCCGCTTTATGGGCAAGAAAAGCATGAACAAGTTGCTTCAATTTCAGAAAAAGATATTCAGGATGCGGAAGAGCGGCTTGTGCGATTTGCATCTTTCATTGAAAAAGCATTTCCGGAAACAAAGAAGGATGAAGGCGTCATTGAATCGCCGCTTGCACACATCCCTACTATGCAAGAGCAAATGAGTCAGTTGTGCGGTGCGCGTATTCCAGGGAAAGTTTATGTTAAGCTCGATAGCCAACTGCCTATTTCCGGCTCAATAAAAGCAAGAGGCGGGGTGTATGAAGTCCTCTATTTAGCAGAGTCTATTGCCATGGAGCACGGAGGCTTATTGTGGACAGACGACTACGCTGTACTTAAAAGTAGTAAATTTCAACAGTTGTTCTCGCAATACACTATTGTGGTTGGTTCGACAGGAAATTTAGGACTGAGCATCGGCATTATGGGAGCGGCATTAGGGTTTCGAGTGATCGTTCATATGTCTGTGGACGCGAAAAAATGGAAGAAGGATATGCTTCGGAGTAAAGGAGTATCCGTCGTTGAGCATGCTGCTGACTACTCGGAGGCAGTTGAAGCTGGGCGAAGAGACGCTGAAAAAGATCGTAAGAGTTATTTTATTGACGACGAAAATTCACGTCATCTTTTTTTAGGATATGCGGTGGCGGCAAAAAGACTGCAAAAGCAATTAGCGCGAGAAGGGGTAGTTGTTGATGAAGAGCATCCTCTTTTTGTGTATTTGCCCTGTGGTGTTGGAGGTGGCCCTGGTGGTGTTACCTTTGGAATGAAATCAATTTATAAAAAAAATGTTAATAGCTTTTTTGTAGAACCCACGCATTCGCCTGCGATGCTGCTCGGCTTGATGACGGGTTTGCATGAAAAAATTTCTGTGCAAGATTTGGGTATTGATAATCGTACTGCTGCGGATGGACTAGCCGTGGGGAGACCTTCCGGTTTGGTAGGACGGATGTTGGAAAGAGATATTTCCGGCGTGGTCACTGTGCAGGATGAAAACTTGTATTTGCTCTTGACGCTATTAGCCGATTCAGAAGGGATCTTCTTGGAACCATCTGCATTGGCCGGGTTTATGGGTCCGATGCAAATGGTAGCAACAAAAGAAGGCCAGCGCTACTTGGAAGAAAGAGAACTGGTAAAGAAAATGGATCGCGCTACTCATATAGTATGGGCAACAGGGGGAAGCATGGTGCCTAAAGAGGAAATGGACAAATTTTATCAGCATGGCCTTGAAATTATGCAAAGTAAGACGGTTTGAGAACGAGCATTCCTTAGTGAAGTGGAAATGAAGTAAATTTAGAAAGAAGGTCTGAGCATGAAAAAGGTAATTTTTACGAAAGAAGCGCCGGGGGCGATTGGTCCCTATTCGCAAGCGATTGAAGCAAACGGGTTTGTATTTGTATCCGGTCAGACCCCGCTAAGTCCAAGTACTGGTGAAATTGTGAGCGACGATGTGAAAGAGCAAACAAAGCAATCGCTAGACAATGTAAAAACGATCTTGCAAGCTCGCGGCCTTGATGTTGACCATATCGTGAAAACAACTATTTTCTTAAAGGATATGAATGATTTCAAGGTTGTAAATGAAGTATATGCTAATGCGTTCAGCGGCAGCTATCCGGCGCGCTCTTGCGTAGAAGTGGCACGGCTGCCCAAAGATGTGCGCGTCGAGATAGAAGCGATTGCTGTAGTTAAGTGACTGATGTTAAAAAGCGTCTCATAAGGAGGGGATTAACATGCTTGATATTCTAATCAAACAAGTGAAAGTGCTTGATGGTACTGGTAACCCTGGATTTATTGCAGATGTAGGAGTCGTAAAAGGGAAAATTCAAGAGGTTGGATTCATTACAAGAAAAGCGAAGCTTGTTATTGATGGAAACGGGCTCTGCGTCTCTCCGGGGTTCATCGATCCACATGCGCATGATGAAGGATGTCCATTTTTTGATGAAGCTGTACTAAACAAATTGTCGCAAGGGGTAACTACTGATATTTCTGGAAATTGCGGGCAAAGCTTAGCGCCTGTGTCGGAGCGGTATTGGAAGGAAAATCAAAGCGTGCACGCTTTAATTAACCCGCCGGAGTGCATGCACGAGTTTACATCCTTCGGTAAGTTTCTGGATGCGGTTGAAAAGAAAAAAATCGGAGTGAATATGGGCTTTCTTGTTGGCCATGCGGCATTGCGAATTGCGGTTATGGGACTGGAAAATCGCGAGCCAAGTCTGGCCGAACTAGAGCAGATGAAAGTATACCTAAGAGAATCTCTTGAACAGGGGGCTCTAGGCTTATCTGCTGGATTGCTTTATCCGCCCGGGAGCATTGCTAAGCAAGATGAATTTGTCGAGTTATGTAAGGTGATCAAAGAGAAGAATGCGATATTTACAATTCATATTCGTGACGAAGGCGATTATGTGATTGAATCAGTAAAAGAAGCGATTGAAATCGCAAAACGGTCAGGTGCTTTTGTTAATATTTCGCATCATAAAGCAATCGGTAAAAAGAATTGGGGTAAAGTAAACACCACGCTCAAAATGATTGAAGAAGCGAATCAGGACGGGCTTAACGTAGGGTTTGATCAGTACCCATACAATGCAAACTGTACATACTTAAATACGATTCTGCCGCCTAGCTATCTCGTGAGGGAGCGAGAGCAGTTAGTGATGAACTTGAGAGAATCTCAATTCCGGGAACGTGTAAAAGAAGATATTCTTGCCTGTCGCGAGAAGTGGGACAATTTTGTAGTGAATGTAGGGTTTGCAGGGATGCTGGTAATCAAAGCCGATAAAACGCCCGATGCGGTAGGCAAGACTGTTAGTGAGTACGCAAATGCGCTCCAAAAAGATCCATTTGATACAGCGTTAGATTTATTGGTGGACAATCATTTGGATGTTATTGCGGTATATTTTAGCATGTCTGATGATGATGTAGAGACGGTGATGAAGAATCCCTATGGCATGGTTGGCACTGATGGCATCTATATGAAAAATAGAGAAAAGACGCATCCGCGGGTATCTGCTTCATTTCCGAGAGTGTTAGGCCGTTATGTACGAGAAAAGAAGGTATTGCAACTAGAAGAGGCCATTCGTAAGATGACGTCCTTACCAGCGCAAAGACTGCATTTGAAAAATAAAGGGCTGATAAAAGAAGATTTTGATGCCGATTTAGTCGTGTTTAATGCCAATACGATTATGGATAATGCCGACTTTATTGTCGATTCTTATGCACCCAATACAGGTATACGTTATGTTATTGTTGCTGGCGAAGTGGCGCTTAAAGATAATTTATATACCCATGCAGCTTCAGGACAAGTAATCCGGCGAAAAGAATTTTAAAGGGGTGAAATTTATGGTTTGGAAGAAACGATATAATGTACTGAGCGTAATTTTTGTCGCGTATTTGCTGTGCTACATGGATCGCATGGTAATGTCTACAGCCATTCCGTTTATAGCTAAAGAATTTGCATTATCTCCTTTAGAAATGGGAGCTGTGATGAGTGCTTTCTTCTTTAGCTATGCTTTATCACAAATACCTGGAGGTATTTTGGCGGATAAGTTTGGCGCACGGCTGGTTGTGGCTGGCGGTTTAGTTTGGTGGAGTATTTTTACGGCGATAACAGGAATGGCGTCTTCTTTAAAGACTATGATTGTATTTCGTGTTTTGTTTGGAATTGGGGAAGGGATTTTTCCGCCTGGCGCATTTAAAACAATCGCTTCTTGGTTTCCACATCGAGAAGTAGGAAGAGCAAGCGCAATTATGCTTACGACAAACTGCTTAGGCCCAGCGTTAGCTCCTATTTTTGTGGCCTATCTTGTTGTTGAATGGGGTTGGCGGATGGTTTTTTATAGCCTTCTGATTCCGGGTCTCATTGTGGCAGCGCTCGTATGGTGGCATTGTAAGAGCCCTCGTGCAAGTCAAGGAATTTCGGCAGAAGAGTTGGCTGAAATAGAAGGGGATCGTGTTGAAAAAGCGTTGCCGGAAAAGAAGATAGGCTTTGGACAATTAGTAAGAATGCCTTTAGTTTGGAAATGCTTTTTCACTTTGTTTTTCTTCAATATTGCATTATGGGGATTAATGTCGTGGTTGCCGACGTATTTAATGCAAGCCAGGGGTTTCAGTATTATGAAGATGGGAATTGCCTCATCGCTTCCATATGTATCCGGGACGATCGGGATTTTGATAAGCGGCTATCTTTCCGACCGATGGTTTAAAGATAAACGCCACTGGCTAGTTGTTTTTGGGGCGAGTATCGGCGCTGTATTTATTTATCTCAATGCAATGGCTGTATCGGCAGAAACGGCGGTACTTTATCAGATTATAGGTTTCTTCTTTTTGTGGATTGCGATGGCGTCAATTTTTACCATTCCGATTGCAACGCTGCCTTCTGAAGTGGCCGGGTCGGCTATGGGCCTTGTTAATACAGCTGGGCAAGCGGCAGGTTTTCTGTCTCCCTTAGCAGTTGGTTACATTTTGACGGTTACTGGAAATGACTACTATTATGCATTTATGATGTTTGTTGTATGCTTAGGTTTAAGCTCTGTGGCAGCATTAACAATTGGTTCAACTAAAAATAATGCAGTACCCAGTGATTCCTGAACAACAAGTGAACTAGCACTATTTCAAAAAATAATGATGAGAGATCTTACTGTAAAAACAGCTACAACCCTTGAATTTTAAAGGGGTGTAGCTGTTTTTTATTTAAAATCCAGCATGGGAAGGACATGGATACTAGGAGAAAAGATGGCTTGTTCAGTTTGTCGGACGGAGTAGGAGCGATAGTTATGACTAGTTTTGTTTTACGGTAGTGTAAATGAAAATGGGAAAAGTGATAGAAACAGAAATCGGCAACAGGCTGGTGCGAAGTTACTTGCATAGGTTGTGTTGAGAAGTTCAAAGCAGTTGAAGCAATGTTAGAAATGAATACATTATAATCTTAAAAAACTAAAGGGATAGCCAGAAAATAGAAGAAAAAGGATAAGGCGCAGGCGCGAATTTAGAGTGAGACTTTAAAGGAGTGGATCGTTGTGAAACAATTTTCAATCCGAAAAGCAGGATGGCTAAGTGCAATTTTTTTATTCCTTCTTTTGACCATTTCTTGTGTAAGTGAAGCTGCAGAATTTGAGAGACATGATGTTAAATTCAAGAGTCAAGGTTTACAGTGCGCAGGATGGTATTATGTTCCTAAAGATGTAAGTGCAGGAGAAAAGCATCCTGCTATTGTTATGGCGCACGGCTTTACTGCTGTTAAAGAGATGGGGCTTGGCAAATTTGCTGAAGAATTTGCAAAAGCTGGCTTTGCGGTTCTCGTGTTTGATTATCGCTATTTAGGCGCTAGTGAAGGAGAACCGCGAGGCCAGGTTTTTTATTTTGAGCAGCAGCAAGACTATCGGAATGCTATTACCTGGATGTCGTTGCAAAAAGAAGTGGACCCGGAGCGCATTGGTATTTGGGGGACTTCGGATAGCGGAGGCTATGTATTGCATTTAGGAGCGTTTGATAAGCGCGTAAAAGCGGTTGTAGCTCAAATTCCAACCATTAATGCCCGCTATCAATCCTTGAGCACAGAAGCGCAAGCGCGTAGGGCTTCGTTTTATGCACGGAATCGAGTAGAAGAGTACAAAAAAGGAATTGTGAATTACTATCCTGTCGTTGCGCCTGTCGGACAGCCTGCCTGTTTTACTCAGAAAGACGCATATGACTATTTTACTAAAGGAGCCAAGGAGGCTCCGAATTGGAGAAATCAGATTACCATGGAGTCGCTTGATATTTACAAGGAATTTGCTCCTGCAACCTTTATACATTTAATAGCGCCTACGCCCTTGCTGATGATCGTTGCAAGTAAAGATATAGTGACTTCTTCAGAAAATGAAATGAAGGCGTTTGAGCGCGCGGGAGAACCCAAGAAGCTAGTTGCTTTTGAGGGGGGGCATTTTGATCCTTTTGAAGGAGTTGCTTTTGCTGAAGCATCAACAGCAGCTGTTGCGTGGTTTAAGCAATATCTTAATCCATAAAAAATGTTCTTAGCCTGAGGTAAGAGGGATTTCTCTTAGAAAACGAGGGAGGTAAACTAATGAAAAAAGTAGCGGTGACTCTATTTTTGTTTTTACTTGTCCTAACGTATCAAGCACAAAACGCAAATGCTTGCACTACATTTACCATTAATGATCAAAAGGGGAATATAGTCTTTGGGCGTAATTTCGACTTCAAAAACGGCTGCGGGCATGTGAGCGTAAATAAAAAAAATCTTAAAAAAACAGCGTTGATTTCCGCGTCGGAAAAACCTCTTGTCTGGGTCTCTCAGTATGGCAGCGTTACGTTTAATCAGGCAGGCAAAGAACTTCCTTATGGCGGCATGAATGAAGAGGGATTAGTTGTTGAAGAAATGCTTCTGCCAAGTCCTAAGTCGGATTATCCCTCGCCTGACGAAAGGTTTGGTTTAACTTCCTTGCAATGGATTCAGTATCAATTGGATACCGCGGAAACGGTGGAAGATGTTATTCAGAGTGATGCGAATGTCCGCGTTGCTTACGCTAGTCAACGTAAAAAAAGTACGATTCATTTTTTAGTTAGTGACCGTTATGGAAAAACTGCTGTAATAGAGTACATTGAAGGGAAAATGAAAACCTACCAGGGCAAGCAATTAATTTACCCGGTTTTAGCTAATAATACGTATGTCGATTCGCTGGCTAATGCCAACAGGTATTCCATTTTCGGGGGCAAGGAAGAAATTCCAAGCCATGGTGAAGAGCCGTTGGAGAGGTTCGCTATTGCCGCAGCTATGGTTCATAACTATAGCCTCAACGATAACCGTATTGACTATGCATTTAGCGTATTAGACAGCGTAGCTCAGAGCGAACAAACTGGGTGGCCGACGCAGTGGAGCATCGTATATGACATCAATGCCTTACAGATCTATTATAAGACGGCCAATAACAGTAAAATAAGAAAAGTAGCATTAAGCGAGTTTGATTTCAACGGTAATTCGCCAAGCTTGTTTGTTGATATTGATAATGATGTTGATGGGCGTAGCGACTTTGAGGAATATAGTACACAAGCTAATAGAGACTTAATTGAAAAAGCAAGCTTAATACCACGCGAAGGCCAAGAAAAAGTTGCAACGTATCC
>MTLC01003035.1_pt2 | contig 18114 bp, 16 predicted proteins | sample 1982451 | NCBI WGS metagenome assembly MTLC01 (sample SAMN05710165, study PRJNA340218) | biofilm metagenome | isolation source: sample SPH anode biofilm adapted to +100 mV | place: USA | collected 2012-02-03 | reverse complement strand
TCGAATCTTGAATCCTCGAATCTTGAATCCTCGAATCTTGAATCCTCGAATCCTCCAAACTTGAATTTTCTATCGCCGCCAGCTGCCAGCTGCCAGGTGCCAGTAGCCTTTAGCCACTAGCCGCTTGCTGCCAGCCTTTTCTTTGAATCCTCGAATCTTGAATCCTTGAATAATAAATCACCTACCAGCCGCTTACTGCCAGTCGCCAGCCGCCGTATTCTTACTCTTTAGGAGTTTGTTCTGTCCGATCCTTATTAGTCGAAGATGAGGGATTTCCTTTGTGAGAGAGGTGGATATGAGGTATGTGGATCGGGTTGGTTTTAAAGACTCTTCTAACCCAGATTGGAAGGAGGATAGCTCCAATGATCAGATAGCTGTAGTAGCTGATTAAGCGCCAGAGTAATGCCATTGCGGGTGCCATTCCAGTTGGAATAAATTCCCCAAGGAAGCCTCCGAATATGTACTCAGCGATACCACTTCCGCCGGGTGTCGGACTGATCAGCATAATGACCCACATAATAAGTTGTCGGGCATAAATAAGAAAATGGTCGTCGACTTGAGTGATTGTCAGAATTAAGAGGTTAACAACCCAAAAGCGGGCAGTCCATGAAGCTACAGTCGCTCCAAATGCTTTAAGCCAGAATGAAAATGGTTTACCCTTCATCTCCTTCGAAGTGGTCATAATATCCTGGCCGGTATTGATAGCCCACTGTTTTCTTTTCTTAAGAATTTTAAAGCTGAAGATTCTAACAAGAATCCAATTGAAGATATCAGGGCGAAAGAAAATAGCTCCGTATATAATTAAGATTAAAACGACAATAAACAGATAACCAACAAGAAAGATACTTGTAATACCAAGAGGAGTATCCAGAAAGAGGTATTCACCTTGAGATGTAAATAGTTTTTCAAAGCCGGCAATAAGAAAGACAACGGGAACCATTACTACATAAAAGAGCTCATCGAGGAAGGCGGTAATTAAAACAATCGCTGTTGTTCGTCCCGGACTAATACCCTCTTTTGTCAGGATGTACAATGCAACAGCAGAACCTCCAACAACCGACGGGGTTAGTGCAGATGAAAACTCCCAGAGCAAGATTACTTGAAATGACTGCTTCCAGCTAAGTTTATTGTCGCTTAGAAGTCTAATTCTATACATATATGCCAGATCCCTCATGAGCATCAGGATTATTGCTCCGAGTAGAAACAGCCATGATGCGGTTGTCCAGTTTGTTGATCGGAATACCTCAGGATCCCATGCATCGGCCATTAGCCAGCCCCCAACTCCTAATCCGATTAAGACAGGCCAAATTACCCGTCGGATCTTGAGTTTATTAAGGATAGAAGGATGCTGCTCGTTCATGCTGAAAGATTATATTTCTTTTCACCTGACCAATACTCAATTTTCATCGCTCAACTTTCCAAAGATGATACAAGACAAAAATAGTCAGGAAACATTGCTATATGAGTGAAAAAACAGGTTAAATAAACAGAGGCTAATATTTATCAACCTGTGTTTGGTATACTAAGAAACAAAAAAATCAGGAAAGTGTTGTGTTTTCTGCAATATTGTCATGTTAAAAATAGTCTTTATGTCAAAATGACATCTTTTTTCCATGATTTACACTGTTTTTCGATTTGGTACATCACTTGATCATGGGTTATCAGAGTCTGAGAAAATAGAAAAGATAGTTCACAGACTTAAAAATGAATTAATTAAAACTAAATTATAGGAGGAAAAGTTATGACTTTCTTAAAAATGAATCACATGCCGGTTTACTCAAATTTATTTGAGACCCTTTTTGATCAGAATGCTTTTACCAATACCTCAAATGAGGTTGATTTCGTCCCCGCAGTTAATATTTCGGAAGATCAAAGTGGTTTTACCATTGAATTGGCTGTACCGGGAATGAAAAAGGATCAGGTAAAGATCTCTTTGGAGAACAGGAAGCTTACGGTTATGAATGATCAAAAGTCAGAAGTATCGGAAGATCGTAAGTTTACTCGTCAAGAGTTTATTACAGGAAGGTTCAAGAGGGTATTCACTCTCCCTGAAACAATTGATGTAGAGTCTGTACAAGCCGATATGAAGGACGGTATTCTCACAGTTGTTTTGCCTAAAAAAGAGAATGTACGACTGGTAAAACAGATTGATATTGCTTAAAAGCATGTGTAGTTGTATGCACTGATTAGTGCAGGTGTAGTTTGATAGTTACCTGACAAGGAGGAAGCCATATATGGGGGTCCTCCTTGTTTCGTTTTTGGGAAGGAAGGAGTAAGTGGAATGCTTCTGGCGGCTGGCCTCTGGCGGCTTGCCACTAGCCTCTGGCCTGGCCTCTGGCAAGGAGATTTATTACTCGAGGATTCAGGATTTAAGGATACTATGATTCAAGATTCGAGGATTCAAAGAAAAGGCTATTGGCAGCAAGCGGCTAGCAGCTAGTAGCAAATGGAAAATGGTTGATAAGGAAATGTTTAGTTCAAGATTCAAGGAAGTGCATGTATAACAATCGTCTATCTTGTTAATTGACATTGCTGGAAAATTTGTAGGTTTGCACCGGAACAAAGCCCATCATGAAGAGACTTAAAACATCTATTTTTTTGTTTTTTTTGATCACAGTATTGATTGTTGGGTGTACCTCAGCGAAAAAGGGGAATCGATCAGACAGCGGGAGAAAAGGCAAGGTGGTACGTATAGTTACCGCGCCTGATGGTCCGGTTGAGCCAATAATACCTGAGGGACGATATGACCGTAAGGTTCTTATAAAAGTGGTTGAAAAGTGGATTGGAACGCCTTATAAATATGGAGGATCTACTAAAAGTGGGGTTGATTGTAGTGGTTTAGTGTGGCAAGTATTTAATGAGGCTTATGGGATCAATCTTAAACGTAGTTCGATAGAGCTATTAACGATGGTCGTCCTCATTAAAGAGGAGGCATTGTTACCAGGTGATTTGGTGTTTTTTAAAACCAGTGATAAAGAGGTAAATCATGTCGGAATCTATCTCGGAGAGAGGCGCTTTGTTCACTCCTCTACTTCACGTGGGGTAATTATCTCCGGATTAGATGAGCCCTATTACCGGAAGCATTACAAAGGGGCCGGAAGAATAAAGAACTAGATAAAATGTTCAGGGGTCGATTCTAATGGAATAAATTAAAAACTTAATCTTAACTGATTAAATCTCAGGTTATGTTGAAAAAGAGAATTGTTAAATGAAGAGTCAGAGGGCAATAGTAGCATTAGTGGCAACTAGTTTTATATTTGGTTTAAACTATACTGTGGCGAAGAGTTTGATGCCCCACTTTGTTAGTCCCCCGCAATTTATGTTATTACGGTTGGGAGGCTCTTTATTAGTTTTATGGCCTGTGTATCTATTGGGTGGCTTTTATCAGAAGATTGCTAAATCAGATATCTTCAGACTGTTTTTAGTTTCGTTAACGGGGATTACATTGAATCAGATTCTGTTTTTTGAAGGATTATCGAGGACATCACCCGTTGATACCAGTATTATTCATGCCTGTAGTCCTATTTTGGTGATGGTCTTTGCAGCAATAATTCTGAAAGAGCGGTTTACAGTAAGGAAGGGTGTAGGCATCATGCTTGGGGCAACTGGTGCAGTTTGGTTAGTTCTATTAGGTACTCACGGTACAGGTCAGGGAACGACATTAGGGAACACGTTAATTCTCCTGAATATTGCGAGTTATTCTCTCTATCTGGTTCTGGTTAAGCCACTCATGAAGAATTATAGTGCATTAACTGTCATTGTATACTCTTTTACTATTGGGTTGTTATTGGTGACGCCATATATTCTGATTGATGATACTCCCTGGCGGATAGCTCTATTTACCCCGAAAGCATGGCTGGCATTGTTATATGTAGTGTATATAACTACTCTATTAGCTTTTTTGTTAACAAACTGGGCTCTTCAGCATGTCACGGCTACTTTAGCTGGGTATTTTATCTATTTGCAGCCAGTAATTGCTACAACCGTTGCTTTGTTAACACGACAAGATTCCTTCGATTACCGCAAAGTCATTGCCGCCGGTGTGATTTTCACAGGCATTATTGTTGTCAATGGGGGCGTACGATTTAAGCGGGGTAAGAAGGAGCTACAGAAGGTGACGAATAGGCAGAATTAGCCATTCAAGAAACTGATCAAAGAGTTTGCGCCTTTTCCATGCTTCATAGTCAAATGGGATACATTGGCTAATTGTCTCGGTGGTATGTTTGATTACCTGAGCTGTGATTGAGGCATATTTACCGATAAGGGTCATTTCATGCTGGAATCTAAAACTCCTATAGTCGAAGTTTGCTGAACCAATAGCGAATGTTGTATTGTCAACGAAAAGGAGTTTTGCATGAAGGTTATGTCCTGTATGCATTAAAAACTCAATACCTTGTTCAGTTAAAGGCCCGATATATCTGTTTCTAAGCTTATCTACAATAGACATATCTGATTTCAGAGGAATACAAATCTGAACCTTAACTCCTCTGGCGACAGCAGCGATAAGAGCTTTTCTAACAAGGAAACTCGGTAGGAAGTAAGGGGTTTCGATGATGATGCTTTTTCTTGCTTTATTAATGAGTTTTGTATATCTGCGACGGATCATCTGTGAGCGAATAGAGGGGACGTCTCTGACTATCTCAAAGTCGCGGAAGAAGATAGGAGTACGCATTTCATTAGGATAGGCAAGATAGTCGGTGTGTTTGGCATACATTTGATCAAAGGTCTCCCGAAAGGCAGTTGCAACTGGCCCCTCGATTCTTAATATCAATTCTCTCCAGACTATGTTGTAATCGCTGATATTACTTGACCCTATATAGCTTATTTTACTGTCGATTATAACTAGTTTCCTATGATTTCTCCTGTGAGATCGGATAAAGAAACCGGGGCGAAGAATGATTTTATGGAAGAAACGTACCTCACCTCCTGCTTGAATTAATGGTGTGAATTGCTCATGTCTCCAGTCGGTTCCCCAAGAGTCAAGCAACAATTTAACCTCTATTCCCTGTTTTGCTTTAAGAGCTAATGCGTCAATAAGCCGGATCCCAATAGAACCAGTGAAGCGATAGAACTCGAGAATGATGCTGGTTTGAGCCTCCTGGATATCATTTAGGAGGGTGTTATAAAGCTTAATGGGATCGTCAAACAGATGGCTTTTCATTGATCGTCTTTCAGTTGTTTTAGTTTACGTGTTGAAACAGGCACTTCTTTGCCATTGGTTAGTTGGATAACACTTTCAGCCGTTTTTAGTTTGGATATATAGTTTTTGTTTACGAGGTATGAGCGGTGTGTTCTTATAAAACTTCTTCCCGATAACATTGACTCCAATTCACCGATGTTATAGTTAGATACCAATTCATCGTCATTAAGCATGAAGATGGTTGTTTTAGTTTTATCGGCGAGACATAAGACGATCTGATTGGGGTCAATAAAGTGTGTTTCTCCGTGGTGTTTGATTTTCACTCTGTCATTCAGAGTTGTGCTGGGAGTCTCTTTTTGGATTTCAGAGTCGGTCTCTTTTCCGTTCATCATCGTATGAGGGAGACCATTATCAACCCGCTCAAGCGCAATTTTAAGGTCTTTAACAGATATTGGTTTAGTAAGATAGTGCAGTGTTTTATACTTAAACGCTTTTGCCGCAGGCTCTTCATAAGCACTGATAAAGATGACTCTGACATTGAGGTTAAGTTTACTCGCTTTTTCCAATAAATCTATACCTGTACCATCTTTTAGTACATAGTCCAAGAAAACAACATTAGGATTCTTTTCTTTGATGCTTTTTAATCCCCCCTCGACTGAGTCTGCTTCATCAATTATGTCGACTTTGATTTTGGTTCTTAAGAGCATCTGTTTGAGTGCTTCTCTTGCTGTCGTTTCGTCGTCTATAATAATTGCACGTATCATTGCTATTTGGATAGGTAGAAATAGGCAGTTGAAATGTAAAGTTATAAAAGGAAACGAAAATGACGCGCTCTTTTTTCCAGTTTTGCGATCCTAAAAAGCATATTATATTGACCTTTTGAGTCGAACTCCTCATTTATTATTATTCGAATCTCTCTTTTGTGAAGTTTTTTAAGAAGTGAATATCTTTCATTGGTCATTTTTTCTGCTTTTAACAGTTCCTGTTTAGTTGAATTGTCAAGAGTAAATGAAGAGCCATCTTTGGACTTGATGGTGTAGTTTAAATAGAGGTCGTTGTTTTTTTCCAAGATATCGAGTTGAACAATCGTCTCTTTGTTTTGAGCAAGAAGATCTCCTAGTATTATCTCAGTAATAATATGAGAAAAGAATGGAGGAACAGTAATGTCTAATCCGGCATCATCCTCTGGTCGGTTTATGATTAACTTAATCGTGATAAGCGTGTTTTGCTGAAGTAACCAGAAATATCGTTCAATACTTTCTAATTCTTGTTTAAGCGGAATAAAATCATTTTGGGGGGCATGAAGAATTGTTCGGGTGAACTTTGCGAAGATAGAGAGGTAATCAGCAGCTTCATCAGGCTCTCTCTCTTTTATCATATCTTTTAATCCCGATAACCATCTATAAGAAAACTTCGGGCCCAGTTGGGAGATCAGGAGCTCTTGCTTAAGTTCAATATGCCGGGAGTTAAAATTCTGTTCTGTCCTATATTGGCTGAATAGAAAACCAATAACAACAAAACCAATCAATAAAATGATAGTCAGGATAATAGTAGTGTTTATTTTATCTTCTTTCTCCTCATTTCTCTTCTCTGCTTTTTCGAGTGTAGCTTTTAAGAAATGGTTGGTAATTGTGAAGGTTTCTTGTGATAAGGTATCTGATAATGCATTTAAGAGTTTGTTCTCTTTCTCTTGAATAATTATCAAAGTCTCGGTATCATTAAGCTTTGACGCCAATGTCTTTTTTAACTCGATGATCTCATTGTTTAAGATATTGTTTGGAAATAAAGTTAAAAGCTTCTCAACATTATTAAGCGTAGATTGAGCCTCAGCGAAATTGTTTTCAAGAAGAAGGCCTTTTATTTGTGATATTTGAATTTGTGCTTTTAGTAAAGAAAACTGTTGTGAAGAATATTCTGGTTTACTGATAAGTTGATTAATTAAAGTATTAGCGTTAGTATATCGTTTACTGGAGATTGCTTTTTGAATCAACGCTTGACCTATCAATGTTTTTAGGTATACACTATGACATTTTTGTTGAAGTAAGAATAGGTCATTTTCAAAGGCCGATGTTATGAGTGTGTCTTTATCATTAATAATTGGTGAGTAGAGAACCATATATCTGAGTAACCCATCTGAATGATTTGAAAAGGTTAGTATGTTTTTTGCTTGTAATAGTGATTGATTGCTTTTTTTTGTGTTTCCTGAGGCACTATAAAACTGAGCTTTTAAAAGGGTGATGTCGAGTTTGGATTGTTGGCATTTTGTTATATAGGCATAGTGCAATGCCATGTTGAGTATGCTTTGTGCTATCTCTTCTTTGCCGGAGAGGAAGAAAAGACGAGATAGTTGTATCAGCGCATACGATTTCCCGCAGGGGATGTTGTGTCTATCGGCAAAAACTGATAATGCAGTAATTTCAGATGCAGCTCTCTTGAAATCGCCGGTGTTTATAAGGATGGCACATTCAATATTTTTTAATTGACTGATCAATTGGATTTTATTGGAAGGGAATTGTTCAGCCGATTTAAGAAGGCTTAGCGCTTTGTTGCTATTACCTGAAATATACTCAGACATGATGTCTTCTATTAAAGCGCTATTGACAAAGTCGATTTTTACTTCAGGGAATAGTTTACTTGTTATCTCTTGGTCAGCACAAAGTCTTTCGTTGCAGTTGTCTTGGGTCAATGTATCGGACGACAAGAGGCTGGATGCCGATAAATTTGACAACCATATGAATGAGATTAACCATAAAGTAAGAATAGCTTTACTCATTCTTATAACTCATTTTAGTTTCCGGTAATATCACTGAGTAGGGAATCATAAAAACAACTTTGGTTCCTGATCTGTTTTTATTGTATTGTTGAATGTCCTGGATACTAAATCTGACCCCTTTTCTAAAACTTCCTTTATTTAAAATGCGAATTCGTTCAGTGGTCAGATGCCTGGCCATTGACATATGGTCACCTCGTTTGTTCGTGATAGTGCTGTTGATACCGACTCCATTGTCAATAATCTCAATTAACATATGCTTCTTGTAGAGTGTATAGAAGATCTCAATTACACCCGGTTCAGGGGAGCGAGCTAATCCATGCTCTATAGCATTTTCTATAAAGGGTTGGGTTAGCATCGGAGGAATAGATATCAGGCTTGGATTGATTCTTGAGTCAATAGTGATTCTGTAGGAAAACTGTTCATTGAAACGAAGGCTCTGAATAAACAGGTATTGACGTATGGTATCAATTTCGAGTTCAAGTGTAATTGATTTGGTTTCGTTTTGGTGGAGGAAGGCCATCATTAGCCTGCTGAATGAATTTATTAATCGGGTTGTTTCAAGGATTGACTCATTATATATTGAATTCTGAATGGCAACCAAGACGTTAAAAACAAAATGAGGGTTCATCTGTAACCGGAATAGTTGCTCTTTGGTAATGTCTTGTTTCCTGATCGCCTCTTTTCTCCTAACTCTTGATAAATAGAAAAGAATGGAGAAAAGAGAGATAATAATGATTAGTCCTAATATAAGTGAGAGTCGGGTCAGGTTTTTCCAGAAATGGGAATTGTTGACGGTGTAATTTAGAGCAGGGGAATAGTCATAGGTGAACAGGTAATGAAGGATCTCCCTTTTTATCTTCAGGTTTTCAGTTAAGGCGATCCTCTCTTTCTGCAATACATCAAGATACATTGCTCTATTCGGGCTTTTATTAAGGGATGTCTTTAATAAGTTTAAGATATCCAGACCTATCTGAGTGGGGAGAATATGTGATGACTTATTAACTATCAGAGTGTATATTCTTAATGCTTCCTTTTCATCATTATGTACGAGACAAAACTGGATGTACTTTTTTGCCATCTCTCTTATTGGGAAAGAGGAGAAATCTGCATGGTTAAGATAGCCTCCTATTTGATAAACCAGATCTATCGACCCAAAGAGCATCGGCTCAGAAAGTAGAGTCGTAAGCATATAAATGGAATCATTATAGTATGCAGCTATTTCATAAGCCTCTCGATAGTATGTGTAGGCATCAGTTATGCTATTCTTCTTTTCCTTCACAATACCATTGATCAATTTTCCAAGAATGACAGTCCTGTAGTTGTCATCAGTGAAAGAATCACTTAAAATAATATCAGTATATTGTTTTGCCTCTTTAAGTTCATTTTTAGCAAGAGCACAATGAGCCATAGTGCTGAGTTGGTGCAGGTAGATATTTCTAGGAAGTTCTTTTGAGTTTATGGTGTCTGAAGCTTTTATGATTGAGTCTGCCAGATTTATCTCACCGTAAACCAAAAAAGTTCTTGCAGTTAACCATTCAATCTCTTTCTTTACGATTTCATTATCCAGTAAGTGACTCTGATTGTAGATGTTAAGAATGTTGATCAAATCATTTGAGTTTAAACCAAGGTTTAACGATGCTATATGATAGATCAGATTAGCTCTGATTTGATCTGATTGGTCATCGGTTGTGCGGCTAATATATTGTAACTCTTTGGCAACCTCTAATGCCCTTTTAGGGTCATCAATACATTGATTAATAAATTGATTAAATAAAAAATCATGGTATGACTCTTTCTTATTAGCTAACTGTAATTTAAGTTTTCTATTGAGTGTCTTTGCGTCAATATTCTCGTTGTTGGGATTCTGATTTTCGTTTTTTATGTAATTGTGATGATTGACAGTAGGATAGACACTTATTGGCATCCAAAAGATGATGGAAATAGTGAAAAGAAGCAAATATGTTAACCTATTTGGGTGCACTGGTTGTTGTTGGTTGCTCAATGAGCCGGGGTTTTTTTGAGTCTCTTAGTCTGTTGCAATATAGCAAATTTATGTAATAAGCATCTAACCTTGATGCTCTTTATTACCTTTGTAAAAAAAAGCATGATTAAAAGCATGACAGGCTTTGGAAAAGCCACTGTTGAAACGGCTCAACGAATTGTTACCATTGAGATTAGAGTTCTAAATAGTAAGCAACTAGATCTTAATGTCCGCCTCCCGGCCTTTTATAGAGAAAGGGAACATGAGTTGCGCTCATCAATAGGTTCTTTAATACAGAGGGGTAAAACCGACTGTTTTATTAATTATGAATCTGTTGGACAGGCTGGTTCTTATAGTATAAATCAGGATATGGCCGAGGCTTATTTTAGTCAATTGCGGGATCTTTCTGTCAAGCTTGGGGTAAATGAGCCTTCCGACTATTTACAGATAATCATGCGCCTACCCGAAGTAATGCATACCGCCTCTAATGAGGTGCCTGATGAAGAGTGGATTAAGGTTATAAATGGTGTCAACGAAGCTGCATTAGCTGTTGATGCCTTCCGAATCCAGGAAGGAGCTGTTCTGGAGAGAGATTTTAAATCACGTGTAGCTAAGATACTTGATCTTCTTAAGGAGGTAGAGGTCTATGAAGGTCTCAGAGAGCAGAATATTCGTGAAAAACTCAGACGGGAGTTGTCTCAATTATCAGAACTTAGAATTGATGAAAACAGACTTGAGCAAGAACTTATCTACTACCTTGAAAAGATTGATATTACTGAGGAGAAGGTAAGATTGAGAAAGCATTGTGACTATTTCTTCTCTGTTCTCAAGGAACAGGATAATCAAGGTAGAAAACTTGGTTTTGTTGCGCAGGAGATGGGACGAGAAATCAATACGTTAGGCTCTAAAGCCAATCAGGCTGATATGCAACAGCTGGTTGTGATGATGAAAGACGAGCTCGAGAAGATTAAAGAACAGTTACTTAATATCCTCTAATCTATTGCTGTATGGGTAAGTTGGTTGTTTTTTCTGCTCCTTCGGGTGCAGGTAAGACCTCGGTGGTTAACGGATTGCTATCGATAAGGAATGACCTGATGTTTTCGGTTTCTGCTACTAGCCGAGATATGCGCCCCGGTGAGATAGATGGTAAAAACTATTATTTTATCTCGCCTGACGAGTTTAGATCTAAGATAGATAACCACGAGTTTGTTGAATGGGAGGAGGTCTATGCCGGGAGCTATTACGGTACCTTGAAGAGTGAGCTTGAGCGCATCTGGAGCCAAAATTGCCATGTGCTGTTCGATGTGGATGTTAAGGGGGGTGTTCGTCTTAAAGAGTTATTTGCAAATGACACTCTTGCTATCTTTATTGCCCCACCCAGCTTTGAGGTGCTTGAGCAAAGGCTGCGTGGTAGAAATACTGAATCTGCGGAGTCTTTGGCTAAACGACTTGGTAAGGCTAAATGGGAGATGGAGTTTAGTTCTAAGTTTGACCATGTTGTCGTTAACGATGATCTTGCTCTTACTGTTGACAAGGTAAATGCCCTGATCTCTGCTTTTTTAGCATTATAAATAACTGAGGCGTAGCTGTTGGGTAACTAACCCTAAGAGAACTATTCCGTTTCTTTTCAAATGGTAGTTCTCAGGTTGAGAACTCTGAAAGGTTTTTAGGCTCAGATAAGCTATGATCAATATCTCGTTGTTTTTTTTATCTATCTTTTTTCAATAAAAAGGATAGAACCAACATCTATAGGTTGACCGTTTGAAAGTGTATGTATTTCAAATCCTGCCTCCTCAAGGTTTTGATATAGGGTTTCTCCACCAGATAGCAGGGTGATGTCGCCCGTGAAAAAGAGGTGATCTTTTACTACTCCTGCTGTGCCACCTATAAATCCATGAGGGAATCCGGATAAAATGATAGACGACTGATCCTTAATGTAGAAAGTCTCCAGATTCTCTGCTTCAAGATGGCGTTTAATTTGGTTGTCTCCGGTTACAAATTTACCTTTAGTCAGAGGTAAAAGATTACATCGGGTATAGCCCTGGTTAAGGTGGATCAGCTTACGACCACTGAATCTGGATAATATAGTAGGATCAATGATTCGTTGATTGCAGATAAGATGCTCATTTGTTACTACAGCATTATATTTCGCTGTATCTGGATAGCGTGCTCCAACGTATGATGTCCCGATAATAATCTCGGCTCTTGCTTTATCCTTTAGATTGCTTACAAAATGATCGGGTAGATCGGGCGAGATAATTATCGCATCATCGGCCTGGCAAATATATATGTCGGGATGGCCGGAGATAGCATCATAACCTGAGAGTGCTGGTATCTCAAAAAGTTCTCCGTATTCTTTGAGATTCTCTTTAATAGTTTTTGGGAGTCTGGCGTCGATGATGGTTAAATAGTCCTTCATGTTCAAGTAGCAGCATTAACTGTTACAGTAGCCTCGAACTCACGGCCACTTAATGAGTTCTCTTTCTCGAAATTGACTTCAAGAAAGATCTGAGAGAGTTCTTTCTTGTTTCTTCCTCCAAATCCTACGGCGTGGTTTATAGCGGAAGGGTTGGCCTTGATTGTAATACGATTAGGGGTAAGATTACTCTTTGAGTCAATGCTACTTGTTTTGTAGAACTCTTTAAGTCGGTCTTTTAATAACCCATTCCAGATCTCAGTCTCTACCAGTGCTTTGAATGAGGGGTGAAAAGGTCCGGCAATTAAAGCTTTGTTGCCGGAGGAAGCATGCAACCCAACCCGTAAGATAGGAATGTTATTGCCTTCATAACTTAATGTTAGTCGAGCCGATAGAGCGACAGCTTCATCTAAAGTCAGCGGGGTAAACCGTTGTTTTAAATAGAGATCCTCCAGTTCAGAGTCGCTATATACAAGACATGGATAGATTCTTACTCCGTCTGGTTTGATTTTTATTACCTGTTCAGCTGTATCAAGATCAATTTGGGTATTACTTGAAGGTAATCCGATCATTGTTTGCATTATAAGCTGCATCCCGGCATCCTTTATTGCAAGACATGCCTCGATAGCTGTTTGGCTGGTGTGTCCTCTTTTTGAGCTTGCTAAGACTTGATCATTGAGCGATTGGATACCTAATTCGACTACATCAACAGAGTGGTTTAAAAGTCTTGTAATGACTTCTTGGTTGATATAATCAGGACGAGTACTTAGCCTGATCTGATCAATAACCTTTTCCTCTTTTAGTTTAAATGCCTCTGAAAGATAGGCCTCCTGAGCTTTTACAGGAATACCTGTAAAGCTTCCTCCAAAAAAGGCTACTGAAATGATTTTGTTTTGTGTGTTGCTTTTAACTAACCAATTTTTTACAAACGGCCTAACCATTTGAGGAGGAAGGGCAACATCATGATTGGTGATGGCTCTTTGATTACAAAAGACGCATTGATTAGGACATCCCTCTTCCGGTATAAAAATAGGGATGTTGATATGCCCTGTTTTCGCTTGAGGGTTATCTGATCTCATCAGATTATTCATTCTTTATTAGCGATAAGCTTTATTTTCGCTCATGTGCTTCACAAAGTCCACTCCTTGAGTAATTGTTTTTTCGCAGATAACCGGAAGATAAGTCCACTCTAACTTATGGATTTTATTTGCCAGGCTCTCGGGGGTATCGTTGGGTTCAACCGTACAGTGGGCTTGAAAAAGAATCTCCCCATGGTCATAATGGCCATCCACCAGATGAATTGTTATACCGCTATGATCCTCTTTGGAATCTATCACGGCTTGATGAACTCTTGCTCCATACATCCCTTTTCCTCCGTATAAAGGTAGTAGAGCGGGGTGGAGGTTGATAATCCGACCCTCCATATATTGAATCAGATACTCTGGAACCAACCAAAGAAACCCTGCAAGAACGATCCAGTCACATTGATAATCTTCTAATCGTCGGGTGAATTCAGGATTTTGAAATGCCTCTCTAGAAAAACTGATGGCATCAATACCGGCATTTCTTGCTTTATCCAATACGGGAGCGTTAGGCACATTCGAGAACACGGCACGAACGGCAATTCCGGGATGCCCATTAAAATGTTCGATGAGTTTCAGTGCATTTGATCCGGTTCCTGAAGCAAATATGATAATGTTTTTCATCTCTATTTTAGGCCTTTTACGCTTGGGGGAGCTGCAACAAATTCTTTCATATAGTGTGGTTCAAAGTAGCTTACATCAACGAAGCGTTCATTGATAAACTCTTTAATTGCCAATGCCCCTACATATTGGGCCGAGGCGGAGTAATCTTCCAGTGTTATAATATTTGATAATCCGCTGACTAGTGGAATGCATTTTTTTGCTCCATTACCCCCCAGCACAAGAACTTTATCGGGAGATTGATTTTTAAACCACTCATCATCTACAACAAGAGGTCCCTCATCCATTTGAAGGCTTAAAGCCTGATCATAAATTGCTGTATATAACTCCATTCTTCGAGCATCTATCGCAGGCATATACAGATGGTTATTTTGTTCAGAATATCTGATTGAAAGACCATACGCCATGGCTTTTAATGTGCTGATACCGATAAGTGGAATGTTTAAAGCATAGCAAAGACCCTTAGCTGCTGAGACGCCAATTCTTAATCCTGTGTATGAGCCCGGACCAGCACTTACTGCGACTGCATTTAGATTTTTAGGGTTAATGCCCTCCTGTTTTAATATATCCTGGATAAAAAGGGTGAGTTTTTGAGAGTGGGCATTGTTCTCGGTTGTCTCAATTAGTTGAACAAGGTCATTGCCTTTATGCAACGAGACGGAGCATACTTGAGTTGCCGATTCAATACTAAGAATGTAGGGTTTGTCCATAGATGCTTATTAATGGGGCAAATTTACGTATAAAAGAGAAACAGGTCTGTTTAGCAGACCTGTTTCTCTTTTAATTATAAACCCAAATGAGCTCTAATAATTGGTTATAAACTATGATGAACTTTTTGATTAGTCTTTTTTCTCGTATAGTTTGTCTTTAGCCACCTTCTCAACTTTTTGTCCGTTTTTCAGGTCACGGCTGATCGCAAGATAGGGGGCAGAAACAACTTCATCGCCATCTTTTAACCCAGAGACAATTTGAATCCAGTCGTTATCCTGAATTCCGGATTTAACCTGTCTGAGTTTAACCGACTCTTTATCATAGACGAAGACATATTCAATGAAGGTCTCTTGTTTCTGTTTTTCGTCACCCTGATCAAGATTATTGGCATTCTTTTGTTCCTCTTTCTCTTTTTTCGCCAGATGGCCGAAGCGAGAGCTGGTGTCGGCACGGGTAGTAACTGATTGAATAGGAACAGCGACTACATTAGCGACGGTATTGGTTCTAATATCTACATTAGCTGACATGCCAGGTCTAAAAGGGCTGAAGTCTGGTCTATCGGCTGGGATAAGATCGGCATAAGATTCTTTAAGCAGATGAATGCGAACCTCGAAGTTTGTGACCTGGTCAAGGCTGGCTCCTGAAGTTGATGAGCTATTGGCAGATGTGGCAATTTGAGTCACTATGCCTTTGAACTTTCTATTGAGATAGGCATCAACCTCTACAAGAGCGGTATCGCCAAGTTTCACTTTAACGATATCATTTTCATTTACTTCAACGCGAGCCTCCATTGCATTTAGATTTGCAATACGCATAAGCTCTGTACCAGCTGAGAATTGAGAGGCTCCTTGAACGCGCTCTCCTTTTTCAACACTTAGCTTAGATACTTTGCCGTCAGCAGGAGCAAAGACTGCGGTACGAGTGAGGTCGTCTTTTGATTTTTTAAGTGCGGCTTCCATACTGCTGACAGAATATTCTGCACCTTTTATACTCTGTTTTGCAGCTTCTAAATCGGCTTTGGCAACGTCGTAATTGGTCTTAGCCGTTTCAAAGTCTTGTTCTGAGATTACCTTTTGTTCATAGAGTGATTTGTTACGGTTAAACTGGATCTCGGCGTTTTTGAATCGAGCCTCCACCTGAGCTTTTTGAGCTCTGGCATTAGCCAGATTAGCCTTTTGACCGTTTAACTGTGCCTCGTTTTGTTGTAAGGTCGAGATGTAGATCTCAGGGTCAATCTTAGCTAACAGATCCCCCTTTGAAACCATATCGCCCTCTTTAACTGTCAGTTCCACCACCTCCCCTGATATATAGGGGCTGATCTTGATATCAGTCTCAGGTTGTATCTTTCCGTTAGCTGTTACAGTCTGCGTTATTGTACGCAGTGTTGCTTTCTCGGTTGATACGCGGGTAACCTCCTTATTGTTTTTTTTGATTATAACACCGGCGATCAGCAGTATAGCAACCCCGATACCGATGTAGATGTACAACTTTTTCTTCTTTTTCATTTCAGCTCTATTTCAATCTTTCGAATCTATTCTGATTTCTGTTGTTTTTGCTATTTAAGGGTTAACTCTTTCCCCATGTAAAAGTCCAGGACTTTCGTCTTAAATATAAAATCAAATCTTGCCTGAAGCAAATCTGATTCAGCTTTAACCAGATTCTTCTTGCTTTCATTGTATTCATAGCTTGTCATCATACCGACGGCAAATTTTTGTTCGGCATAATGAAAACTCTCAGCCGATGCATTAACTTTTTTTGAGGCTGCCTCGTATTTGATTTGCGCGGCAAGAGCATCAGCAAAAGCCTGCTGAACCACTTTTAAGAGGTTGTTTTTTGTTATCTCCAGATCAATCCTGGCTGATTCGAGGCCAATCTTAGCCTTCTGAATTGCTGTTCTTGATTGATAACCGTTAAAGATAGGAACACGTAAGAAGAGTCCTGCTGATTTGTTTTCATTCTGTGTTAACTGATCACTAAAAGGGATGGTCTTATATGTTCCAAAAGAGGATGATCCGGCAATGGTATCAAGCTTCTTTGCCGCACCAGAGTAACCTGTTCCCCAACTAGCATTAAGACTTATAGTTGGGTAAGCTGATCCTCTTGTACTTTTAAGTGATTGATCAGCACTGATCACACCTAATTCAGCACCTTTTATCTCGGGTTGGTTTCCTAAAGCAAGCTGATAAACTTGCATGGGGTCAGGAAGTGGCTGGCCGATGTCAAATCTGGAGAGATCGGGAATGGTAATTGAAAAGCCAGGGTTATCATTGACATCGAGTAGTTGAGCCAGTGTAAGATAGGAGATATTAAGGTTGTTATTAGCCTCTGCTACTGCCTGCTCCTCAGTAGCAGCCTGAGCCTCAATGTTAAATAGCTCTCCCTGAGCAATTGAGCCAGCATCAACCATCTTTTTGGTACGCTCAACCTGCTCACGGGTCACCGCTAATTGGGCTTCAGAAGTCTTTTTTAATTCGATATAGAATAGAACCTGTAAATAATAGGTTGCAACATTAAGAGAGATATCATTTACCGTCTTTTCAACTTGTAATTGACTTATCTGGAGATTAGTCTGCATCATCTTCAAACGATTCAGTTTCTGAAAACCACTGAATAAATCTAAATCGGCTGATAGATTGAAGTTATTTGACCGTACCCGTTCTGTCGCAAACTGATTAGTGTACTGGTCGATGGTTTGCCCCCAGTTATAGACATGGGTAGCATTTCCATTTAATGAAGGAAGAAATGAGGCCTTTGATTGTTTTAAGTCTTCCCTGCTTATCTGAACTTGTAAAAACTGCTTCTTTACAGTTAAATTGTTTTCTCGGGCATAATCAATGCACTGCTCTAATGACCATGGTGATTGACTCGCTGACTGAGCCTTTAAGACAAGAACATTTGTACTGAGCCCAACAACAAGTAGTAGGCTAAAAAATCTGAATAAAGGCATTTGTTTCATCTTTTAGGTTATTTGCCGGCCTTTGCTCCGGAATGGTTTCTGTAACCTTTCTCGTTATTTAGACGAAAGAAAGTTACCTACGTTACAACAATTCTATTCCACTTTTGGATGTTTCTATATATTCTAAAAATGTGCCATCTGGTAATATGTTTGTAATCTGTTAGTTGTGCGTTGCACGCACCGTTTGTTTCCTCCCTTTTGGTCTCTTGTGAACATCTGTTTGTTCAGTTCCGTACAGTGGTGGCTTTGAAATGTCGGTTCTTGAAGTCTACTTTCTTTCTATAGTTTTCTGAACTATTTAAAATCTTTGATTTATTATTGAACTACTAACCGATCTAATCATTGTTTTCATTAATCTGTATAGACTTTCCAGTTCCTCTCCTGTTCCTCTTCTGTTCTCCTCTTATGCCTCTCCCTATCCTCTCCCTATCCTC
>MTLC01000935.1_pt1 | contig 18115 bp, 24 predicted proteins | sample 1982451 | NCBI WGS metagenome assembly MTLC01 (sample SAMN05710165, study PRJNA340218) | biofilm metagenome | isolation source: sample SPH anode biofilm adapted to +100 mV | place: USA | collected 2012-02-03 | reverse complement strand
CGTGCTCTTCTTCTCATCGTGGTGCACTGCAAGGAAAGAGTGCGCGGATCTGCAGTCCGCCACTCCAAGGCAACTAACTGAGAGGGAAACACGATGAGAGTTTGGACGGTGGTACTGGTAGTTTTATCGTTCGCAGTTCTGCTGAACGGATGCTGCATGTTGCATCCGATGTAGTGACCAATGACAAGGTGGTGAAATGTTATGTCGTACAGGAGGTTTACCTTAACGCTGATCTTGTCGATCTTTCTCAGCGGTCTCGCGGGAAACGCTTCCGCTGGATTTCTCGGTTTCGGTTCCGAGGAGAAAGGGAAAACCGGGTTGGACTTCAACCGGGGCTACGACCTCAACACCGTGGGGATCGTAAATGGGCATGTCATGTCGCTGCCGCACGCGGTTGAAAACGAGCAGTACGCCTTTGAGATTCAAACCGGGACCGGCCCCGTCAACGTGACCGTCGGGCCAGGCTCTTACTGGCAAAAATCCGGGATCGCCCTCCGGATCAACGACGAAATCAGCGCCAAAGGCGCGAAAGCACAAGGACAGGATGGAAAGCAGTACCTGCTTACTCAGAAGCTGGTGAATCGTACCACTGGCACCACGGCAGAACTGCGCAGCGAAAACGGTGCGCCGGTCTGGTCCGGTAAAAATTCAGGCTCTTCAGGATTCCGGTCTCAGGACGGACGCTTCGGTGGCGGATTTATGCGAGGCGGCGGCATGATGGGCGGTGGCGGCATGATGCGGCGCTAGCGGCGGCGCGATGGAGTGGTAATGACAAACAAATTGCACCGTTGCGAGGTCTGGTTCGGGTTGATGCTGGCAGTTGTTGCTTTAGCCGTTCCTGGACCGGCCATGGGGGCGGGTCCTGCCGTCTCAGCCTCTCTTGGCTTCGAGTTTGCCTCAGGCGACTACGGAACAGGGACCACGACGCGGTCGATATATCTTCCCTTTACCCTGACCGTCGCGCCTACCGAACGACTCGGCTTCTCACTGGAAGTCCCCTACGTCTACCAGAGCAACTCGGCGGTCAACACCGGCGTACTCCTTGGCTCCGGTGGTCAGATGGCCGGGATGCGGAAAGAGACTGCAGCCATGAGTGGATCAATGGGCGGTTCCTCAAGCGGTAGCGGAGACGGTTCGATGTCATCGGCCAACCCTGATAACTATGGACGTTCCGCCAGCGGAGTAGGGGATGTAACAGCCAAGGCGGGGTACGTGCTGGTGGAGGAAGGAGAGCTCATGCCGCGGATCAGGCCTTACCTTTCGGTAAAGTTTCCCACCGGGGACAAAGACCGCGCCCTGGGTACCGGTTCCTTCGATGAAGGGGCCGCGGTCGAGTTTTTCAAGCAGCTAGGCAACTGGTACTCCTTCGCCGAATTTGGCTACACCTTCCAGGGGCACTCGTCGGTCTTGCCTCTCAAGAATTACGCGAGCTTCAATGCCGGAACCGGTTACGCAGTGAGCGAAAAACTGCTACCGATGCTCATCGTTAAAACGTCTTCAGCGCCCATCTCGGGGAGCAGTGACCTGCTGGAGACACGACTAAAGCTTAAGTACCTGGCCACTAAGAACACCGGCATCGAAGCCTACGCCGGCAAAGGGTGGACCCGAAGCAGCCCCGATTTCACAAGCGGGGTCTCGGTTACTTACGATTTTTAAAAATTCCCAGCTATAAGAACAGTTACAGGAGGATTGATATGAAAAAGCGGTTCATTGGTGTTGCGGCGGTCGTCGCAGCAGGGATGTTAGCAGGTTGTGGCGGCGGTGGTTCTTCCACGACAGATACGGCTAAGGTCACTGGGAAGGTGGCTGACGGCTATCTGCAGTACGCCACGGTGTTCATGGACAAGAACGGCAACTACATCCTCGATGCAGGCGAGCCTTCCGCCCAGACCGACGAAAACGGCGCATACACGCTCACCGTGGATCCTGCCGACGTCGGGAAATACCCTATCGTCGCCATGGCGGTGCAGGGCGTTACCATCGACAAGGACACCGGCTCGACTGTGACAAAGAGCTACCTGATGAGCATGCCGAAGGAAAGCGTCTCAGGTACGGTGAGCAGCAACTTCATCAGTCCTCTCACCACCCAGGTACGCGAGATGCTGGAGACCGGCAACTACACTATGGATCAGGCCATGACCCAGTTAAGGGACAGACTTCACCTTGATTCAGGTTACAGCGTGATGGGCGATTACATCGCAGGGCAGAACCAGACCATGCACAGCACGGCGCAAAACATGGCGACCATCATGGGTGGGCAGATGGACCAGGTATTCACGACTTCCGGCATGACGACTACGGTGAACGTGAACCGTTACCGCGGCATGATGGGGGCCATGTTCAGCAACATGTCCTCGGTGCGTGCCGCGAACACCAATACGGACATGACCCAGCTGATGAATCAGATGACTTCGACGCTTGATACGATCAGCATCGCTCAACCCTTTCACAACATGTCTTCGTACTACCGCCAGGGCATGATGTCGGGCGGCGGCATGGGGATGTAACGCCGGACCAGGCGCCCGGATCACACCAGCCGGGCGCCTTTGAATTCCACGTTTCAACCTGACAGCGCCTCTCGTACCTTCAAGGCAAGAGACTCCACGCTGAAAGGCTTCTGCAGAAAGCACATCTCCGCTCCTATCTTGCCCCTCTCGGCTATGACGTCTGACGTGTACCCTGACATGAACAGACACTTCATGTCAGGGCGGCTTTCCAACAGCCGTTCGGACAGGTCTCTGCCGTTCATACCCGGCATGATGATGTCGGTCAAAAGCAGGTCTATCTTCGCTTTGCTGTTCTCGGCTATGTCGATCGCTTCCTCTGGTGAGGCTGCCGGATAGACTCGATAGCCAAGCTGCTTCAAGATGGTGGCACCGATTTCCATGATGGCGGGTTCGTCCTCGACCAGCAGCACCGATTCAGTTCCTCCGGCTGGACGTTTCTTCTCCTGCTCGAGTTCTTCGGGACTTTTGGTGACGGCCGGAAGATACACGGTGAATATGGAACCCTTGCCGACCGAGCTGGTAACCTCGATGTGACCTCCGTTTTGCTTCACGATGCCGAAGACGGTTGCAAGCCCCAGTCCGGTCCCGCGCCCGAGCTGTTTGGTCGTGTAGAAGGGCTCAAAGATCCTTTCCATTACCTCTGCGCTCATGCCGCACCCGCTGTCCGCCACCACCAACCTTACGTATTGGCCGGGTGCAAGGTCTCCGACACGGGCCCGCTCCGCCGTGCCCATCATGACGTTGTCGGTGAATATCTCGATCTTACCGATGCCGGCGATGGCATCGCGGGCGTTGACGCACAGGTTGGCCATAACCTGGTCCAACTGGCTCGGATCTATACGCACATGACTTAGCTCGAAGCCGGGGGACCAGGAAAGGTCTATGTCCTCTCCGATGAGGCGATGCAGCATCTTAAGCATCCTGGCGATGGTCTCGTTCAGATCAAGCACCTTTGGCTCGGCGTGCTGCTTACGGGAGAAGGCGAGGAGCTGCCTGGTTATCTCGGCGGAGCGGCTGGCGGCGTCCAGAATCTCCCGGAGCCTGTCCTGCAGCTGCCCGGAGAGTTCTGGTGCCAACAAAGCTAGTTCGGCATGCCCTATGATGACCCCAAGCATGTTGTTGAAGTCGTGTGCTACGCCCCCCGCCAATTGACCGATCGCCTCCATCTTCTGTGATTGTGCAAGCTGGTGCGCGAGCGCGCGACGTTCTTCCTCCATCTCGGTCTTCTCGGTAACGTCCCTGATCACCAGTACCATGCCGCCAAGTTGATCGGCGGCATCGACGATCGGGGCGCCGTTGACGGTAACCGTACGGTCGGTCCCGGTTTTCGAGCGCAGCCGGCGCGTGCCCGGCAATTCAAGGGTGCGCCGCGCCTCAAGCACGGATAATAGCGCAGGGAGCGCGCCTGCGTCTTCGGGCGTCCCTTCGATTCTGAGCACGTGATCGAGATGTTCCCCCCGGACCTCGCCCTGCTTCCATCCAGTAAGCGTCTCGGCAACGTGGTTCAGGAAGACGATCCTGCACTCGGTATCGGTAGCGATCACACCATCGCCGATGGACTGCAAGGTGACTGCTAGACGTTCCTGCTCTGCCATAAGGCGCTTTTCCGCCTCGAGCAAGCGCGCTGACGAGTGGTTGAGGGCATCTGCAAGGGTGTCGATCTCCAAGACCCCGCGTTGCACCGGCACCTGTGCCCCTTTGCGATCCTGCAACTCCCCGGCAAAGCGGCTCAATTCGCGGATCGCACGCAGCGGCGGACGCACCACCAGAATCATCAAAAAGGTTCCCACCAGGATCCAGAGCACCCCTATCTGGAGTGAACTGCGCCATGCGGCGCGCTGCAAATCGCGCGCGGTTTCCAGCGTGAGTGCCATCCGCACCCAACCGAGGTGGTTTCCTGCCAGGATCGGAGCCCAACTGACCAGCTGGTCCCCTTCGCGGCCGAGACTCGGCTCACGTCCGCGCGGCACCGGGAAATGCCTGACATCGTAGGTCAGGTGCGGCGCCTCTCCACGCGAGGGGCGTTCAACGTTGCACAGCACGTTGCCGTCCGGTTCGACGACCAGGACACTCAGCACCTCGGGAATGTGGGCCGCATTCATCATCTGGCTTTCCAGCCCGGCATAATCCTGAACTATCAGAAAATTCACGGCGTTATCAGCGTAACTATGAGACAGCACTCTAAGGTTGTTCGACAGAGACTGCACGTAGACCGACTGCTGTCTGCTGCCTATGCGCCAGCCGTAGACAGCGATCATCGCAGCGAGGATCAGGGCAAGGGATACGATAATTTTTACGTCGAGACGTTTGAACATTGAGTGAATCCCGGTTACTTAGGTTGCTGTTTGTCCAATCGCTCGAAATCCACTTTGGCGAAGAAGGAGTAATCACGGTTGTAGTCGGCACGGATCGGCTTGGTCAGTTTCACCGTGTCCAGGATTTTCCTTCCATGGTCAGAATCATCAAGTCGAAGCAGGGCCGCAGTTACCACTTCCTGTACATGCTTCGGTACGCGCGGATGGGCGGCGAAAGGGTGGGGTGCCATTCTTTCCGTTTCCATGATGACGCGGAACTCCTTTCGCATCTCGGGCAGGTCGTTCATCATACTTGTGTCGAGCGTGGCCCCCGCGTCGGCCTTTCCGACCAAGACGCTTTTGGCTACATTGATGGTCGAACCGCTGAACGAGACGTTGTAGTCGATCGCGCCCTGGCCTGTCAGCATTGAATGGCGCGTGATGACGCTGCAGACGTTTCTCGGTCCGACAAAGGCGATGGTCTTTCCCTTCAATTCGTTCACCTTGGTATAAGGCGAGTCCTTGCGCACGAAGACCTGTCCACGGATCATGTGGGCGCTGCGCACCAGCGGTACGTATTTCTGCCTCTGGTAAGCGAGGAAATACATGTTGGGGGGGGCGTAGAGAAAGTCCGTCTGCCCGGCCTGTGCATCGGCCAGGAAGGTATTGATCTTGTCATAAAGCTTGAGCTCGATCCTGACACCGGTTTCTTTGGATAGATACTCGACCAGTGGTCTCCAGTTCTTGTGCAATGTGACCGCGGGGAGGTTGGGCACAACGGCCAGGGTGTAAACCTTTTCAACCGCCGGAGAGGAGCAGGGGAGGGCAACCAGCAGAAGTAGTAACAACGTAAGACAACAAAAGCCATTCTTGAGGTGAAACATCATCTCCCTCCTCGTATAAGCCCAGCTTCTTTGGTCATAAAACCTCACGACCAAGATATTAATACCATGTATTTGGAAAATGTCAGTCATTGCGACTTGATTTATAACATAAGTCTAATATGATGACTCACTATGACTGAAATTACCCTCTGGAAAGGGAGAACTATGAAGAAAACAACTCTTGCAATATTGGCGATGATGAGCGTTGTGTGTGGTGCGGGGGTGGCCGGGGCAGATACTATTGAGATCACCTACAGTTCTGGGAAGGTTCAGACCATCGAACTTGAAGGTAAGGCCAAGGAAGTGAAAGACATCAGGCTAAAAGAGGTAGCCGCAGTGCCGTTGCCCGAAAAAATCCGAGACTTTCTGAGCGGAGAGAAACCGGTGCAGCACCCTACCGAAAATGAGCAGCCACCGGCAGGGAAAAAATCAGGTCCCACCTTCAAATGGGCTCCCCCCATCTCTGAGTAGGCGGCTTCCGTCTGGTTCTATCGCCTGCTTGCACATCTGCCGGCCTCTTGCTTTGACATGCCGCCCAGCTCGATTAGTATTTGCCAATGCTTTTGACGGGGAAACAAGCAGGGGATTGGGAGCATCGGCAGAAGTGAAACAAGGAGGGGGTTATGGCGTCTTGCAAGGTGACGGAAACGCCTTTTTTCCTTCCGACGGAAGAGGGCAAGCGGCTGTTTTGCATGGTACACGAGCCTTCGCAGCTGCAGTCGGGCCGGGGAGGGAGAACCAGTGCGCGTCTTCATGGATGTTCCGAAGTGAATTCCAGCAGAAGGTACTCTCGTATCGTTCGACCGTTGACGTCTGCATGATCGAAGGAGCGAACCACAGTTTTGCAGGTCAAACAAGTCAGCTAAAGCTGCTCGAGGTGATTACGGCCTGGCTGACAAGTCATCACCCGGTCAGGTGAGGGCTCGCAGTAAGACCGCCGACGACGACCGACCGACCGAATGGGACTCTCACTCGCCTACCCTTGCCTTACGTCCCATAAGATATAGACTGTCTAGTGATATCGGGCAGTTACGCTGCATAGCTTCCCCTTACCCGCGATTGTCCGGACGATTTGTCTGGCATCTTGCGGCGTTTGTCGGACCGGTGTCAAGTTCCGCCTTATGAAACAAGCTTCTGCTTCCGGTAGCGTCCTGCTTTTCTCAGTACTCCTTGGACGACCTCGTATGTTGCCCAAGGGTGGTTTTTGGCCTTGAGAGCCTTATTCGTGAGTTTTGTGGCCACAATCCAATCATGTCCCTGGCCCCTGAAGGAATCATAGGTTGAGCAGACCTCTGACATGAACTCCGCTTGAAGTTGTTCGGTCCTGCTTTTCAGGTGGCTAGGCGCTTCTTGACGATGAGGGGAGAGGGCGGGTCTCTCTCCAACCGGTGATCCATCAAGCAGCCTGACAACGAGGTGACGAAGCAGGCAGGACACAGGTACACGCTCACGATCCGCACGCATCTGTAGGCGATCAGCGAGGTCCGCATCGAGGCGCAGGCTAATCTTCCTGTGCATCTGCATCAGCGGTGATCCTCCCCGAAAAATTCTGTCAGACTTTGCGAACGAATAATAAACCCAAGAGGCCTGACGCGCTTCGCTTGTCGTGTTAGGAAGGAATCGCTATGGCACTAGAATGATTGAAGATCGAATTGTGAAAGTGTGGGAAATCTTGGGGGAAAGTTGAGGAAATCTTGAAGTGACACCAAGCGGGAAAAATTACGGCTGATTTGGCACTCGACCAGATCAGCCATTCTTTTGCACCCGATTTGGCACTTTCAAATTCAGATACGTGTCGTAGTAACGACCATCATGGGAATGCCAGCATTCTTGTCAGGAGGCTCAATGGTGATTCTAAAATTCTTGGCTATGAACGAGCTCTTTTTATGAGTGTCCAGCGCCTGAGTGATCTTCGGCAGGAGCTGTGAGGCGGCGTCTTCATTGACCACAGCCTTGACGTAGGCCCCGATCAACGCCACCGATTTCATGTTGTCGACATCAGAATCAGAAACAGGAACCATAAAGGCTGCAGCTTCATTGGTGGAAGGATAGTTGGCAATAACTAGGCTGCAGTACTTCGTGGAGTAAGTTTTACCTTTAGCTGTGGCCGACACCTCTGGAGAGATCTCGAGCTTTCGCAAGCTCATCAAGAACGCATGTTCCAACTTGTCGAATGAAGCTGGCTGTGATTCAGCATTAACCTCCCGCTCGGGCTTAGGGGTAGAGACTTGCTGCGGTTCCATGGAACTAACGGAAGGTGCCTCAGGTGCTTTGGGAATAAAGATTACAAAGGCCAGAAACCCCACAACCGCATAGATGCCGGACCGCCGAAGTTGAGATGCTTTCTCTGCCTTATCTGCCTTTTTGCAGGCCCATTTAATGCCTTTACCAGACCCGTATAAAAAGACAATAAAGCCTATAATACCTGCTGTTTCAGACACGTCACTCTCCTGATCGGTCTTATCCGCGCCTTCCATACCACGCCACTCGCCCTACCACGTGCAGCTGGTCCGCTATATCGCCCCGCACCGTCTCGGGCTCGTAGGCCTTGTTGTCAGATTTAATGACCACCGTTCCGTCAATTTTCCGCTGAATCCGTTTCACCAATAACGATCCCTCCAACTGCAGGACGTATATGGCATTCGTTTGGAAATGCCTGTCTGTAGTGTCGACTAGGAGCACATCCCCATCCGAGAGGGTAGGAACCATAGAATCACCCTTTACAGAGATCAGAGCAAGATTCTGTGCGGAAACCCCCAGGACGTTCTTTATCCAATCCGGCTTGAATTGGAGGTAGTCAACCACCTGTTCGCTGGTGTTTATTACACCAGGACCGGCGCTGGCAGAAACGTCATAACGGGGGACCTTGACATATTCTTCAGGTGCTGTCCGGTCCTCGAAAAAGGCGACATCCTTTAATGCCAGCTTATTGCTGACCTCAACCTTCATCTTTGGCCCTTCGCCAGTTGCGAGCCAGAGGACATTCACGCCTGCAGCTTCCGACAGAGTAACGATCTTGGTCCTGGTCGGGTCAGAGGTTCCTGCTGCATAATGCCCGATCCCACGGGCGGACACACCAGTCAAACGGGCGAGTTTCTCGGCGCTTCCCACCAACCGGATTACTTCCTTCACCCTCTCCCCGAAAGATTTGTCAGGTAAAACTTCAGTCATGTAACTTTTACCTCAAACTTTTACCGATTCCACTAGGTAATAGTTTACGTAATGTATTGAAAAATAACAATTTGCACTTGCTTGTGAAAAATGCGCGGGGTAATTGAAACTTTTACCTGAAAAATATGTCTTGACACCTGAAATATATGTCAGTAAGGTGTCAAACATCTTTGACAGCGGAGTAAAAAAAATGAGCCAAGAAGTTAAGGCAAAAATGGTTCTCAAGGATATCTCTCAGAGCAGCATTGCGACGGAACTTGATGTGACGCCCGGAACAGTTTCTGCGGTCGTCAGTGGCAAGCGAAAATCTAAGAGAGTTCAAGAGGCCATAGCAAAAAAACTTGGCATTAAGTACGAAACCCTTTGGGGCAAGCCGGCATAGTACACCATCTATTAGGATATGACAATGGAAGAAATGTCGAAAATGAATCAAGTACAGGGCTGGTACCTGAACCCGAAGATCGTAACGGTGACCAAGACCGAGTTCAAAACGGTCACCCAGATCCAGAAGGTCGCAGACGTTCGGAAGGTCTATGTGCCGGTCAAACAGGTGGTGGCGCTCGACAAGCATGAAGTCGCGCAGAAGCTGGATCTTCCCTGGCTGGAAGGCGGGGACATCGCGGCGGCCAAGAACGCTGAAGCGGCCACAACCAGTGAACCGCCCGCAGCTGGCCAGGTCGCCACCCCGGCAAACCCTTCTCCAGCGGCAGGCAAGCCTGCGGACCTGCAGGTTACGGCGACCGCGGAACTGCCCAAAAGCAGTAATGGTCAGGAGGTTGTGTCCATTCTGAACACGGAGACCGGAATCACCACCCTGATCGCCAGCGAGAAACCCGCACCTTGGTTCGAGTTCGACCGAGCTTTGGTCGCCGGTATCCGCTATGGCGTGAACCACCGGATGGAGCGGACCGGCACCTTGTACGGCTCTTGGGAGTTTCTTAGGGTCAAGGACTTCCACATGATCGGTTACGGCGAACTGAACACTGAAGCCGAGGGGAAGATACAAGCCGACATTCAGTACAGGCGGTGACCAGTGGGCGACGAAATGGATAGGGCTCAAGGCATCAACGAAGACTTTCAGGCGTTCGCCCTGGATCAAAATCTGCGCAACCGGGAGCCTGCGATTTACACCGGTACCAACTGCGTGGATTGCGGCGAAGAGATCCCCGAGGAGCGTCGCAAAGCTAAACCCGGTTGCAGGCGCTGCCTAGACTGCCAAAACCTACATGAAAACTGGAGCGCTCTGTGACCAACTACCAACCCTGGATTTTTGGCGGCATCAGCATCATTCAACTGTTATTCAGCATGGGCACGTGGTTTTACGTTCGCCGTGAGAACAAAGACAAAGTGACCAATGACCGGTTCAAAGAGGCAGAGGACCGCCTCGCAAAGGTCGAGACCAAAGTAGAGAGGATGCCTGTCTGCGGCAACCACGGCAGGATGGAAGATAACGACGTCAAGATGTTTAAACGCTTAGACGACCTGCATGGGGATATCCGCGAATTGACCGGCGGCGTTAGGGGGCTCACCAGGTCTGTGGATGTGATCAACGAGTACCTCCTGAAGGAGAGGAAGTAATGTCTTTTTCTGAAATCTATGAGGAGCACCGGCGCCTGATCATACTGCGTGCGCTGGAGAATTCGAAGATCGGGCCGAGCTGCAACGACTCTATCCTGCAGACCATCTGCATCGAGTTCGGCTGCCGCAGCAGCCGCGACCAGGTGAAGAGCGCTGCGACCTGGCTTGAAGAGCAGGGGCTGGTCAAGAACAAGGTCCAGGAAAGCGGCACCTACATCATCACCATCACCCAGCGCGGTGCAGAGGTGGCCACCGGTATCCTGACGGTTCCCGGCGTCAAGCGCCCGAGTCCCGGAGAGCTTCATGGGTAAAAGGTCCGAGCTAGAGCCGCGCGCCATCGACCTATTTGCCAGCGGCGTGGAGATCCCGCAGATCTCCGTTGAGCTGGGGGTGTCGGAGAACAGCCTGCGCGAATGGAAGAAACGAGCCGGTACCGAATGGGACGATGCCCGCGCCGCCTTTCGCAAGGGCATGATTGCACCGGCAAATTTTGAGGACGTTGGCCAGAGAGTAGCCCGCGCCCGAGAGATCACGGCCAGGGTGAACGGCAATGCTGCGAACCAAGGCAAGATGGGAATGCTGCTCAACGAGTCGCTGCAGACCATGCTTTACGACGTGATGTGTCAGATGCAGACCAGCGACCTTCTCGATCTCGAGGCGATGGAGGCCAGCATCGAGCAGATGAAGGGCCTAGCCGTGATCCTTCAGCGCACGGAGCAGGCCGCCAACCTGAACCTGAAGCGTGAGAAGGAGATCCGGCAGCAGGCTCTTGAGGATGCTGCAAAAGCAGTTGAAACAACCGGTAAACAGGCCGGGATCTCACCTGAGACCATTGAGATCATCCGACGCGACGTCTTGAGGATCGCCAGTTGATAAGAAGAGGCAAAGCCAAAATACTGCCGCCCAACCCGGACGGCCTTTTTCTCCCCTACCAAGAGCGCTGGATCAACGATCACAGCCGCTTGAAGATGATGGAGAAGTCCAGGCAGATCGGCCTGTCTTGGAGCACGGCGTATCCGGCTGTCGAGCGTACTGCAGTAGCTGGAGCCCGCAATGACCAGTGGGTCTCCAGCCGTGACGACATCCAGGCGAGGCTGTTCCTGGAAGACTGCAAGATGTGGGCTAAGGTGTTCGACCTTGCGGCCACCGACCTAGGCGAGGTGGTGATCGATCCAGAGAAGAAAATCAGCGCCTACGTGCTCTCTTTTGCGTCCGGCAAGCGCATCTATCCTCACCATCAATAACCATCCTGCCATGAAGGAAGTCTTTGCAGGCTTTGAGAAGCGGGAGGTGGAGATCTCCTATACAGTTGGAGGAGGAGGGAAGGGGAACAAGAGCCGGGAGATGGTTATAAAGACGTGGTCCTAGTAGCGTAGCTGTGCCAGTCTAAGACGGAAAAGTCCCGCTGAGGAACAATGTCGGAAGCCTCAGCGGGATCGCCTTTTTAAGAGGGCAGAAAAAGTCAATTTATAACGACAATCAATATCAATATACAGGGCAATTTAAGGCGGATTCAACGGGGCTTCAACCCGGTCGGACCCGCCTTCTTTTTTTAAATATAACTGGTGCCAAAGCGGACGCGAACTAGGGCCGAAGCGAACGCGCCGCAACAGTCGCGAGCACCAGCAACCCGGCAGAGCCGGGCAGCCGCGTTCTCGGTTTCAACCCTCGCTTTACGTCCCATAAGATATATTATGTCAAGTTGGAAGTGTTTTATTAGAGCTTCCGCTTAATAACTGTTGCGAGTTTGCAACAGATTATCTCATGGGGTGTTGCGTAAATGGATCGTTCTGTAAAAGTCGACTATCTTAACTTCACCACTAGGCGTTCGCTCCCTGACGTCATTTCTCTTTTTTCCTACCTTGCTAATCCCCTTCAACCTGACGAAAAAGGCCTGTACGGCTACTCCTTCCGTATGTCTTCCCCTGACGGCGTAATGGTTCTTTATTCCGCTGGTCGTGATGACATTCACGTTCAGCTTTCCGGTCGGGCATGTGACCGTGACCTCTTTTCCCTCATTGAACTTGTTGGTCCTTCGGATTTCGTCACTCGTTGCGATATTGCCATTGATTGTATAGGTTCCGGTTTTACCTGCGCCGAAATTTGGAGGTTACTTCGAGGCGGCTCCTTCTCGTCTGTCTCTTCTACGATCCGCCAAGTTGAAGGGCTCCTGTCACGCCCTGGACAATCTGAGGGCACAGTTGAAAGGCTTGCCCAAAGGGTCAGGAAAACGCGCATCAATAGCGGCCACACTATCTATATTGGAGCATCCACCTCGGACAGAATGGTGCGCATCTACGATAAAGGCGCTGAATCTGAAACGGGCGCTGATTGGTTGCGATTTGAGATACAGCTTCGCCGCGCCTCGGCAAACCAGTTTTTTTTAGAAGGTGTTAAGCATGAGGATTTTTCCGATAAGGCGCTCTCTCTTCTTAATCGCCAGCTTACTCTTTACACTGAGGGGCAAGAAGCAAAGATTGAAAACAGGCATCATGACCGTTGTGAAGTCCATTCTTTTTGGTCTTTGCTCACAAGCAAAATGGAAAAGTTGATTCTTCAAATACCTAAACCCATTAAGTCAGTTCGTAATGCTCTTAGGTATGTGAAAAATTGCGGTTCTACCATCAAAATGCTCAAGCAGGTTATGCCAGACTTCAATGAGTTCTTTGAGTCCGTTGTAGATGATGCACAACTAAAGCCGCATCATAAACAGATTCAAGATGATTATGCGGAGGTCGGTCACAGTAGATCAGACGAATATGAGCTTTACCTGATGGGATGTACCGTTTAACGAATTTCACTACAGTAAAACAGGGTTAATAATGGCACGTCCTAAATCAACAAATCCGCTTGTCACTCGGTCTGTTTGTCTCACTGCAGAACAATGGGCGTGGCTTGATTTATGGTTTCCCGGTGGCAATTTCAGTTTTTGCCTAAGGGAGCTTTTTGATCGGGCCATGAAGTTCTGGCCCTCCGGTCCTTCCAAGTTCAGGTAAATACCTGATTACAACATCACAAAAGGAGAAACACAATGCAAACCCGCGCAAGATTCCACGAAATCGAGAACTTTGGTAGTGAAGGCCAGTACAACAAGGGTATTTTCCTCGACATGGACACCATGGACAAAGTGGGCGTCATGCTCTCCGACAAACAGGTCAAAGACCTTGCTCCGCACGTCGGCAAGGACGGCGTCCTCACTGTCGGTCTTTCCCCTTCTGGCTACGACTATTCCGTCAAGTACAAGTCCTTCAAGGTCGCGGCCTAGCCATGACGCCCGAACAGGTACAGACTCTTGTCGATGCTCTCCTGTTCGTCGCTGGTGTCATCTGTGCAAACATCGTCGCCACGACTTGGAGGGGATAATGTCAGATTTCGTCGCCGGTTTCTGTGTAGGTCTCTTCACGTGGTTTTCCACCTGGGGATTCAATCGTATCTACCTTCTGTTTAAGACTATGGTTTCTTGATTCAAAAAAAGTAGCGGCTCAACACAAACAAACCCCGACCAAGGAGGTCATCCCCATGAAAAAACGTTTCGCTCTCGCTCTCGCTGCTGTATCCGCAATGGCTGTTTCTGCTACCTCGGCAATGGCCGCTACGCTCGATCTGACCGGCGCGACAACCGCCATTACCGCCGAACTCTCCCCGGCGATTACCTCCGCTCTGCCCATCGCCGGCGTCATCCTCGCTTCCGGGATCGCTTGGAAGCTCTACAAGCGTTTCACCAAGTAAAAACGCTTCCCCGTTCCTTCGAGGGAGGGGGGTTCTCAAGGGTGTAGCCGCTCTCCTTGTGCCCCTCTCCCATCTCTTTCAGAGGTCATGTCATGCAAAAAAAAGCCGCAATACTTATGCTCTGTGTTCACCTGATATGTGTTCAGCCTCGTCAGGCTCAAGCATATTTCCCGGCTGTAATAGCTGCTGGCATGTTAGGTGCCGCCCTTCTAGTTACCGCTGCCGGTACGTTATACAAACCTGCGTATGTTCCTTCCGGTTGGACCGGTCAGGGGCAACTTTCAACTGCCATGAATATGCTTCGTGTTGTAGTTGGTGCTCAAGTTGGCTTTTCTGCATATGGTCAGGAGGTTCTTAAGGGGAATCTTGTCGCCGCCAAGGCAAATGTAGCTTCCATGCAAAACAAACTTCTTGAGGGTGGTCAAGCGTTACAGACAAAATTTAGTCAAATGTCTGCCTTCCTTCTTAAGGACTCAACTCCCCAGGGTGCTCCCCCCTCTCCTCAAACTAAGATTGGCGACATTGCTCTTGATGCCAGTGGTAATAGTGTCCAGGTCAACGGTGTATCGTGGTCGTCTGGTCGCTGGTTCCATGCCTATTACGGCACGAAATACAGCAATCCTTCCGGTCCTCCCGCTACGCTCTGGTCTGACAACTATGATAATGGCTGGCACACCTATGCAAATCCTACCCTTTACAACGACTACTGGGGCTATTCCTCACAATGCTGGATTTCTGGCGTTGCCCCTACTCCTTCCATGATCGCTCGCACCAATGAGGATGTTAGGTCAAGGACTTCCGGTGATGTCCTTCCTATCGGTGTTGTCGATGATCTTGACAAAATGATTGCCGAAAATGCAAACGGTTATGGTGTCTCAATTGTCGATACCATTAAACCCGGGACCGGTGACACTGCGCCTCCTTTCGTTTGGCCAGCTCCAGAAGTTGCCCCGACTACGGTTCCTGCGCCTGACGTCACCGGCCTTAGTCAGCCCAACGTTGCTGCTACTGCCGCTCAGGTTACTGCAGCTGTACAAGCTGTTTCTGCTGCAGAAGCCGCAATGAACAATTACCAAACCAGTCATCCCGGATCCACTGTTGAAAATGATACCGCTCTTGCGGATTTAGCCAAAGAAGTGGATGCCGCAAAGGCCGCTTTAACTTCTGCTCAGACTGCCGCTCAAAGTGCAGTTGCAGCAAATAATGAGGTCTATGCTGGGTCTGTTCCAGAAGCTCGGAAAACACTCAACTTTGAAAAATTCAAGCTGCTTAAAGGCGTGCTTGTTAATACTTTTCCTTTCAATCTGATTCCCGCTATTGCTTCCAGCTTTGAAGAACTAGTCGGTGATCCTCAGGCCCCGGTTTTTACTTTGCCTGTTCCCTATGCAGGTAACATAACTGCTGACCTTTCATTCTTCGATCCTGTAGCCAAGATGTGTCGTTTTGCAATCAGTATTGTCATGTCCGGTGGTATGTTGTTTTATATCGTTAGATTCTGGCGTGGAGGTGGTGAATAATGGACGGGATGTTTTATGTTGTATGGCATGTGTGCATGCTTTCTGCCATATACATCATCTGGTTTCTTTACGGGGGGGCTGAATGAGTGCATTTGCAAGCTGGCTAATGGGTTTCGCTACAACCTTTCTTTCTTGGCTGTACAACCATATTATTGATCTTTTGCAAGGTGCAATAGATGGTTTTGCCACCTTCTGTATAGCTGTTGTTGGCCTTTTCCCCGAAGGTACTCCCGTTCCCGTTTCTACTACTGCTGTTCCAGATCAATCCATGTGGGTTCAATTCATTCACGCACTCAACTGGGTTTTTCCTGTTAGTTACTTCCTTGAATGTGTCGCCTTCGTCGGCGCTGCCATGATCGCTTATTTTGTCATTGCTCCTTTGGCTCGGTGGGTCAAACTTCTTAACTAGGGGGATTTGTCATGATCGAGGTTGCACAGGGGTCCCCTGGTTCTGGTAAATCTGCTGTAGCTGTCGCCAGGGCGGTAGCTCACCTTAAGCGTGGTGGTATCGTTGCTGCCAATTTTTCCCTCGTCGATGGCTGGGCCGAATCCGTCGCTAGTCATCATCCTTTTGTACGTGTTCTCAAGTTTCTTCGCATGGGGAGTGCTGCCGATCGTCTGGTATACAAACTTTCTTCGTCACTTTACAAAAGGTTCTACCGTGTTGACTCGGTCGAGGCTATACGGTCCATTAATCCCAGGACTGAGGCTGTCGGCATTCTCAAAGACGATGGGCGTTATAGCGAAGGGATAGGTCTTTTGCTGTTAGATGAGTGCCAACTTGTTTTCAACTCTCGCAAGTGGGAAAAAAACATGGTCTGGATTGAGTTCTTCACTCAGCATAGAAAGCTCGGATGGGATGTCGTTCTGATAGCTCATGACATTCAGATGATTGATGCGCAGATAAGGCCACTTGCAGAGTATGAGTCGCGTTTCCGTAACATGCAAAAGTTGCGCTTTCCTGTCATCGGTTTGCCTATGGCTCCCTTCCCACTTTTCATAGTCATCAAGAGGTATGCAGGTCTTGGCGCTGGGGCCTCCGTGATCGCTTCGCGGGACCTTTTCCCGCTTCCTCTATGGGCAGCAAAACTGTACGATTCACTAGAGGTCTTTTCTCAAGAGCAGTGGAGTGTCAATACTCTTCCTCGACTCTGTGGTAAGGCGCCCGCACCGCCCAGCGGGGTGGGTGCCCCTGTACCGAGTCCCCTTCGCTGCTCTGTCCTTATTGGTCCCCACTGGGACCAATATCTACAGACTCTCCCCACGGCAAGCGTTAAAACCTCGCTTAGCAGTCACGAGGCTTAGCTCCCATTCATGGGCGGTCCAAAGCGCCTTTAAATGCTGTCTTCCTCGGCGCGCTTTCCTTTCCCTGTGTCTATATCTCGGCTAATCGGCCTCTGTCCATTCACCTCTTCAAAGCCGTCTTTTCTCATTTTCCCCAACGTACAAAGCTGCATTCTGGATAGTGTTTGCAAACTGCTGCTTCCTGTCCTTTTCTTTTTCCTGTCATTGTTTTAATTCTTCTCATTTTTGATCCACATAAATCGCATGTTCCCAGATTAATATTTCCTATTATGTCTATTCTTCTTTGTTGCATCCATGTTCTGACGTCTTTTCGTCTGTGTTGCATATATATTCCAAATACAGATAAAAGAGGTCCTATCATCCATAGATTAGTTTTCATTTATAGTCTCGACCGCCAATTCTTCATGTGTAAGACCCCCGTTCTGTAACACGGGGGTGATTCTCGCCACCCTCGTAAATTCCTTAAAGAGGTTTTAAATCTGGTTTTGGTTTTCTGTCTCTCCGGCTGTTACCGTATGGTCTTTGTTGGTCCAGTCCTAGCACTTCATCAGTTGACACGTCAAAAGCTTTAGCAATCTTCACTAGGTTTTCCACTGTACAGCTTTTCCCCCTTGTATATCTGCTTATCATTGTTTGTGGTATCCCGGTTTTTTCTTCTATCTGTTTTTGGGTCCACCCTTTTTCGCTCAGCATCTTAAGGAATTTTTCAATCATATTAGCCCCTTACAAAAAAAGTACAGATAGTACTAAAAAGTACTTGTGATACTAGTACAGAGTGTGCTATTTATTCTTCCCATGGTTCCTGAATACAACATTAAAGAGCATTGCCAGATTGTCGGTGTAGATGATGAAAACGCTTACATGCGTGTGACCATCCCTCTTCATCTGCTCGATAAGATTCCCATGCTTCTCGATCATCTTGCTTATGTTGCCAACTTCATAAGGATTCGTACACGCATTAGCGTTTCTTCTCAGATTGACTCAGCAATTAGGGCGGATCGTGCGGTGCGTAATAGTGGATTATCCCACAGTAAAAATCAAGTTAAGAAGGCTCCTTAGTCTCATAAGTCAGGCATACGATATATTATGTCAAGTTGAAGATGCCTATATTGAAGGAGCACTGCTCCGGA
>MTLC01001129.1_pt1 | contig 18164 bp, 16 predicted proteins | sample 1982451 | NCBI WGS metagenome assembly MTLC01 (sample SAMN05710165, study PRJNA340218) | biofilm metagenome | isolation source: sample SPH anode biofilm adapted to +100 mV | place: USA | collected 2012-02-03 | reverse complement strand
AGGCGTCCTGCAGCGAGGCGTAGCGCCAGATGCTGCGGTAGACCCCGGAGGCGATGAACATGGCGGGCTTCACCGCCATCGCTACTACGAGGCCGGCTTTGAGGTTTTCCACCTGGTTCGGCCGGATCTGGAAATCGAAACGAAGGAGAAATGAAAGGAAGAAAGCGGCGGCAATGAGCACCACGTCGAGGAAAAACACCAGGACCCGTCTGGCGTGTATCATGACCCCTCCTACAAGCGCCGCCCGGTAAGGCCCTAGCGGTGCGACATGAGAACAACAGCGGATAACAATATCACAATTTTTTAAGGAAGGAAACGCTAACAATACAGAAAATGCGATGCGTCATGCCATCCTTATTCTAACCTGATCGACATATACTCTTCGGCAAGAAGCCCGGCGAGGCACAGGAGAATAAAATTATATCTTCCTAAGAAATATAATTGACTGCGGAAGGGTGCGGTGGTAATTTTCTAAGCGGTTTCTAATTCAACGTAAACAGGAGCTGCTTATGGACAACATCACGCTACTCAGCAGTGCGGAAGCGATTCCGAGAACGGCTGCCGTCGTGGTCGCCATGTCGCGGGACCCCAGCCTGTACACGCTTGTCGAAGCCTGCTTCCCAAGGCAACAGGAACTCCAGGAGGTCGATGAAGAGCACAAGGCGGCTTTCAGTGCCGCAGCCGACGGAGACCCTGAGAAGGCAAAGCGGCTGAAGGCGGCACGGCAGAAGCTGGACCGCAAGTTCAGCATCTTCTTCACCTTGGTGCGTCATGCCGCAGTGGAACATCCCGAGTTGTTGGAAGCATTCGGGGTCCCCGCCGCGAAGACAAGGAAGGCCCCGACGACACCTGCCCTTACCAGCCCACAGAACCCGCGGGCGAAGCACGGTAAAAACACCGGAGAAATCGAGCTCAAGGTAACCCCGATTAAAGCTGCCAAGAGCTACGATATCTCATGCTGCATCGGAGACCCTTCCGTCGAGGCGAACTGGAGACATTGCGGTGTAGGGGTGAAGGCGATGCATCTTTTAGTAACAGGCCTTGTTCCCGGAACCGTCTACTGGTTTCGGGTAAGAGCGATAGGAGCCAACGGGCCTGGGCCATGGTCGCAGTACGTCACACTCATGTGCGTCTGATCCGAAAACGAGGTCCCCGCAGGCCATAGCCTCCGGGGACCTCTGTCTCAACGCCCGTTCATTCAGCCTTAACGACACGAAACCGCCCGCCCCGCAGACCGCCCCCCCTCGTCAATACACCCCATTCTCCTCGTACAAAATCAAGGACTTGTCTTAAGCCCTTGCAGTCCAACGACGGCTTGTTGCAAAAACTTTCATTTCCTCTCAAAAACTTTCGTTTTATAAAAAAAGTGTTGGTTTTAGGCCCAAAAAACTTGCTTTCCAACCAAAACGAAGTTTTTTGAAGGGAAAACTTTTACTTTTAGTGAAAAAGAATAAGTTTTTGACCAAAAAAAGTTACTTTTCTTAAAAAACCAAAAGTTTTGACCCGAAAAACTTTCGTTTTACGGGAAAACTAATAGATTTGGTGCTTCCCTCTAAACTTTCAGATCATTTCCGCGCAGCGGCCACTACTTTTGTTACGGCGTCCACGGTATCCAGCATGTCCTGTTCGGTGAGGGTGGGATGGACTAGGAACATGAGGCTGGTTTCTCCGAGTTCCTTCGCGACTGGGAACCGGCTTGCCGGTCTCAACCCGTCAAAGGCCTTTTCGAGGTAAATCTCGCTGCAGCTACCGCTGAAACATGGAATCCCTTCGGCGGCGACAGCGTTCATGATTCTATCGCGGTCCCATCCTTCCGCCAGACGTTCCGGCTCAACAAAGACGTAGTACTTGTAGCAGGCGTGGCCGATCTCGGGCGGCGGAACCGTCACCCTGAGCCCCGGGAGGTTGCGGAAGCCTTTGGTGAGGATCTCCGCGTTCCTTCTCCTGACCATGGTCCACTCCGGCAGTTTAGCGAGCTGGATCCTGCCTATGGCCGACTGCATTTCGGTGAGGCGCCAATTGGTGCCAAAGGATTCGTGCAGCCAACGGAACCCCGGCGGGTGCTGACGGTTGTAAACCGCGTCATAGCTCTTGCCGTGATCCTTGAACTCCCAGGCACGACGCCAGATGTCCTCGTCGTTCGTGGTGAGCATCCCCCCTTCCCCGCCGGTGGTCATGATCTTGTCCTGGCAGAAGGAGAACGCGGCAACGTCGCCCAAGGAACCGACGGGGCGCCCCTTGTATGTTGCACCGTGGCACTGTGCGCAGTCCTCGATGACCTTGAGTCCGTGCTCGCGCGCCAGTTCCAGTATCGGATCCATATCGCAGGGCCACCCTGCGAGGTGTACTGCGATAATCGCTTTCGTCCTTGCGGTGATACGCGGACGGATGGTCTCGGCGGTGATGTTTTGGGTCACGGGGTCAACATCGGCGAGGACAGGAGTCGCCCCCCGCATGACGATGCAACTGGCGGATGCGATAAAGGTCCGGCTGGTCGTTATCACCTCGTCCCCGGGTCCGACCCCCAGGGCGTACAGTGCGAGCTCCAGGGCCACCGTTCCATTAGCCAGCGCAATGGCGTGCTTCACGCCACAGTGCTCGGCGAACTCCTTTTCAAACATGCGCCCTTCCGTACCGGTCCAGTAATTGACCTTGTTGGACAGGAGCACCCTCTGCACAGCATGGGCCTCTTCAGTTGTGAAAGCCGGCCAGGGACCGAATTGTTTACAAGTCATCTTCATACCTCGTGAATCATTACTTACCACGCCCCCTGAGAACAGGTGGTACGTAGATCAGACTTTCTTTATCACCCTGGCAGGGCTACCTACGACCAACACGTTGTCTGGGAGATCAGCAACAACCGTCGATCCAGCCCCCACGATGACGCCACTCCCCACTTTCAGGTTGGGAATTACCGTAGCCCCCGCACAAATAAACGTCCCCGCACCGACCTTGACGGTTCCGCACAGAGTCGCCCCAGGCGCCACATGAACACTGTCGGCTACTAAGCAGTCGTGGTCGATGCTGGCCTTCGTATTCACGATGACATGATTACCGATGATGCAATCAGAATTTATGACTGCGCCGGCCATGACTACGCAGTTATCTCCGATGGTCACTCCACGAGCAATCTCTGCGGAAGGGTGTATCGCAGTAACCAGTTCATATCCGTTGGTGACGAGCCAGTCGGCAACGGCTTTGCGGGCAGCATTACTCCCGATGGCAACGATTCCTTTTTTCACCCCACAGCGACTCAGCTCTTCCTTGCCGCCTGCGACAGGATAACCAAAGACGCTCTTGCCTTTCAGAGAAGCATCGTCGTCAACCAAACATGCGATTTCGAAGACGCCTTGCTTTTCCATGATGTCGATGACCACCTTGGCATGCCCGCTGGCACCGAAAACAAAAACCCTCTCCCTGCTGTTCATGGCTCCCCTGACTTCGACCCCATGAATTCCTCCATGGTCGCCTTTCCCGGATGGTTGATACCTTCCCGAACGAACACTTTCTGTACGGTCATCCAAAGGATCTTGAGATCAAGCCAGAAGGAGTGGTTATCAACGTACCAAACATCGAGCTTGAACTTGTCTTCCCATGTTATCGCGTTTCGGCCGTTGACTTGGGCCCAGCCGGTGATGCCTGGCTTGACATCGTGGCGGCGGGCCTGCTCCGCCGAATAGCGCCCCAGATACTGCGTTAAAAGCGGGCGCGGTCCCACCAGACTGAGTTCTCCCCTCAGCACGTTTAAAAGTTGTGGAAGCTCGTCGATGCTCGCTTGGCGCAGGAACTTCCCGAAGGGAGTAAGCCGGGCCTCGTCCGGCAAAAGACGCCCATCCGCATCGCGCTCGTCGGTCATCGTTCGGAACTTCAGGACATAAAAAAGCTTCGACTGGAAACCGGGGCGCTGCTGCCGGAAAAACACTGGCGATCCCAGTTTGATGCGGACAAGTACGGTGAAAACGAGCAAAAGCGGGCTGAGCAGCGCCAGGGCAACGAGGGCGACGATGAAGTCAAAAGCGCGCTTCAGCATGATGACCCCGGTCCGGCAACGGCCTGAAACAGTTCCTCGAACTTCCTGGTCCCCACCGGTAGAGCCAACTCCTTTTGGTAAAACTCGGCCCCATTTCTTCCCATCTGGTCAAGTTGCTCCTTATCCATTGCAACAAGTTTCTCAACCGCTTCCGCGATGCTTTCTGCGTTGCCTGGAAGACAGGCAATACCCGCGCCCGCCCTCTCCACAAGATCTGCGGCGTCGCCGCGAACCGCCATGATGATCGGCCTGCCGATGGCCAGGTATGCCTGAGTTTTGGAAGGAAGCGTGATCGCGAAAAGGGGGTCGTCTTTCAGGTGGACCAGCAGTGCGTCCGCACTGGAAAGCAGGCTCCCTATCTCCGACACCGGCCTGCGCGGGAGGAAAAGAACGTTGTCCAGTCCCATTCGCTTCTTCTCCCTTTCCAAATGCTCGACCTGAATACCTCCACCAACGAAGACAAATTGAACCTTGGGCTGGCGTTCTTTGAGAAGCTGCGCCGCTTCGAGAACAGCGTCGAGAGCCTGCGCCTTTCCCATGGTACCGGCGAATATCACGTTGAAGCGCCCTTTCAGCGCGGGGTCTTCATCTCCGGCCGCAGTGGAGACGATCTGTGCCTCATCACACCAGTTGTAGATCATGGCAAGCTTGCCGGCGGGCACCCCCCGCTCCAGTAACATCCGTTTGAATCCGGGGGATAGCACGATAACCTTGCTGGCCATTCGATAACTGAGACGGCAGAAGAGATCAACACAGGTGAGGATCTTGCGGCTATTCACCATTCCGGTCGCGGAGAGGGTGTCAGGCCAAAGATCCTGGATGTCATAGACAAAAGGAATGCCCCTCAACAGCCTTAGCGCCATGGCCGGAAGCGCCACTGTCGCAGGTGGATGATAGACATACGCGACATCCGCTCTGCGCACCAGAAATGGCCCTAGCATAGCCGCCGACAGAGCAAAGCTCACATAATTCAGTATCCGTCTGACAGCGGAGCCGTCATGGCTAGGGTAAAGCGGAACCCGGATTATCGATACACCGTCGACAACCTCCCGTTGCAGGAAGCGAACCCGGTACCCCGGGTAGAGCTTGCCTCCAGGGTAATTGGGAAAACCGGTCAGCACCTCGACTTCGTGCCCCAGGCGGACCAGCTCCCTGGCAAAGACCATACCCTTGAAAGTAGGTTCAGGGTCGAACCACTGACTGAGGATAAGGATGCGCATCTAGTATTTCTTCCAAACAGTACGATTTACGTAATCCGTGTAACTGATAAGGATGCGCAGCACCTTGTCGGAAACGTTCGGCATCGAGTAATCGGCAACCGGCCGAAGAAGTCTCATGTCCCCGCGCGCCTGGTCAGCAAGCACCGCAAGCCCTTGGTGCACCCGCTCAACCTCGAGCCCGGTCATCATGACGCTTGCTTCCTCCATTCCTTCAGGACGCTCGTGCGCCTCTCTTAGGTTAAGGGCAGGGAAATTGAGAATCGAGGATTCTTCGGTTATCGTGCCACTGTCTGAAAGGACAGCTCGCGCCCGCATCTGCAGATGGACGTAATCGGTAAGCCCCAGTGGCTTCATGAGCTCGACCTTTTCGTGGAAAGTCACTCCAAGACTTTCCACGCGCTTCCTGGTGCGAGGGTGGGTGGAGACGATCACCCTCTTGCCGTAGGCCTCCGCAATGCTGTTCAGCACGTCCACCAGTTTTCGGAAACTCACCTCCGCATCGATATTCTCTTCCCGGTGGGCGCTGACGACGAAGTAATCGAGCGGTTCAAGTTTAAGAGTCGTCAGTATTGCGGAACGTTCAATCTTCGGCAGGTAGTGCCCCAGCACTTCAAACATGGGCGAACCGGTCTTGATTACCCTGTCAGGTGAAAGCCCCTCCCTCAAGAGGTATTCCCTTGCTATGTCACTGTAAGTAAGGTTGATGTCGCTTGTATGGTCGACAATTTTACGGTTCGTTTCTTCCGGGACTCTTTGATCGAAACAGCGGTTACCGGCTTCCATGTGGAAGATGGGAATCTTGCGGCGTTTTGCCGGGATTGCGGCCAGACAGCTGTTGGTATCACCAAGGATAAGAAGGGCGTCGGGCTGGATTTGTCCGAGAAGAGGATCGATCTTTATGATCATCTGCCCGATGGTCTCTGCCGCGGAGGCGCCGGCTGCACCGAGGAAATGGTCCGGCTTGCGGATCTCCAGATCGCTGAAAAATATCTCGTTCAGCTCGTAGTCATAGTTCTGACCCGTATGGATCAGGGTATGATCCGTGTACTGATCCAGCTTGGAAAGCACGCGGGAGAGCCTGATAATCTCGGGTCTGGTACCGACGACTGTAGCAACTTTGAGCTTTTTCAATTTCACCTCTTTCAGGCCTTCAGTTAGACGGTTTCGAAGAAAGTATCCGGATGATCGGGGTCGAACGCTTCGTTGCACCACATGACGGTCACCATGTCGGTAGTTCCGGTGTTTGTGATGTTGTGGGTATAGCCGACCGGGATGTCGAGGACCTCAAGTTTGTCGCCGCTCACGTCATAGCTGACGATCTCGTCGCTTCCCACCCTTCGGAATTGAATCAGCCCGCGCCCGCAGACCACCAGGAACTTCTCGTTTTTCGTATGATGCCAGTGGTTGCCTTTGGTAATCCCAGGCTTCGATATGTTGACGGAAACCTGTCCGCGATCTGCAGTGCGGATGAATTCAGTGAACGACCCTCGCTGATCGATGTTCATTTTGAGAGGATAACTGAACTGGTCCATCGGTAAATAGCTGAGATAGGTGCTGTACAGTTTTTTCGTGAACGGATCGCTGAGGTCGGGGATGCTGCGCAGTTCACGGCTCTGCCTAAAAGACTGGATCAAGTCGACGACTTCTCTCAGAGTGACATTATAGACATCCTCAACGGTGCTGAAGCCGTCTACTGGCGCGGGCCTGCCATCAAGCGCCTCTGCGAAAGAGGCGATGACATCGTCGATGTAGACCAGCTTCAACGCGGCATTCGGGTCGTTGACCTGAATGGGAAGATCGTGGGCGATATTGTTGCAGAAAGTAGCAATCGCGCTGTTGTAGTTGGGGCGGCACCACTTGCCGAACACATTTGGAAGGCGATAAACGTACACCGGTGCACCTGTGTCACGGCCGTACTTGAATACCGCCTCCTCCGCGGCACGTTTGCTCACGCCATACGGGTTGGCGAGGGTGGCCTGTATCGAGGAGGAGATAAGAAGCGGAGTGGCTTTGGCGTGCTGCCTCAACAAAACCAGGATTTTTTCCGTGAGGCCAAGGTTGCCAGTTGTGAACTCTTCGACGTTGCATGGTCGGTTCACGCCAGCGAGATGGAAGATGAAGTCTGCTTGTTGAACGGCCGACTCGAGCTCACTATCGCTGTTGTCGATGTCAAAGCCGAGGATAACGAGATCCTTACGTTGCGCCAAGGTAACGGAAAGATTCCTGCCGACAAAGCCATTTGAGCCGGTGATAAGAACTGTCTTCATGCGAGGCCAAGCTCCTCACGGATGTAGCGCAGCTTTAACAGCTTTTCCTTGATCTCCGGGATGATAAGACGCTTGGTGTTATGGGAGTTGTAGTCCTCTATATGGGAAACCTGCTCCTGTCCCTCGGTGAAATATTTACCATAGTTCAGGTCACGATCGTCGGGGACAATGCGGAAATATCCTCCCAGATCCTCGGCTTTCGCTAGTTCCTCACGGGTAAGCAGAGTCTCGTACAATTTCTCGCCATGCCGGGTTCCTATGACCTTGATTTCGTTGTTGGCCTCAAAGATCTCTCGCACCGCGATGGCAAGATCCTGAATGGTCGACGCAGGGGCTTTCTGTACGAATATGTCACCTTGATTGGCATTGCTGAAAGCATAAAGCACTAAGTCCACGGCGTCATCCAAAGACATAAGGAAGCGGGTCATATGAGGGTCGGTCACCGTGAGCGGCTTCCCCTCTTTGATCTGTTTCACAAAAAGCGGGATCACAGAACCGCGAGAAGCCATTACATTGCCGTAGCGGGTGCCGGAGAAGACGGTTGCACTTTCATCGGTCATTCTGGCCTTGGCGATCATCAGCTTTTCCATCATTGCCTTCGAGATCCCCATGGCGTTGATCGGGTAAACAGCTTTGTCGGTGCTGAGGGTGATCACCTTCTTTACTCCGCAGGCAAGGGCCGCGTTTAGGAGGTTTTCGGTGCCCAGGACGTTGGTGCGCACAGCCTCCATCGGATAGAATTCACAAGAAGGGACCTGTTTGAGAGCCGCAGCATGAAAAACGAAATCACTCCCTTGCAACGCAGCGAAGATACTGTCGTAGTTGCGAACATCACCGATGTAGAATTTGAGCTTCGGGTGGGCCAACTCAATCCGCATGTCTTCCTGCTTTTTCTCGTCCCGACTGAAGACGCGGATCTCCTTGATTTCGGTGTCAAGGAAGCGGCGTAATACGGCGTTGCCAAAAGAACCGGTACCGCCGGTTATCAGAAGAACCTTGTCGTTGAACACTTAAAACCTCCAACATCTACTGTTTTTTTAGGCATGCATTGCGAAACAGCTCACGATTGGCATCAAGGATCTCGGGTTCGGCCAAGCGCTCCTTGATGTCTTTCTTTATCCGCTTGCGCCAATGCCTTCTCTCTTCCTGGCTCAAGTGGGATAGTCCCTCAATCACGGTAACGAAACGGTCAGGGCTGTCCAGTGGGATGTCCCACCCTAAACCGGTGGCCTCAAGATTGCGCCAAGGTGTTCTGTCGCTTGTCAGAACCGGAGTGCCAACGGAAAGTGCTTCCGCGACGACATGTCCGTAGTTTTCTCCAAGGCTTGGGAAAAAGAACAAGTCATAGCGGCCGAATGTCATGGCTACCTCCTTGTGCTGTAAGGTACCCAAATAGTTCACCCGGACGTTTACCGGAAGTCTCTGGATCAGCACCTGACACTCTCTCCAGTATTCCATATCCTCGGCAGGGCCGTAGACATCGAAGTCGACCTCTGACCTCACATCTCTTAACACAGAAATGGCGAAGTCAAGGTTCTTCATCCTTGAAATACGTGAGATGAAGACCACTCTGACCTTATTCATCTCGCTCCCATCACAGTCGGACTCGGCTAACACCAGGTGACTGTCTAGCTGCGACAAATCAGATGCTATATGGATGTCTCCCGCTTCGGGGGACATGACAGTTGATATGTCTTCGGCCTCAAAGACACTGGAAGCCTGCCAGACCACATTCCTGTAAAGACCAAGGAATCTGGCTGCCCGGATATAGTTCCGCTTTTTGAAAGACTTGAGCGATAGAGCCCCGGCTGAAAACTCTCCCCTCGGGGCGACGATGACAGGTTTTTGCGGCAGCATCCCTAGCATACGGGCAAACAACGGCTTTATGGTGAACGAAGAATCAAAAAAACTGTTCAGGTACAGCACGTCGTGGGGCGTGTGGCTGATAAGGGTAGATATTTTAGTAAAGGTACAGTTTTCTGGAGAAATGTAATAAACCTGAGCATTTCCAACTTTCTGCCATTGGTCCGACTGCACCTCCGGGTATGGAATGTTCTCTCCAAGATCACGATCCTGGGTGATTACGAAAAAATCGAATTCCTGCCCTATGCAATCAACCATATTGGCAGCCGTACGTACTGGCCCTCCTGCTTTATATCCTGGAATGTAGAAGGAAAGTAGCATAAGGACTTTCAACTTCTGGGGCATCAGAATCCGTCTCCATTTTTAATGATGCGCGTTATGAACCCTGAGGACGCGAATAAAAAATAGGCAGAAGTCAATATAACTCCGAAATTTAAGCCGTTTTTCACCCGCAGGGCGTAATAAAGAAATAGAAAATAACCAAAGAAGTTGATTCGGCTGCCGCCAACGATCATGACCGCAATGATAAGCGGGGTGAACATTACAACGGTTTCGTACTTTTCGTCGGAATATCCGAGAGCAAGGATCAAGAATGCCAGGATCTGTACAGACTCGGTAATGCTCCTTACACCTAGGTACGAAGAAAGTTTCAGTAAAAGCTGGTCCGTCATTATCAGGACCATGCACACCCCAACAACAATGGTAAATAGGAACCGGATAGAGACGCGGCCAGAGGTTATAAGTTTTTTAAATGACCGCAGAAACAAGCAAAACCAGATGCAAACATAGAAGACAAAGACCTGAACATGGGACAATACGGCTATTAAAGCGAATAGGTAAAAAAGGCGTCTTTTTTCTATGAAACAAAATGACAGCAGCAGAAATAGAATGCCGAACTTCAGCCGTTCCGCTGCAAAGTAAAAAACAAGGAAGTAATAATTGGTCAAAACAAGCAATGCTGCAACAACAATGGAGACACGCCACCTACGCAGTAGAACGAGCGCGGTGCAGGCCAACGCTGAGTTGACGATTGCTATAAAAAAGTCCTTCCCCAGCATTTTGCTTGCAACCCACGATAAAAAGAAATGAATGTACTCGAACGACATTAACCTTTGATAATAGTAAATATATCCCTCTGTAAGGGACAGTGTCTCTAGTTTTTCATAGACCTCACGATAGTAGGTTTGATCACCAGCAACATAGTATGGTCCTACGATCATGCTCAGAGCAAAGACAGCAAGGCACAATAAGGGAATGCCCAGCACATATATTGGGATCGGCCTTGATATCATCTTCTTTTTATTGCCGTTACCAGCGTGTCCGGTAGTATCCGCTTGGCGAGCGCCCTTACGGCATTGTCAAGAATCGTATAGAGGAAGAAGCAGTCGTTTCGGAGTGATGGGCAGTGACTTTTAACAGCCTGCCTATACTGTGATATCACTTTACACCTATCCCGGTCAGAAACGCCCTGAACCGATGTCAACGACACCGCTTCATTCAGATAAGAAAACGAATGCCCCTTTACGTACGCTTTCAGGAAAAAGTCGTAGTCGGCGGCAAGGCTGTAACGAAGGTCGTATTTATTGCTCTTGTGGTACGCAGCCTCAATAAAGACGCTTTGATGTGAAAAGCACATGCCCCGTAAAATTTTCGACAGAGGTTTTGCCTTTCTATACTTCAAGAACGAACCATAGTCACTGACCATGTCTCCAAATAGAAACTTCGTGCCCGTCCCCAACATGTGCTGTGAACAGCGCAACAAGGTATCGTCTTTATAAAACCGATCGCCGGAGTTCATGAATATGATCCATGAACCGGTAGCCAAATCCACCCCCTTGTTCATGGCATCATATATACCCTGGTCCTTTTCACTAACCCAATAGTCGATCTGATCCTGGTAGCTCTTGATGACTTCCAGAGTGCCGTCAGTAGAACCACCATCAATGAGGATGTATTCAACCGCCTCGCAATTTTGTGCCAACACACTTCCTATAGTTTCCTTCAAGTGCAGCACATCATTGAACACTACGGTTACTACACTGATTAACGGTTTTTTTGAATGAAAGGGGTAGTTTGCATCATTGAAACGCCTACCGCCTTGGATCTTTTCTTGATATGACATTACGTATTCCATTCCAACAGAATCTGAAGTCTTCAACTACAGCCCTAGAGCTTGCGAAAGCATAAGCGGCTCTTCACAATCATCTTTGGGTGAGTAAAGCTGGCCAGGTACTATATCGCGAAGATGCTCCACAAGCCTTATTCCAAGGGACCGAAAAACTGAGGCGAGCGACACAGAAAGGTCAGAATTTGAAGTAGAGGGCATCAGTTGAAAAATGTACGCAATTTGGACCCCGTAACTGGCCAAGTTAAGCAGCGACGTGGAGACATAGGAGACTGCGTACCCCGCCCGAAGTTGTTCGATGCACATCTCGACCGGCCCAGTCCCCTGCAGTACAGTTAAATTATCATAAACTGACAGAACAGCCGCAATCTTGTCCCTGATGTCTTGTGGTTCTCTGGGGTGGAACTTAAAGTAGACGTTTTTGAAGTTAACGCAAAGTTGTTCCATTATTTCTACTAGTTCCTCAATGTAGGAACTCCATGAGGTGTAAAAGTTGTATATATCTCCATTTATGAAAATGCAGGTATCATTATCCAGATCAAGCTTTTTCACGTCCGGTTTCTTAATCCTAACCAAAGGTATATCTCTCACACAGTTAAAATTCCGGTAAGTGAGCAATCCGTCAAATAGCTCATCTCTCATCTGAGGAAAAATCATCTGGTTAAGATACAAATACTTCATAGAGTAGTGAAGCACGTACCTTGACCATAACAACTTAAACGTCTGTTTCAGAGGCATGCGGAGATCGGAATCTTGAGAGAAAGTCAGATAGGTCCCCAGTCCCTCATCAAGGACATATACCGACCCCCCATTTTTCTTCATCAGGCAGGCCACATAATGGTTTAGCGGCTCGTACTCCGTGTAAATGAGGAGCGTATCAGAAGGAGAGAACTGCAGGGATGCGGATATTTCCTTTTCACGCTGACGCACCTTGACCACATTGAAGATTGAGCCGCTGCCGATAAAAGGGCTGTCGAAATAGTGGATCTCTTTAACACCTGCGATAGTTCCAATACGATCCAGGGTATGCGGGATACATATCAGGTGAACCTCAGCGAGTTTCAGGTCGCTTAGGTGCGAACGGACGTCTATGAGGTGAAAGTTGTTGTTGACCAAGAAAAAAATTCTCTTCAACGATTGCTCCATGCCTTTTACGGCCTACTATTTCAGCTTTCCACTTCCCAACAGCCGGTAGAATATTTCCTTGTCACGGTATCCGACAATCTCGGCAGGGTTTCCACGCACAATGGCACAATCGGGGACGTCACCAAAGACGGCCGCCGCCGAAGAGATGATGACACCCGAACCAATTGTGGCGCCTGGAGCAATCGAAACATCAGCTCCGATCCAGACCGCGTCGCCTATGGTCACCGGCTTCAAGATATCCTGGTCGTCGTATGGAACAAAGTGCTGGGACTTCCAATTGTGATTGTGGGAAAAGATTGTGAGACCTTTAGCGATGTGGCAATAGCGTCCGATTGTGACCCCGCCAAGAGCGTGAATGTAGCACTCGCCGTTGATGCACGTATGGTCCCCAATGTGTAACTTTTCCGGGTATTTTAAATTGAAGCCAATGGCATGATCTGGACCGATCACTACCTTGTCTATATTGCAATTGACCTTGCTGAACAGGGTACGGTTCCGTCTTTTCTGGATTTTGTTGACTATCCTGATTAAAAGGCCATTCATCAGTAGAACTTCTCCTCTGATTTGAGCTTGGCGAACTGTTGAGGATCTCTGTACTTCAATACCTTCATGGGGTTTCCACCCACAATGGCATGATCCGGCACGTCCTTGCTGATGACAGCACCCGCAGCAAGAATAGCCCCCTCACCGATAGTCACCCCGGGAAGAATGGTGACGTTGGCACCACACCAGACAAAATCGTTAATAACTACCTGTTTTTTTAGGATCACCTCGTCATACGGGATCTTGGTCCCTCTTTCATAGTTATGACTGACCGAAAAGATGGTAAGACCACGTCCCGTATGAAAGTAGCGTCCGATGGTGACCCCTCCACTGCATTCAATGTATGTATTAGATTTTAGGTGGCTGGTGGGGTGAATGCAGAACTTGCCTAAGTCCCCTTCTATTGTCAACCCTCCTTCTCCCTGCCTCATATAGTTCAGAGTCCCGTTCAAAAGCTTGTTCATGCGATACACCGAGGCCTGTTGCAGGATGCCGGCCAAACGGTCGATGATCAGGTCCACCTTAAACAGGCAGATAAATTTCAGCAAAAGCAATTTTGTAGAATTCACGCGCCCCCCTAACCAGATATCCCCCTATAGCTCAACTCCTTGAGGGTGTACTTGCGCACCAGGATCGACAGAAATAAATAGGCAATAGCAGTCCCGATAGCCGGGGCGAGAACCCCAGCCACGGGAATTAATGCGAGTGCGAATATGATATTGGTTGCCGCACAAATGTAGAGCAAGATCGTTTTCAAAAGTGTTTTTTTGTAAAAATCTATAACCAGACCCAAGGTTCTATAAATTCCGCTGAATGCAAAAGCAAAAGTTATAAGAGCTATAATGCTGCCGCTCCCCGCATATTTCGGCCCAAGAAGTTCTTTATCAAAAGGAACCACTACAAGCGAAATAGCAGTCGCCGAAACCAAAACCAGGGCGCTGTAAATGATGTTGTACTTATTTATCAATTTCAGGCCGCTCTTGCCGTTCAACTCCCTGTAGATCACAGGAGAGATGGCATTGGTGACCGCGGTGTTCACCATATCAAGCATGGTGCCAATACTATACGCGGCAGTATAGATCCCCACTTTGGCTAAGGAAAAATAATGCAACACAATAAATCTGTCCGACTGGTTAATAAGCCATCCGGCACCGACGGCAAAGCAGACGGGAAGGCCGAAGGCCACGAACTCCTTTGCCTGTAATCGGTCCAACCTGAAATGAAGACTGTACTTGTTGATGACCTTGTAGCGTATGAGTGCCATCGTGAACTCGGCAAGCAATAAGGCGAGCAAACGCCCTTCCCATCGCATGCCGAGCAGGGAAATGAATAAAACCGTGAAACACACCGTAAGCACGGCCGTGATGAGACCGAGCACGCCGTAAGCGAAAGCCTTTCCTTCCTGGATAAGTTCTATTGAATGCAGTTCAGAAAGGAAGCGAACAAAGGCCAACACAGGAGCGATAATCAGGAGGTAGAGATATTCAGGGACGAAGATTAGTGCAATCAGACAAGAAATCTGTACAACGATGAAAATCAAAAAACTGAATGAGATGTATTTTTGTTTGTAATCGCCGTAAGCCGCTGGTTCCAGGCATGTCTTATTTATGGCAACAAGACCGATGGCCGAGAAAGAGATCAATGGCCCCAGAAACCACATGACCCCCAGGAACAGACCTACGATGCCGTAATCCTCCAGCGACAGCACCCTTGTGAGGTAAGGAACCGTAAAGAAGCTAAGGGCGGCAGAAAGAATAGTGAAGGCGAAATAAGATGCTATCTTTTTTGCGAGCATTTCGTTTCCTCAGCAATACGTCAACTATCCTTTACTCTTCCGTTCCGCAGGTTCTGGCTGTTAACGCCAGCCTCTATCACTAAGCCTTTTTAAAGAAGAAGGCCTTCCTAAGGTCACCGAGGGATTTCCGGTCGTCCTCAGACATTTTGCCGAAATACTCCCGAAAAAAAATGATCAGGACAGAAACAAGAAACCCGACAACTGTAGAGGCGAGCACTATGATGGTGCGTTTAGGTTTACTTTTATTGACAGGGGTCACAGCCTCGTCTAGAACCTGAAAAGATGAAGAATCTTTTGCTTCATTGAGCTTCGCCCCTTCATACTGCTTCATCAGCTGTTCAAAAATAGCCTCCTGCGTCTTTAGTTCGCGGACTTTACGCGCAAAGTCTAGCCCGACGCCTGGAACTGTACCTATCGATGGGATCCCCTCCCCCCCAACGCTGTTGCCTGCGAGCCCCTTGATCTCAATCTTTAATCGATTTATTTCTGCAAGCAAAGCCACTACGTCAGGGCTTCGGTCCGTCTCCCTCTTTCTCAGGGCGGCCAATTGCACCTCTTTGCTAGCTAGTTCAGATTTAAGACCAGCTATCCCCTGAATTGACGCCATGGCTTGGGAATCCATGTCGACTATTTTGTTTCGCTGAGAATAGTTTTTGAGGTCATCCTCGGCTACGCGCAGATCCCTTTTCACCAACTGGAGGCGCTTCTCAAGAAAAACTCTCTCCGAGCTAGCCTTTGAGAGGTTGAGTCGAACAGTGGCGTTTCCCAATTCGTCAACAAATGTGTTGGCGATTTGGGCGGCGCGCTTGGGGTCCCTATCTTCAGCAGTTATGGAGATGATCCCCTCTTTTCCAGCGACTATCTTAACGGCGTGTTTAAGCTCTGCCCTCGCGGCCTCAAACTTCATCGAATCTTGTGTCATCTGTGGAGTCATACGACGAACCACGGCATCGCCAACAGAACGACTGTTCAGAATCCCGATGTAGAGATCAGCACCAGCTCCGCCAAGTCCTGCCGGAACCAAACCTGCCAGACCTCCAGCTTGTCCCAACAGTGCGGACAACCCAACGTTGCTATCCTTTTGCGGAGGAAGGACCGTAGCAGTCGCAGAGTAGATATTCGGAAGGGTTAGACTGTAAACTATGGAAACGATGATCGCAGCGCTGCAAACTTTGAAGATGAGCATCTTGTGCTTCAACAAAAGGAGTAATATCTCAAGCAGATTGATTTCGTATTCCTTCTCCAATTCTACTTGATTCTGTTTTTCTTTCATGCTGAGGCATCCTATCAACAGTGGATATGAACTCTACCGTCATTCGAATTGTTACATGGTGCTTGCTGCAAGTACTAGCGACGCCAGCGGCAGATGTAAAGTGTTTCACAAACGCGTTGGTACTTACTTTCTAATGCAGGAGCTGCCTTATTTTCCTGCAGCGATAACGACTCCAGCGGTCATGGCTACGTTACCGAGAATCTGGGTGATATCCTTCACGGTCCTAAGCCACGCGGTCTTCTCGTACTGGCGCGGCACGATGATGGTGTCGCCGGAGTCGAGAGATTTCCCCCAGAATGAGTTGTAGAACAGGAACTTGCCGGAGTTCGCCTGGCTCACGACGGTACCGTTCACCTTGACGACGTAGATCTCGCCGGTGTCGGCATCACCGGTTGGCCCGCCCACCTGGTGCAGGTACCATTCGACGTCGCGCCCTTGCTGACTGACCACGGTGCTCTGGTTGTAGACGTTACCGATCACGTTGACGCCGCCGGGGTCGCTGGGGACGGTGAGTTGGTCACCACCCTGCAGTTCCAGGTCGTATGGACCAGCTTTCAGTTCCTCCAGCGAGGCGATCTCCATGAGTACGCGCCCCTCGGCCTTCTTGGTCTTAAGGATCTCCACGCTGCGCGTGAGCCCGTCAAGGGTGGTCTTAGCGGCGGAAACCTCCTCGGCGGAGGCTGCGGTTTGCGCCATGTTGGTCTGCAGGTGGATGATATCCTCCTGGGCCTTCTGCAGTGCTTCATCCATGCGTTGCTGCTGAAGCCTCCTGACGTTCTCCCTGGTGAACTTGGCCCCCTTGAGGTAGGCGAGATTCGAGAAGCCGCCCGCCCTTGCGATGACGGAGGAGAGACGTTCTCCTTTGAAGATCGGGTAGGTCCCGGGGAAGACGAATTCACCGCTCAGAGTGACGTAGCGATCGGTGGCGTCTGCCCAGTTGGGGATGCGTCTTACGGTAAGCTCGTCCAAAGGCTGCAGTTTGATGTTTGCGTCCCCTCCCTTGAGGGCCGCTTCAAGATCGACGGGCAACACGATGTTGACGACGCGCGAGTCGGCGCGCTTGACCCTCACGATCTCGGCGTTTTTGAGATAGGCGTTCAGTTTGACATTGCCGGCCTGCATGATCAGGTCGCGCACGGTCATGTTCTCGAGATAGCGGAACTGTCCCGGCCGCAGCACCTCACCGCTCACCTGGACGAAGGGAACCTCCTCCATCTCGGTGCGGGAGAAAATCTTCACGCGGTCGAATTCCTGCAGTTCGAGGTCGTAATCGGGCTCGCCGTTGAGCGCGCGGGTCACGTTGAAGAATACGATCTCGGGGTGCAGGTCCGGGGGGAACAGTCGGGTGATCTGTCCGGCGGCGGCGTGGTATTCGGGCAGCAGGTTGTCTCCCTTGAGAAGGGAGCTGACACGCATGCCGGGTTTGAGGGCGTAATCGCCAGGGCGCAGCACGTGCCCTTCGAGCCGCACATACCCGCGCAGGACGGTGTCGATCGAGAGGACCTTTACCAGGTCCAGGTCCTGCAGTTTGATGCCGGCAGTGGCCTCCTCGACGCTCTTGCCCGGCTCGAGGCTTATCTCGGTCACCATCTTCTTGTCGTGCGCCTGTACCCGGTACATCTGGAGCCGCTGCAGGTAACCAGTGGAGTTGATCCCGCCGCAAAGCCCAAGGAGATCCTTCAGGCTGCTTTCTCCCTTGAGCTCGTAGATGCCCGGGCGGCGGACATTGCCGGCGACTCCCGCCACCTTGCCGATCACCGGGACCAGCACGGTGTCGCCCGGCTGCAGGCGGATTGCCTTGCCCTGGTCACCCTTAAGGAAGAAGTCGTAGAGGTCGATGGTCTCGACGACGCTGCCGTTTCTGTTGATCTTGATGTTCCTGAGGCTGCCGTTTTTAGTCGG
>MTLC01001223.1_pt1 | contig 18168 bp, 18 predicted proteins | sample 1982451 | NCBI WGS metagenome assembly MTLC01 (sample SAMN05710165, study PRJNA340218) | biofilm metagenome | isolation source: sample SPH anode biofilm adapted to +100 mV | place: USA | collected 2012-02-03 | reverse complement strand
GAAATGGCAAAAAAAAGAACTATTGTTTACTATGTTTTAAAAGTCGAGACGAATTCAAAATGAAACAGCCATTCAAAAATAACTTTGAAAAACAAAATAAGGTTCGTATGGCGTGTTCCATGTGACCATAAAAATAAAATTATTCCCACATGAAATGAGCACGACAAAATAAGTTTGACACGCAAGGGAAAGTTTATGTGCGAGTTCCATCTGACAACTAAAAAACAAATTATAAACAGATGAAAAAAGAATATACATTTGACGAATTGGTACACAAAGCCGCGTCCTACTGTTCTATTTCCGAACATTGCATTTCAGACGTAAAAGTAAAGCTAAAAGCTTGGGGTGTATCGCCCATGGATAGCGAAAAAATCATCAAACACCTTATAAAACAAGACTTTATCAATGAAAAAAGATACAGCCGCGCGTTTGTGCGTGATAAATTCGGCATGAACAAATGGGGTAAAATTAAAATTTCGCTCGCTTTGCGCGAAAAAGGCATTGATAAAGAGATGATTAGTGATGCGCTCAACTTGATTGACGACGGTGAGTACGAAGAACAGCTCGCGCGACTACTGAAAAACAAACTGCAAACCATTACCTATGAGTTTGAATACGAAAAACAAGGAAAACTTTTCCGTTTTGCGCAAAGCCGGGGTTTTGAAAATAATATAATTGAAAGAACGCTGAGAATGATATGATTAATTACGAATTAATAATTACGAATTACGAATTACGAGTTTCATTAATTAATTCAATTTGTATTAAAAAAGAAAAAACACAAAAGAGGCTGACTCGTTATGAGACAACCTCTTTTTTGATTAAAAAAATTATTCGTAATTCGTAATTCGTAATTCGTAATTGAATATTAAATTTCTTTACACTTGCCGTGTAACCATTTTTGCTCTTTTTTATTCAATTCCGGCGATAGTTTTTTATAAACGGTTTTGTGATAATTATTGAACCATTTACGTTCTTTATCGGTAAGCATATTACCTTCTACCAATCGGGTGTCAATGGGGAAAAGCGTCAGGGTTTCAAACTGCAAAAACTGTCCGAAATCGGTTTTTTCTGCCGGAATTACCTGTACCAAATTTTCAATACGGATGCCGTATTCCCCGGTGCGATACAGTCCGGGTTCGTTTGAGAGCATCATTCCCACTTGCAATGTCATCGGATTCTCGTCCATACGAATGCTTTGCGGACCTTCGTGCACGTTGAGAAAATGTCCCACGCCGTGTCCTGTACCGTGTCCGTAGTTGATAGCTTTGTCCCACATCGCTTTGCGCGCCAAAATATCCAACTGTGAACCACGTGTTCCGGCAGGGAATTTTGCCATTCCGAGCTGAATATGACCTTTAAGCACCAGGGTGTAATCGGTTTTTTGCTTCTTAGTGGGTTTGCTGAGCGTTACGGTGCGCGTAATGTCGGTAGTGCCGTCCAAATACTGTCCGCCTGAGTCAAGCAACAATATTCCTTCGGGTTTAATTTCCGCATAGCTTTCGGGTGTAGCGCTGTAATGCACTATGGCGCCATGTCCCGCATATCCCGCAATGGTTCCGAAACTTTCCCCTTTGAAGCCTTTTTGCTCGGCACGAAATTCCCGCAATTTTTCCGAGATGGACATTTCGGTCATTTTCCCTTTTTTCAAATTATTTTCCAGCCACATAAAGAAACGGGTCAGCGCCACGCCGTCTTTAATCATCGCTTTGCGTACGCCGCTCATTTCCACGCTGTTTTTGATGCTTTTCAGCTTAAATACGGGCGACATCGCGTTGCGTTTTTCGCACGCTTCCGGAATGGCTTCATAGAGCGATTGGTTGAACTTGCCGCCATCTACCCAAACGGCTTTTTCTGCCGGAATAGCTTTTAACGCTTCATAAACCGCCAAGTACTCAGCCGATGTTACGCCGTTTTCTTTCAGGTATTTCCGCGTTTCGGGCGTCATTTTTTCAGGCGCGATAAAAAGTGTAGCGCTATCTTCGTCCACCAGCGCGTAGGCAATCACCACCGGATTATAATTTACATCGTTGCCACGTATGTTAAATAGCCATGCAATATCGTCCAACGCGGAAAATGCGCACACTTGCGCGCGTTGTTTTTTCATTTCGGCACGCACCATCGCCAGTTTTTCGGAAATAGATTTTCCGGTATATTTTTTCTCAAAGACAAAAAACGGGTTCATCGGAAGTGCGGGACGGTCTTTCCATACTCGGTCTATCAAATCCATGGAAACCAACTCTATACCGCTCATTTTCAATTCATTTTTCATGGCGGCATACCCGTTCACTGAAAACATCTGCGCGTTTACCGCCACTTTATCGCCTTTTTTTAATTCGGACGAAAGCCAAGGAACTATTTCGAGCGTTTCGGGCAGACCCTGTTTCATCAGTTCAATTCCGGTGTCTTTCAACTGTTCCGCCCCTTGCAAAAAGTAGCGTGAATCCGTCCAAAGTCCCGCTTTATCTAACGTGAGCGCTACGGTTCCGGCAGAGCCATCAAAACTGGAAATCCACTGGCGTTCTTTCCAATAATCAGCGATGTATTCACTGGCGTGCGGGTCAGTTCCCGGAATAATGCAGGCAGCTACACCCGCTTCTGTCATTGCCTTGCGTAAATCTGCAAGACGTTTTGTTATTTGTGTCATTATATTAAATTTTAGAAATTACACATTAGATGTTCCAGGTTTCAGGTTCTAGGTTCCAGGTTCCAAGTTTCGGGTTTCGGGTTTCAGGTTCCAAGTTTCAGGTTTCGGGTTTCAGGTTTCAGGTTTCGGGTTCTGCCGACGGCACTTTGTGTGTCGGTATCCAGACAAGCTTCACTTCGTCTGGACAAGTTTCGGGTTTGCTTAATCTTTTTTGAATTTTGTTCCTTTGTATTGTGAGTTTTTCAGATATATGACAAAACGCCCTAATTTTTCCGAGAGTGTTACGCATTTTTGAAGTAATTCATCTAATTCTTCAGGTGTTAAGTAGTCATAATCAAAAGCCCTGTATGCTTGTGAACGTACCTCGCCCACCGAACCTTTGGATATTGTGAGAAAGTTTATAAATTCTTTGTTTCCATCCCTTTCATATCCTTCGGCAATATTATCCATAGCCGAGCCACTTGAACGTTTAATTTGATCTTTAAGAGCGTAATCTTTTGAAAAATTTTCTTTCTCAGTCAACCGCTTAATATATTTGCAAATTTCTCTTGTATTTTGCCAAACTTCCAAATCCTCAAATCTTTTGATTGTAGCCATCTTCTCTAAAATAAAAAATTAAAACTTAAAACTTGAAACCTGGAACCTGGAACTTGAAACCTGGAACTTGAAACCTGGAACCTGAAACTTGGAACCTGAAACTAATAACCTACTTCCCCGGACGCCATCGCGCGAAAAGCGTTTGTGTCTTTGGGAAAATACCGTTTTTGGTAGTTCTCACATCCGAAGTTACAAAAAAGATATGATCATCAAATTCAGTCAGCACATTTTCCACTTTTCTCATCTCTTTTCTGCCCACCACTGTTTCCACAATGTCCACTTTGCCGGCTGAGCCATCGCCTGTAATCATGGTAGCTCCGTAGCCTTGTTTATTTAGCCGGGCTATCAATTCATGCGCGTCCTTACTGGTATATACGCGGTATAGTAAAATACCGAAAGCTAAACGGTTTTCTATGCGCATCCCCACATAAGTACCCATAGCATACCCCGCCGCGTAAGAGAGGTAAGCCGTCATGCTGTTGGCGCGTGAAAGTATCTGCGAAATAATGACTATCCAGATAAACACCTCAAAAAAACCGATGACGGGCGCAATGCCTTTCTGACCTTTGGATACAAAAATAATACGCAGCGTACCCAACGTAACATCACAAATACGCCCGAAAAAGATAAACATCGGTAACAAATAGGGATATTGGTCTAAAAAATCAAACATAGTCTATATTTATAATTTAATTTTTCAAAATTAAGGTTTTTCCCCCAATATACCAAAAATAAAAAATCTAATAATTGTATAGAAATTACAATTGATTTTACCCCCGTTATAAATCAATAGAATTATTACATCAAATCAGATAGATTTGTCAAAATTTCAAAAAACAACATATTAAAAAATCAATTTGTCAAAGCAAAAAGTTAAAAACAACTTTTGAGCAAATTCTTTCTTACAAAAAGTCAAAATATTTTTAAAATATCTCATTGTTATTCAAATTAAAGTCAGTACTTTCGCATAAATATTTATGGGAAATACAATATGAATCAAAAAACAATCGTAACAGGAGTTATAGGCGCTGATGTTCATGCAGTTGGTAATAAAATTCTTACCTACGCGTTGGAGCAAGCCGGCTTTAAAGTCATCAATTTAGGCGTGATGGTATCTCAGGAAGAGTATATCGAAGCCGCGCTCGAAACCAATGCCGATGCCATCGTGGTTTCATCACTTTACGGGCACGGTGAAATAGACTGTATCGGCATGCGCGACAAGTGCAACGAAGCCGGGCTGAAAAACATTCCGTTGCTTGCCGGAGGAAACCTCGTGGTAGGCAAACAAAATTTCGAAGACGTAGAAAAACGCTTTTTGGATATGGGATTCACCAAAGCCTATCCGCCGGGAACCACTATTGAAACCACCATTGAAGACCTTAATAAATTGTTAGACGTTTGTTAAAGTTTCGGGTTTCAAGTTTCAGGTTCCGTGTTCCAAGTTCTAATTTTATAATATTGTGCTGAATGAAAATATTTGAAAATTTAGAGGTTTGGAACCATGCAAGGAAAATCTGAAAACAAGTTAGGCGATTGACTGAAAAGGAACAAAATGCAAAAAAGTTTATACAAACCCGAAACCCTGCCTCGCCGACAGGCAGGCTGAAACTTGGAACCGAAACTTGAAACCTGAAACCCGAAACTTGAAACTTGGAACCGAAACTTGGAACCTGAAACCCGAAACTCGAAACTCGAAACTTTGAACCCGTAATGAACTACCTTACCGCCGACTTCGGCAGCACATATACCAAATTAACCGCTATTGACGCATCAAAAAGCTGCATCATAGGCTCTTCCACCGCGTTCACCACCATAGAAACCAATGTGATGAACGGCTTTAATGCCGCTTTTGCCTCGCTGGAACACCAAATAGGTAAATTTGAGTACGATGAGGCGCTCTTTTGCAGCAGTGCGGCAGGTGGATTGAAAATGGTTGCCCTCGGATTGGTGCCGGAACTTACCGCCAAAGCCGCCAAAACGGCTGCCAACAGCGCCGGCGCCAAAGTGGTAAAGACCTATTCTTTTGAGATTTCAAAAACGGAAGAAGAAGAAATTTATCAAATCAATCCGGACTTGGTATTGCTGTGTGGTGGAACTGACGGGGGCAACAAAGAAGTGATTACCGCCAACGCGCGCCGTTTATGCGGCATCCGGCGTAATTTTTCCATCATTTCCGCAGGAAATAAAAGCGCATCGCACGAGTTGGAAGACATCTTTTCCGCCTCAGACAAAGACTGGGTAATTACCGAAAACGTGATGCCCGAGTTCAATAAATTAAACATCGGTCCCGCGAAAGAAAAAATCAAAGAACTTTTTATCAGCAAAATTATTGATGCCAAAGGATTGAGCAACGCGCAGAAAATAAGTCGTTTCCGCATTATCCCCACGCCATTGGCAGTACTTAACGGGTGCGAACTACTCAGTAAAGGAACTAAAACCGAGGCGGGAATAGGCGATTTGCTCGCCATTGACATTGGCGGCGCTACCACAGATGTATATTCAATGTCTTCGGGCGCGCCCACCATTGACAACGCCATGGTAAAAGGGCTTCCGGAACCATACAGTAAACGCACCGTAGAAGGGGATTTGGGAATGCGTTACAGCCTTACATCGCTTACCGAAGAATTGGATTTGGAAAATTTATCTTTGGAACTAAACATTGAAAAAGAGCAGCTCACCGAGTGGATAAACACCTGTGTGCTAAACCCCGATACCTTGGCGAAAAAAAACTCGCAGCAGCAGCGCATAGAGGAAATTTTAGCGCGAAATGCCATAAAAATAGCCGTAGAAAGGCATTGCGGCATATACCAAACGGCGTTTACCCCTTTTGGCGAGGTATATACATTGACCGGAAAAGACCTCACGGCAGCGCCTTACGTGATAGGCATCGGCGGGGTAATTGTCCACAGCGAACATCCGCGCTATATGCTGGAAGGCGCCAAAGCCGACGCGGATTACACCCACGCCAAACCCAAAAACCCAACATATTTATTGGACAAAAAATACATTTTCGCGTCCATGGGGTTACTCAGCGCCATCGACGCGGATTTAGCGCTGAAAATAATGAAGGAAGAGATAATACTTGCCCCCTAACCCCACAAGGGGGAAATTTAGGTAGTGCAAAAAAGAAAGCAAACTCATTTTAAACGGACGGCAACTAACCGATGTACGGTTTGTTGCCTGAAATAAATTGATTTCTAAAAAAAAGAGGCTTACCTTAATAGATTTAGAGCAATAAAGGACATTATCCGACAAACCGCCTTAAAGCGGTTAGTCGGCAGCAATACAGACTATAAACTATTGACTATTGACTATTGACTATTTTACTACAAACTACATACTGTTTTATGGACATAAAAAACAAAAAATTAACTAACGAAGAATTCTTTGCCGAACGCAAAGAAGTATTGGAACAATGGCGCACAGGCAAAGACCTGAATTTTGAAGAAGCCGTTGCTTACCAGCAATCTATACCGAAAGAAAAACGCTTCGGCGAAAAACTTGCCGGCGCGGTCAGGGAAAAAACCACGCTCATACAGCCCAGAGCCGGCGTAGCGCTGTATGATGAACACATCAAACTGTTGCAATACTTGGAAGAAGAGGGCGAAGCCGATTTACTTCCTACCACCGTGGACAGCTACACGCGTCTGAACCGCTACAACGAAGCCGAAACGGGCATTGAAAAAAGCCGTGAAACGCGCCGTTCTATGCTCAACGGTTTTCCCATTGTGAATTATGGCGTAAACATTTGCCGCATTGTAACCTCATCGTTGAAAAGTCCCGTACAGGTGCGCCACGGCACGCCCGACGCCCGTCTGTTAACTGAAATTTCCATCGCGGGCGGTTTTACCTCTTACGAAGGGGGCGGAATTTCGTACAATATCCCCTATTCCAAAAATCACTCGCTGGAAAAAACCATCGCGCATTGGCAGTATGCCGACCGCCTTATCGGGCTGTATGAAGAAGCCGGCGTTTCCATTAACCGCGAGCCCTTCGGACCGCTGACCGGTACGCTTATACCCGCGTGTATCTCTAATTCGGTAGCCGTTATTGAATCGTTGCTTGCCGCCACACAAGGCGTAAAAGACCTTACCGTGGGATACGGACAGTGCGGAAACCTTATCCAGGACGTGGCAGCCATCAACGCGCTTAACATTCTCACCCGTGAATACTTGGATAAATTCGGGTTTAACGATGTACGCATTACCACCGTTTTCCACCAATGGATGGGCGGATTTCCGCAAGACGAGTCCAAGTCTTTCGGGGTAATTTCGTGGGGCGCCGCGGCTGCCGCGTTGGCAAAAGCCACCAAAGTCATTGTAAAAACCCCGCACGAAGCCATGGGCGTGCCCACCAAAGAAGCCAACGCTTCCGGATTACGCGCCACCAAGCAAGTAATTTCCATGCTTAAAGACCAGGACTTCACCACCATTCCAGCGGTAGTTGCCGAAACCGAAATGATTATGGCGGAAATGCGTTGCATCCTCGATAAGGTGGAAGAACTGGGCAAAGGCGATTACGCCGTAGGAACCATTGCCGCTTTTGAAGCAGGCGTGCTGGACGTACCTTTTGCGCCCAGTAAATTCAATGCCGGAAAAGTGATGCCAGCGCGCGACAACAGCGGCGCCATCCGTATCTTAGACATCGGAAACCTACCGTTTAGTCCGGCTATTGTGGATTTCCACAAGCAAAAGCTGGCGGAAAGAGCCGCCTTTGAAAAACGCCCGGTGAGTTTCCAAATGGTCATTGACGATGTGTACGCCATCGGCAAGGGTTTCTTGGTAGGACGCCCGAAAACGGTGTAACGATTTGGGATTTGGGATTTGGGAATTGGGATTTGGGTGCGAATGTATCCTGCCTGCGTTTCTATTACCCGACTAACCGCTATGTAGCGGTTTGTAGGATAAGTTCTCTCGTATTTGATTGGCTGAGAAAGAGGAAATTTCTTTTTTGCAACGAATAAACCCACTTATCGATGCAAATATTGCAACGATTATTTTGAAATAAGCAAAACAATCTGTATTTTTGTTGCAAAAAATACAACGAATGAGCGGTTACATATACCAAAAAGAAAATTGGACCCATTTCACCTGGAAAAGCGATGAAATTGTTGTTCTTTTATCCGAAGCAAGAAACCTGCAAGGACGATTAATGGGCAGAATGGAAACATTGGGCTTTGACTTGATAGATGAAGCCTTATTGGAAACATTGACATTAGACGTATTAAAATCGGCAGAAATAGAGGGTGAAATATTAAACGCGGATCAAGTCCGTTCTTCCATTGCACAAAAATTGGGAATGGACTTCGCCGGAATAGTCATGTCCGATAGAAATGTGGATGGAATGGTAGAAATGATGATTGATGCTACAAAAAACTGTTTCAAACCATTAACAGTAGAGCGGCTTTTTGATTGGCACGCGGCATTGTTTCCCACCGGCAGAAGCGGGATTTTCAAAATAACTGTGGGAAGTTGGCGAAAAGATAACACAGGTACCATGCAGGTGGTCTCGGGCGCAGCAGGACGGGAAAAAATTCATTTTCAAGCGCCCGCCGCCATTTTGATAGAAAAAGAAATGAGCCGCTTCTTACAATGGTTTAACCAAGATACAAACATTGATTTAGTGCTTAAAGCGGCGATTGCCCACCTTTGGTTTGTAACATTCCACCCTTTTCATGATGGAAACGGACGAATAACAAGAGCCTTGACCGATATGATGTTGGCTCGGGCTGACAAAAGTACGCAACGATTTTACAGTATGTCGGCTCAAATCAGAGTAGAGAGAAAACAATACTACGAGATACTCGAAAAAACTCAAAAAGGCGACCTGGATATTACCGAATGGATAAAATGGTTTTTAAGATGCTTGATAAACGCCTTAAAATCAACAGACTCTGTATTAACGCGGGTTTTATTCAAAGCCAACTTTTGGAACACACATTCAAAAACAATCCTAAATGAACGGCAAAAAAAGGTATTAAATAGATTATTAGATGGATTTGAAGGGAAATTAACTTCCATGAAATGGGCAAAAATAGCAAAATGTTCAAAAGATACGGCTATTCGCGACATCAATGATTTAATTAATAAAAATGTACTTCAAAAAGAAACAGCGGGCGGAAGAAGTACCAACTATGAATTAAAAGGGTTATTCTTGTCAAAATGCCCGAAAACGGTGTAACCATTGGGGATTTCCGATTTCGGAATTGGGAATTGGGAGCGCGGGCATCCTGCCTGCGTTTTACGAACCGACTAACCGTTATGTAGCGGTTTGTAGGATAAGTTTCCTCGTATTTGATTGGCTAAGGAAGAGGAAATTTGAAGTTTTTTTCAGATTAGAAGACTATCTTAGTGGTTTGAAAATTAGCTTATTCTTATAGAGAAACGTTGGCATTTATGTTAAAAGACAGCAGAACACAAACTTAATTTACAATTCAAAGAGAATAAAATGGATTTGAATTTAGATAAAAGAACTGAAGTACTGGAGTATGCTTTGCATATTGAGGAATCAATTAAGATACTCCTACTTTTGTGTTTAGGTATACAAGATAATACCAAAACGAAATTGTTTGGGAATAAAGCAGGAATAAGTTTTCAGAGTAAAATTGATTTGTTGTATGATATAGATATTCTTGAGCCGGAAGAGCATCAAGGATTAGAATTACAGATGAATTTTAGAAATAAATTTCTACATGATATAAAATTTAATACATACATTTCTGTTTTATCGACTTTTGACAATGGAATTAAAAACAGATTTAAAAAATATCTTCTTGAAGGAGGTAATATCTCTGATGAAATTTCATGCAGAGAAGCATATCAAAATCTATTTCTGAGCAATTTGAAAGTGATTTTAGCAAAAGTAGAGTTGAAAAGAAATGCAGCCGATGACACTATGGATTTATTATCAACTCCGACAAAATTATATACTGGTTTTACGGATAGTTTTTTCAATTTAATTGGAGACTTATATCAACAGATTGAGAATTCTAACCTTGAAAGTCCTGATGTAGTTGAGTTAGTGAACAAAATAAGAATAAAGTGTAAAGAGCATACAATAAAATTTATGGACAATGATGGTACAAAAGTGTATGCCGATTATTATTCTCGATTATCAAATCTTGATAAGATGAAGGATTTATTTAAATAAAAAACACGAAATGTCAACACCGCGGTATAAAAAATTGCCGGCTCAGTAGGTTATTTAAGGGTTGTAGCCCGCTTCAACTTTTGTGTAACTTGACAGGAAATCGCCCGCAATCGGCAACTTTTCATACCGCCACCGTTAGTAGCAACTATAACACGATAGCAACAGCAGACCTATGAACATGAGAGATAATCCAAATTACTACTTCATCGAAAGACCTTATAAGTCGAAGTATACCTGCACAGACTGTAGAAAATCATTTAAAAGAAAATTGCTGTCAGACATTACGATAGACAAAGACGTTGAAGAAAAGGCACCTAAGTGTCCCGACTGTGGTAAACCGGCAAGTTGGATTGGCCCAAAATTTCGGGCACCTAAGACTGACAACACTAAAGTTTGGAATTCAATCAAAGCCTTACACGACATAGGGCTTTTAAATTTTATTGGGTGGGCTAACAATTATGTTGACATTCCGGAGACAAAAAAATCACTTGACGACTTCCTTAACGATTTAAAAGTTAATTACGAATATAATATTAAGCGGTGGACAACTACTTAGTATTCACAAAACAATAAAAATCAAATTGAATATTTTTCAGACGCAATAAAGAAAATTGACAAACATTTACAAACAAAATAGAATGGCAGCTGCTAACATGGGTGGTTGTTGCACAACTGCTAATGGTTGAGAATTTCTATGATATAAAAAATAATTCGATTATTTATTGAATATCAGCATATTACAAATGTATTGCAGAGGGTAAATGTATTGCAGTTGGGGAAAAAATGAGTTGTGCAACAAGCACACAGGGTTTGCGTCAGGAGGGGTGACGTGTAAACTTGGAGCTTTGTGCTTCTATTCAAGTTGAGTGATGGTTGAGAGTTTTGTGCTCCGAAACCCGCCCTTGCCCATAGCCTCGTTCGTTAGCGGTCAGTGCCAGTGCGAATTACGGACAATTTGGAAACAGTTGGATGAATAATTTTTATTACATTTGTGATATAATTAACACGAACGTAAAATATGACTCAATCAATTTCAAAAATAATTGTTTCAAACACCGAAATCACTGTAACCAAAATAAACAATGAAGATTATATCTCTCTGACAGATATGGCAGGTTACAAAGACAATTTGGAAGCACGCATAGTTGTGTCAAATTGGATGAGTACGCATTACACCGTTGATTTTTTAGCTGTTTGGGAGCAAATAAACAATCCAAATTTTAACCGTATGGGTTTCCATACGGTTAGAAACGCTGAGGGACGTTTAGTACTAACGCCCAAACGTTGGGTTGAGATGACAAATGCCATTGGGATATTCTCAAAATCAGGACGTCATGGAGGTGGAATTTTTGCTCATAAAGATATTGCATTTGAATTTGGAACTTGGCTTTCAGCCGAATTCAAATACTTTCTCATTCGTGAATTCCAACGACTAAAAGACGACGAGACTAACCGCCTTAAATTAGAGTGGAACCTGCAACGCACCCTTGCCAAAGTGAATTACCAAATCCACACCGATGCAATTAAGGAAAACCTTATCCCACAGGAAATTACCAAACAGCAGGCAAGTTTTGTTTATGCCCACGAAGCCGATTTGTTAAATGTTGCTCTTTTTGGAATTACGGCAAAAGAATGGCGAGACAGCAACCCCGATAAAACAGGAAACATACGGGATTACGCCACATTAGAACAACTTGTTGTGTTGAGTAATATGGAGAGTGTGAACGCATTGTTAATCCGACAAGGACTACCGCAAAGCGAAAGACTTCTGCAACTCAACAAAGTAGCCATTACACAAATGAAGTCGTTACTCGCAAGCAACACAATGAAGAAATTGAAATAAGAAAGCAACGAAGCGCTAACAGGCTATATCTACTGGCGGATTTAGTGATTTGTGCAGTGGTTAGCACCTTTATTAAAAAAAAATAATACTCAACAAATAACACAAACAAAATACCTATGAAAATTAAAAAACTAATCTGTGCCGCCGGAAAAACAGGATTCTTTTTCGACGACCAAAAAGCAATCAAACAAGGCGCGAAAAACGACGGCGCGTTTTATGACGGTAAACCCGTAACCGAAGGCTTTACCGCCATTCGTCAGGCAGGCGAGTCTATCTCAGTGATGTTCGTGCTGGAAAACGGCGCCGTAGCTCACGGCGATTGCGCTGCGGTACAATATTCCGGCGCCGGCGGACGCGACCCGCTTTTCTTGGCGGAAAACTTTATCCCCATTATAGAAAAAGAAATAGCGCCGCTTTACGTGGGCAAAGACATCACCACTTTCCGCGAAATGGCTGACCGCGTGGACAAAGCTACCAGCCCATCTACCGGGAAAATTTACCATACCGCTATCCGTTACGGGGTTACGCAGGCTTGCTTGGACGCGGTAGCCAAAAGCCAATCAAAACTAATGGCGCAAGTAGTAGCCGAAGAGTACGGCACGAAGATTTCAGACAAAATCATCCCCATTTTCTCGCAATCCGGCGACGACCGTTACTTGAATTCCGATAAAATGATAATGAAAGGCGCCGATGTGCTTCCGCACGCGCTCTTTAACCACGTGGAAACCAAAGTGGGCTTAAAAGGCGAAAAAATCAAAGAATACATCGGCTGGCTCAGAGACCGCATCATCAAACTTAAACCGTATGATGCCTACCACCCCACCATTCACATTGACGTGTACGGTACGCTGGGCATTGTGTTTAATAACGACGCGGAAACCATAGCCAATTATGTGGGCGAACTTGCCGAATTAGCCAAACCGTTTCACCTGCGCGTGGAAGGTCCGGTGGATATGGGCGAAAAAATGGCGCAAATCCAAGCCTTAGCCGATATTACCCGCATCATGGACGAAAAAGGAATTGATGCCGAAATCGTAGCCGATGAATGGTGCAATACGTTGGAAGACATCATCGATTTTTCCACACACAAAGCCGGACACATGGCACAAATCAAAACCCCCGACCTCGGCGGCATTAATAACAGCATCGAAGCGGTGCTTTACTGCAAGGAACACAGTATGGGCGCTTATTTGGGCGGCACCTGCAATGAAACCAACCGTTCCGCGGAAGTGTGCGCGCACATTGCCATGGCTACTACCCCGGTGCAATACCTGGCAAAACCTGGCATGGGCGTGGACGAAGGATATATGATTGTATTTAACGAAATGAGCAGGATATTGGCATTAACAACCCCCTAAATCCCCCACAAGGGGGACTTTTTGGTGCGAATAAAACGTTTTATCCTTTTTAGAATTTTGAACTGATTTTAATTTACAAACAATAAAAAATACCCATTAAAGTCCCCCTTGTGGGGGATTTAGGGGGCTTAAAAATATGGAAGAAATAAGAATACTTTCCACCACAGCGATTTTGGGATATGGTTTCCCGATAGAATCGTTTGAGGAAGGAATGAAACGCAAACCGCATGTAATAGCGGTAGATGCCGGTTCCACTGACCCCGGACCGTATTATCTCGGCGCCGGAAAATCTTTTACGGACCGTAACTCGGTAAAACGCGACTTGGAAATTATGATTCCCGCCGGACTGGAAGCGCACGTACCCGTAATAGTGGGTACGGCGGGCGGAAGCGGCGCGCGTCCGCACGTAGAATTTGTGCTGGACATTGTACGTGAAATTGCCAAAGAGCAACAACTCACATTCAAAATGGCGGTGATCCAATCGGAATTTGACAAGGAATTTGTAAAAGAGAACGTGCGTAAAGGGTACGTTTCACCCCTTTTCCCCGCCAAAGAAATTACCGAAGCCGATGTGGATGAGTCGGTACACATAGTAGCTCAAATGGGCGAAGAACCGTTTATACAAGCTTTGGAAGGCGGTGCGGACGTAATCATCGCCGGACGCGCTTATGACCCCTCGGTTTTCTCTGCCCTTGCTATTAAAGAAGGTTTTGACAAAGGACTTGCCATTCACGTAGGCAAAATTTTGGAATGCGCCGCCATAGCCGCCACGCCGGGCAGCGGTAGCGACTGTATGTTTGGGTATCTTCAAAAAGACGGGTTTATATTGGAACCGCTTTCGCCCAATCGGAAATGCACCACGCTCTCGGTAGCCGCGCATACGTTGTATGAAAAAACCAACCCCTACATTCTTCCCGGACCGGGAGGCGCCATTAACCTGCACCAAACCAAATTTGAACAAATTTCGGATAATAAAGTACGCGTTTCGGGCAGCCGATTTGTGCCTACGGAAGAGTATTTTGTGAAGTTGGAAGGCGTGCGGCGCGTAGGTTATCGCACCATTTCGTGCGCCGGCGTGAAAGACCCTGTTTTTATATCTAAAATCGATGATATTAAAAAAAGCGTTACCGACCGCGTGAAAAATAATTTTGAAAATTACGGCATCAAAGACTTTTTCCTTGATTTCAAAGTATATGGAAAAAACGGGGTGATGGCAATTTTCAAAAACTCGGAAGAAACCGTAAGCGAAGAGTTGCTCATTATCATTGAAGCGGTGGCAGCCACACAAGAGCAAGCGGATACTATCTGCGGTTTCGCGCGCAGCACCATGCTTCACTTTGGTTACGAAGGGCGCATTGCTACGGCGGGAAATTTGGCGTTTCCGTTTTCACCCTCAGATTGTAAAATGGGCGAGGTGTATGAATTTAACATTTATCATCTGATGAAAGTGGATAATCCCGAGACATTGTTCCCGGTGGAATACAAACAGTTTAATAAAGGTATCATCGAATAAAAAAAGCAAAAAACGTTATGGAATACAAATTAATAGACGTGGCTTCCGTGATTAGAAGCAAAAACTCAGGACCGTACGAGCTTACTTTTGACGTGATATTCAAAGAAGTGGAAATGTATGAAAAAGTAAAGGCGGCGCAGATTTTCAATAAAGAAATGTTTGCCGCGCTGTACGGCATTCCCGTATCCGATATTATGACTGTGGTGTATTTTGATCCTGCCAAAGCGGTAAAAACCACCATAGTACGCCCTATCCCCTCAGGCGCGTTGGGCGAAACGGACGTTTACGGCGCGCAACAACACGCCCCGCTGATGAAAATGAGGTTTATGGTATAATTTCAGCGCGAAGCCCTGAAAGCATTAGCATAGGGCAACGCCCTTTTAGCAATAGCATAGGACAACGCCCTATGAGACGGGCAACACAAACATAGCGAAGCCCCAACGGGGCGAAAGCAAAAACATATAATCTAAAAATTCATCAACACTATGCCGCAATCATTATCAAAGGTGTATGTACATATCACTTTCAGCACAAAAAACCGTGTTCCAATGATTGACCAAGAAATTCAATCGCGACTTTTTGAGTATTTGGGCGGTATTTGCAAAGGATTAGAATGTAACCCTATACAGATAGGCGGATATGCTAATCACATTCATATACTTTGTCTTCTTTCTAAAAAAATTACTCAAATCAAACTATTAGAAGAGGTAAAGAAAAATTCATCCAAATGGATAAAAACCATTGATGAAAAATATAAGAACTTCTATTGGCAAGATGGCTACGGTATTTTCTCGGTTAATCCCTCTGAAATTAGTGGGGTGGTAGATTACATAAAAAATCAAGAGGAACATCATGGCAAACGCACTTTTGAAGACGAATTTAGAGCCTTCTTAAAAAAATATGCCATAGAATATGATGAACGTTATATTTGGGATTAATGCTCTACGCTCTCGCCCTTTCAGGGCTTAGCATTTTATCCGCCATGCTCATAGGGCGTTGCCCTATGCTGATGCTATCAGCCCTTCGGGCTGAAAATAAGCGCAAAATGAAAGCAAAAAAAATAAACTGAAATCCAAGGGCGAAGCCCTGCAAGCATTAACATAGGGCAACGCCCTATGAAAACCCCACAATAACTATGCGCAATCTTATACAAGAATACATGGTATCCTCGCAATACTTTGCCCCGCGGGGCAGAGAGCGATTGATGTTTCTGGGCGAGCAAATTGCCCAACGGCATTTGAATTTTAACGACCGCCTCATCGGCATTGTAGGCGACGCGGGTTCGGGAAAATCATCGTTGATTAAAGGGATGTTTCCCGGATTGGAGCTATCCAACGACGATGACGTGATAAATCCACGTAAAATTATGCAGATACGTGATCCGTGGGAAAATTTCACCAATGCCACCACATTTCACATCGATATGCGTTTCCAAACCGCGTTTACCCAAATGTTTGAAATTGTGGACTATGTAAATCAACTTTTAGAACACAAAAGAAGGGTGGTTATTGAGCACTTTAACGTGCTTTATCCCGCATTGGGACGCAATGCCGATATTCTACTCGGCATCGGTGAAGAAATCATTGTAACCCGTCCCAGCATTTTTGGTCCACTGCCTCAAAGCGTTTATGAGATTGTGCATAAATCGTTGGAATACCGGAAAATGGCGCATACGGCGGAAGAAGTTACCGCCCTTGTGCTGGCGGAAGATTTCGGAATTACGGAAAAACATTTTTTCAGTTCTGATATTCGGAACGGGTTTGTGTTAAAATTTACCGAAGAGTTGAATATTGATTTTGATAAATTAGCGGAACGCATTCATCAACGCTTGGAAGAAAACTTAGACGTTTCTTACTACGATGAAGACCATATTAAACTCGGCGATAAAATCATTCCGTGTGATGGTGCCCGTTTTCACATCCGAAACACCTCAGAAATAACACAATTCCATTTGGTACGCCATTTTATAAAAGACCCCAAAGCAAACACATTTTGTTTAGTGGGTTTAGTGGACGGCGTTTCAGACGAATTGGAAAACCGAAACACCATGCACTTTTTACAACGATGTCCTGACAATAAATAACTTATGAGAAGTATAGAAGCACAAAAAATAACCGATTTAGTAGAAAAACTCTGCATAGAAGCCTGCTGTGTAATCACCGACGACATAAAAAACAGTTTTAAGAGTTGCTTAAAAACTGAAAAGTCTTCGTTAGGGAAAGAAATACTGGGAACATTATTAAAAAACGCGGAAATAGCGCGTGAGGAACGCAGTCCTATTTGTCAAGACACCGGCATGACCGTAGTTTTCGTAACTATGGGGCAAGAGGTGCATATTACCGGTGGTTTTATTGAAGACGCTATTAATCAGGGCGTTCGGCAAGGTTATGAAAAAGGCTACTTGCGTAAATCCGTAGTGCGCGACCCTATTGACCGCGTAAATACCAAAGACAATACGCCCGCCATTATCCATTATGAAATAGTAAAAGGCGAAGAATTTCACATTACCGTTTCGCCAAAAGGATTTGGCAGCGAGAATAAAAGCGGCCTGAAAATGCTCACACCCAGTGAAGGCGTAGAAGGTATTAAAAAGTTCGTGATAGAAACCGTTTCCAAAGCAGGCGCCAATCCCTGTCCGCCCATTATTGTGGGGGTAGGTATCGGTGGCACGATGGAAAGAGCCGCTTACCTCAGCAAAAAAGCGTTGTTGCGTCCGGTGGGTACTGAGAATAACAATCCACAATTAACGGCGCTAGAAAAGGAACTATTAACCACCATCAATAAACTCGGCATTGGTCCCGGCGGATTTGGCGGAAGTACTACCGCGCTTGCTGTAAACATATTAACCAACGCCACACACATTGCCGGACTGCCCGTATCAGTTAACATCGGCTGCCACGCCACCCGCCATGCCGAAGGAAAACTTTAAAATTAGAGATTTCGGATCTCGGATTTCGGATTTGGGATTTGGGATTTCGGATTTGGGAAGTGAGATATAGGAAAAATCGAAAACTGTCAATGCCTGAAATACGTTGACCGCAAAAAGCAATTTTTGCTTTAT
>MTLC01000877.1_pt1 | contig 18200 bp, 13 predicted proteins | sample 1982451 | NCBI WGS metagenome assembly MTLC01 (sample SAMN05710165, study PRJNA340218) | biofilm metagenome | isolation source: sample SPH anode biofilm adapted to +100 mV | place: USA | collected 2012-02-03 | reverse complement strand
CTTGTTCAAAAACGAGAGGTGCAATACGCATACCTGCCAATATCCCTTCTTCTTTGACGATAAGACGCGCTTTACCTGTTGCGCTTGCTGGTATTGTAGAAAGTGAAGTGTGATCGCCATCGCCGATATCCTCTGAAAGAGCGTGTTTTATGAGATCAATTAGCTGCATTGTTTGAATTGTTTTTCGTCGCAAAGTTACAATAACCAATTGGTCTGATCTATAAAACTGTAAATCCTTAGGTAATTGAAAAAGAGAAAGGCTCTATCTCAATATATTATTTGAAGTTACTGTCAAATAATATGTGAAACAGAGCCTTTTACCGACTAAAACCGTAAAACAATTAAAGAAGTAGGAGCCGTCGGTTGATGATGATAAGAAAACTACTTTTTATGCTTTTTGCCATGGAATTCAGGAACACCCATTTTGCTGGCAAGTGCTCCTATCTGGTTCAAATCGATGTCACCGGTAATTCCAACAATGATAGCTTTGTTCTTGTCTTCAGAGATCAGGATTAGCTCAGAGACTATCTTGCCTGTTCTTCTGACGAAGATTCGGACATCTTCATTCTGTTCGCGAACCTCCATTAGCTGACTAAATGAGGAGTTAATAGCACCTCTTGCTTCTGCGGCGAAGGCCTCTTTTCTTGTGGCAAAGCCAGGGTCAATAGAGTCTTTAGAAACACTGATAACCAGCATTGACTTAAGTTTACTTGCGGCATCTAACATCTCCCCAGCTTTGTTCTCTTTTGTTCCATCATTGACTTTCATCTCTGAGAACATCTTGAACATCTCAGGAGAGATATTGACAACGGAATACCCTTTTTTACCGACATATTTATCGTAAAATTTCTGGGCAACGCCTTGCGCCTGAATCTGAGTTCCGACGAAGAGAACGATCATTAAAAAGATCCATTTTATACGTTTCATAGGTACATTGTTTTTCGATTAGTTAAAAGGACTAGAAGTATATAGATTCCGGAATTTTATATCAATTATTTGAAGTATTACGTGTTGTGTCATTGTTATTATCTTCTGATGGAAGATACTTTGCCAAAAGCTCAAGTGCTGTAAGTAGTGTATTGGGGTTTTCCTCCTCTTTTGTATCGGGCAGATTTAAAGTATCTTGTTCGGTGTTACTGAGTTTGTTAACTACTTTAATTGGACCAAGCCCTTTATCGAGGTTTGTTGCTACCAGTGATATTGCATCTGCAAAAGCGTCAAACGATGTCACCATCTCCTGCTGCTTTAATTGTGCAGCTAAGGCCTCTCTTTCCTGAGTTTCCTGATAGTTAATCAACTTAATGGTTAATAGGGTGCCAATAAGAAGTGAGGCTGCAATTGAGGAGCTTATGATTAATAATCGACGAATACTATTCTTTGGTTTTGCAGTGGCTGTAAGCATTCCCTCTTTCTGTAGTGTTGGAGCCGAAATAGCTTGTTCATTCTTGAAGAATGAGAAGAGCGACTGGTAAGGTAGCAGTGTTTCGTCTATTGAGTCAGACAGGAAGTACTCTTGCAAAATGCGCTCCTCTTGTAGAGTGGTTTCTGCTTCATTGTATTTATCCAGCAGCTCCAGAATATATTCTTTAGTATATAGAGTGTTCATGTTCATAGATTTTTTCAAGTGTTTCACGAACTTTTTTTCTTGCACGAGAGAGATTGGCTCTTACGGCGTTGATTGATTGACCACTGATATAAGATATTTGGTCAAATTCCAGCCCTTCGACATCTCTAAGGTGCATTACAGTACGCTGTTGTTCAGGCAGCTGACTAATCAATTGGCTAATGTTCTTTTGAAGATCTTTTAGATGAACTTGATTATCGGCTGTAGCAGAAGCGGCGGAAGAATCAGAAAATGAGTTCTCGTAGACAGTATATTTATGGCTATGACTTTTAAGCTTGTCAAGACATAGATTACGCGTCACCGTCATTGCCATTGCCTCCATGTTAGAGACCTCTTCAAGACGCATCTTTGAACTCCATAGTTTCAGATAGGTGTCCTGAACGATGTCCTGTGCATCTTCATCATTGACCAGAAGTCGTCTGGCAAGACGAAAGATTCTGTCACGAATTGGCCAGAGTTTATTGGTGTATTCGTCTATTGTCATTTCCGTGTTTCTTGATTTATTGACGATTTATAATAATTAAAATTACATCAATGATTCAAAAATGTGTTATTCACGTGGGGGGACGGGGTTTTTAGTAGATCGACTTACCTTTTTTTTCATATATTTGCCTTGCACCGTTTGAATAACTATCAGACAATTCATTCATTAACTAATCAGAAAACATATGTTAAAAGGACATCCTAAGGGATTGCTTGTAGCATTCTTTGCTAACATGGGGGAGCGATTTGGCTTCTACACAATGATGGCAATCCTTGTACTTTTTCTTCAGGCTAAATTTGGTCTGACGGGAGACAATGCGGGAATTATATATTCCATCTTCTATGCTTCTATCTACGCTCTGGCTTTGGTTGGAGGTTTGGTAGCTGACCGTGTTTTTGGTCTTAAGAAGACCATTGCTTTTGGTATTATCGCTATGGCAGTGGGTTATGTACTTATTGCTATTCCTACTCCGAATAACATGGCAGGTCTTATTCAGACTTGTGTTGGTTTATTTGTTATTGCTTTTGGTAATGGTATGTTTAAAGGTAACCTACAGGCCGTTGTTGGTAATCTTTATGAGGCTCCTGAGTTTCAGAGCAAGCGTGATAGTGCTTTCTCTATCTTCTATATGGGTATTAATATTGGTGCCCTGTTTGCTCCCACGGTAGCTATTAGCCTTAAGAAGTACATCTTAGCAACTGCCAACTTTGTTGATAAAGCTGAGATTCCTGCATTATGCTGGAACGTTAAACATGGTGTTGAGGGTGCAGCTGATAAGCTAACAGCTATTGCTCCATCTGCTTACCTCAATGGCGCTCTTCCCGCTAACTTTGATGTCAATACATTTGCTGAACAATATATCAGTGCTTTCTCAAGAGGTTATAACTGGGCCTTCGGTTTTGCCGCTGTGATGATGCTGGTATCTCTTGTTGTTTACTTTGCATTTAATAGCTATCTGAAACCTGGTTATAGCATAACGACTAAAAATAATAAGGGTGAAGCTGCTCCTGTAGCTGATATGCCTGCTGATGAAGTACGTAAGCGTTTAACTGCTCTCTTCCTGGTATTCGGTGTGGTTATCTTCTTCTGGATGTCTTTCCATCAAAATGGTCTTACTTTGACCTTCTTCGCTCGTGACTATACACAACGTTCTGTTGCTCCTGATACTTTCTTCTGGTTTGACCTCTGGACATTGCTGCCTCTATTTGGTACTGCTTTAGGTCTATACTTCCTTATCAGGAAGAGCTCTAAGTCTATGGAGCGTATCATGGGTCTGGGTGCGGCAGCTATTTTGGGTTATCTGGCTTATTATAAGTTATCTTCGATGCCCTCTGTCAATGCCTTCTCCCCTGAGCTTTTCCAACACATGAATCCTTTCTTTATTGTGTCTTTGACTCCTATTGCAGTTGGTCTGTTCTCATGGTTGAATAGTAAGGGTCTAGAACCTTCTGCTCCACGTAAGATAGGTATCGGTATGGTTTTAGCTTCTTTAGGTTTTGTGGTAATGACCATCGGTTCTCTTGGCTTAACATCACAAGCTACATTAGCCGGAAATCCTGTTCCTCAATCTGAACTGGTTTCTCCTTATACTTTAATTAGTACGTACTTCGTACTTACAATTGCTGAACTATTCCTTAGTCCAATGGGTATTTCATTTGTTTCAAGGGTTGCTCCTCCTAAATATAAAGGTACGATGCAAGGTGGCTGGTTAGCCGCTACAGCTCTTGGCAACCAATTACTCTTTATCGGTTCCCGTTTATACAGTAGAATTGAGATTTGGCAATTATGGCTATTCTTCGTCGTATGTTGTCTCCTTTCAGCAGCCTTCATCTTCTCAATGATGAAGAGACTCGAAAGTGCTACTAAATAATTAAAGTCATCTGACTTATGGGCCGCGAAAGCGGCCCTTTTTTTTGCTCATTATTGAATTATTGCATTCTTATAAGTTAGTTTGTGAAGAGCTATAATAACTGTAATGAGAGTTATTATCAAATCTCTGATTAGTTTTGCAGAATGAAGCAAGTTCAATTTCCAGGGAATAGAAGGTATAATAACTATAATGAGTACTTTAAGCGCATCTTTGGTCGACGGGTACAAAAACTATCTGTCGATGCTGGTTTTACCTGTCCTAATCGCGATGGTAAGGTAGCTCGAGGTGGTTGTACCTATTGTAATAATGATGCTTTCAATCCATCTTATTGTGTTCCGGCAAAAGGAGTTGCTCAACAGCTTTCAGAGGGTAAGGAGTTTCACGCCTGGCGCTATAGAAGAGCGGTTGAGTATTTGGCCTATTTTCAGGCTTTTAGTAATACTTATGCTCCACTTGATCATCTTAAAGAGCTTTATTCTGAGGCATTGAGCATGGAAGGAGTTATTGGGTTGGTTATCGGAACTCGTCCTGATTGTGTTGATGAAGAGAAGTTAGACTATTTTGCCGCGTTAGCTGAAAAATACTATGTGATTCTTGAGTATGGTATAGAGTCTTGTTATAATAAAACATTAGATAGAATCAATCGTGGCCACTCATTTGAAACAGCTCAATGGGCGATCAATGAGAGTGCTGCACGAGGAATTCATGTTGGAGCACACCTTATTTTTGGGTTACCTGGTGAGAGTCGTGAGGAGATGCTTAAAGAGGCAGATATTATCTCGAAACTGCCTTTAGATACCATCAAGTTTCATCAGCTTCAGATCATTCAGGGAACGACTATGAAGTTGGATTATGAGAAGAATCCAATGGATTATAACCTGTTTACCCCAGAAGAGTATTATGACTTTGTCGTTGATTTTGCTGAGCGACTTAATCCTAAGTTTGTAATAGAGCGTTTCTCGGGTGAGGCTCCACCTCGGTTTGTCATAGCTCCTCAGTGGGGAAAGATCAGAGCCGATGAAGTTACCCGGGCTATAGAGGATCGAATGGCTCATCGCGACACCTGGCAAGGTCGTCTGTTCTCATCTGCTTCCTTTTAAAGATTTTATATATCACCTGAACTGTTAGGTTGATTCGATTTGGGGTGTCATAAGAATCCGGCGAATCTGTGATTACTCTGTAGTTATGCAAGTGGGTATAACTGAATTTGGCATTGATATTTAAGTAACTGTTTTTCCATTTTACCAAAAGACTGTTTCTAAAGCCTTCTCCAACTGTTCCGGGAATAGAAAAGCTACCCTGAATTTCGGGTTCAGAAAGTGAACTCCGTACTTCATACGACGGGCTTGTGAATAACATGGTGGTGAAGGTCATCCAAATATTGCTGATGCAATACGAGATGCTCTGACTTATTGAGGTTCCCTCTTTTGATTTAGTGCCCAACTGACACACTTTCCATTCTAATCTTGTGCTGAAGGATAGATTAGCAGATTGTTTATAATCAAAGTGAGATGAGATAGATGAACGCTTTATGGAGGTTGGTTCTGCAAGAATTTCTTGTGTAGGTGTCGAACTGTTTTGATGTTTTGATTCACATCTTAACCTCAGTGCTAATCCTATATTCTTTTGAGGTTGCCAGTGTAATCTCACTATCTGCTCACTCCCGTTAGAAGGGAAGTCGGTTCGGTATGAGATCCAGTCTGTTTTAAAGATATCTGTGGAGAGGGTGATTTGGATTTTTGGTTGTGGCTTAAATGTCCAACTTAGAAAGAGGCCTTTTTCGTTGTTATTATTTGAGTTTTCTCCAAATCCATTGCTAAGCGGAGCACAATAATAGAGGTTATATGCCCGGTAAATTAAATTGACTGAACCATCAAATGGGGTTATAATAGTTACGCCAAATAGCAGCGCTGCTCCTCGATTATTTGATATGGCAGCCTCGCCAAATAGAGTTGTTTTTTTTCCTATAAGTAAATAATGAATCGAGTAATTACTATTGTATTGTCTCGTTTGTGAGAAGAGTCTGTAAAGCCCGGGATTCGGTGATGAAGGTGTTGAATATTCTGTTCTTAAGGCTGATATCCCTATTGCTCCAGCACCAATCTGGTAGACAAGATCTCCTCCATAAACCAGTTGATTGACTATCCCTTTCTTGTCTCTTTCTGATTCAGTCCGATGTAGCCCCCCGGCACTCTCACTTATAACCGGATAGCTTAGCGTGTCATCGTTATAATTGATCCCGTCAAGTGATCTTGTAGAGCCATAAAGAGCCAGACTTATTCGGTTGATGCCGAGTTCGATTGCCGCACCTCGTAGAAATGGATTTCCGTCTCCTGAGGTATATGGTTTTATGGTTTTACTTCGCCTCCAAACATGATCATCAAAACCTCCTTTTTGAAAAGCAAAGCCAGTCCACGTTACAAGACCTTGACCCAGGCTTAAAGAGTAGTCACCTGCAACTATTCTTTTAACTATTCTCGTTCCTGTAACTTGAATATATCCGGACAAAAAGTCAAATCCAGTTCTGTTTTTCTTAAAATCGAAGGGCTCACCCGGATCATTCTCTGCGGTGAATCCTATTGACAAGCCCCCTTTAGAACTTAAGGAGTACCTTAGTCTCCTGCTTGCTGCAACTCCTTGGTAATAACCCGCATATTTGTTGGTTAAAGTGTCGGCCAGGGGGTGATATCCAAGAGGCGGAGTGAGGTTTTGTGACCACTTTAGTTCTATCTTCTGTTTAGGGTCTGAGAAGAGTCGCTTGAGGTAGGAGGCTGATGAGTTAGTCACTTCAAGAGTAATAACTTGGGCAAGTTGGTGAACCGTTAATGAGTCAAATCCTGGTATTAGCTTTAACTCTTCCAGCGATAGTATTTTGCCATAGGTTTCCCGATATTTCATTAGTTCAATAGCCTGGTTGTGCGTCAGGATGGGTAATGTAAGTATTTCATTGGCTTTTATCTGATTAATTGCTATCGGATTTGTATAAAGGGATGTGAGTTCATCAATAAGTTGGTTAGGGTTTCCTTCTTCATTATTTCGATCATTCTCTTCCTCTAAGCGCAATTCAGCTTTTCGGATAGTTGAGGCTGGGACCTCCTGACCATAACAGGTTAGATAGGTGTTTAAAGCTAAGAATACAGTAAGTAAATTGATAAGGATAATCCTGATTGATACTGAAAGATAGGTCATGTCGTTACTGAGTTGGGGTTAGTAAAAAGGCATCAAGTCTTTAACGATTAGATGCAGAAGACCGGATCACTCTTTGCTCTTCCATAAGAGGGTTATTTGGGGTGATATGCCAGTTGTAGTTTGATAAAGGGATGAGATGGTTAATGTAAATTGGTTCCAGTTCAAGCCTGTTCCAATGTGAAATGTTGAGGGATCAGACGAGTATCCCGTTTTAAGTGAGATTGATTTTATTGGAGAATAATCAAGAGCTATTTTAATGTTTAATGGCCATTCGGTCATCTTTTCTATTGCCAGATAGCTACACCAGTCAGACTTCATTTTCCATATCATCCCTATTGTTATTCGTTGTTTAAGGAGTTCATGACTGGATCCACTCCAATACATGGCTATCGGGTTATCAGATGCAATACCTATAATCAAGGCATTATTTAGTGGTAACATTACGCCTAAAGAGAAGGCAACGGCATGGCTTCTTGGTACCGCAGGCTCTGAAGATTGACGGTAATAGAGATGAGTTGATAGTCCCACCCGTACTTTTTTGAATAGTCTTCCGAAAGCTAGTCCGATGTGCTGCTCTGACAGCATTGACTCACCGAAATGGGTGTAGAGGAGTCCAATTCGGGTATTAGCCCATGGTATTATGGTTGAGATGCCTTTAACCGACAAGGCACTTTCGCAAAAGCGATTATCTACGCTTATTCCAACAGATAACGGTTCATTTGCAATGCCTGAGGGATTACCGTCAATAGCCCATGGGTCAGTTGCTATTACATCACTGTTAGCCAATGCCGATGTTGATGCTCCTAGTAGCTTTGGTGCCGATTGGCAGAAAATCAAGATTGGAAGCGATAGCATTAACATGCAGATCACCAGAGATTTCATAAGGGTTAATTTGCCCTAAAAGTAGTACTGCTAATCTCTGATCTTGAGTATAATTTTGCTTTTTTACTTACGGTTATTGCTTCGTGAATTACTTTTGTGAAAAACAATATTTATGTCTGGTGAAGAAATTCTAGCCTTTTACAAGGCACTAGCTGAGAATAATTACCGTGAGTGGTTTCATGCCAATAAGGATTGGTATGAGAGGATAAAGAAGATTCAGGTTGAATTGGTAACGAATCTCATAAAGGAGATACAGAAAGTTGACCCGCAATTGGGTCCATTAACTCCATCTGATTGCATCTTTAGAATCAATCGTGATATCAGGTTTAGCACTAATAAGGAGCCTTATAAGACACATGCTGGCCTCTTTTTTACCCGGGGCGGTAAGAAAAGTCCTTTTGGTGGGTACTATTTGCATCTTGAACCAGGGAAATCATTTGTTGGTGGAGGGGTATATGGCCCTTCTCCTGAGAATCTTAAGGCTCTTCGTCAGGAGATTTTCTATAACTGGAATGATTTTAAGAAGATAATAGGTGATGGCTCATTTGCTAAGTTCTTTCCAAAGTTAATGGATATGGGAGATACCCTCAGTCGCCCTCCTAAAGGATATGACTCTGATTTTGAAGGGATAGATATTTTAAAGAATAAACACTTTGTTACGGGTCTCTCTCTTTCTGATGAACAAATTGCCTCGAAAGATCTTACAACCATAGCAGTTGAACCATTTAAGGTTATGGTTCCGTTTATTCATTTTCTTAACCAAGCGATAGAGGTATGAGATTATATTAGGTTGTGGGTGCTACATAATTCCAGTGCTACGTACCTCCATCTACAACTATCCTCGGTGCTACGCACCTTGCAGGGGATTTCTAGCAGCTAGCTGCCAGCAGCCTATTCTTTGAATTCTGAATCTACTCTATTAGATTGCTCAGCCAGCAGCTAGCAGCTAGCTGCCAGCTGCTTATTATTAACTTCCTATATTAGACTGTGCTATTTCCCTTCAATAAGCTTATAAAGCTCATCTAGTTTGGGCGTAAGGATAATCTCTGTCCTACGGTTTGAGGCCTTTCCTTCCGGGGTGGTGTTAGCCGTTAAAGGTAGATACTCTGATCGACCGGCTGCTGTTAAACGGGAGGGGTCAATCATCTTATTTTTCATTAAGATCTTGACAACCTGGGTGGCACGCATAACACTAAGATCCCAGTTATCTTTTAACTGTCCGGCTCCTCTGTAGGGGACATTGTCGGTGTGACCTTCAATCATTACGGATATATCCGGATTGGTAGCCAATACAGATGCTAGTTGTTCAAGCGCAGCTTCGCCGCGAGCACCAACATCATAAGATCCTGATTTGAAGAGCAGGCTCTCTTCAAGTGAGACGTAGACTTTCCCGTTTTTCATCGTTACGGTTAGTCCTTTTCCCTGGAAACTAAGAAGTGCATCGGCAACTTTTTTGCGTAAGGCGATAGTCAGCGAGTCTTGTCGTGCAAGCATCCGCTCAAGCTCTGCTAACCTTTTCTGTCTGCCGGCTAACTCTTTTTCCAATGTTCTTAGAGAGTCTTGTTTATGTGATAATTTCTCTTGAGCTACCTGTAATTCGCCTAGAAGTCGTTGTAGTTCTGTTTGTGATCCGGATTGCATCTTAGCCATAGCGTCAAGAAGCTCATCATGGCTTTTGTTCAACTTGGCTAGATCATATTTCGCATCTCGAAGTGATTGGCCTAATGAAAGAGTGTCTGAAGCTAGTTTTTTACCTTCCTCTTTAATCCGATTATTCATAGAGCTTAGCTCTTTGTTTTCGTTCTCCAGATCTTGTCGTTGTTGTCTCAATGATGCCACTTCATCGGTACATTCTCTATAACGGCCTTCCAGATCTGAGAACTTTTTTTGGGAAACGCAGCTTGTGAGACTTATGATGGTAATCCCAATCCATAATAATACTAATGATTTCCTCATATTTATAATCATTTATTTTTAAGAAAAGTATATTAAAGCTAACCCGGATTACATTAAAACAAACACTCCGATATTAATTGTCGTTTCGAAACGGGTTTAATACATAGCTGATAACGTAATATCCTTTGTAAAATTACAAACAACGGGCCAACAGTGGCGACTTATTAAAATATTTAGTGCGGGGTGGTTTTCCCTGAATAAGACGGTAAAGAATAGGAATAGTTTTTTCTTTACCTCTATGAGATCAAGGAGGTCGTTGTGGGATAGGTCTTCAATGGTCTATTGATTACACAGCTGCTTCTCTAAGAATTCGGATATAGATTTCCCTCCATCCTTTCCATCTGCCGGTTTCACTAAAGGTTTCATTGTGCCAGAGTAACCCAAATGTCCCACCATATTTTCTTACGGTTTTTATCAGTTCTGTGGTATAATCAACTACATCTGCGTCGTTTATTTGCAGATAGTCTTTCATGGTTCCGTCCATTAATGTAAATGGGTGTACTGTTAGGGTTCCGGGGGCGTCAAGGTCTAAATCATAAAACTTAAAGGGGATGGTGATACCTGCTCTAAATCCCGGAGCTGCGGCAAATCCCATGGTGTAATCGTGTTCAATGTCGAGGTTGATCAGGTTGCGATATGTTAGTGGAAGTTCGAGCTTGAGGAAGTGTTGTCGGCTTCTTAGTACGGGGCTATGTAGCACATTACTTAGTTCATCCACCTCCTGTTTGAGGATGTTTGGGTCGCTGTTACTGGAATATGAAGGATGGATGCCCACCTCGGCAGTATCGGCTAGCCATCTGATAAGCCGTTTGAATTTTTCGCTTGTGGTTGGGATGTTTTTATCATGCATCCCGTAGGCTCCGTAAAGAATAAAGTAATAGGGTCGTAGGTTAAAGGATTGGTGAAGGGAGTGTAACTCGTCAAAAACATCAAATGGGTCAGGCAGGGAACCAGAGATGACCTTGGTGCGATAGACCATGTTGTGAAAATCACCTTTTCTAATGTCTTTAGCAAAGCCTCCAAGTGAGCGAAGTAGTCCCTTATGTCGAATGGCAAAGGCACTATCTACATCAATGGTGGGTTCAAATCGGTATTCCGGTGTTTTGTAGGTTAGACCCTGGTAATAGTTCTTTAGAATTGAAAGCAATTGAAGACTCCAGATATTTACTACCGGTAGATTTAGAAAACCTTTACTCCAAGCCAGACTCTCTTTAGAACTGAATCTTCCATGTTCATCGCGGCGATAGGGGAGATACTCTTCGTAGCGGCTGACCATAAAAAAGGAGGCTGCAAAGATATCGTAGGGTAATGCTGAATTCTTTGAATAGGTCTTGAATATTATGGGGATGTCATCAAAACGACTCGTCTCAAAGTCTAGAGAGTCAATGCCGCGCATAAAAAGAAGGTCGGCACTTTGAATGTGTGGTACCGTTTCGTCCACGAGATTCTTTCCATATGATAATTTTGCTTCTTCAGATCGTTTAAATTCGTCAGCATTAGTGGTTACCCGATAATCTATTCCTAAAAGATCTTTAAATACGAGCTGAAAGATGTATCGTGTTCTGTTCGTTTCGGCTGAAATCCATATTAGAAGCATGATGGTCAATTTGTTGTGCAAGATAGCTATTTTGAGTGGTTCAGTGAGATATTGCCCCGGTTAATTCAAAATGATGTTATTGGTGTAACCATTAAAAAGCAAAGTATTATCGCATGATTCTTCGTATTTTTGAGCTAACAACCCGCAAAGGCAAATACATGGATAATTTTGTTGTTTCTGCTCGAAAATACAGACCATCTACCTTTAATACAGTTGTAGGTCAGCATGCCATCACCTCAACTTTGAAGAATGCAATAAAGAGCAACCATTTGGCGCAAGCTTTTCTGTTTACCGGACCCAGAGGAGTTGGTAAGACGACCTGTGCCAGGATATTGGCTAAAACGATTAACTGTAAAAACCTGACTCCTGAGTTGGAGGCATGCGATACATGTGAGTCATGTCAAGCGTTTAATAAGAGCTCTTCATTCAATATCTATGAGCTTGATGCTGCCTCAAATAATGGAGTGGAACATATAAAGAGCCTTATAGATCAGGTTAGAATACCGCCTCAGGATGGCAAATTCAAGGTATATATAATAGACGAGGTTCATATGCTTTCTCAAGCGGCTTTTAATGCTTTCCTGAAGACTCTTGAGGAGCCTCCCGCCTATGCTAAGTTTATCCTTGCAACCACCGAGAAACATAAGATTTTACCAACTATCCTTTCTCGCTGCCAGATTTATGATTTTAAGCGAATCACTGTTGAAGATATTGTGAATCACCTTTTATGGGTAGCCTCTGCTGAAGGGATTACCGTTGAGCAGGAGGCTCTTCATGTCATTGCACGTAAAGCCGATGGTGCTATGCGTGACTCACTCTCTATCTTCGATCAACTGGTGACCTACGCCGGGAATAATCTTACCTATCATAAAGTTATTGAGAACCTTAATGTGCTTGATTATGAGTACTATTTTAGAGTGGTAGATTCTATTCTGGCGGGTGACACCTCGTCTGTTCTTTTGCTTTTTGATGAGGTTATTAGCAATGGATTTGATGGCCAGCATTTTATTGTCGGGCTGGGGGATCATCTTAGGCAACTCTTGATCTCGTCTGATGCAGTAACTCTTAAATTAATGGAGGTTGCTAATGCAGTTAAGCAACAGTTTGCTAATCAATCTGCGCGATGTGATTTGCGGTTTTTGCTTCGGTCGTTAGATGTAGCGAATCAGGCAGATATCTCATATAGAAACTCGAATAATAAAAGACTCCATATCGAAGTAGCGCTTTTGAAGATGATTCAGGAGGCAGGCGGTATTCCTTCGGGGTTACAATCCCGTCAGGCTGTTGCTGTTCCCCCTTCGCAACCTACAATATCAAATACTCCTGCTAATACTGCCTCCGGACAATCTACTCCACCTGCTGTTCAACAACCCTCTGTCAGGCCTCCTCAAACTGCATCTCCAGCAAATGCTCAACCTGCTTTGAATCAGTCCGGAGCTATTCCTCAGGCTACAGCAGCTCAGCCACAAGCCGCCCGACCAACACCAAGTTATAAAGGTCCCACTGGTCGATCTGCTCCCTCTTTAAAGTCAATGTCTGCCTCAACGAATGAGGAGGATAATTCTGATACTGAGCCTGAGCCTGCTCGGCTGTTGAACGAGCCTGTCACTGCCGAAAAGTTAGTTGGTGCGTGGCAAAGTTATATTAGTCAGGTTGATAATAAGAAAAACATAAGTCTATATACTGCCTTAAGCGCTTCATTACCACAGCTTCTTGAGAATAATGCTATTACTCATGTGGTAGAGAATCAGATTCTTCTGGAGGCGGTAAATGAGGTCAAATCTGAGTTTCTTGGATTTTTAAAAGAGATGCTAAAGAACTCCCATCTTACTTTGAATCTGAAAATTCAACCTAAGGAGGAGGCAAAAGTAAAGGCATGGACTCCACAAGAGAAATATAGTCGGATGATGGAGATAAACCCTGTTCTCAATGAGCTTCGTATTGCTTTTGATGCAGACGTTGAGGGTTAAAGGAGTTGTACGTTTACGTACAGAACATGATCGATTTATTACACTTTTTAAGCGGTAAATATTAATTAGCGGTTTATATAGTTTTGATAATTAATGCTTAGGCATTTTTGGCTCAATATTTATTTGATACTTATTAAATATTCACGACTTACCACAATGAATCTAAACAAGACCACACTTCTGGCTATTTTTTGCTCAGGAGTTTTAATTACCGGTTGTCAATCGGGCAAGCAAGAGACGGCTGCTGTAAAAGCAATTGACACAACTAACATGGATCGCGTCATCAAACCAGGTGACGATTTTTTCCGTTACGCAAATGGTAACTGGATCAAGAACCACCCTGTTCCTGATCAGTATGCCGATTACGGTGCTTTCGTACAGTTAGCTGAAGAGAATCGTGAGCAGTTGAAATCACTGGTTCAGGAAGCAGCTGGCGCCAACGGAGCAAAGGGTACAGTTACTCAACAAATAGGTGATTTCTATAAGTCAGGTATGGATAGCCTGGCTATAGAGAAAGCTGGTGTTGAGCCACTCAAAACTGATTTCGAGAAGATCTCTAAGCTGGGAAATGGAGCTGAATTAGCGGCTTACTATGCTGATTTGCACAAAAGAGGTACTTATCCTGTGTTTGCAGCATTCCAGATGCCTGATGCTCGCCAGAGTGAAATGGTGGTTCTTAATCTTTATCAAGGTGGTCTTGGACTTCCGGAGGTTGAGTATTACCTTGATCCTTCTGTACAGATGGCCGAGATTCGTAATGAATATCAGAAGTTCATCCGCACTATGCTAACCTTAAGCGGTATGGAACAGACCGCCGCAGAGAAAGCAGCCTCAGATGTTATGTCATTAGAGACAAGTCTAGCTAAGGTTTCAATGGGCATCGAGGAGAGAAGAGATCCTATTGCAACTTATAACATGAAGAGCATTGATGAGTTAAAAAAACTGGCACCTAACTTTGATTGGAGCGCATATTTCTCAGCAATGGGATTGGCTAAATTAGATAAGGTCAATGTTATGATGCCTAATTTCTTCGCTGGTTTTAGTAAGCTTCTGACTGAAGTTCCGGCAGCAACCTGGCAGAACTACTTCAGATACACCTTGATGATACACAATTCATCTTACTTGACTGATGCAATTCAGAAAGCCGATTTTGACTTCTATAATAGTTATCTGTCAGGTCAGAAAGAGATGAAGCCTCGTTGGAAACGTGTTCTTTCAACTGTAAGTGGTGGATTAGGTGAAGCCATTGGTAAACTTTACGTTGAAAAGTACTTCCCTGCTGATGCCAAAGCTCGTATGGTTGAATTGACCAATAACCTTAAGAAAAGTCTTGCATCTTCAATCCAGAATCTTACCTGGATGAGTGAGGAAACTAAAAAGGCGGCCCTAGCTAAACTTGAAGCTATGAGGGTTAAGGTAGGTTATCCCGATAAATGGATCGATTACTCAAAACTTGATATTGCAGCCAATAGTTATATTGAGAATGCTTGGAATGCAAGCCGTTTCTCAACAGAGTTAGAAATGGGTAAGGTTGGTAAACCTGTTGATAAGGAAGAATGGGTAATGACACCTCAGACTGTCAATGCTGGTTATGTTCCTCCTATGAATGAGATTATCTTCCCTGCTGCAATTCTTCAACCTCCTTTCTTCTATAAAGATGCTGATGATGCGGTTAACTATGGTGCAATAGGTGTGGTTATCGGACATGAAATGACGCATGGTTTCGATGACCAGGGAAGAAAATATGATGCAAAAGGTAATCTGGTTGATTGGTGGACACCTGCAGATGCTGACAAGTTCGTCGAAAAGACTCAGATTCTTGTTAACCAATTCAATGAGTATCCAATTCTTGATAGCTTAAGAGTAAATGGCAAATTAACACTCGGAGAGAACATTGCCGATAATGGCGGTTTGAATCTTAGTTTACGTGCCTTCAAAGCTACCTTGAAGGGTGATGAGAAAGAGATTGATGGTTTTACCCCAATGCAGAGATTCTTCTTGTCTTATGCTCAGGTTTGGAGAGAGTCTATCCGTGATAAAAAGTTGATGAGAGATATTAAAGAGGACGAGCATTCACCTGCCGAGGCACGTGTTAACAGAGCCCTGTTTAATATTAATGAATTCTACGATGCATTTGATATTAAGAGTGATGCAAAGCTTTATATCCAACCTGAACAGAGAGCTTCTATCTGGTAACAGAGGAAAATATTAATTATCTTTAGGGTATCTGATGGCGTAAGTATCGGATACCCTTTCTTTTAACCAATAACATGTTCCATGAGAAAATATACATTACCTATCATCGCCTTGTGCTCAACCTTGGCACTACCGTTTAATATGTCAGCACAACAAAAGTTCCAACATCCTTCTACACCCATGCGCCCTGTTACTGATACGCTACATGGTGTTTTGCTAACTGATAATTATCGTTGGCTTGAGGATGGTAAGAATCAAGAGGTAATTGACTGGACACTTGCCCAACATCAAGCTACAGTAAAGTACATCAATGAGAATTACCCTGCAATACCTGGCCTTAAAGAAGAGATCACGGCACTAATCGATCGTGATTATACCGGGCCTGATTTTATGCAAGGCAATCGTCTATTCTTTAATCGTAAGAAAAAAGGAGAAGCTCAAAGCAAACTCTATACCCGCCTCAATGGTAAAGAGAAGCTAATCTTTGACCCTACAACTAAAGATCCTTCTGGTAAATCTGCTATGTCGGGTAACGACTTCACCGAGGATGCATCTATGGTGGCTGTTGGTGTTCAACAGGCTGGTGCTGAGATTTTAACCTACTATTTGATCGACACAAAAACGGGTAAAGAGCTCTTTAAGCCTATCACCGGTATCTATGGCTTTAACTTCGCAAAAGATGGGAAACATGCCTATGTTACTATCCGCACGAAAGAGATGGTTGATAAACAGGAACCTCCTAAAACTTATTGGTATAAACTTGGCACAGACCTCGACAAGGCTGAGTTCCTTCTTGCTCCTAAAGATTCAAAAGATGTAGCAGGTATCTGGGATGCGCGTTATGCTGATCTGACTTTCCTCAGTGAAGGTGATTTCTATTCCAATACCTTAAGTCTGCGAAAGGTTGGTACAAGAGATGAATTTAGAAAGATCTATAGCTCTAAAGAGTTTCAGGCTAATCCGGAAGCAATTGGGAATAAGATCTATTTCATGACTAATGATCATGCGCCCAACTTTAAGATCATGGCTTGTGATGTTAATAACCCTGATTTTGAAAACTGGACCACCCTGATCCCCGAGCAAGAAACGGTTATAGATGAGTTTGCCGTTACTCCGGAGAATATTATCGTAAGAGATAAAAAAGATGTTCTGAGTCGCCTGATGCTTTATGATCTGAATGGGAAGTTTATCAAGCAACTTGAGCTTCCTGCTATGGGTAGTGTAAGCTATGTTTCTTATCATCGTGAAAGCAATACCCTCTATATGGGTATTGAGTCATTTACCGAACCCTATAGCATCTATAAAGCCGATCCGAAAACCTTTAAATGGGAGCTCTTCTATAGAATGCAAACCCCTGTTGATACCAAGAATATCACAGCTTCAATAGTCTTTTATCCCTCAAAAGACGGAACAAAGATTCCTCTCTTCTTAATGCATCGTAAAGATGTGAAGTTAGATGGTAATAACCCCGCTTTACTATATGGTTATGGTGGTTTCAATGTTGGTATGACGCCTTCATTTATCAGTCTTGCTGCCTCTTTCGTTAATAGAGGTGGAGTTTATGCTATTGCTTGCTTAAGAGGTGGTAATGAGTATGGTGAGAATTGGCATCGTGATGGGATGTTATTTAACAAGCAAAATACTTTCGATGATTTTATCTCAGCTGGTGAGTATTTAATTGATCAGAAGTTCACGAATCCCGATAAACTCATAGTTCGTGGAGGTTCTAATGGTGGTTTGCTTATTGGTGCTGTGGTTACCCAACGCCCTGATCTTTTCAAAGGGGGTATTTGCGCAGTGCCTCTTCTGGATATGATCAGATACCATAAATTCCTTATCGCTCGCTACTGGATTCCTGAATATGGTGATCCTGATAAGGATCCTGATTTCAGGTATCTGCTCACTTATAGCCCCTATCATAATATCCGCCAAGGGATTAATCATCCTACACTCCTTGTGACTGCCGGCGCAAATGATGTGAGAGTCGATCCTGTACATGCCAAGAAGTTTGTTGCTGCTCTTCAAAATAACCCCGGACAGATCTCCCCGATAATGCTTTATATTGACTTTGAAAGCGGACATGGATCTGGTAAATCAACCCAACAGTTAATTGATGATCAGGAGTTTCAGTGGAGGTTTATGATGAATCTTGCTGGAATTAAGTAGTTGATAAGAAACGGGTATATAGAATACTCTGTGCCATCTGGTTAATTGATGAAAATTACCTAGGTTGAGTAGTACAGATTTTACCATTTCTTCTGTTGAATGAAAAAGAGCCACTATGATTTTTTTCGTAGTGGCTCTTCTCGTTAGGGTTTGACTTCAAGAATCTTTCCTGCCAGCCTCAAATAGTCATGTTCCAACTATCTAATAATCAGCATCTCTAAAGCACCCCTCTTATATCCCTCTTATATCTCTCTTATGACTCTCTT
>MTLC01000495.1_pt1 | contig 18210 bp, 15 predicted proteins | sample 1982451 | NCBI WGS metagenome assembly MTLC01 (sample SAMN05710165, study PRJNA340218) | biofilm metagenome | isolation source: sample SPH anode biofilm adapted to +100 mV | place: USA | collected 2012-02-03 | reverse complement strand
TTCGCCCGGTGGCCGAGCTGATGACGGTCAACTTCGCCCTGCTTGCCATGGACCAGATCGTGAACCACATGGCGAAGGTGCGCTACATGTTCGGCGGGCAGACGAGGGTCCCGATGGTGGTGCGCATGCCGGGAGGCGGCGGGAGCCAGCTCGGCGCACAGCACTCGCAGAGTCTCGAGAGCTACTTCATGCACTGCCCCGGCATGCTGGTCGCCTACCCGGCGACCCCCGCCGACGCGAAGGGACTTTTGAAATCCTCGATAAGGGACGACAACCCCGTCATCTTCCTCGAGCACGAGCTCCTCTACAACAGCAAGGGTGAGGTCCCGGAGGACCCCGAATTCCTGGTCCCGTTCGGGAAGGCGAACCTCCTTAAAAGCGGGGAACAGGTCACCCTCATAGGCTACGGCCGGATGGCGATCCTTGCCCTGCAGGCAGCGCTCGCGCTCGAAAAGGAAGGGGTGTCCTGCGAGGTGATCGACCTGCGCACCCTGGTGCCACTCGATATGGAGACGGTGATCGCGTCGGTGATGAAGACCGGCCGCGCCGTGGTGATCGAGGAATGCTGGAAAAGCGCCGGACTTGGCGGGGATATCGCGTCGCGCATCTACGAGGCGTGCTTCGACACGCTGCTCGCCCCTGTGCGCCGCATCTCCGGGCTCGACGTCCCCATGCCGTACTCACGCAAGATCGAGAAGCTGTGCATCCCGCAGCAAGACGGGATCGTGCAGGGCGTACGTGATCTACTGAACGAACCGTACTGAGGTGCCGCCATGAACGATATCGTAATGCCGAAGCTCTCCGATACCATGACCGAAGGAAGGCTCGTCTCCTGGAAGAAGCGGGTAGGGGATGAGGTGCGCCGCGGCGAGGTTATCGCGGAAGTTGAGACCGACAAGGCGAACATGGAGCTGGAGGCCTACGCGCCCGGGGTGATCCTGGAGCTCAAGGCGCAGCCTGGGGACCTGGTGCAGGTGGGGACGGTGATCGCCGTCGTAGGTAAGCCCGAGGAGAAGGGGGCACCTGCACCGCAGGCCCAGGCAACGGGAAAAGAGCCGCAGGCTGCCGTGCAGGCGACCGAGCCGGAGCAGGTACCGGAGCCGGAGAAGGAATCGGTGGCGCAGGAGATGGGGGACGAGTCGCCTCCGGGCACGCCCCCCCCCGCCGGCACAAAGGAAGCCAAAGAGGCCGACCTCTTTCCCATGGAAGGGGAGAAGCAGGCCCCGGCCGCGCCTCCCGTCCCGGGGACGGATCAGGAACAGCCGGAAAAAGCGGCTGCGGGGCCGACGGAATATATACATACGAGGGCTCCTGCCCCCGGCAAAGAGGCCCCGGAGTTCACCCCATCTGCGGCAGGTCGCGAACGTGCGGCTCCCGTGGTGCGCAGGCGCGCCCGTGAGCTCGGGATGGATCTTGCCCAGGTGAGCGGCAGCGGACCCGACGGTCGCATCCTGCTGCAGGACTTAGAGGGTGCCGGCGGGGCTCAAGGTGCTGCAGCTCCAGCGCAGCAGCGCAAGGAACAGGCTCCGCCAGCCGGGCCGCGTCTCGTCGAGGAGGTGCGGACCATGTCCCGGCTGCGTGCCGCCGTGGCCAAGACCGTTGCCGACTCGTGGGAGCACATCCCGCACTTCAGCGTCACCATGGATATCCTCATGGACGAGGCGGAGGCGATCCGGCGCCAGTTGAAACAGGGCGGGATGCGCGTCACGGTGAACGACGTCATCGTAAAGGGGGTGGCCCTCGCCCTGGTACAATATCCGCAGTTGAACGCGCGTTACACGCCGGACGGCATCTCGTATCACGACGAGGTCAACGTGAGCGTCGCGGTAGGCGTCCCCGAGGGGGTCCTCATGCCTGTGGTTCACAGGTGCCATGAATTGACCCTGCTTGAAATCGCCCAGGAGTCGGAGCGCCTCGTGAAACGTGCCCGTTCCGGCGCCATGACCGAACAGGAGATGAGCGGCGGTACCTTCTCGGTTTCCAACCTCGGCATGTTCGGCGTGGACTGTTTCAGCGCCATCATCCATCCCTCCCAGGCCGGCGTCCTCGCCGTAGGCGCGGTGCTCGACGCCCCCGTGGTGCGCTCCGGTGTGCTGACGAGCGCCAAAGTGATGAAGGTGACCCTCTCGGCCGACCATCGGGTTACGGACGGCGCCTATGCCGCCGAGTTCCTGAAGGCCCTGAAGGAGGTGCTGGAAAACCCGGTGCGCCTCTTGATCTGAGACCGCTGCGGGGGCGGGCCTTGAGCCTGCCCCCGCCTCATACATCACAAAGGTGCCCCGTGTGGCACTCCCCTCCCGCAGTACTTCCCTTCCAGTTTTCCAATAACCTCACTGCTTCATAAAGCCGCTAAAGTCTCATTCCAATGAACCGATACGGTTAAAAGCGCAGGGGCGCGGCTATCGGCTGCGGGCTCCCCCGGCGTCATCGAACATCACAACAGACACCTGGGGGAAGCTATGAAGTGCTTGATAGTAGATGACGAGTCTTTTTGCCGTGACTTTGTCGCCACCTTACTCAGTGCGACCGCGGATTGCCATCAGGCGAGCAGCGGCATGGAGGCGCTCGAGAAGTACAAAGCCGCCCTTGCCTCCGGCGAACCTTTCGACCTGGTGATCATGGACATCATGATGCCCGGCATGAGCGGACATGACGCAGCAAAGGCCATCAGGCACATCGAGAAGGAGCAAAAGCCGGCCAAGAGGGTGAACATCGTCATGCTCACCGCGCTCAACTCCTCCAACGACGCCATGGAATCCTTCTGCAACGCGCAATCGGCAGCCTACCTGGTCAAGCCGGTGTCCAAGGAAGGGCTCTTCAACGTCCTCTCCAAGCTCGGACTGATGAAACGTTAGATGGCGAAACCTTGTGGAGCGGCAGTCCCGGTGCATCCGGTGCTGTCGCTCCCGGCCTTTTCCCGTATTTCTCCGCTGCGTCCTGCAGCACACGCTCTTACACCCGGCCCCGCTTTCCCTCCCCCGACTACTTGACCGCAGATCATCCGCACCGGTCACTTCACCGCTTCACGTCTTTATCTTTGCAGCGCGACCTTAGGACATGCTAGGCTCTTGCCGTTTTCGACTTCTGCCGAGCGGGGGGGGCGATTGTGGAGATGCAATTTAAAGAAGCGATCTTCAGCCAGGTGAAAAAAGAGCCTTATGCACAGGCGCTGAAGATGGAACTGGTGGCACTGGAGGAAGGGTTCTCCGCCGTGGAGATGGACTACCGTGCGGAAATGGACAACATGTTCGGCCGCGCGCACGGGGGCGCGATCTTCTCGCTCATCGACGAGGCGTTCGAGACCGTCTGCCAGACGGTTGGGAGCGTCACCGTCGCCCTCAACGTGGCGGTGAACTACGTCGCCAGTCCGGAAGCAGGCGCCAGACTGCGGGCGGAGGCGCGCGAAGTGAGCGGCACGAAGCGAACAGCCACCTATGACATAAAGGTGCACGACCAGAAAGGGACGCTGATCGCCGTGTGTCAGGCGGTTGCCTACCGGACCGGCAAACCACTCCCGTTTATGTGAGTGATGTCGTAGCTACTGACAGTAATATGTCGCGGAGATATAATGGGTGCAGTCTCGGCATCCAGACCCGGCGCCTTATATGACTGTGCTCCGCGTTCTGTAGTCGGCGCGACGCAGTCCCTCCCCTGTGGTCGGTGGGCGGATGTCGCCCTGTCGTGTGGGGAAGGTGAGGTCCGGGTGTACTTTCCCCGGTAGCGCGAGAAAAAAGCCGAGCCTGTTGAGGAGGAGTTATGAAGAGAACCTTTGTAAATCGTCTTCTCTCTGCCGTGCTGCTTTTCGGGATGATCGCCGGTAACGCGGCGGCCGAGGTAAGCCTGAGCATCAACATAGGTCCGCCGGTAATCGTGGGGCCTCCCTCCGCGATGGTGATGGTCCCTGGAACCGGCGTCTACTTCGCCCCCGGTTTCGATGTCGACATTTTCTTCTACGGTGGTTACTGGTGGTCGCCGCGTGGCGAAAGGTGGTATCGCGCGAGCGATTACGGCGGACCGTGGCATGTGGTGCGTCGCGCTGCCGTACCGCGCGCCGTGTACCGTGTTCCCGGCGACTACCGTCAGGTTTACGCTCGAGAGCACCACATCCCTTACGGGCAGTGGAAGAAAGAGCATGGTCGCGGCAATGGGCCGGTCAAGGGGCATGGGCCGGGTAAGGGGCATGGGCGAGGGCACGGCCGGGGTGACTGAGGCATCACTGCCCTGAGTGCAGGATGGCCAGCCGCCACGCCCAGACGACCACCGAGGCGCTGGAGAGCGCAAGGAGCGCGTTGACCAGCCGTTTCGGCCTGCCGAGCCATCCCACGAGCATTTCCGCAAGGAGCCCGGCGAGCGTTCCGAACGCGAATCCGAAGAGGTGCGCCCCGAGGTCGGTCCGCTCCCCCTCCGTGCCCAGAAGCACCAGGAGCGAGAGCGCGGCGGCGATGGGAAGCGGCCAGCGCCTGCGCAGGTGGTGCCGGTAACGCACCATGCTGATGGCGCCGAGGATGCCGACGGCCCCGAAGACTGCCGTCGAGGCGCCGACCGAGGTGTGGCTTGGCAGTTGGAACCAGGCGTTGGCGAGATTGCCGCAGATCCCCGAGGCGAGGATGAGGGTCCAGGCAAGACCCGAGCCCAAGTCGCGGCAGAGATAGAGGATGAAAACGCCGCCGATGGCGAGGTTGCTGATGAGATGCAGCGCATCGGCGTGCAGGGTTAGGGCCGTGACGAGGCGCCACCACTCACCATGCAGGATAAGACCGGCATGGGCGTTGCCGATCTCGAGCCAGTCCACCGGGTAGTGCCCCATGACCTTCAGGTCCAGGTTGGTCAGGTTGTGGAAGGTGGCCAGGAGGATCAGCACCGACAGGGTGGGGAGGGTGTTCTCCTTCATCGGGTGGACCGGCGGCATGAAGGGGGGCCAGTTGCGGTTCTCCTGCGCGTAAAGGTTCAGCTCGCGGCACGCCGCGTCGTAGCTCTCGGGCGGCACCCAGACCTGCCATCCCTTCTGGCCGTGCTCCACGCGGCACTCTATGAAGCGCGACTCCAAAACGAGCGCCCACAGCCGCGCTTGGCGCAGGGTGAGCCTCCTTCCCCTTTCCTCCACACGCCACACCGGCACGATGCGCCAGCCGTCGCCAAGCTCCTTGTCCTGGTCCCCGTCCCCGATCATGCCGGACAGTATGGCAGATCCTTCTTGCGCCGTCATCTCCAAAGGGGATGCCGCGCCGCCCCCCTCTGCATGATCCCGCTGCATACCGTCATCCACTAAGGCGCCCCCAACTTGACTATTTATCACCCGGTGCTACAAGAACGTAACGCTGACGCGCGGTTAAATCAAGGGGGCGGCAAAGGATTGTTCCGGAAGGGGGCATCCACGATGCGATCGAAACCCATGATGATGCACGCGGGGACCGAGAACCAGGGGGGACGTCATCGCCACCCCTCGCGCAGGTGGCCGATACGCCTGCGCTGGCATAGGCGGCTGATCCGCATCGGCAAGAGGAGGTACGTCAACATGATCACTCAGGCGGTCAAGGACCTAGCCGAGAGGGTAGGGCATGCTTTCGTGGCGACTTCCGATGCGGGAGGAAACCCGCATCTTGCGGCGGGAAGGGGAGTGGCGCTTTTCGAGCCGAACCGGCTGGTGTTCGAGGCCTGGTTTTGCCCCACCACGATGCGCAACCTGCAGGACAACCAGCACGTCGCGGTTGTGGTGGCCGATCCCGACACGGGGAACGGCTTCCAGTTCGTGGGGGTGGTGGAGAAGAGTGCGGATACCGCCGTTTTGGACGGCTACATCCCTGATCTCGAGCCTCCCGGCTTGCCACAGGTGCAATGGAGGCTGGAGATCAGGGTGGAGAAGGTCATGGCATTCAGCGCCGATGCCCACTCCGATCGACCGCTTGGGTGATGCTTCAGTTCCGTATTACCTGTTCTGGAGAAGGAGCTCTTCCGCCCTGGGAAGGTCCTCCTCAGCAACCTCGATCTCTCCGGATACGACACGCTCGGACAGGCTGCTTACGCTATACTCGATCCCCGCCTGCTTAAGGACCGCCTCGACCCGCGAGAGGTCCGCTTCAGTTTTGGCATCGTAGAATTTCACCATCGCTCTTTCCTCCTTCTTCTGTGGTGCGATACCTCAAAGATCATCGTAGCAGATTTACGCCGCGGAGAACAACAGCTTGCCGATGGTCGCCGCTTCCGTCATATCTTCCCGCCCCTCTTTTGCCGCGCCATTTACCACTGCTATACGTCATTTCACACAGCCTTGGTTATTTCACCGTGAAAAGACGCAGTGCGCTTTGGTTGGGAACACCTCCTTAAACGATATTTTTAACGCGTCATCATGTGTGAAGATAATCACTCGCAAGACGTCAAATCACTAACCCTTAAGGATTCCCATTATTTGGTATACGCGGTTTTGTGCAGCCCCCCTCAAACATGGCGTCACAGTCGCAGAATGTTCGAATCTTGCACAATTTGGGCACGTTTTCGGCAAATAACTTTGTCAAATGCCGTGCAACGGTCAGGGTTTTCGTTTTATGCAGTTGTTATGAGGGTTGAAATGAAAAGAAGGGTCCTGATAGTTGATGATGTCGAAGACATCAGGCTGATGCTGCGTTTCATGATGGAAAGAGAGGGGTACGACGTGGTGGCTGAGGCCGCCAACGGCGTGGAGGCGGTGGAACAGTACCGTCAGCACAGCCCAGACATCACCATCATGGACATCGATATGCCGGTGATGACCGGCGTCGAAGCGGCCCGGGTCATTCGCGCGATGGGGGGAAGCTCCAGGATCGTTTTCTGCACCGGCGGTTACTCCAAGTACGAGACGCCGCCGCAGGAACTTCGCACCGAGGGGAACATGCTGCTGCGTAAGCCCTTCCTCCCCGCGCAGCTGTTCCAGGCTCTGGCCGCCTAATGTACTGATGTAATGACTTTTAGTGTTCTGATATGAAATGTTCTGTTCTGTTCTGTGATGCCTGTAGATGCGATTTAATGTTATGTCCTGTAATTTGATAACCTGTAATGCAATGCTTTGTATCATGTGTTGATGATTGTTGTGTTATGTGTTGCGATGTTATGATGTGATTTGTTGTTTGTAATGTTCTTTTAAATGCAATGTCTTTGATGCTATTGTTTTAAATGGAGATCGCAGGAGTTTCAATGTAGCGGCAGTTCGTGGCCGCGTGTACTGACTGGTTAATTTTGTTTTTTCATCGTGTATGGGAGCCTCCGGCTCCCATTTTTTTTGCGAGATGCGCCGGCTTATGTTAGGGTAGAGACGCTGCACCCGGCAGGGCGCCTAAAGCCTGGGCCGATACGAAATACAAGGACGGCAGGACGGAATTTCACCATGACATCACAGTATCTGCAAAGCGTAACGAACCAGCTCAACAACCTGCACGGCCACGCCTATTTCCGGGTCACCGACGGTCCTCTCAAAGAGTGTCTGACCGGTATCATCCTCGATGCCGCAGAGGGGGACCTTGCCGAACAGCTTTCCGACGGCAGGTTCGATCTCGAGGTGAGCGTAGGCGTACAGGAGGGGGATAGCGAGGCTACCATAGATTTCAGGGTGGACCGTCCAGGCGTCATTTACCGCGCCGACGCCCAGGTCTCCAATCTATCCGAAGCCGCGCTGGAGGACCTCACCCGTTACCTTGCGCATCTGGCCCAGGAAACGCCCGTGGTCGAGGATAAGGCGGAAGGTGGCGTCATCGTCCGTAAGAAGGTCGAGCACGACCACCACGAGAAGGAGGCCGCCGCGGCCCGTCTCAAGGTGACGCCGCAGTGGCTGAAGAGCGTTATTCCCTGCACCGAGTACAGCTACGACGAAATCGACGGCAAGAAATACATCAGGGAGTACTACTGGTCCCGCGACCTGATCGAACGGCTCTTCAAAATCAAGACCATGAAGGCCACCCCCGAAGACGTACAGTATGTCGCCCAGGAATGCTGCGATGGTGACGTCGACTGGGCCCGTGACCTGATCGCGCGGCTTAAGTCCCCCAACCGCCCCGAGCAGCAGAAGGACCAGCAGCAAAAAGGCCAGCCCCAGAAGGATAAGGACAGGGAGAAGGAGAAGGGCGGGGCGCAGCAGCAGCCACAGCAGGCAAAGCCTGCCGGTGAGCGGAGCCGCCGTTCCCGGCACCGGAAGTCCTTCCGCCAGGGGAAGGACGGCGCGCGCAAGGAAGGTCAGCCTTCTGAAGCGAGGAAGCCGCAGGCCCCCTAACCGTTTCACCACCGGACTGCTTTCCCCATGCGAAGGCGACGAAAAAAGGTCCCCCCTTGATAAAGGGAGGACCTTTTTCTTTCCAAACGAGGCGGAAGAGTGTCGTGACGCCGGCTCGCCTCAAGCGAGCGGTGCTACCGCCGGTACCTATATCTTTTTCTGCTCGCGCAGGTAACCCGCGAAGACGGTGTCGACCCTCTTTATGTGCTGGATGAGCCAGGAGGAGAGGGTCCTGTTCGTCTGGATCACGAGCGGCAGCGTCGCCCCCTCATCGCGGAACTCCCTGGTCAGTTTCTCCACGTCAGCCACGAACTGCTGGTGCGCCGCCTTGTGCGCGGGGTAATCCGGGTAGCCGCTGCGCATCTGCAGGCGCTCCTCGGCGGAGAAATGTTCCTTCACGTAGTCGTCGAGAAAAAGCAGCAGTTTGAGCACTTCCTCCTTGCCCCTTCCCTCGCCACAGGCTTCGAAAAGGCTGTCGAACCTTCTGAAGATCTCCTTGTGCTGGTTGTCGATTTCGTCCACGCCGATGGCGAGGTCGCTGGTCCATTCGATGTGCATCTGATCGCTCCTTTTGGTGGTAGTTCGCAGCCTGCCCTCATGCCGCCGAGGCGGTCGTCGCTATCCTTCGTCCAGTTCCATCGGGTCCACCCCGGGGAGCTCGATCTCGAAGCAGGTCCCTATCCCCGGCGTGCTCGAGACCCTGATGTCGCCGCCGTGGTCCTTGACGATGCCGTAGGAGACCGAGAGACCGAGCCCGGTACCGCTGTCCTTGGTGGTGAAGAAGGGGGTGAAGATCTTTTCCAGGTGCTCTGCGTCGATCCCCTTGCCGGTGTCGCATATCTGGATGATGCAGCCGCTGCCGGGACCGTGAGGGCGGGTGGTGAGCCTCAACGTGCCGCCGGCCGGGAGCATCGCTTGCACGGCGTTCAGTATGATGTTGCTGAACACCTGGCGCAACTGGTCCGTGTCGCCGGTCACCGGACCGAGGTTCAGGTCGTACTCCCACTTGACCGAGATGGCGTCCATCGGGACCTGGTGCCTGATCTGGGAAACGATGTCGTCCAGCACCTCGTGCACCATGAATTGGCGCTGGTTGAGCGACTTCTGGCGCGCAAAGGTGAGGAGGTTCCCGACGATCTTCGCCATCCGCTCGGTCTGCTGGCTGATGATCTCGACCTCCTCGCGGTTCGGATGCTCAGTGGGAAGGCACATCTCGAGGACTTCGGTGTTCCCACGGATGATGGCAAGCGGCGTGTTGATCTCGTGGGCGACGCCGGCGGCGACGATCCCCAAGTCGGCTAGTTTCTCGGCGCGGGCGAGGTCGGCCTGCGTCTGGGCAAGGAGCCGCGTCTTGTCCGACAGCTGCGCGGTGCGCTCCTCAATCTTGAGCTCCAGGGCGCGGTGCAAGAGCCCGATCTCCGCCTCCTGGCGCCCGAGGGCTCGGGTCATCAGGTTGAAGGCCTCGGCGAGATCGCCCACCTCGTCGGTTGAGTGCACCTCGATCTGCAGGTCGCGTTCCCCACGGGCCACCCGGTGCGCGAGTTTTTCCAGCTCCTTGATGGGGCGGGCGAGCAGGGTGCCGATGAAGCCTGATACCGCGATGCCGATCAGCGAGGTGACGAAGAGCACCAGGTAGAGGATCGAGTTCACGCTCTTTTGCATGTGGGTGTACGGCTTTTCCAGCATACCCACGTAGAGCGAACCGACCGCCTTCCCCTGCAGGTCGAGGATCGGCTCGTAGGCGGTGAAGTACCAGTCGTTCACGACGAAGGCGCGCCGGATCCACTTCTTCTTCTCGACGATGACGCGCTGGTACACCTCCTGCGACACCCGCGTTCCGATGGCCCGGGCTCCGTCGGTGGTGCGCACGTTGGTGGCGATGCGGGCGTCTCCCAGAAAGATCGTGGCGCTCCCGACGTCGGTGCCACGGAACTTGACCCCCTCGTAGACGATATCCTTGATCTTGTCGACGAGGGCGTTGTTGTTGTTCAAAAGGATGCCGCCGTAAAGCGCCCCGATCACCTTCCCGTCGCGGTTTTTAAGGGGGAAGGCGGAGACCATGACCATACCGGAACGCTCGCTCTTATCTGCGCGCGGGCGTGCGTGCGGCGTGCTGATGAGCGGGATGGTGGCGCGGTTTACGAGGGCGATACCCTCCTGGGAGAGCTGTTCCGGGGTGAGCACCGAGGTGCCCGTGACGGCGACCCCTTTGAGCGCCTGCTCCACGAAGTAGGTGGACTGCCGGTCGCCGCGCAGTTGCGGAGAATGGGCGCGGTAGAGTACCTTGCCGGTTGCGTCCACCGCGGTCAGGATGTCCAGGTGCTTGTTCTGCAGGCGGGTGCGCAGCAACTGCCGGATGCTCTCCTCGCCGGCGACGATGGAGGAGGAGTTGTAGGGGTTGGTGGCGGTCAGATCCATTAGCTCGCGGATCCGCTCCAGTTCGTTGCGGTAGATCTCGCGGGCAGAGTTCAGGTCGGTCCGAACCTTCTCCTGGGCCTGGCTTGCGATCTTATCGTTTATGATGTAGAGCCCGGCCAGGGAGCAGATGAAAAAGGCGACGAAGAGCGGGGCGACGGAGCCTACGGTGAGCTTCGCCCGGATCGGGAAGCGTCCGAGCATCAGCGAATCCCCTCGTCCTCAAGGCCGTACTCTTCGATCTTGCGGTCCAGGGTACGCCTGGCGATCTCGAGGATCTTCGCGGCTCGGCTTTTGTTGTTGCCGGAGGCCTTGAGCACGTGCAGGATGTGCTCGCGCTCGATGGTTTCCAGTGAAACGAGTCTCTTGCCGCCGTTTTGCTTCGGTTCGGGGACCGGTGCCGTGCGCCAGACCGGCAGGGTCTCGGCGGTGATGGTGTTGCCGCGGGTAAGGATGGCGGCGCGCTCGATGGCGTTTTCCAGTTCGCGGATGTTGCCGGGCCAGTTGTACGATTTGAGCAGCTGCATCGCCTCGCGCGTGAAGTCGGTGATGTCACGCTTCATGCGCGCCGCGTACTTGGCGAGGAAGTGTCGCGCGAGAAGCTCGATGTCCTCGCCGCGGTCGCGCAGCGGGGGGAGGTGGAGCGAGATGACGTTCAAGCGGAAGAAAAGGTCCTCGCGGAAGCGCTTTTCGCGCACCTCCTCCTCGAGGTCCTTGTTCGTCGCGGCGACAAACCTTATGTCCACGCTCCTCGCCTTGGTGTCACCAACCGGGATGAAGTCCCCCTCCTGGAGCACGCGCAAAAGCTTCGCCTGGATGGCCGGGCTCATGTCACCCACCTCGTCGAGGAAAAGGGTGCCGTGGTTGGCGGCTTCGAGCAGGCCTTTCTGGGCGTTGACGGCGCCGGTGAAGGCACCCTTCACGTGCCCGAAGAGCTGGCTCTCAAGCAGGGTGTCGGAAAGGGCCGCGCAGTTTATGGTGAGGAAGCGCTCCTTGGCGCGCGGGCTGTTGTTGTGGATGAGGCTCGCGATGAGTTCCTTGCCGGTGCCGGATTCCCCGAGGATCACTACGTTCGACTCGCTCTGCGCCACAAGCATCGCCATGTCGTGCACGCGCCGGAAGGTCTCCGAGGTGAAGATGAGCGGGGTGGCGCCCGACGGTATGCCGAGTTCGTCCTTGAGCGCCGAGTTCTCCTTAAGAAGCTCCCTGCGCTCCAGCACCTTTTCCAGGATGCCGAAGATCTTCTCCTTGGGGAAGGGCTTGGTAACGTAGTCGTAGGCGCCGAGTTTCATCGCCTCGATGGCCGAGTTGATCGAGGCGTAGGCGGTCATCATCACGACCGGCACCTCAAGCTTCATCCTCTTCACGCGCTGAAGGATCTCCAGACCGTCAACGTCCGGCATCTTCACGTCGAGCAGCATCAGGTCGGCATCGTCCATGCCGCGGTTTTCCATGACGCTCATCAGGGAAGTGCCGGAACTGAACACCTCCAGCTCAAGTCCCTTGGCCGAAAGTATCTTGCTGAGATACCTGAGGATCTCGACCTCGTCGTCACAAATGATCACCTTGCCGTTATACATATTCTTTCACCTGTTGCCGCTGCCTTTCTGCCTGATTCCTTCCCGTCGCGCTCTCGCGTAAGAGCCGGGAGTAGGGTCCTGTAAACATCTGACCACTATCTTTCGCTGAAGGCTGCTTTGTCAAGGGAAAATCCCTACTTGCCTTCACGCGGCGCCCCTGTGCAGGCAAGCGCGGCTCACGGTGGAAACCGGGCTCGTCCGCTATTTTATCCCGGTTGCCGCTTCGCACGATGGCATTCACCTGATGCCGTTGGTTTCCCTACTGTTCGAGCGCCGGATCATAACATGTATTGCCCCATATAACCAGATCACGCGGGTGTCATATCCTGTGCCTGATGATGTTTTTAGTATCTGCTGCAGCAAAATATCCTGTAGCGGCAGCGGCTGTGCTATTTTTTTGCTATCCTATGATGCAGCGTTGTCGCAACGCAGCTCTTAAAGCCTGTCGTGGCCATGCCACCTGCTATTAAACGGAGGGTCCCCATGCGTCTCATCGCCACCGCACTGCTGTTTGCACTTCTCGCACTCCCAAGGCACGGTTACTCCGCCACCCAGGAAATCCGCCTCTCAAAGGGACAGACGGTGTACGTCCCGGTTTACTCCAACGTCTTCACCGGTCCGCGCAGCCTGCCGTTCCAGTTGGCGGCAACCCTTGGCGTCAGGAACACCGATCCCAACTCCTGGATCCGCATCACCTCGATCGAATACTACGACACGAGCGGAAAGCTGATCCGGCGCTACCAGGACAATGACAAACCGCTCTCGCTCGCTCCGCTTGCCACCACCTACGTTCATATCGAGGAGAAGGACACCGCGGGCGGTTTCGGGGCGAACTTCATCGTCAGGTGGCAGGCCGACCGCGCCGTCAACGCCCCCATCGTGGAATGCGTCATGATCGGTGCCACTTCCGGGCAGGGGATCTCCTTTGTGAGTCCTGGGCAGGCGATACGCGAGGTGAGATGATCCGGCGCTGCCGGGATGACTAAGCGCCGTCTGACGGCGTACCTAGGAGTTGCTGTGGGCGAAACCGCAAGGGACACGCAACATCCCTCCTGGCATACCCTTGAATCGGGGGAGGTGTTATCTCTGCTTGAGAGCTCTCCCGCCGGGCTCACGGCCGCCGAGGCCGCACGTCGCCTGGTCCGTTACGGCCCCAACGAGTTGGAGCCGCCCCGCTCTGTCTCGCCGTGGTCCGTCCTTATACGGCAGTTCAAGAACGTCCTCATCTTAATCCTGCTGGTTTCCACCCTGTTATCCGCTTTCCTCGGCCACGCCATGGAGGCCGCGGCGATCGCCGTGATCGTGCTCTTCGCCGTCCTCCTCGGTTTCATCCAGGAATACCGCGCCGAGCGCGCCCTGGAGGCGCTACGCCTCATGGCGGCCCCCGACGCAGCACTCATCAGGGACGGGAAGCTGGTGACCGCACCCGCCCGCGAACTGGTGACGGGCGACTTGCTCATGCTCCGCCCCGGCGATCGGGTTGCCGCCGACGTACGCCTTGTCGAAGCGGTTAACCTCCAGCTCGACGAGGCTGCGCTGACCGGCGAATCGGTGCCGGTCGAGAAGGATGCCGTGCCCCTTGCCGACCCGGACGCCCCACTGGCCGAGCGAAAGTGCATGGCCTACGCCGGAACCGTGGTGAGCAACGGGCGCGGACGCGGCGTCGTTGTCGCCACCGCCATGGGGACCGAGTTCGGCTCCATCGCCCGGATGCTCACCGGCATCGAGACCGGCAGGACGCCGCTGCAGGAGAACCTCGACCGGGTGGGGAACCTGCTTGCGCGCGCCGCTCTAGCCGTGGTGGCGGTCATCGTCGTCCTCGGGTTGTGGCGCGGCGAGCCGCTCGTTGCGATGCTTCTCTTCGGCGTGGCGCTCGGCGTCGCCGCCGTTCCCGAGGCGCTTCCGGCTGTGGTCACCATCTCGCTTGCCCTGGGGGTGCAGCGCATGGTGCGGCGTCATGCGCTCATGCGCCGCCTTGCCGCCGTGGAAACGCTCGGGAGCACCACGGTGATCTGTTCCGACAAGACCGGCACGCTCACCCGCGACGAGATGACGGTGCGCAACTGCTACGCCGCCGGTATGTGGTACGACCTCACCGGCTCCGGGTACGCTCCGGAGGGGGAATTCCTGCGCGAGGGGAGGGTGGTGACCCCTTCGGCCGGGCTTGCCGAGCTTTTGAAGGTGGGGGTCCTTGCCTGCGACGCGCGCCTTGCGCAGGACGAGGAGACCGGGCGCTACCGCGTGCAGGGAGACCCGACCGAGGGCGCCCTGGTGGTGGCGGCCTCCAAGGCCGGTTTCGAGAGGGACGCGCTCCACGCTCATTACCCGCGCGTCGACGAGATCCCCTTCACCTCCGAGCGAAAGTGCATGACCACCCTGAACCGGGACGGAGCCGCACTCATCGCCTGCATGAAAGGCGCCCCGGAAGTGGTCCTCGCCGCCTGCGCCTCGGAGCTTGCCAAGGACGGTGAGCGACCGCTTGATGAAGCATCACGGCAGCGGCACTTGGACGCGGCACGCGTCATGGCCGAAGGTGCGCTCCGCGTGCTGGCGGTCGCGCGCAAGGAAGTGACGGGACGAAGCGACGCGGAAAGCGGCCTCACCTTTTTGGGGCTTGTCGGCATGATCGACCCGCCGCGCAGCGAGGCGCGTGAAGCGATTGCCACCTGCAGGGAGGCGGGCATCATCCCGGTCATGATCACCGGCGATCACCCGGTCACCGCGGCAGCGGTGGCGCGGGAACTTGGGCTCATCACGGACGGCCGCGTGGTCACCGGCGCAGAGCTATCCGCCATGGACGATGACCTCCTCGAGCGCGAGGCGGAGGAGATCCGGGTTTACGCGCGGGTCTCCCCGGAGCACAAGCTTCGCGTGGTGAGCGCGCTGCAAAAGCGGGGACACGTGGTCGCCATGACCGGCGACGGGGTGAACGACGCGCCTGCGCTCAAGAAGGCCGATATCGGCATCGCCATGGGAATCACCGGAACCGAGGTGAGCAAGGAGGCCGCGGCCATGACGCTTACCGACGACAACTTCGCCTCCATCGTGGCCGCCGTGGAGGAAGGGCGCGGCATCTTCGACAACATCAGGAAGTACCTTATGTACCTCCTCTCCTCGAACATCGGGGAGATCGGCCTGATGGCTGGTGCGATGCTGGCTGGCCTGCCCCTTCCCCTGAGCGCGGTGCAGATCCTTTACGTCAACCTTGCTACCGACGGCCTCCCGGCACTCGCGCTCGCCGTCGACCCGGCCGAGGCGGACATCATGCGCCGCCCCCCGCGCAACGCTTCCGGTGGCATCTTCACCAGGGAAGTGGTGGCGCTGATCCTCATCGGCGGGATCTGGTCGGCGCTGGTCAACCTGCTCCTGTTCGCCTGGGCGCGCGCCTCCGGGTGCTCCGAGCGCGAGGCGATGACCATGGCTTTCGTCTCACTGGTGTTGATCCAGTTTTTCAAGGCCTACAACTTCCGCTCGGACCGTCACTCGGTTTTCCGGCGTCCCTTCGCTAACCGGTGGCTGAACGGGGCGATCATCTGGGAGTTCGCGTTGCTTCTCGTGGTGGTGTACCTGCCGTTTTTGCATCGCCCCTTCGGCACCTTCTCCTTGACCCGGGGCGACTGGAACGTCATTATTCTTGCCTCGGGCTCGATCTTCCCCGTGCTCGAGCTGGCGAAGTGGTTCTTGAGGCGCCGGGACACCGGCCGTCACTCGCAGGGGAGGTAAGGATAGGCTCAGGGCAGCCCTCTCGTTGTCCCCCTCCCGTCAAGGGAGTGGGAGGTCCGGTGTAGAATGGAGTAAGTTTAAATAGCGAGGTTTCATGGATTTTCATGCTTTACGCGATATCGTCGTCCTCTTCGGACTTGCCCTCTTTACCGTGGTCGTGCTGCGCAAGCTCAGGCTCCCCTCCATCATCGGCTTTCTGATCACCGGCTTCCTCGCCGGTCCCTACGCCCTCGGCTTTATAAGGAACACGCACCAGGTTGAACAGATGGCGGAGTACGGCGTGGTGCTCCTTCTTTTCACCATCGGCATGGAGTTCTCGCTGAAGGAACTCATGCGGATCCGTCACATGGTGCTGATCGGCGGCGGGCTGCAGCTCGTTCTCACCATCATCGCAGTCGCCGTCATCGGGTCGCTGGACCATTTCCCCCTGTCGCAGGCCATCTTCTTCGGCTTTCTGGTCGCGCTATCCTCCACCGCCATCGTCATGAAACTGATGATGGACGCCGGTGAGATGGACACCCCGCAGGGTAAGGCGGCGCTTGGCATCCTCATCTTCCAGGACCTCTGCATCGTCCCGCTCATGCTCTTCACCCCGTTTCTGGCCGGAGGGGGGGAGGGGCTCGCCGACATCGCCGTCGTTTCGGCCAAGGCGGGTGCCGTCGTCCTCGGTGCGCACTACGGCTCGCGCTTCGTGGTGCCGTGGCTCTTCGAACAGGTGGTGAAGACGAGAAGCCGCGAACTCTTCGTTCTCTCCATCATCTTCATCGGCATGGGGACGGCCTGGCTCACCGCCCAGGTCGGGCTCTCGCTCGCCCTTGGTGCCTTCATCGCCGGTCTCGCCATCTCCGAATCGGAGTACAGCCACCAAGCGTTAAGCGACATCATGCCCTTCCGCGAAGCCTTCATGAGCCTCTTTTTCATCTCGGTGGGGATGCTCCTGAAACCGGCCATACTGCTGAAGTTTCCGCTCCTCCTGATCGGCCTCGTCGTGTCGATCATCCTCATAAAAGCCGTGCTCACCACTGCGGTCGGTTTCGCCCTCGGGCTTCCCATGCGCATCGCGGTGATCGCCGGGCTCTCCTTAGCCCAGATCGGTGAATTCTCCTTCGTACTTTCCAGAAGTGGGCTTTCCTACGGCCTGCTTACCCGCGAGACGTACCAGCTCTTTTTGGGCGCGTCGATCGCCACCATGGCCTTGACCCCGCTCTGCCTGAAGATCTCCAGGCCGGTCGCAGATTTTATCATCGAGGTATTGCCGCACCACTGGACCCGCGGCCGGAGCAGCCTCGCGCAAAACGGCGACAAGGTAGCCTTTCGAGATCACGTCATCGTCGTAGGCTATGGCGTGAACGGCAAGAACCTGGCGGGCGTTCTGAAAAACCTCGAGATCCCCCGCGTCATCATCGAGACCAACCCCTTCACGGTGCGCAGCCTGCGCATCCAGGGTGAATCGATCATCTTCGGCGACGCCTCCAAGCCGGAGATCCTCGAGCATGCCGCCATCAGGGACGCCCGCATCGTCGTCATAGCCATCTCCGACGCCGCCGCCAGCCGGCGTATCGCCGCCCTCGTCCGCCAGATGAACCCTTCCATTCATGTCATCGTGCGCACGCGCTACCTCCTCGAGATGGAGCCGCTCTTCAAACTGGGGGCGAACGAGGTGATTCCTGAGGAGTTCGAGACCTCGGTGGAGATCCTGTCCCGCGTGCTCAAGCGATTCCTGATTCCGCAGGATGTCATCGAGGAGTGCATTGCGGACGTGAGGCGCGACGGCTACGATATGTTGCGCAGCGCCTCGAAGCGCCACAGCCACGCCGTCGGGATTGCGGGCTTTCTCTCCGGCGCCGAGATCGGCAGCTTCCGGGTGCGCAAGAACGCCCCGCTCGAGGGGGAGAGCCTGCGGGGAGGGCTGTTGCGCACCCAGTCCGGTGCCACGGTGGTCGCCATCAAGCGTGGAGACCAGATCACCGCCAACCCCGATCCGATCTGGGAATTCCAAACGGACGACATCGCACTGCTCCTTGCCACTCCCGAGCAGATGCGCGTCGCCGCCAGGCTCTTTGAACCGGGGTGATTGCCTTCCTCCTTCAAGTTTGTACCCATCCAACCGAATGAAGTACCACGTGCCGGACCGTTTTTCCCGGGCCAGCGTTCTCAGCAAAAGGAGTATCCGACATGAAACAGAAGAAATCCAAGGCGCTTTCTTCGCTAGATTTCTGTGACCTTTCCCCTCTTTCCATGGACCGGCAGGGGCTC
>MTLC01002693.1_pt1 | contig 18222 bp, 7 predicted proteins | sample 1982451 | NCBI WGS metagenome assembly MTLC01 (sample SAMN05710165, study PRJNA340218) | biofilm metagenome | isolation source: sample SPH anode biofilm adapted to +100 mV | place: USA | collected 2012-02-03 | reverse complement strand
AGCGATAGATGCGCTGGCCGGCTTCCGTCGACCATTCCAGTGCGTGCCAGCCGCAGTTCATAAAGGGGTGGTACCAGCCTCGTAGGGGAAGGGCACAGATGTCATGCATGGCTTCGATCGCGTCGATCAGTGGGTCGGGATCGCCTTCCCCCGCCCGCTTCGTGATCTCGACATCTCCCGATCCGGTCTCGAGTTCGAGCCACTCAGCAAGGTCGTTCTCTCTGGGATCATCGACGCAGTTGCTGCCCAGGCGCCTGTCGAAGTACCCGCGGGCATCGAGGTCGCGAACGAGTCCCATGACGTCCTTGGCAGCCGCACTCAGCGAGACCGGGCCTGCCTGGGTGTTCGAGAGACGTTCGGACCAATAGGGCCGCCTTGCCTGCTGGACAGGGAGATCATCGGCATCGGCAAGGAGCGATCGCAGGTACTTCTGTGCGTTGGTGAGTGAGCCTGCGTGGTCGGGCAGCAAGGTGTCGGCGGAGCGGGACTTGAAATCGTCGAACGGAACGCGAGTGACGAAGGCATCCTCAAGCAACTGGTCGACTCTGGCGTCCCAGTCGCTCAGGGTGTTCCGATTGTTGAGCAGACTGACCAGTTGAGCGCGGAAGACGTCCACCGGCCAGCGGAGTTCATAGTCTCGACCGCGCATTGATTCCTCCGCGCCCACCGTACTGAATCTCGGGGCCAAGCCAGTCACGGTCACGGCCGGTTCGGGAAGATTCCTGGCCGGATCTGTCCGGATCGACCCCCTGAATCCGGCTTAGTGGGTTGTGACGATGAGCATGAAGCGGATCACGGCCGGGTCGGGCTATGACTACCTGACCCGGCAGGTGGCCGCCATGGACTCCACCGAGAAGGGCTACACCGGGCTCGCGTCCTACTACACCCAGAAGGGCGAAACGCCCGGCACTTGGGTCGGCACCGGTCTGGCCGGCATTGACGGCCTCGAGCCGGGCGACATGGTCACCATAGAACAGATGCAGGCCCTGTTCGGCGCCGGCCTGCATCCCCTCGCCGGGCAGCGCTCCGCCGACCTGGAGGGCACCGGCGCAACCGAAGCCGACTACCTGGACGCGACCCGGCTCGGGAAGCCGTTCGCCGTCTATCCCGACGACGTGAGCCCGTTCCGGATCGAGGTCGCCCGCCGCCTCGAACAGCTCAACAGCGCTCGCGGGCTGCCGGTCCGGGCGGCGAACTCGATCGAGGACCGGGCCCGGATCCGTACCGAGGTAGCGCTGGAGATGTTCCGCGACCAGTACGGACGCGACCCGCTCGACCAGCGGGAACTCGCTGGCCACATCGCGAAACTGTCCCAGCAGAAGACGACCGCAGTGGCCGGGTTCGACCTCACCTTCTCCCCGGTGAAGAGCGTCTCCAGCCTGTGGGCGATCGCCGACCCGGCCACCGCCGCCACCATCGAACGCGCCCACCACGCCGCCGTCGCCGAGGCCCTCTCCTTCATCGAACGCACCGCCCTGTACACCCGCACCGGCTCGGGCGGAGTGAACCAGGTCAACGTCCGCGGCCTCATCGCGGCAGCGTTCGTGCACCGCGACTCCCGCGCCGGCGACCCCGATCTGCACACCCACGTCGCAGTCGCGAACAAGGTCCAGACCGCCGTCGACGGACGCTGGCTGTCCATCGACGGCAGGGTGCTGTTCAAAGCGATCGTGTCCGCCTCCGAGACCTACAACACCGCCCTCGAACAAAACCTCACCGCAACCCTGGGCGTGCGGTTCGCGGAACGACCCAACCTCGACCGGCGCAAACTCCCCGTCCGCGAGATCGTCGGCATCGACGACACCCTCAACAAGCGCTGGTCCCAGAGACGACAGAGCATCGAAGCCCGCCGGCGCGTGCTGTCCGCGGCGTTCCAGCGGGATCACGGTCGCCCGCCCACCCCGGTGGAGGAGATCGCGCTGGCCCAGCAGGCCACCCTGGAAACCCGCGACGACAAGCACGACCCGCGAACCCTGGCCGAACAACGCACCACTTGGCGCACCCAGGCACTCGAAGTCCTCGGCGGCGAACGTCAACTCCGCACGATGATCCACCAGGCTCTGCACCCCGACCGGGACACACCGAAGACCCTGGACCGGGAATGGTTCGACCAGACCGTGGAGGCGATGCTGGCCCGGATGGAGACCAACCGGTCGACCTGGCAGGACTGGCATTTACGCGCCGAAGCGCTCCGCCAAGTGAGGGCCGCCGAGGCCCCCCCGCAGCACACCCGCTGGTGGGTCGACCACCTCGTCGCCGCCGCGATCGCCCGCTGCGTCCCCATCACCAGGACCAGCGACGGGGTCGAGGAACCCGCCCTGCTACGCCGCGCCAACGGCGACAGCGTCTACTACGTCGCAGGCTCCCAGCTGTTCACCTCCGGCCGCGTCCTGCAAGCCGAACAACGACTCGTCACCGCTGCCGGACAACACGGCGGCAGGGTCGCCGACCCGACCGCGATCGACCTGGCACTGCTCGAATGCGCAGCGAACCGTGTCCAGCTCAACCCCGGACAATCCCTCCTCGTCCGCGAAATGGCATCCTCCGGCGCCCGCGTCCAGCTCGCGATTGCACCGGCAGGGTCGGGCAAGACCACCGCCATGGACGCCCTGTCGATGGCCTGGAGCGCCTCCGGCGGCAACGTCATCGGACTCGCCCCCTCCGCCGCCGCGGCAGCCCAGCTCGGCACCCAGATGCGCGGCCACCACGACACTCTGGCCAAGCTCGTCTGGGACATCACGCCGGGCCTGGGCGACCCTACTGACTGGAACCGGCGCATCGGACCCAAGACCCTGGTGATCATCGACGAAGCCGGCATGGCCGACACCATCAGTCTCGACCAAGCCGTCAGCTACATCCTCGACCGGGGCGGCAGCGTCCGGCTCATTGGCGATGACCAGCAACTCGCCGCGATCGGCGCCGGCGGCGTCCTGCGCGACATCCAAGCCCACCACGGCGCCCTGCGGCTCACCGAACTGCTCCGGTTCACCGACCCCGCCGAAGGCTCCGCCTCCCTCGCCCTGCGCGAGGGACAACCCGCCGCGCTCGGCTTCTACCTCGACCAGCATCGCATCCGCGTCGGCGACGAAACCACCATGGCCGACCGCCTGTTCAACGCCTGGACCGCCGACCGCGACCAGGGCCGCGACACGATCATGCTCGCCGGCACCCGCGAGCGCGTCGCCGAACTCAACCTGCGCGCCCGCACCCAACGTCTCCACGGAGGCATCCCTGGCAAAGAGGTGGAGCTGGCTGACGGGAACCGGGCCAGTGTCGGTGACACGATCATCACCAGGCAGAACAACCGGCTCCTGCGGGTCGCATCCAACGACTGGGTCAAGAACGGCGACCGGTGGACCGTCACCGGCACCACCCGTGGTGGCGGTCTCCAAGCCCGGCACACACGGTCCGGACGGCACGTCACCCTGCCCGCCGACTATGTGGCCGAGCAGGTCGAACTCGGGTACGCCTCGACCATCCACACGGCCCAGGGCATCACAGCCGACACCGTCCACGGCCTGCTCACCGGCACCGAAACCCGCCAGCAGGCCTACACCATGCTCACCCGCGGACGGCACCACAACGCTGCCTACCTCGTCGTCGTCGGCGACGGCGACCCCCACACCGTGATCAACCCCGAGACGATCAACCCACCCACCCCGACCGGCATCCTCGAAACGATCCTGGCCCGCGACGAATCCCCCGTCTCGGCCACCACCCAGCTCCGCGACGCCGACGACCCGGCCCTCCAGCTCGGCCCCGCCGTCGCCCGCTACAACGACGCGCTGAGCTTCGCCGCCGCCCACATCGCCGGCGACGTCGGTCTGCGCGGCCTCGAAAGACGCGTCGAAGAAGCCCTCCCACGGATCACCCGCTCTCCCGCCTGGCCTACCCTCCAGGCCGAACTACTCCTCGTCGAAGCCGACCGGCACGACCCCATCCAAGCCCTCGCCCGCGCCGTCGCCGACCCCATCACCGCCGGCACCGAGCCTGCCGCGATCCTCGCCTGGCGCATCGCCGACCAACGCACCAGCCGCAGCCACGGACCACTCCCCTGGCTCGCCGGCATTCCCACCGAACTCGCCCAACACCCACTGTGGGGCGACTACCTCACCGCCCGCCAAAACCTCATCCGAGACCTCGCTGATCAGGTGCGCAACGATCAGCAGAGCCAGCCGACCTGGGCGGCAGCGACGGCGTCGGCACTGTCGGCCAGCCTGATCGCCGACATCCAGGTGTGGCGCGCAGCCAACGGCGTCCCTGACACCGACCTACGACCCACCGGCGAACCGCGACACGCGGCGGCCGCCATCCGCTATCAGAAGCGGCTCGACCACCAGCTTCACATCAGCCAGACCGCGGCCCTCGACGAATGGCACGACACCCTCGCCGCCGTCTCCCCGGCGCTCCTCGCCGACGACTTCGCACCCACCCTCGCCCGCCGCCTCGCGCAACTCTCCGGGAGCGGTATCAACGCCAGCAGCCTCATCGACACCGCCGCCGGCCAGGGACCACTTCCCGACGACCACGCCGCGGCAGCTCTGTGGTGGCGCATGGCGCGGCACCTCACACCCGCCGTCTCCGAACAAGCCGACACCGCGCACCACCTGACCACTGAATGGCTGGCTCAGTTCACCCGGACACTCGGCCGGCTCGACAGCGAGAAGCTGACCGGAAGCCCCTGGTGGCCCGCCCTGGTCACCACCATCGAACACGGACTGGCACGCGGCTGGAACCTCGACACCCTCCTCGACGACGCCCGCCACACCACCGTCGACCCGCACCTCGACACCTGCCAAGCATGGGTCTGGCGACTCTCCCTCCTAACCCACCCGACAGCCGACCACGACGACCCCGGCATGGTCGAGGACGAACCGCCCGCAGACCTCAACGACGGCTACGAACCCGCGACACCGGTCACCTCGGCCAGAGTCGACCGCACGCCGACCCAACTTGAGCCGCCCGACGTCGGCGTCCTGGACGAGAACGACATCGACCTTGACGTCGACCAGGCGCTCGCACTTGAGGCGATAGTTCGCCGTGGCCTGCCAGCTCCAGAGCCAACGCCGGCCGAGATCCGGGCCATGCTCGACCGCCGCGACATGTGGCGCGACGCCCCACCAGCGGAGCGACTCATCCAGATCAACCAGCTCACCGCCGACTATTACCAGCACTGCTACACCGACAGCTGGGCCCGCAGCTACGTCACCGAACGCTTCGGCCAAGACCTCACCGGCGCCGACCTACGACCCGGCTACGCCCCCGACGGCTGGACCAGCCTCGTCACCCACCTGCGCCACCAGAACGTGACCGACGACGAAATGCTCGCCGCCGGCGTCGCTACCCGAGCCAGCACCGGACGTGTCATCGACCGCTTCCGCGACCGCGTCACCTTCCCCATCATCACCACCGACGGCGCGATTCTGGGGTTCGTCGCACGCCGCAACCCCAGCTTTGGGGACGACGATGGACACGGCCCCAAGTACCTCAATACCGCCGAGACCGCGCTCTACCACAAGGGCGACCAGCTGTTCGCCAGTGGGAAGCTCACTCCGAGCAGCGTTCCCGTCCTCACCGAGGGCCCCTTCGACGCAACGGCAATCACCCTCGCGACGGGCGGCAGCCACATCGGCGTCGCCGCACTAGGTACAAGCCTGACTCGCCAGCAAGCAGTGCAGCTATGCGATGGCGGCCAGCAGCCGATCGTGGCCACCGACGGCGACGCGGCCGGCCGGGCCGCCGCCGAACGCGACTACTGGATCCTTGCCGCCGCAGGCCTGGATCCCCGGTTCGCCCGTTTGCCTGAAGGCGCTGACCCGGCCGACCTCATCGCCAACGACCAGACCACGCTCCTCACCACAGCGCTGCACGGGGCGGGCCACTTGGGCAGCGAACTCATCGACGAACGGCTACGAACTCTGCCCCCCGAGCAGGCCGCGGTCGAGGCCACCACTGTGCTTGCGGCGCAGCCGCCCGACGGCTGGGCCTCGGGCGTCGACTACATCGCAGACAAGACCGGCGTTCCCTCCAGCCTGATCCGCGCCATCCTTGTCAGCCTGGTTCACTCATGGAATGCAGGGCCACGCGAAGCCGCCGACTTCCATCTTCGCCGCAGCACGGACTTCAAGGATCGGCTCAAGGCGGATCGCGTCGTATCCGGGCCATCAGCGATTTACGAGTTGGGGAAGGAACAAGTAGTACACCCGAGACGCGAGGGTCGGTCTTCGGCCAGGGTCCACCCGTCACGCACGCCGCCAAGATAGCCGTTGGGAGGCCTCGGGCTCACAGGTCATTCAGTGCCGCGCGTGGGTCCGGGCTCGCTATTCAAGGTCTGGCTCCGATGGAGATCGCTGCTGCCAGTCCTCTGCAATGGCAGTCCAGTCGACCTCCCTGGTCACGGCTTCCCCATGGTCGTTGTGACCAGACCAGACGTGCCAGAAGTCGGGGTCGTTCGAGCGTGGCTGGTGTTCTTGGGGCAGCTTTCTGACTTCTACCGCAACAGGTAGCTCGGATGCCCACCCGAGGAGGATCGCGTTCCTGGAGGGGAGCGAAGGAAGGTCGCGCAGCAGACCCCTCATGTTGTCCGGCACCAGTCGATGCACGAGGTCTTGGTCGGTGTGGTTGCTCAGTCTGTGGAGAAGGAAGGTGTTGCACTGCGAGAGCACGGTCGGCGACAGCTCGCTGGGCCGCTGGGACGACAACACGAGCCCGAGGCCGAACTTGCGTCCTTCCCGGGCGATCTTCTCGAACGCCCGTGCGCAGATCTCTTGGGCAGATCGGGTCTCGGCGTCCGCAGGATACCTTTGAACGAAGGTGTGCGCTTCTTCCATGACGAGAACGGTTGGGAGCACGGCACCGTCGTGCAGCTTTCGGTAGCGCTGGAGCGCCTCGAGCACCATCCGGGCAATCACGGAAGTGATGATGTGCAGGGCCTCCGCTGGAACGAGCGACAGGTCCACCACCGCTAGGGGTTCTGCGTTGTCATTCGGCTTAGCCATCATCGAATCGAGCCAGTTCTCGAGCGAGTTGCCGCCTTCACCAAAGACGGTGCGGAGCCGAGGATCGCCCAAGAGGGTCCGGATTCGCATGATCATGGTCTCGACGTGCTCCGACACGCCTAACAACTCCGCGTTCGCCTCGACGCTGCGCAGTAGTTCTTCTCCGGTGAACGGCCGCGGAACGTCCGCATCGAGCGGCAGTTCCTCCGAAGGCATGCCTCCGAACGCCTCATGTGCCACTCTGAACGCATCCAGCAACTGATCCGCGGCGGTCCTGGTGTAGACCGGCCAAGACGGATCTCGCCCGTCATAGCTCGCCAAGAAGTCGTCAAGCGCGGAAATCAGGGCGTCGACTGCTTGATGTTCGGATGTATTGAAGTCGTCGCTGTCGCTGATCCCTTTGCGCCACTTCTCGACACGCTCCTTCATGCCCCTCGACTTGCCACCTCCGGCCCAGGGAGTTCCGGCGGCAATGTCCATGTTGACGTTCTCGACCAGGGTGCGAAGGTATCGACGCATCCTGCCACTTCCGCTAACCACGGAGCCCGTTCGGCCGTCGCGCAATGCCCGAAGAGCGTGGACTAGAGTCGGACGTTGGGTCTTTGGAGTGGCTTGGGTGAAGGAGCTCCATTCATCTGTATTCCAGAACCACAGGGGGATTTCGAGCTGCTCGGCACCGTCACTCGGCTCGACTGAGAAGACCTTGGCGCCGAGATCCTGGAAGGTCTGCGCATACTCTCCGTTGGGATCGAGCACGATGAACCTGGCGTTCGGAGGCCCGGTGAGCGCACCGGCAGCTCGGTTGAGGCGCGCCGCGTCGAGGGACCATCGGATGAGGCCGGCGACGGAACAGGACTTGCCACTCCCGGTATTGCCCAGAACTGCCAGGTGCCGCCCGAACAGACGGTCGGGGTCGATCCGGACCTCGGCATCGGCCGCCAGCGGGCTCGTGCCGATCAGCACGCGGCGGTTGTCGCCGGACTCGACGATGGACTTCAGCTGCTCTGTGGTGGGTAGGAGAACCGGGTCGCCAACGGTTGGGAACGACTGGATGCCGCGCCGGAAGGAGTACCGGTTGGCCTGTTCCCTGGACGATGCGGCGGACAGGATGCCGACCGGGGTGAGGCTCATCTTCCTCATCGGATACGGCATGTCGACGAGGCCGAAATCGCGCATTCCTTTGCGTTGAGGGTAGGGAGAGCGCTCGACGCTGATCCATTCGACTTGCCCCACCGCGAAGCCTCCTTCGGTGGGAACCAACACGTAGCCGTTGACGCGCGGGAAAGCCCGCGGTGAACCAGTGTTCAGCGCGACAGCGTCCGGTGCTTCGATGTCGAGCAGGACTTCGAGCTTGTCGGGTGAGATGTACTCGATGCTGCCGATTCGCAATGAGTCGGCGAACGCCATCGGTGTGACGCTCACGATGGGCTGCCACTCGTGCTCGGGGCGGACGGTGAGGCGCTTGAGGGAGCCGCTCCGTAGCGCTGCCGCAGTAGGTCACCCATTCGGCGGGTGGCCAGGTCGATCGACGGCTTGGGCAGGTAGTTTGAGGTGAGGGAACTGAGCTCGGCGAGCTCGGGGCCGATCAGTAGTGACATCTGCGCCGGATGGCCCCAGCCATTGAACGCGCGCCTGATCCGGCCGGCCCTGTCGTCGAACGAGATGATGACCAGGTGCGTGGACGGGATCGTGAGCGCGTCCTGCAACACACGATTTATGTGTTCGTCGCCGAAGCTGTAGCCGTAGGTGACCGTGACTGCGTTCGGACGGGCAACCGCGGCGGCAAAGTCGCGGAACAACTCCACGTATGGGTACTCGGCCGTCTCGCGGTCCTTGCTCGCATTTGGGTAGATCATCAGGCTGTTGGCCTTCGAGGTGGATAGCCCCGGCGCCTTAAGGTAGGGCTCGATCTCTGAGGCGCCGAAGGGCAGCCCGAACCGAAGGATGGACTCGCCGACGTTAGCCCAATCGAGCGATCCGTGGAGCTTGGTAAATCGCGCGACACCTTCCACGAATCGCGGTTCTCCTCGGATACCAGGTGGGTTGTAGTGGAGGTCTAGGTCTATGCGGGATGACCTGAAGATCGGCGACACCGTGCCGATGAAGCGGTCGAGGAGGTGCAGGCCGGCGAGTTCCGCGCCGACTTCGAGGACGCGGTCGTAGTTCGTGGTGAAGAGCCCCAGTCGGTCGCGGATGCCGGTCCTGCTGGCGAAGCTCATCAGGAACGAGACGAGTGCGTTGAACGCCTGCTCGCGCTTGGTCTCGTTGGCCCCAGCAAGCATTCGCTCGGATGAAAGGATGGAGTCGGCGAAATCCTTGAGAACCGTGTCCAGGTCGTTACGCAGGGCATCGGCTTCGGACGTCATCCCGAGGATCTCCAGGCCGCGGACGAGTTGGTTGGCAGTTCGGATTTCGTCCTCGATGTTCGCCTCTTTCCGTCCGGCCGCCACGGCCGAGGCCTCTGCGGCTCTGGCGATCTCGACAGAGTGCTCGGTGAACTTGCCCCCGGCCATGCTCGAATCAGCGACGGCGTCGGCGAGGTACTGAACCCCGTTCGTGAGCCCGGAGCCCACAAGCAGGTTGAGGTGGTCCGCCTGGAACAACGACGTCAGCCACGGCTCGATCCGCGCTCGAAGTGCCGAACGATTCATGTCGGCGACATCGGCCCAGGACGGGATTGGGGCCGAACTGATCTCTACGTCCGCGTCGTTCATCGTGAAACTCACGGGTGCGACGTCCTCGCGGACCTTCAGGATGTTCTCTGGTGAACTGGTGGTTGTGCCTGACGACATGGGGTGATGTCCTAACTGGGGATTCGGCGGGCCGGGGTTGCTAGAGCGGAAGAGAAGGCAAGCTGTCGACGATTCTCATCGTTTCCACTGACACGCGAGTCACCCGCTTAATAAGGTCGATGATGTAACGCGGGTTGTGATGTTCGCGGCCCCAGTCGTTCGGGTCGTTGACGATGCCGGAGTCCTTGTCGGTCTTCACCTGGTACCGGTCGATCAGCCACTCCAAAGCCGAGCGTGAGCCGAGCATGTAGCGGTGCGCCTCGGCCGGGATGTCACCCAAGGTGACGTGCCGGTTGTAGACAATCGCCTTCTTGGTCGTCTTGTCTGCCCAGCGCATCTTCTCGACCCGGAACGTCTCCCACGGCGTCATCGTGTGCAGCGGTGCCTGCTCGGCCAGCGGGTACGGCTCGATCGACTCGTAGTTCACGTGCAGGTCGGCGAGCTTCCGGCCAGCGGTGACGAACGCCTCAAAGTCTGCTGTCGACGCGGCGAACGGGATCCGTGGCAGCATCCGCTTCAGGTCAGCGGCGAAGGTGGTGCGGTACTGATCCGAGTGCAGCACCCCGTAGACGTAGTAGAAGACGTCTTCCTTGCTGACCGGGGCGCCAAACTTGTCCCGGTAGACTTTCAGGATGCCGTCGGTGATGTTGTCGACCCGGCGATAGCCCCACTCGTCGACGTCGCCCTCGGCGCCGAGCAGGGAGTCCTGCTCGACGTCGGCGACCTTCTCGTACGTCCAGCGCGGGAAGAACTGTGCCGCGTCGACGTAGGTCTTGCTGTCAAGGAGTTCGCCGATCATGAGCGCGGAGAACGGTGCGCGAGCCCCGCTCTCTATGACCGCAATGCCCCGGTTGCTGTAGTGCTGCGAGGGGAAGTAGTCGCGGCCTTGCCCGGGGCGGTCGTTAATCCCGGTGGCGTAGTAAAGCCACTGTCGTGTGAACGGTCGGTATATCGCTGGCCGGATTGCTTGCTCGTCGAAAGTGAGCCTGTCGCCTCGCAGGGCGCGGGGAACGAGGCTCGAGGACCATTTGATACGGGTTGAGTCCATGATCAACTCACTCGCCCGCCCGTTTGCACGCGTGGCCTCAGCATTGAACGTCGCGATCATCGAGGAGATGTTGGTCGCTACAGCTCGCGAACTGAAGTTGTAGCACCACGCGTCACGATTCGTTGACGCTCCAAGCGATCGGCGGGCGAATACCCCGGGGAGGCCATCCGAGCCATCGATACTCGGCAGACCAGAGAAAGCATCACTCCGCTGCGCCAGCCAGTCACCGTTGCTGTTGGGGAAGATCTCCTTCCAGGCGGCATCCGAGAGCGACGAAGCGTTGACGAGATCGAGCTTGTCTTCACGGGTCGTGTAGTCAGCGACTCCGCGGTACCGCAGCTTGCACGGGCCTGACGTGTCCTTTCGCTTTACGGCGACGAGCACGGCGACGCCTGTACGGGCGCCAGCGCCGAAGACCTTGCCGCCTTCCTGGCGTGAGAGTTCGCCGGCGGTGCGCTGGTTGCCGCGGAGGTTGTACACCCAGATGTTGCTGAACTCGTCGGCGAAGGTCTTGCGGATGCCATCGGCCGTGTTGCCGTCCACCCAGCCGTTGTTGGTGACCAGTCCGATGACTCCCTGATCGCCAAGCCTGTCGGTCGCCCAGCGGAACGCTCGGACGTACGAGTCATACAAGCCCTTCTTCAGCCCACTGCTCGACTCCGCTGCGTAGGTCTCGGTGATGCGCGCGTCCAGGCTCGGATAGTGAAGATTCTGGTTGTCGTCATTCGCCCTTGTCTGTCCGACTGAGTAGGGCGGGTTCGTCACGATCACCTTGATTGGTGCGGCGAGTTGGGCTTCGATGCGGTCGTTGTTGACCGGGATCAGGCTGGTGTCGGCACGATCGCCCTCCTCGGTGATCTGGAAGGTGTCGGTGAGGGTTGCGCCCGCGAACGGCACGTACGGCACGTCGACGCCGGGCTGCTGCGCCCGGGCGATCGCCTGGTAGGTGGTCTCGACGTTGACGCAGGCGATGTAGTAGGCCAGCAGCATGATCTCGTTGGCCCACAGCTCGCTGGCGTACTTCCGGGCCAGATCCTCTGGACGGATGATGCCGGACTCGAGGAGTCGGACGATGAAGGTGCCGGTACCGGTGAACGGGTCGAGGATGTGCACGCCCTGGTCGGTGAGGCCGTAGCCGAACTCCTGCCTGCACACATCGTCGGCGGCGCGGAGGATGAAGTCGACGATCTCGACCGGGGTATAGACCACGCCCAGGGAGCTGGACTGTTTCGGGAACGCCTTCTTGAAGAAGTTCTCGTACAGCTCGTGGATCACGGTCTGTCGTCCGGCCGGGGTTTCGATCTGGGAGGCGCGCTTGCGGACCGACTCGTAGAAGCCGTCGAGCTTCGCTGTCTCGGCGTCCAGGCCGTGCCCGGCGAGCGCGTCGACCATGGTCTGCATGGTGATCGAGACCGGATTCTGGGCGGCGAAGCTGTCGTGCTCGAAGAGCGCGTCGAACACCGGCTTCGTGATCAGGTGCTGCGACAGCATCGATACCGCGTCGTCGGTGTCGACGGAGTCGTTCAGGTTCGCCTTGAGGCCGTCAACGAACTGCTCGAACTGGTCGTGCAGCATCGGGTCTGCGTGGGCCAGGATGGCGTTGATGCGGGCGGTCTGGTTGGCGGTGATGTCGACGACGTCCTTGGCCCAAGCATCCCAGTATTCGCGGTCGCCGCACCTCTTGACGATCCGGGCCAGGATCGAGTCCCTCCACTCTGCCAGCCCGAACAGCGGAAACTGGATGCCCAGCTCGGGACGGCTGGCAGGCTTGCCTTCTTCGGTGTCGGACGGCCCGCTGTTGCCGATGATGTCGACCAGGATCTTGCCCTTGGTGTTCTTGTCCAGGTCGATGCTGTTGATCATGGCGTTGAACCGGTCGTCGTGGGACCGCAGCGCGTTGAGCACGTCCCAGACCACCTTGAACCGCTTGTTGTCGTTCAGCGCTTCATCCGGAGCCAGCCCGGCGGGGATGGCGACGGGCAGGATGACGTAGCCGAACTCCTTGCCCTGCGCTTTCCGCATGACCCGGCCGACGGACTGGACTACATCAACCAGACTGTTACGCGGGTGTAGGAACAGCACCGCGTCCAGGGCAGGCACGTCAACGCCTTCGGACAGGCAGCGCGCGTTTGACAGCACCCGGCACTCACCCTCCGGGATCGGCGCCTTCAGCCAAGCCAGCTGCTCGGAGCGCTCCAGGGCATTCATGGTGCCGTCAACGTGGCGGGCATCGCACTCCAGGCTCGGAGTGCCCTCGCCGGCGTCGGCAATCAGCTTGTCGACCACCTCGGGAAGCGCCTGCGCGAACGCCTTCGACGAACGGATGGAGGATGAGAAGGCGACCGCCCGCTGCATCGGGAAAGGGTTCGGCCCGAAATCGCCGTCCGCGGTGCGCTTGGCCAGGCCGTTCCAGCAGCCGACGATCTTCGCCGCATCGTCCAGGGTCAGCTCGGAGTTAGGGTTCGCCAGCGACGCCTGCAAAGGTTCGGCGATTGCATCGCCCTCGACCACGAGGACCATCACCTTGTAGTCCGACAGCAGTCGGCCCTCAACGGCCTCCCCGAAACCGAGCCGGTGGAACTCCGGCCCAAACAGATTCTCGTCATCCATGCTGGTCAGAACGGCGTCCGCCTGGTCCGCCTTCTTCTTGACGGCGTCGCCGTAGATTCGCGGCGTGGCGGTCATGTACAGCCGCTTCACGGCTGGCAAGTAGGTGTTGTCGTGAACCCTCACGAACGCCGATTCGTCCTCGTCACCAGGCAGGGTCACACCGGTCGTCCGGTGGGCCTCGTCGCACAGGATCAGGTCGAACTGCTCAGACGAGACCCGCTGCGCTTGGGCGACCACGTCGATCGACTGGTAGGTGGAGAACACCACGGTCATCCCACGCAACCGACGACCGGCCGCCGCCAGGTTGCTCGCTAGGCGGGTGGCGTCGGTGGTGGGCAGCGGGATGTCGTGCGTGGTGATGTCCTCGGCCTGCCTCGACGCCTTCGTGTCCGAACACACCACGAACGGACGGATGTCGGTCTGGGCTTGGGCCATCCACTCCCGCAGGGACTGCGACACCAGCGAGATCGACGGTGCCAGGAACAGCACCTTCAGATGCCCGCCGTTCGCCGCCGACATCTGCTCGGCCAGGCGCAACGACGTGAAGGTCTTGCCGGTGCCACACGCCGAGATCCACTTGCCGCGATCGTGGCCGGCGAAGCCGGCGGTGATCTTGGCGATCGCCTCCTTCTGATGCGGACGCAGCCCGTACTTGACCGCCTTCTTCAGCTCGAAGTCCAGCCCGCCAGGCACCAGCCGCATCCAGTCAATCGGCGACTCGGCGATCTCCGCCAACCCGATCCGCTGCACCGGGATCGCCTGGTTCGTCAGCGCGTCCTCGGCATGCTTGGACCACTTGTCAGTGGTCGAGATGATGATCCGATTGCTGAACGAGATGCCATCCCACGACTTGCCCGAGGCCGTGAAGAACGAGTCGATGTCCGCCTTCGCCAGCGTGTGCTTCGGGTCATAGAACTTGCACTGGATCGCCGTCCACTCCCCAGTCAGCTTGTTCCGCGCCACCAGGTCGATCCCGACGTCGTGCTTGCCCTCACGGTGCGACCAGTCGGGCCAGCGCTGCACCTCGTCGTACTCCACGGACAGGGTGGGGTCAGTCCAGAAGTAGTCGACCATCAGCTTCTCGAACTTCTCGCCCGCCTCCACATTCGACGCAACGCGGAACTGTTCGATCACGTCATGGACAGCTGTCTTGGTCGCCAACGTTGGCTCCTTCTCTGGGGTGCAAATCACAGGCTATCGGCGGCGCCACTGGATGGGGCGCGAATCGCGGCCGGCGTCGCGGCCCCTGAAGCCTCCGCCCACGACGGCTCGGGGAACGCGACAATGTACCCATGTTGTCACTGACGTCGGACCAGATTGTCGCGCTGCCCGTGGACGACCTGGCACTCCGCGTTGTCACCGACTTTGCTCCGCACGGGTGGAACGAACACAACTACCTGAATGAACACATTCAGAACGGTCACTTCACCGGTCCGGCGCTGGACGCGATCGCAGAAGCGCTGTCTTGGGCTCGTGCACATGGGCTGATCGCGCGATCGGCGACTCAGTCGTCGGCAGACGCGATCTTTGTGACCCGACTGGGTCATCAGGCGGTCAGGGCCGGGCTGAGCCGTGTTCGAGCAGAGGCGCGCCTCAGTGCGGGACTGCACCCCGTCATCGAGCGGCGCGCCAGACCGCAGTTCCTGCTCGGTGAACTCGAGCAAGCCGTCTTCGTGGCAATGAAGGTTGTTGAGATAAGGGTCCGTTCCCTTGCTGGCCTTCCTGACTCAGACTTGGGTGTCGACCTCATGAACCATGCTTTCGGTCCCTCCGGACCGCTCACCGACCCGGCGGCGCTGCGAGGCGAGCAGGAAGGCACCCGGGCGCTGTTCGCGGGCGCTTATGCCGTTCTGAGGAATCCGTCGGGTCACCGCGATGTCGACTTCAGTGATCCATCAGAGGCAGCTGAGTCGGTCGCAACCGCAAGCCTTCTGATGCGAGTACTCGACCGGATCGAGGCCAGGATCAACACGTAGTTCAAGGGGCGACGGTGACTCCTCGTATGGGGGGCCTCGCGACTGGGGCGAAGTCGAGATACTCGCGAATTGCGCCCATGTAGCGTCTCGGACCGAGCAACTTGCCGGCTCGCAGCGAGCGGTCCTGTTGCGGCGGGCGTGGGGCTCGCAGACGCTGCCTCCAGCGGCCGGAGTACGCAGATCCTAGGAGAGGAACCCGAGGTGAAGTATGAGAAGGCGGTCTCCGCTGCGTCAGAGGCGCTCACCGCGCTGTACCAACAGATTCTGGCTGACCTGGATGAAGACGGCGGTGGCATCGGCTGGTGGTCCCCACAGATTGGGTGGAAGCGGAGCGCCCTCCTTGGGGAGTATTTGTTGTCTTCCTGTACCGGCGTCATTCAAGCGCTCACGGACGCTTCGCTTGCGATTGAGATGTTCGCCGAGCAGGAGTTCGCGGACAACCACTGGATCCAGGCCAGGTGGGCAGAGGTCGACAAGGCCCGGGGCAGTGGGGATGACTTCACTGCCGCGATCTCACGCGGCGCCTACGAGCGCAGACGCGCTCGCTTCATTGAGATGTCCCGCAACGGAGCTCTCCTGTTGCTCGCTACTGCCCTCGACCGTCTGGCAGCCGTCACGGCGATCGTCGCCGGCGTGAAGGTCAGGATCCTCAGATTTGACTGGAACGAACTTGAGGTGCTCGCGGCCACCGCTGCGCGCAATCTCTCACAGAACAACCTGAAAGGCCGCTTCGAGGACCCCGGAACGCCAGGACGGGAGCGCCAGAACCAGCTCCTACTGGCTCTCCAATGGCCGAATCACGGACCGGCCGATTGGCTGCCATGGCTGTTGAAGACCCGGAACACGACAACGCATCGCGCATCGCGCATGGGATGGCAAGTCATGCTCGGAACTGCTTCTCGACGGAAGGGACTGACTGAGCTGTTCTGGTGCCAGCCGGAGTGGTCGGATACCGAGGCGATGCTTCGTGCGGAATCGGGAGAGGGTTTCCGGAAACTCCTTCTTCCCCAGCGGCCCTACGACGTGCTCAGCGGCCTGAGGGAGTCCACCGTGAACCTCGTGACCCTGCTGACCGTCGAGGCAACGTCACTGTGGGGCGACCGCCGCGCGGATCCGGCGCTCATTGTTCAGAATGGTGGCATCTGGCCAGACCTCGACATAGCCGCGCAGCTCGACTTCGAGGGATACGGCTCGCCAGTTAAGGTGACGGCCACGGAGGTCAGGATCAGCCCCGACACAGGAACTCGCCTGAAGGCATCGAAGATCCTCGAGGCCGACCGTCACCTATGGGCCGAATAGGCGTCCTTCCGATTCGCGGTCCCGCTCCTGTCTGGCGCGTGCGGACGGACCGTGAAGCGTCGAGTCAATCCCGCTCGACCTCACCGGTGACAATGTCGATCTGATTGCCGTTGCTGTCGACAACCTGGAGCTTGGGTCGTCCGCGTGTTCGGGGCACGCGCTCTTCGATGTCACCGGCAAAGGCCGCTTCGCGGTCGTGTCTCGCAGGCGCGCTGGTGTTTCGGCTATGGCGGGATCGGGCGGGCCACGGTTTGTGTTCTTCGTCGCAGAGGGTGCGGGTTCGTTGTTTGAGGCGTTCGGTGAAGTCGGGGACGGTGTAGCGGTGCCATTCTTCGAGGGAGTTGCTGGTGAGGTCGATGCCGGCGCGGCGGCGTTGGTCGGCCAGGGATGCGATTTCGTGGACGAGGTGGGGGTGGAGGGGCCAGCAGGCGGGGATGATGGCTCCGCCGGTGTGGTCCCAGACGTACTCGGTGTTGAACCAGTCGACAACCTTGTCGAGCCAGACCCACAGCTCCTCGCGGAGTGCGGGGTCTCGGCAGCTGGGTGGGTCCCAGGGTCGGGCGAGTTTGGCGGGGTCGCCGATCCTGTTGGTGTCGCCGCTGGCGGCGGCGTGCAGGTCGTCGTACGCGGCTGTCAGTTTCGGGGTGTCGGGCAGCGGGAACGGCTGTGCGAGGAGCCGTCCCATGGTCAGGCCTCGCCCAGGTCGTGATGTTCGGCGTGGGTGCGGGCGGCGAGTTCGCGTGCCTGGACGGGGATCCGTCCGGCTCGCTTGGTGGCGAGGCTGGCCCGGGCGGTCTGCTGTTGTTGGAGGAGCACTTGGCCGGCCTTGCCGTCGATGCAGCGGTGGAGGCGGGCGAGGATGGGTCGGGTGTTCTCGGCGACGATGAGGGCGTGGCGTTCGGGGAGTTGCCGGATTTCTTCGGGCCTGAGGATGGCGATGTCTTCTCCGCTGGCGGATCGTCCGCCGCGGCCGCCGGTTTGCCAGGTGGTGCGGGCGATGCGGACGGTGCCGACGAGGTCGGAGATTTCGCGGTTGAAGTGGACGTCCTTGCTGCCGCCGAACATGACCAGGACGTTGGTGAGTCCGATGAGGGCGCGGGCTTGGGTCTCGCCGAAGATCGCGACGAGTTGGGCCCGGGTTTGTGCGGCGTAGATGAACCCGATGCCCAGGGCTCGTTCGTTGGCCATCCGGGTGCGCAGGGTGGGCAGGGGTGCGGTGGAGGGCAACTCGTCGAGGCAGGCGAGCATGGGCGGGCACAGTCGTCCCCACGGGCTGCTGTTCGCGAGGGTGAGGGCGGTGTCGAGGATGTCTTCGGCGGCGGCGGTCATCAGGGGTGAGGCGGAGGCGTAGGGGTCTTCGCGTCCCAGGAGATAGATGGTGCCGCCGCGGCGGATGAGGCCGGCGATGTTGGTCGCGGGCCGGTCGGGTCCGGGGATGCAGCGGCGTCGGGTGTCGGGTTGGAAGAACAGGCTCATGGCTTGTTGGGCGGTGGTGATGG
>MTLC01001814.1_pt1 | contig 18232 bp, 14 predicted proteins | sample 1982451 | NCBI WGS metagenome assembly MTLC01 (sample SAMN05710165, study PRJNA340218) | biofilm metagenome | isolation source: sample SPH anode biofilm adapted to +100 mV | place: USA | collected 2012-02-03 | reverse complement strand
GACACGGCAGGTACGTGGACGATGGTGCAGGCGTACTCAGCCACCAACACGTACGTTTGGACGCCAACTGTTGCTGGGACTTATACTGTCCAGGTTAGGGCTCGCAGTACTGGTTCAACGAGTGCATTCCAGGCATATGCACAACCCAGCTATACGATAACCGCACCAGTAGCAGTAACTAGTGTCACCCTGACGCCTAACATGACGAGCCCAAGGCCTACGGGGACAATCGTAACCTTTACTGCGGCTGCGGTCGGTGGGTATTTACCACAGTATGAATTCTGGCTTCGTGACACGGCAGGTACGTGGACGATGGTGCAGGCGTACTCAACCACCAACACGTACGTTTGGACGCCGACTGTTGCTGGGACATATGTTGTCCAGGTTAGGGCTCGCAGTACTGGTTCAACGAGTGCATTCCAGGCATATGCACAACCTAGTTACACCATTCAATAAACACTGATTGTTGTCCCAGACGCAATAAGAGCGGGTTCTTCTTTGACCCGCTCTTATTGCGTCTACTTGCCTGGCGAGAAGATCATGCATTTCTTCCGAGAGCTTTTCAGCTTCTCACCAATGCCTATATTGTTTCTATCTGTCTAATATTTCTGTTTAGTACCCAAACTCCTGGCCCTCATTAATAATAGATTCACCAAAAATCGGGGAGCTGAAATAAGGTTCCTTCGCCACAATCTACGTGGTTCCCTCATAAGTCGAGGCAACCATTCAAGCCCCAGCTCTTGAAAAAGAGGATGGGAGCGTTTTACTTTCCCTGAGTAGAAATCGAAGACTGCACCGATTGCGCCAATAAATTTGACGTTCAACAAAGCTTTGTTCTGGCAAATCCATTTTTCCTGTTTAGGTGCAGTCATTCCCACCCACAATACATCGGGCTTGACACGATTTATCGCCTCGACCATCAGCCCGTTGTCCTCCTCATTGAACTCGGTTTTGTAGGGTGGCGAATATGTTCCGGCAATTTCAATATGCGGGAAATCCTGCGACATCTTTGTTCGTATCATTGATAACGTCTTTGCTGTTGATCCAAGAAAAAATACTGAGCATCCTCCAGAGCGATTCAATGTCTCCTGTAGACCCCAGAAAATGTCGCTTCCCGTAATTCTCCCTCGAATTCGTCTTCCGAGGATCTTCGCTGCCAGCACGATCCCCGATCCATCGGGGATGAGCCAGTCAGCATCGTGCAGTGCCTCGGCAAACTGCGGATCGTCTTGTGCCGAAACAAAGGAATGGGGATTGAGGCAGGCCAGCCAACGGCAATGGTCACCTGATGCAACCCAGTCGGAAATGTTCATTATGCATGCTTCGCGGTCGTCGGCGTATACTGCATAGTCAAGAATATCTTCAGTCTCAACCGGTTTCATCTCATACCCATTTTGTTGTTCTCTTCAATTGCCTGCACGTAGATCCGCTTCAAGGTCAGATAATTGGCCTGTTCGGTATAGTTACCCTCAAATGATAGTCGTGCCCCTTGCGATAACGTTTCCAACAATCCTGGCGAATTCCATGTTGTTCGCACCACATGGACGAGAGACTGCGGATCGGCCGGGTCAAAGACCACACCGTTTTCTTTATTGCTTACTATCACCGGTAATGGGCCAATATTGGACACTGCCGCCGGTGTGCCAAAGGCGAATGCTTCCCGAACAACCATGGGGAAACCTTCAAAGCATTCCGATGGCAGGATCAGCAATTTTGCCCCGGCAATCTGTGCTTGAGCCGCTTCAGAAGAGAGTTGCCCCAAAAAGCTGATGGACAACCGGCCTGCCAGTTGTTCAAGGTTGCCGCGCAGAGGACCATCACCCACAATGCGTAATTCTGGCGCATCCGCCCCCCACAAAGCCCAGGCTCGGACCAATGTCTCGACACCCTTTTCCTGTGACAGTCTGCCGGCAAACACTGCATACTCGCCCCGTACTTTCCATGGGATAGGGGTCGGATTGCCGGGATAGAAATTTGGCTTCACATGCACTCGCTTGGCTGGCAACCCTGCTTTGACCATCAGGTCTTTCTGGAAGTCAGTCAGAGCGATAAATGCGTCCACCTTGTGTGTCCAGGTGCCAATGGCCCGGTGTAGTGCGACACTTGCGGCCAAGGGTAGTGTTGCAATGTGACTGTGGCGATAGCAGCCGTGAATGAGAGCCGGCAGCGTAGAATGACCATCGATGCAGTCGGTGCAGGCACGACCATTTCTTGTAGGGATAGCTGCTGGACAGAACAGGCGGTAGTTATGCAGTGTGAGAACTTTGGCAGCACTGCTGCCAATGGCATGAAAGATTGCGGGAGAGATAAGGGGAAAGGTGTTGTGGACGTGAACAACGTCTGGCTGGATGCGCCACACACATTGCCGAATAGAATGGGCTGCCATATAATTCCAGGGAGTAGAACATGCTCCCTGTATTATGCCGAAAACGCCCTTCAAACGGATCTCGTCACTGTTGCGAACAAATTCAAAAACTTCATGACCATGACGTTTAAGCAGAGCCTGTTCGGCCTCGAATACCCTATTTTCACCCGAGGGAGCCGATGAGCCATAGTAATTATGAACAAAAAGTATTCTCACTGGATAATCAAGTCATTTCTTCTGAGGCTTCGAAGTGTGATTGAGTATTCTGTGCTGCATCGATCAGGTCACATAGTTTGTCTGCAACTCCGTAGATGGTAAACACTATGCAGAGCATGAATTGGTATAAAAATACGTTGTCGAAGAACGCGGATGTGGCCATTGCTGTTGTCGCGAGCACAGCAGCTAGGTTCCATTTTGCCAATAGAAAATCCTCATTCCTGACAGCACTTCGCCATCGATTCAAGTGATATCTAATCCTTGCGAATATAATCATGCTCAATATCACTAAACCGGTTATCCCTCCATCGTAAAAGAATCTTAGGTATTCGTTGTGGGGAAGAATCCCAGATGATCGCATATCCTTTTCTATGAGGACTTTTACGTTGCCGGTCCCCCATCCGGAGTAGCGATGCTCCATCCCTTCCTGGAAAACGAATGCCCACAAAATTGCGCGTCCCGAAGTAAATTCTCCGCTTTGTGCTGCTTCTTCGAAGGTTTCTGCTTCTTTAGGTTTGAGACGTTCAGCCATAGGGCCCCATTGCACGGCAAATGTTGTTATGAAAACCAAGACAGCAAGTGACCACACAAACTTTTTTTTGTCCATAGTTAATACACCAACAATTATAATCATAACAAACGAACTCAGTAATGCAGTTCTTGATAGAGTTAACAGGATACTTAAGAAACATGAAATGGATGCAGCTAGTACTAAACGTTTCTTTGAAACTCCTAACTTGTCATAAGCAAGAATGGAGAGCGTAACTGAGAGAACGGTTATTCCATATAGTGAAATTGAACGTGCACCGATGAAACCTTTTTGACCAATACCTTCAACAAAAGTGCTTAAACCTGTAATCGTTCCTATTCCAAGTAGACCTATGGAAACGAAAATACTCTTAACAATTGCGGCTTCTATTTGATTTGAATCATCTGGATAGTTAATCGAATCATAGGCTAGCAAACAAATCATTATAGGGAGAATTAGGCTCTGCATATCAACTGCAGCGTATAGAAAATTTTGTGAATCAAAAGTACGAATACCATAGTATATCATAGCCACTAACAACCATGCATTTCGCCGCAATTGCTTTGTGATGTTGATAATAGGATGTAAAAGTATACGCAAGAGAATGAAGTAGGAAACGCCTATCCAAAGCAGTCCGCTAAGTCTAATATTCTCAATTTGAATCGCATTAGCAATATCTATTGTGCTGGCAAAATAGATTAGAATTAATATAAATTGCATTTTAGAAAATCCGTTTTCCCAGATCAACACCCATTAGAAATTGTAATTAATGACCGATTGAATAACTCAACCAATTTTGCCTGTGATTCTGCAGAAAAGTTTACACGATGTGCGCTGACTTGAAGTAAGATAGTTGCAGCATTTACAAAAGATTCTACGCTGAGTTCACAAATAACTACATTTTCACAATTAGTGAAAAGCGTTTCTGATATTCCTGACTGGCGCGATACAATAATCGGTATTCCCGCGGCCATCGCTTCATTAATGGCTTGCGGCCATTGATCCATTATTGCTGGATGCATGAATATATCGGCTTCGGCCAATAATGCAGGTACCTCCTCGCGATTTACATGTCCTCGCAGTTCCACTTTTGCAAGTTTCAACTCACGAATCATGCGCTCCAGACGCAGGCGCTCAGGCCCTTCACCTGCAATTACTAATCTTAGATCAGGGAATTTCTTGCATAATTCCGAGAAAATTATCAGTAGAAATGAGTGGTTTTTGCGTTCAACTAGATTGGCAATCGACAGTAATGTAAGCGGATGAGAAATATGCTTCGCACGCTCTTGATCAACCAATGCCCGAAATTTGGCAGGTTCGAACGTCATGTTTCCAAGCAAGGTAATTTTCTTATGATTAACGCCCATCTTTGCGAGATATGCACTGGCAAACTCACTGTAAGTAAGGAATCCATCGGCTAGTCGAAAGACGAATCGGCGGAATATTCGTTTCAGCAGCCCGGCTCGTTCCTCGGAAAGATCGGTGCCGGCCCACCAGATTACGAAACGTCTTCGGAAAAGCCATGAATAGATGCCACAGAGCAGTGTAAAGGGAGAGGCATTGATGCAAACCACAACCTTGGGTTGCAAAAGAACCAGGCGCAGGAAGATAAAAGGAAGAGAGACATCCTCAAAGGGAAAGGAAAGCTCCCGCTTATCACTACAATATGCGAACTCGGGTGCATTACGCGCATAGAAAAAAATCTTCCAGCCGGATCTGCCGAGCCTCTCGTACAAGTCGATGCGGTAGACTGCAGGTACATTTGTGACCAATATATTCATTTATTGACCTGTCTCAGGTACGTGGGTTCTCATGAGGTCCAAAACCTGACGAACCGGATCACCATCAAGCCTACCCAAAGCAAACTCCTGCCCGCGTGCAATGATTGCATCGCGGAAGTCGGGATCGAGCACGACACGAGCTACGGCAGCTGCAATGGAATCAGGGGAGCCTGGTTCGGCATATGAAACACATTCCGCGTCTTCAAGGGTATCGCTGACCGTGGCAATTCTGCTGACTACCACCGGCACCCCTTGGGAGAAAGCCTCATACAGCACTCGTGGGAAGCCTTCGCCAAGAGAAGGCAATACAAAAATATCTGCCTGGTGGTAATATTCCAGCATGCGCTCCTTGTCAGTAACGTATCCTTCATACTGCACAAGTTTTGTCACGCCAAGCTTCGCTGCTGTTTCTTCAATAGAAGCGTAATATTTGTCGTCGAGACTGCCGACAAGCTGCAGGCTGACCTGGGCAGGTTCGACACCATGTTCTTTCAGCAATGCCAAGGCACGGACCAGGAAAATGACTCCCTTGCGTTCGGTAACAGGCCCCACAAACAGAAGCCGGACCTTACCGTCACTGAAGAAGTTCTCCTTGACGCGAACGTCTCTTCTGCTGACAGTCACCATTGGCACCGTTTCGCTTACCCGTTTGTTGTAACGTCCCAATCTTTGCAAATAGGATTTGCCGGTAACTAGGACAAATCGGGCATTGCTTACGGTGATACGTTCAGCCAACCCGATGGACGAACGGTACAGATTGAATAAGATTCGCCCTGCCCCGCTCCAGTCAGCCCGAAAGCTGGCAGTCTCGTACCAATCTGAACCGAAATAGAGAAAATACGGTTTCCGGTACAACAGGCAGAGTAGTGCCGCCATGAAACCACTCACACCAGGCATAAATATATAGGCATAATCGCAGCTTCGGACGACAGAGCGATAAATGCCTATGTTCAGCAGAGTTTTCAGGATTTTTGGGAGCAGTGCCAACCGAGCCGTTGTGTCTGTAGTGGCAAACTTAACATTAAGTGATTTGATTTCATAAGTATAAAGCGCCTGACCACCTTTGGTGAAATGCTGATCAAGAGGAGTAACCTCAGCGCAAACATAGATGACTTGAGGTAACTCTGCGGATAGCCCGTCTACTAGGAGCCCAAAGCGGTCGTTGGTTAAGAACTGACCCGATTTTCTTATGGCTACCGCGTAAGAGAAAATTGCAAGAGTTCCGGTCACGTAGGATTACCCTTGACAAATTCGATGCAAGCGGTCTTCAGCCCCACATCAGTCTTGTTTATCAGAAGTGAAGATACCGGTGGCCCAGAAAAAAGGGTGTACCAACGTTTGAGGGTCGCTTTGAAGCTTTTTACATGTTCAATACCATGGAAATCGTTGTGTACGTCAACCCAAGTGACATTGAACAGGTTTATCGTTTTCATTACTTGGCGGTAAAATATTGGGTGGACGTTATCACGATAGAATGAGGGATCTCGGCCGATGAGACGTAAATAAAGCGCCCCCAGTGATTTCGGCAGATAAGGTGGGAAGAAAGTTTTGTAGTGGCTTTCCTGCGGATAAGCATAATTCGGGAATTCAAGCCAAATGGTCCCGCCGACTTTTGTGACACGGATCATTTCAGCTAGCGCGATGTCACAATGCATAACATGTTCGATTACGTCATGACATATGACGAGATCGAACGAACCGGAATTGAATGGCAATGCTTCAGCCATACCTTGGCGTGCTGTTTCCGCTCCCATGAGCAAATTGCTGATGGCAACCAGTTCCGGGTCTGGTTCCACCCCACATATTTCACTGGTTCCGATCTCCTTTAGGGTAAGCAGAAATTCGCCCCATCCTGAACCGATATCCAAAACAGATGCAGTACCGAAATTAACATTACTTTTTTTTGCTATGAAAGAAACTATTTGCTTTGAACGATCGCGTTCCAGCCTTCGCTTTACATAAGAGTCCACATTCTGCAAGCCCAGTGAGGTGTAATATCTCCGCAAATTAGCAGTCAGTTCATCAATGCCGTTCATTGTTCCTCACGTATATTCTTCCTGTTGAACCAAGAATCGTCTCGGCAACCATCCCCACAAGTGAGCGTCTGAAACAGAATATGCCAAGACGAGTCTTGATGCACCGTTGTGACTGTCTAAGCCGAAAAAATCCAACTCGAGACATTAGTTGGTCAAGGGAATGAGACGTAAAGCAGTTTACATGTTCCAATGGTTGGTAGGCGCCAAATATTTCTCGGCCGACAATACGGTAAAGAATTCGTCGAATTGCAAGGTGATTACAGTTTGGGACTTCTACAATAAAAAGTCCCCCTGGTTTGACCCTACAGGCATATTGATGTACAAAATCAAACGGCGAAGGTAAGTGCTCAAGGACTTGAAGCATTGCAACTATATCAAACGTTGCCTCAGTTGGCAGTTCTTCTGGAAGATAGGCTAACATCCCTTTTTCGCGCACGTACGAGAGTTTTTCATGTGTGTACTCAACACCGCTCGTTTGCAGTCCAAACAATTGGGCCATCTCCATGAACTTGCCCCATCCGCAGCCAACCTCAAGAAGTGAGCGACCATGTAAGCTTGAATTGTCTTTGCAGTAGTAACCGTGAATGTTGAGAAGATATGAAAGAAAATACAAGTATCCCACAGGATTATCCTGGACCTTGGCAAGGCTGCTGTTCAGTGGAATCCATCTGTTGTACAGAGCTTCTGATAATCTCTCGGAAGGGACAAACTGATGGAAATAAAGTCCGCAGCCAGTGCAATGCATGACAGGGAAGGTGGTTGAGGCAAGCCAATCACGTTCTTCGATCGTCAGAATGTAGTTTTTTCTATGAAGGATTTCAGTGCCACTTATTGTAAATGATTTTTTCCGAACCAGCACACCGCAGATCGGACATTGTGGCAAGCGTGTAAGGAGCGTGTCACTCATTTAAGTATCTCCAAAACATATTGAGCCCTGCGTGACCAAGAATGAGCAGCCGCAACTTCAATCCCCGCATGAGCTATTCGGGAAGAAAGCTCGCAATCAGACAGAAGCCTATATATCGCGAGTGACAAGGAATTGTCATCACCCGGTGGATAGAGTAGACCTGACTCCTCATGTCGGATTATATCGCGTACCCCGGGTACATTGGCAGCAATAGTGGGGTTGCCAGAGGCGAGATACTCAAACAGCTTGATCGGTGAAGTGAAATCCCTTATAGGAGCGTTTGGTTTGAGTGTATAGACGCATATATCTGACGCTACAAGGTATTCCGGTACTGCGGAAGGGGATACAAATCCTGTAAAGACTATATTTGAAAGGCCTAGCGTTTCAGCGATGCTCCGGTTTCGAGCTACATCGTCTGCAAAGCCTCCCACGATCAAGAAGGTCACCTCTGGAAACAAAACCGCTGTACGCAAAAGGTCATCAACACCCTTATATGCGTATAGATGTCCAGCGTATACCACGATCTTGCAATTCTGTGGGAGCCCTAGCCGTGATCGGATTTCGAACTTTGTGGAAGATTGGAGCAATGTGTTGAAGGGAACGACATCAACACCGTCTGGCACTACAGACACGCGTTTAAAACCTTTCTCCTGAAATACATTTAGAAGAAAATTATTTATAACAAAGACATGATCGAGTCGTTTTAGAAAGAATTTAATCAGTCCGGCTCGACCATGAGGGGGATGGTGAATTTCAAGTGCAACCTTATTGGGTCGACCCATAATAAGAAATAGCAACTTGACTATGAAGAGGGCGAAGTAACCACTTCGCCCGTAGATGATATCCCTGTGGCACAGATCACCACTTCTAACCAGCTTGAGAAGATGACGGATAATCGAGAATGTTGTGGTAGCTCCAACCACATCAGTAATGAATTTGTTTTTTAGTTGTTCGATCCGTCCTTTCATCAGCCAAGCAGGTAGAGTTATGTCATGGGCAATACATTTCATCTTTATAGTATTGATGCGGTTTCTCAATCCATAGAACTCGTGCAAGTCCCCAGGTAGGTTGTAGGCGTGGTCTGGATAGAGAAGAAGCACATTCCACCCTGCATCGGCAAATCCGTCACACATGCGGATCTGGTTGATTGAGTGAGCACGTTCACTTGGGAAGCGATCGCGACTCAGCATGATCAGACGTGGCATGGTGCCACCTCTTCATTCCAACGTTTAACAATCGTTGATACATCAAAATCTTGGCATCTTACCAAGCTTATTCTCGCAAGAAATTGCCTGAGTTCATCATTTTGCAAGACGCGAAGAATCGCATCGGCAAGTGCTTCTGGATTGTTGGGAGGGACTAGAATTCCATACTCACCATCTCCTAGTATTTCTGCCGGCCCTCCCGGACAATCTGTGCTTATAACGGGCAGTCCGCAGCACATGGATTCCACAATTACGTTACCAAATCCTTCATTATGTGATGATAGGACAAAGATGTCAGCTCGAGCGAAAAAAGCATAGGGATTTGACTGCCAGCCTGCGAAGTAGATGTCCGACGTCAAGCCTAATTCAGCTGCAAGTTGGCGCAATTGCGCGTCGCACTCACCATCTCCTAGGATCATAAGTCTGACGTTCATCTTTGAACGGACAGCGGCAAAGGCCTTAATTAACACGTCAAAACCTTTTAGTGCTGTAAGTCGTCCTGCCGAGACAACAATTCGGACATCCTTATCAGTCCAAGGCAGCGTGATCGGCTCAAGTAACAATTGGGCTATTGCCTTAAGATCGAAGGGGTTGTGAATAATTGATACTTTGTTTGCGGGTACGCCGAATCGATCGACTAGTTCGTCACGGATGTATCGCGACGGAACAACGATTAGATCTGCCTTAGAATAAAGATGCGTAATGCACCATTTCATTGTTGAACCAATTGGCCGACGTGAAAGAACACTTACTTCATTGATGATGAGTTGCCCGCAGTAAAGCCCGCTCCACTTTAGCAAAAGTGCAAGTATATTGGGGCGAGGCATGAATGAGATTAGTCGGCTGACACGAAAATTTTTCAATACATGATGCAGTCTTATGACTCGTCTCAGAAATCGACTGGGCCAGATACGCGACGGAGAGGACCCATCAAGGCACATGACCTTGCCATTAAATGGATAGCCCAATTTTGCGTCTGCGTAGAGAACAAGCATGCTCGTAAATTTCAGGGAGTGCGAAAGGGTCGAAATGACTCTTTCTGCACCTCCACGCTGAAAAGCGATGGTCAGGAATGCAATATCTACTCTTTGCATGAGTGCTTACTTCTTTGCCGAAAAGATAATATGGTTATTCCGATGCCGGTAAAAGGGGAATAAGGGGGCTGCAAGGATAGCGAATACGAAGTCCTCTATCTTTTTCAGTGAACGCAGCAAACTGCCACTTTTCCCGGTATGCTTTTCGAGAGTTTCACACGGAATATTCGCAAGATTATCATCTACCCCAAATACCATCCCCTTGAGTGTCTTGGCCAAACCACGTCCGAGGATCTTTTTCTCGAGGTGCCAGATAAACCGTTTGAAATCAAAGGGGGGGACGTTTGATACGATATCCTGAAAGCCTTGGTCAGCAAGAAAATGCCGCAATGCCTCACTTGACCACATCAGCAAATGGTGCGGAGGATAATCGTAATCAAGCATGTAGCGTACCTTCTGAAGGAATCGATTGCGATTTGGCACCTTACCAAGTATATAGCCGCCGGGCTTTAGAAGTTCCCGAACTTGCCGGATAAAACGTTGTGGATCGTCTTGATGCTCAAGAACGTCGAAAAATGTAATCACGTCAAAAAGGGGTCGACTTTGCCCATCGTTAGAGATCATGAACTCGTCTAGAGACATGGCATGGGCATTTTCAAGCCCTTTCTGCTGAGCCTTTGCAACTGATATACTGTCGAAATCGATGCCGTGGACTTCGAATCCGCGATTTTGTGCATGCAACATGAGGGTACCGTTTGCACAACCAATGTCCAAAAGTCGCCCAGACTCGAGCGGTAGCCTGTCCAATGGGGAATCTGCCATTTTGGAGTCACCCATTAGATCAGCATGGTATGCGCCGTAGAGGGGTTCTTCGATTTCCTTGTATAATGTCGGATCGATATAGAGAGGGTCCCAGTAAAACAATTCGCAACGTGGACAGCAATACAAAGTGAAAGATACTTTGTGGAAACGGTGTACACGACCTTCCTGTATACTTTCAGGGTTGTCACATGCAGGACACTTTGGTGAAAGGTTGAGCATATTAACTCCATGAGCGAGTTTTTGAAAGATAGTATCTGGACCAGAGCAAAAAGATAACGAACATTGATAGCAAGTTAGCTAGTGCAGCCCCGTCGACATTTAACAAGGGGACTAAAAATACAAGGGAAATGATGCTCAATGCTGACATAATACCATTAAGCCAAACTGATATGTGAGGTTCTCCGATGCTATTTACAAATACTCTGCTGAACCATAGAGTATTTTGTAGCGTATTGCAGATTAGTAATGGTATTAGCATATGGAGTACAGGGAATCCTGAAATGCTGAAAAATTGTTGAACTATACTCCTTGTCATTAGAACAAATATGGCTACTGTAAGTGATGCAAATGTAACAACCAGAGTTATTTTTCTAATTCGGAGCTTGATTTCCATGTATTGGCGATTCTGGAAAAGTTGCACAAATGAGGGATAGGTTACTGTCCCGAGCGGAAAGATAATCCAGGACAGCAGCCCAGCAATTCTCTTGACGATATCGTAAAGACCGACATCCCGTGTCTGACAAAAATAACCGAGTACCAGTTTGTCAACATCGGTAATTCCTGCTTTCAGAAGTGATGAAATGAACGTGTGGGTGGTAAATGTGGTGAAATCTTTGACAACTTTGCGGGAAGCATGAACGGGAAAACCTCGAGTGTCGCGCCGGAGTGTGTGAATTGCAGTAACTGCTAATGTCAGACTGTACAGTATGTTGGATAAGGCATATCCAAAAATAACATAACGCACAGAGATAGGGCTGGACGCCAGCAGAACCCATGCAAGCCGAATTGATTTATGCAGAAGATCAGCACTGCTGAGTTTCCAAAACATGCCACAGCTTTGGAGTATTGCCGATGGAGTCCCAGCGAGGAAAAGGAATGAAGAACTTATAGAATATATTATGAGTAGTTTTTTTGCAATTTGTCCGTGGAAAAAGTGACTGCTTATCGGATCAGCAAGTATGAAGATGACAATTGGATAGATCAGAGCAAGCCCGGCATCAATCCCTGCTCCGAGAAGCACAGAAAAGTTTGCACTTCCAGGGTCGTTTGCGTTCTGATAGCGCACGCGAAAACGAACTACAGATTCGTTTGAGCGAAAATCAATGACAGCAGTAATAAATGCGGTCGCAGCCAAAATAAGACTGATTGCCCCGTAGCCGTCCACCCCGATCATGCTCGTTATCTGAGCGATAGTGATGAAGTTGATCAACATACTGAGTGGTTTGAGCAGATAAAATGGGGCAACTTTGTGAAGTGCTGTTTGAAACTGTATTCTGTCGAATATCTTTATCCACTTGAATCTGTCTGATCCCCAATTAGACATCAAGAAACCTTGTTATTTAAAGAATGATCTTGATGATTTTTTCTTTCTTGTGACTGTCTAGTTACAAATTCAACAATAAAAGCCATTAATACTGCTCCGAAAAAACTTACCCCGAGTGCTCTCAAAACAAGTTTTCTTCTTAGAGGAGCACTTCGTTTCTCAGGCACCTTAGCTGACTGCAAAACTTGGAATGGTGCCATGTCCTTGGTTTCGGAAACCTTTACCGCTTCATACTGCTTGCTCAGCATTTCTACTACTGCTTCCTGGATTTTGAACTCCCGCATCAAACGCAGATACTCCTGTCCAAGCCTCGGCACACTGCCGATATTCGGGATCGAACTGCTGCTGCCTCCTTTCCCTTCCAAGCCGGCAATTTGTGCCCGAAGATTTGCTGCCGTTGTCTTGGCTGTTTTCACTTCTTGGCTCGAATCGGTAAACTGCCGCTGAAGGGTGGCAAGCTGCACTTCCTGCGCTGCAAGTTGTGCCCGCAATTGGGCAATCCCTGCAATGGTGGCCTGGGCCTGGTCCGTGACGGATATCGCTTTGTTTTTGAGCTGGAATGCTTTGAGAGCGTCTTCGGCACGGCTCAAGTCGGCACGCGCCTCGGCAATCCTTTTCTCCAGAAAAGCACGGTTTTTACCTGCGCCGGACATGTTCAAACCGGCAGTCAGAATGCCAAGCTCCTCCACATAGGCATTGGCCAGATCGGCGGCACGCTTGGGATCTTTGTCATCTACCGTAATGGTGATTACTCCATCCTTTTTGCCAAGGGAGACAATGGTTTTTGTATCCATCGCCTGGTAGACATCGGTCCGGTATTTTGTCTTGTAGGCATCCATCAACTTGAAGCGATCAATAATGGGGTCTTTGACCGTTTCACTCTTGAGCATGGTGACATACAGTTCGCCGGTGGTTTTGGCGCCGACCGTGCCGCCTGCCAAACCGGCCAAGCCTCCCAGTTGACTCATGAGTGCCCCCATCCCCCCTTTGTCATCGTCGCTCGGGATGATCATTGCCTTGGCAGTGTAGATATTCGGCATCATCAGAGTGATAAGGGCTGCGATGAAGGTTGCACCAAAGGTGGTGAAAAAGATCATCCGCTTGTGCTTGACAATGACCTGAAGATAGTCCAGCAAGGTAGGGGGAGTTGGGGGCGATGGGGTGGAGTTAGCGTTTTGCGACATTAATATCTCCATAACGGTCAGGTCTCAAATAGTTTATCAAATGTGGATCAGACGACCCTGTTAATCAGGTTTACGAACAGAGACAGTATGCTCGCGAGGATAACGACACGATTTTGTCTGACATCGTTGCTGATCAGAAAGAGTTTGTAGGCGACGAACAGGATGATCGATTTGCCTGCAACGGTGAGCAGGTGATACGGAGCGGTTAACTGGTCCGGCATGAGTGGTATGAAGATAACCGCCAGCAGTACGGAAAACTCAATCGCCGAATCCATCAGGATATTGAAGCGTTTGCGGATGAATATTTTAATCCCGATGATCAGTGCAAGAAGTGCAAACAGATAGGCGGAATACGCGAGAACCGGGACATCTCCTATGGTTGCGCTGTGCCCGTAATTTTCCGCTTCGTAGAGAAGATAAGCCCCGGTAAGGTAGAGGCCTATCAGGAGCAGTTGGTTCGTCCAGGTTCGGTTGAACGCCACACCTATAAGGAGGGAGCAGAGGAGAATTGCTGATGCGACTGCATGGTAGGGGTTCGGGACTAGATCGACAGGCAATGCGATTACCAGAATGAGGACCGCGAGATATCGGGCAATCAACAACAGCTTGTCACCCAAGCGCTCTATGGCGGAGTTCCACTCCGTTACAAGAAGCAATGTGTCGGCATCGATCTTGCCATCCCCTTTTGGGTAATATTTGGCGAGTAGGGATAGCAGTAGATAGAATATGACCGTTGCGAGGATGACGAACAGAAACAACGAAGAGTCGCTGGCGTTGAAGTACAGCACCGCTACCGCAGCCATGAAATACGACCAGCCGAATACTGCCAGTACTGATGCTTTGTGTCCCAGCCCGATATCAAGGAGACGATGGTGAAGGTGGGCTCTGTCGGCGCTCATGACAGGCCTGCCGCTGATCAGTCGCCCCGCGATGACATACAGCGTGTCGAATACCGGCACGGAAAGGATGATCAGGATTGCAACCGGGGAGACAGTGGGAGAAACATCAAGCAGGCGCACGCCCAGCATCCCCAGGGTGAATCCGAGCAGGTTGCTGCCGGCGTCACCCATGAATATCCGGGCAGGATAGGCATTGTGCGCCAGAAAGCCGATGACTGCTCCCAGGAGCGCCGCACTGACAAAGAAGACCTGCCGCGAGCCGGTTTCCAACGCAACAATTGCCAGGGCGAGGCAGGCAATGGCCGAAACACCTCCAGCCAATCCATCAAGCCCATCTATCATGTTTAACGAGTTTATCAGTCCAACGATGCAGAATATGGTAAAGGGGATGGCAAATGCCGTGGGGAGCTCGATGTTCCCCATGACAAAGAGGTCGCCGAGATGGCTGATGTGGTTCTGGCTGATGATGACCCCGACGCTGGTCCCGATGATCTGGCCTGCGAGTTTCTGTACCGATGTCAGGCCGCGCAGATCGTCGATAAATCCAACGAAAAAGATGATGAGCCCACCGGTGACGAGCCCGGAAATAAACGTGGTTGCCGTGCAGAATAACAGCACCGATATCAACAGCCCGCAGAGTATGGCAATCCCGCCGATGCGGGGAACCGCCCGGTCGTGAACCTTTCGCTCGTTATCCGGCATGTCGACGCCGCCAACCCTGATCGAAAGGTTGTACAGGGAAGGCATGACCAGCAACGAGGCCATCAATGCCGTGAGGAAAATATAAAAGAGCTTTATCGGTGGCATAGTATGGATGGACCGTTATTGTCTCATGTTTGCTATCTCAACCCCAGCAGCACCGTTCCTGCCGTAACGGCAATCTGGGACATGATGGTGGTGATTTCCTTGATATTGCGCAGCCAGGCGGTCCTTTCGAATCGTTGCGGGACGACGATGGCGTCGCCGGCAGCGATCTGCTCGTTGAGAAAACCCCCGCCGAAGATCGATGCCAGAGAGGAGTACTGCTGACGGCTGAAGATCGAGCCGTCGGCACGGATTACATAGATCCCGTCTCCGTCACTGTCCAGGGTTGTGCCGCCGGCAAGGTTGAGATAATACGCAACATCTTTTTCGTCGATGTGTATGAAACTGGTGGGATTGACGACTCGTCCCAGCACGGCGACCGAACTGGTGGATTGGGGGACTTCAAGGGTGTCGCCACCCATGACCTCGATGTCGTAGGGGGAACCGGCAAATTGATCCAGGGCGGGAAGATGGATGACCATACGCCCTTCGGCCTTGGCCGCCTTGAGCAGTTGCAGGTTGCGCCGCACCCCTTCCAGTGTCGCCTTGGCCGAAGCGAGTTCTTCCTGGCTGCTGGCAATGGTTGCCAACTCGGTCATCTTGGTGTTCACCTCGAGTTCTGCATTTGAAAGAAATTCGTCCATCCGTTTCTGTTGCAGTTCGCGGACTGAGGCACGGGTGAACTTGGCACCGTGGAGGTAGGCCTTGGGGGTGAAGCCGCCGGCCCGACGGATCACTGAGCTGAGCCGCTCTCCCTTGAAAATCGGATAGGTGCCGGGGAAGACGAATTCTCCTTTGAGGGTGATATAACGCTCGTTCTCTTCTGCCCAGTTGGGAATCTTTCTCACCGTCAGCTCATCATAGGGTTGTAACAGGATGTTGTCGCTGGGGTTTCCTTTCAGGGCTTCTTCCAGGCTGATGTTGATCGGGCAGCTGGTCACTGAGGATGTGGTCCTGTTGATGCGGGTTATCTCGGCCGTGGAGAGATATGCGGTCTGGCGCGGATTGCCGGCGAACATCAGGAGGTCGCGCACCCGCATGTTCCTGAAAAGGCGGTATTCACCCGGTCTCTGGATCTCTCCGTTGATCCGGACACGGGGCATTTCTTCCATTTCCCAGCGGGAGAAGATGCGGATCGTATCGAATTCATGCAGTTCCAGGTTGTTGGCCGGGTCATTGGCAAGGGCGCTGTTTATATTGAAATAAAGCACTTCAGGGTGATAATCAGGGGGATAGAGCCGGATGACCTGCCCGGCATCGGCATAGTATTCGGGCAGGAGATTGTCCTTGGACAGGAGCTGATCCACCCGCATGCCGGGCTGCAGGGCATAGTCGCCGGGACGCAGCACGTACCCTTCGAGGCGCGCATAGCCTCGCAGAGTGCTGTCGATGGGGAATATCTTGACCAGGTCCATATCCTGGATGGGGATGGCACCCGTCTGTTCGTCCAGGGTCTTTTCGGACGACTTGGGGTCGAGATGGACGTCGGTGACTACTTTTTTGTCATGGGCATCTACCCGCGAAATCTGCAGTCGCTGGAGATAGCCGGTGGGAATGATGCCACCGGCCAGGGCAAGGAGTTCCTTAAGGGTCTTTTCCCCCTTGAGTTCATAGACCGCCGGGCGGCGCACATTGCCTGCAATCCCGGCTACCGGACCGATATTAGGCACGAAAACGATGTCGCCGGGCTGGAGGCGGATATCGCGGCTCTTGTCTCCCTTGAGAAAGAATTCATAGAGGTCGACGGTCTCGATGACCCTGCTGTCACGCCGGATGGCAATGGACCGGAGGCTCCCGTTCTTGGTGGGGCCGCCGGCAGCTGCCAGAGCGTTGATCAAGGTTGAAAGGGAGGAGACCGAGTAGTCGCCGGGGGCTTGCACTTCGCCGACTACATATACTTTGATCAGGCGCAATTTCCCCATGGTGAGGGTAAACTGGAAATCCTTGAATACCTTGGCGAGCTGGCCATTGAGCAACGCGGGCAGCTGTCCGAATTTGACTCCGGAGACCTTGACCGTTCCCACCCTGGGAAGGGTAATTTCTCCGCTGCGGTTGACCTCCAGTTCGTAGGTCCCTTCGATGCTGCCCCAAAGTGTCAGAGCAATCCGGTCACCGCTCCCCAGAATATAGTCCGGCCCGACCGGAATATCGGAAAGGGCTGCGAATCCCTGGGTCTCGGGGCGGAAGTAGTTGTAACCGAACTGAGTCAACTGGGTGAAAGAGAAGGGCTGCGGCACGGTCTTGTCGGCATTCGTGACTGAGTCCTGCATGGCGCGCTCGATGGAGGATATTTCCGCTGTCGCGTCGGGCACGGTTGTCTTGGGTGGGACAGAAGCGGTTTCGGCAGGGGGGGTGCCAGGAGTCGCCGGGGAGGCTGTATTGGTTGTAGAGCTCGGACCCTGGGCTGTCTGCGACGGCAGGGTTGTTTGCCCGATCAATCCGGCATTTGTGCCGGGAATCGAATTGAGCCTGGTTGGTAACGTGGGCGCCGGCACTGGCGAAAGATTCGCAGGTGCTCCAGCAGGTTGCGATACAACAGACGTTGCCGGCAGGGGGTAGGTTGAAGTGGGCAATGTATTATTATAGTTATAGAAAGGCATCGTCTGCGATGTGGCAGTGGATGGGGAAGTTTCAGCGCCTGCCCGCTGTATGGGTTGCAGCAGGACCAACATGCTGCCGAAAAGGAGTAAGGTCAAAAAAGCCCTGAAACGTTTCATTGAGACTCCCTCTGGAATGTATGGAGAAACGTTGCTACATTCAGCATGATTCTATAACAAGTTCTGTCAGGAAAATAAAGTGGTTAGTCGTTAGCTCGCTTTTATATATAATTTATAGCATGCGATCACGCCAGCTGAAAAAAACTCCTTGACGGTGCAGCGGGGAGTTTGCTATAAGACCACTTCGATT
>MTLC01002188.1_pt1 | contig 18279 bp, 23 predicted proteins | sample 1982451 | NCBI WGS metagenome assembly MTLC01 (sample SAMN05710165, study PRJNA340218) | biofilm metagenome | isolation source: sample SPH anode biofilm adapted to +100 mV | place: USA | collected 2012-02-03 | reverse complement strand
CGGGTTTTGATCCCGTCATTCCCAGGTTCGATCCCTGGCGCCCCAGCCAATACCGTAACTAGCTAGAATTGCTAGAGAAAAACAAGGCCTCTTGCCACTGAGTATACAAATGCGTATACAAGGAGGTAAGAGGTTTTGTCATATCCAACACATCTGATACGTCGTAATGGTCATTACCACTACAAGATAAAAGTCCCCGTAGATCTCCAGCAGCACTTCCCGTGCACCTTCATAAATCGATCTCTTAAGACCACCGACCTCCAAGAAGCCAAGACCATCTTGGTAGGAATGGAGTATCGAATCCATAGGGCCTTTACCCTATTGCGTACCGGTATGCTGTCTGACGACATGGTCAAGCAGGTCGTTAGTGATATTGTGCCGGTAAGGGAGAAAGAGGTGGTGGCAAAGGGGCTGATGTTGTCTGGTGTGATCAAGCAATATGTCTTCGAGAAGGAGGCTCAGTGGACGCCTAAGACCAAGATGGAAATGGCAGGTGTCTTCAAGGTAGTCCTTGATGTTCTTGGGGATGTGGACGTAAAGAGCCTCAGCAGGCAGGCATTGCTCGACATGAGATCAACCTTGATGAAGCTCCCCTCTAATATGTATAAAAGGTATCCTGGTCTGACCGTTGGGCAGTTGTTGGAGAAGAGCAGTATCATGCCAATGAGCACCAAATCCGTAAACAAGTATATGAAAGGCATAGGGGCTGTATTACGCTACTGTGCTAAAGAATGCCTGATTGTGGTCAACTACGCCGATGGCCTCAAGATAATGGAAAAAAGCAAGCCTGACCAAGAGCGGAGCATATATGACAATGCCGATATGAAAAGAATATTCGATAACTTACCACGCAAGGAGAAATACCCTGAAAGGTACTGGATACCATTGATAGGTTCATACTCGGGTATGCGACTGAATGAAATATGTCAGTTATACATTGAAGATATCCAACAAATAGAGGGAGTATGGTGCTTTAATATAAATGGAGACAAAGATAAGAGACTGAAGAATCAAACAAGTGAGAGGATTATACCGATACATCCGAAGCTGATCGAGCTTGGGCTGATCGAATATTGGCAGGTTGTCAAAGAGTCAGGTGTGTCGAGACTATGGATGGGGCTTACTTGGATGGATGTCAACGGTTACAGTAATAATTTTGGTAAATGGTATCAGCGGTTTAACAGGGAATACGTAACGTCCGATCCGAAAAAGGTATTTCATTCGTTTAGGCATGTTGTGACAGATACGTTGAAGCAAGCTGGTGTGCAGGACTCGATTATTGCAGAACTGGTAGGCCACAGCCAAGGTACCCACTCCATGACAATGAGCCGATATGGCAAACGGTATCAGCCAAAGGTTCTCTTGGAAGCCATGGGACATTTGGAATATGGCATCGAAATATCCCCTATGTAAGTGCCTGGATTACATTTAAATGCGTAATATCAGGCCTGAAATATTCCAGCGTTTCGACATGCCACTGTAGACCTTCTGTTGAACATTACTGCTGTATTCATAGGTGTTTAGCTGTAATGGCAGGTGGACTTTTATGAAAAATACATAAACAGCGTTCTTGCGCGAAGCCCGCTTTTACAGCACCACTACCCCCTAAACTCAGGTGACCCACTTGGAGTTAAGTTGCAGTATAAGCCCTTGCTGTACCGTTATTGGCAGCAGTCCGACAACCATGCTGTTGATGTCCTTGATCGGTCCAAGTACCGTCTACCTGCCCCACGTCCCTAACAGAGGTATGAGGTGACTGTATCTGGTATGGCTGCATAGACTGGTGAGGATGTTGGCCGGTTGAGGTTGTCATGGAATCGGAGGTGTGATAAGAGAGCGTTTCGCCCTCTCAAGATCATTTTGAAAGGCCAAAATGACCTTTCGAGTCCGAGCCTAAAAACCATGTAGGTGTGCAGTAGGTCTATGTTTCCAAAATGTGATTTATGCTGAAAATGGCAGGTGTTTTGCGGCAATAGTTGCGTCAACAGAGTGTAAGTGGCTGATAATTCGTGATATGCAAGGGATGCTTAATCCCCTGCTCGGAAATGTTGCCGTAAATTGAAGGGGTTGCTGTGAAGGCTAAAAGGGCAATATAGTCCTATGGATGATATCGAGTTCAAGGTGACAGGTCCGTTTAAACCCTTTGTGAAAAGGAAAAAAGCATCAGATAAAGCAAGCCATGGCATGTTTGTGGTCAATTATGATGCCGTGGCTATATTGCTACAGAACGACGCCTCAGCACTACAAATCTGTGCCTTCCTAACACTATCCTGCTTCAGCAAACCGAATACCCCCTACCGATCAACGGCTAACTACAGTGCTCTCGTTAACAGGTTAGGTATAGGCTTGGATAAGGCGAGGCGTTTGATTGATGCCCTCTGTGATATGGAGTATATGGGTGAAAAGCTCCTAAAACCGCCCGATTCAGCGTTTGGAAGGGGCCATTTTGAAGAGGATGAAAATGGCCGTTTTTTAAGTTGGGAACGGATAATAGACTATTCTTTGGGGGTGAATGAAGGCTATGTCGCTAACAAAGGAAAGCATGGATTTATCAGATGGGTATTGCCCAGTAAGCACGACGACGATTTATGGTTGAATAAGAGCTTAGTGGGTGAAGGTCGTTCTACAGATAAACCATTGAAAACTCTATGGCGATTGTGTGGTGATGTGGCAACAAAGTTATATTTTTATTTATGTACTCAGTATTATTTAGACCTAGACATAGTGCACCCTAATTTAGTGTCCTATGAATATGATGTGAGCAGTGTCTATAACGGCAACGGCATTGAACTGTTAAAAGTAGTTATGTCTGAGGACCTACCAGATGCCAGCGACTACATTCTAAAACTGGTTGCAGGATGCGAGTATACTAATAGTAATAAATCATACGATTCAGTCGTAAAACAGACATTGAGTGCGTTAAATGTATTAGAAAAGCGAGGTTTTATATATAAAAGTGTAATCGTTGCAATTGCACCTGCTGATAGCGATATAGTTAGCAACTACTATGAATTGGACTGCAAGATAATCAATAAATCTAGATACAAAAAACAGTTATTTTGCAATGACATACGGAATTTGGCTGTCCAATTAGGTATGGACGCTGGCCGTATTGATTCAAGATTTTACAAAGAGTATTTCGCTGTGGTACCAGCAAAAATGAGAGTTAACGTTAGCATGGTGTATAGGCTAAGACACGGTCTGACTAACCCCAACAACTACAGGGTAAGCATGTCACTTGATCGACGGACAAGGCATGACGCAGAAGTTCACGAGTGGATTGCTAAGCTCGGGTCAGTGGTCAGCCCTGCAAAAGACTGAGATGTGGTTAAGCACGTTATTTCTTGGTGTTACGGCGATCTGTTGGCTAAAAATATAATTGATATATTTTGTGTTATTTTGGGTAGGTTTACTATATATGTACTTTAAGAAAGTCTAAAAAGAGGTGCTATTTCGGGACTTCTAACCCAATAGCAATACCATAGAAAAAAAACAACGGAGGCCCAGATTATTTCTGGGCCTTTTTTTGTTGTTTAAACATATTGGCATTTGAATAGTTGGATGGGTGCTATTTCGGGGGCAGTTTTGCCATGAATGCTATCGAGAAACATTAACCACTGTCATTGCGAATCCATTCCGTAGTGCAACAAGAGACCTGGACCTAAGGAGCCTGTACCAAGATGAACAAGAATTACACAGTTGAGGAAGTAATGGAGCTTGTGACCGCAAAACTTAACGACAACTTTGCATCCACCGAGGATGGCCAAAAGCACCTGAACCGTATTGCTAAGGCAATCACGAACGAGAGCCTTATCAAACGGACGGCAAACCAGAGAAAAACATTGGCAGAGACCGCCTTCAACAAGGAACTCGCGAAGATCGTCGGCAAGTCTCCAGAAAGGGTAAGTGACTTCGTTAGCCGTAAGGCCGCCTGGGTTACCGACTACATCGTCAGGAAGTACGGTAAAGACGAAGACCAATAGACAGACTAACAATAGAATACACCGCACTATCCACAGAGAGAGGCTTCGCGGCTTCTCTCTTTTTTTTCTGCTGCCCAGATTTGCCCCCAATTTAAGTAGCTCACATGACCCAACCTGGGGTTCCAGTACTATCCATTTCTAAAAAATACCACGACCAAAAACAATATGCGCTTAATAACATATATAAAAACCGACACGGTTCGGTAGTTGCTCTCTGAGAGGGCAGCATATTTCAAATGATGTAGGAGAAAAAATGATGAATAAAATTAAGTACAAGGTACACCCGAAGTATCAGTACACAAGATTGTTAGACCAAAAGGAGGTTGCTGAGATGTTGGGTGTCTCGACCAAGACGCTGGAGTGCTGGCGCTGGAAGAAGATAGGACCGGAGTACATTAAAATTGGTCGTCTTGCGCGGTACATGGATAGCGTGATCATGGCCTACATAGATGAGCTTGCAGGAAAGGAGGTGTAAATTAGACAGCAACAGGAGGTTCAATGAACGAAAATCGGACAATGATCCAAAACAAATAACAAAAGGAGAGCCAATGGCTAAAAAACAAAAAGCTCCTGGCAGGGAGCTAATCGATAAAGGTAAAGGTAATTGTGATGGAAAAAATAAATATGAAACAGGCAGCACTTGATTATGCAGAAAAGGGGATTGCAGTATTCCCAGTAGTACCGAATGGCAAGGTGCCGATGACAAAGAATGGCTTCAAAGACGCAACCATAGATCCAAGTGTTATTAACCGGTTATGGGCAGAGTTTCCTGATGCAAACATAGGTATTCCAACAGGAGCGGGGACTAGGTGGTTTGTAGTGGATGTCGATGATAAAAATGGTGTCTATGGTAGTGATGCTCTTAAAGCTTTGGAGTTGGAGCATGGCGAATTGCCAGGAACCAGACAGCACTCGACTCCTTCAGGTGGGTATCATTTGCTTTTTAAGTGCCCAAATCGTGAGGTGCCTTGCAGTGCTGGCAAGATAGGCCCTGGACTCGATGTCAGATGTGAGGGCGGTTACATTGTTGCTCCTCCTTCAGTCGTTGATGGTGGCAGTTACCAGGTTCTAAATATGTGTGACTCGTTAGCAGACGCACCGGAGTGGTTAGTGGAGCTAGCCATTGCCAAAAGGACTACCAGTGCCAGCGCTGATGGTGTACAGGAAGGCAGCAGGAACCAGCATATATTCAACATGGCTATTCAGTGTAGGAAGAAGGACATGGCTTACGAGGATGCCGTTGAAGCGGTGCTTGCAGAAAACAGACGATGCAACCTTCCCCTTGATGCCAAAGAGGTCCAACAAACCCTTGAAAGCGCATACAGGTATGACACAGGAGATATTCCCCCGGAGATCGAGGAACTTAACAGGACGCATGCCGTTGTAATGGTCGGTGGCAAATGTCGTGTCTTGAAAGAGGCGACCTGTCCCGTATTCAACTGGCCTGATATTGAGCTCTCGGCACCAAAGGACTTTAAGGAGTTTTACAGCAACAGGTATACCGTGGTCGATGGGAAGCAAAGAAAGCTTGGTGATACATGGTTTGGCCACCCTAACCGGCGCCAGTATGAAGGTCTGATCTTTAACCCAGGTGGGACACCAAAGGGATACTACAACCTATGGCGTGGGTTCGCTGTTGACCCTAAAGAAGGTGATTGTAGTCTTTACCTCAAGCATGTTGAAGAGAATATCGCGAATGGAAACAAGGAGGTGTACGATTACATCATAGGATGGATGGCCCATACCGTTCAGCACCCAGATGAGCTTGTTGGAACTGCTATCGTCATGCGCGGGGCAATGGGAGTCGGTAAGGGTGTTTTTGCTAATGGTTTTGGCTCATTGTTTGGAAGGCACTATCTACCTATGAACCAGAGTTCCCAACTGACAGGTAAGTTTAATGCTCACATGAAGGATGTAGTTGTCCTATTAGCAGACGAAGCTTTCTGGGCTGGAGACAAAGCCGCTGAAGGAGTATTGAAGGGACTGATAACAGAACCATTCTTGACTATAGAAGGTAAGGGTGACAACGCTTTTAAAATGAAGAACCACCTTCATATGATGTTTGCAACTAACAATGATTGGTGCGTCCCTGCTGGCCCGAATGAAAGACGGTTTTTTGTTGTTGATGTAAGCGATAAGCACCAACAGGACCATGTGTACTTTGGTACAATAGAAGACGACTTGAAGAACGGTGGACGTGAGGCGCTGCTACATTACTTGATGAACTATGATCTTGGGAGTCTTGACTTAAGGAAGTTCCCAAAGACCAAGGCTCTACTGGAAACCAAACTAATGAGTTTAACCGCTGCACAGAAGTTCTGGTATCATGTGTTAGAAACAGGGAATCTTTTACCCAATAGTGAATCAGGATGGCAGGATGGAGTAGTAGAGAGCCAATGGTTATACGATAAATACCAGAAATTCGTACAGGATATGGGTGTAAAGCATAAGGCGTCAGATACCGAGTTGGGGATTCAACTAGGTAAGATGGTAACTTCTAGTGGATTTAAAAAAGGCAAAGTCACTATAAATAAAGGTATTAGAAAGAACTGTTACACTTTCCCATCTTTGACAGAGTGTAGACAGGACTTTGAAAAGTTTGTTAGTGCAGCAATAGAGTGGCCTACAGAAGAATAAAATATAATTGCAAAGTGAAAAAGGGACCTCTTCTTGTTAATCAGGAAGGGGCCTTTTTGTATCTGGGAGCCTAAAGTGCCATACCTGTCATACCTAAAAAACAAAGGTGTGCCGCTGTAAACACGCATGAATACCGGCTTCGGCATACTTGGCATACCTGTCATACCTAAAATAGAATAAAAGTAAAATCTATGAGGATAGACAATATATCTCCTTACTATATGTGTTATATCAATACAATTCATGAAAAAGGTGTGACAGGTGTGGCAGGTGTGACACTCCACTGATATGATTGCACTTTTGGCGTCATACCTTTAAGCTTGGGGGGGGCATCTGTCCTACCTTGTTATCAGAAAATCCCATAGCATTTTCATGCAAAACCTCGGAGTGGCCTGGGTAACATAGGAAATCAGCGTGACGAAAAAGAGCCCCCCGCACCTCGAATATAAGCCGAAATTGGAAAACCATACCCTACTAGGGCTGGGTAGCCAAAGTCCCGCCAGCAGTGGAATATGGGCCATCCGGGCTAAACTCTTCCGCTAAGTCTTGGTTCATGTTATAACCCGCACATAACAACGGATTCCCTACAGACGGAGCAATCATGAACATGGACCAGAATAAGCTTACCGCAATACATCTCCTTGAATCCACCATTGGCGTTGTGGAGCTTGAGGTGCTTGAGAACGAGTACCAAGAGCTACCCCTTGAGGATGGAACCGTTAACTCGTCACACAAGATTATCTTCCAACTCACCGAGGAAGAACCGGATATCTCTACTATCGGAGTGCTCTTCTCCCTGGCCCTAATGTCCTTCACTTATGCAGCACCAAGAGGATACTCCTTCAACGACTTCATCCCTGATGAGGAATATAACCTTGGCTACTTCCTTGAAGGATTACGCTTCGAGAACCGGCGATTGAGCCATGAAGCTGACTATGTATCTGGTAGATGTGTTAAGACCGATATCTCTTATGAGCCAGGTGGAAAGGTCACTCTATCTACAAGAAATAGAGGTAGGGGGGGTGACAGGTGGCTGATTCACTTGCAAGGTAAGAAACACATCCAAGCCGTGTAGGTTTTCGGATCTCCAAAAGGGGGCGGTAATGGAAAACAATGACCTGGTGGGAATGTCTGAGCGTTATCGCGCAATAAGGAAGGCCGTCAATGAAGAGGCAACACGTCCTTTTTGGCATGCTCCTGATGTGCACAATAGAAATAAGGAAACCTTGAAAAGTGCCATAAACAAACTTTGCGCTGAGGCAAATTTACATTTGTACCGTGGGATAGACACGCACACAGCTAATGCTATATGGCATCATTTATGGACGAAAAATAGATATGCCTACATAAAATCACAAACAGCCACCAAAGAAATCTTAGACATTGAAAGTATTTTTGATGATTATAATCAGTTTGTAACGTCCGCTTGGGATATCGAAGCGTCTGGCCACAAACTAACTTCGTGTGGAGCTGAGGTTGACGACTTTCTCAATCGGAAAGGGCGTTTTAAGCATAAACAAACAATAGGTAACATCCCTAAATTGGTTAAGATAGTTTTGATTGCAAGGAAGTTACATGCATTCATACAGGGGAAAGATAATTGCACACCAGTCTTAAATTTTATAAAAGGCGGGAAGTGTGATACTGATGTGTGGGGTATTCAAGATCATCTGATGAAGATTGGGTACAAGGGTGACCTCACTGCATTGCATTTTATGATGGATATGGGGTTTGACGTTATAAAGCCAGATATAGTGGTCTCAAAGCTGTTCTTGGATTTCGGTTGGCTGCATAAAGCCCTCCCCAATTTGCCAAATGATCTGTCTGAGGAGGACTTACATGGAAATGGAAGGTATGGGCAAAAGTATGTGTACACCTCCCAGAAGATGTATAGACCAATAATAGATTTGGCTCGGCAGATAGTTGCATACACGAAGCGAGAAGATTTAGAGTCAGATATCGGTTGGGCAACAAATAATGGACTTAGAGAGTTCGATATATTTGTAGTGAAGTATGGACAAAAGCCAGAAGACGAGTTTGGAGTCATGAGGACCTTATATCAAGGATCCACTAACAGGAATGAAAAAGGCTCATGCGGAACCAGGCTGTCACGTTAGTGGCTACAATAGCCCTATCATCAATCACATGACAGGGCTATTCTGACATAACAGTCAACGAGTATCGGTGCACCGATACAACCTAACCATCTATACTCCTTAGCTTATTTTGAATTTCCTGCAACAATTCTTGTAGTTTCGATACCACTACATCTCTATCCTCGCCAAGGGTATCAAGTTCTATGCTCTTGATGCACTTAAGGGTATTGTCAGTAGAGGTAATAGCCTTCTTGGTGATAGTAAGCCTAGGCCTCTTAATCTCCTTCTTAGGCATACCAAGAGAGGCTATAAGGGCATCGTAAGCCTTCTTTTGGGCCTTAGCACTCTTGATCCTGGCTACCTTCAGCAAGGCCCCTCTACTAAGCTCCTTCCTATGCCTTGCATCTGCTCTTATCTCATCTGATAGCTTCATCAAGCCTAGGATGTCCGCTACGGTGTTCTGTGCCTTGCCGATCAGGTTCCCTAATTGTTCTTGGGTGTGGCCGTACTTGGACTGGAGATTGAATACCGCCTCAGCCTCATCCACAGGATGAAGATCAACCCTCTGGACATTGTCGATCAGCGCAACCTCGTCGTAACGATCACTTTCAACCCTCATTGCAGGGATGGTCTCTTTTCCTAAGTCCCTACATGCTTTCAGCCTTCTCTCTCCCGATACAAGGATAAGGCAATCGTTCTCGTCTACTCGGAAGAGCACAGGATAGAGCAACCCTTTGTCAGCTATCGACTTCTTGAGAGCTTCATGTTCGTCCTGGTCAAAGTGCTTACGTGGTTGGTCAGCGTCTGCGTGGAGAAGGTTCAAATTTATATCGTGAATCTTGCCCTTCCTGTACATCTTAGTGGCTTCTTTGGCCTCGGTGGTCATCTTGCCCTCCATATGATAAAAGTCTGGCCACTTTGTGGCAATATACCTCTTTAGTATTTAATTGCAAGATCGAGATTGCTGTTATTTCTAGGCAGCGCAGTCCAATGTGAATAGACTTTCATCCGCTTGCCTTGTATGCTATATAACGTTTCTAGTGACAGAGGGGCATTGGGATGACAAATTACAACACTCTGAGAGACGCTGATGAAATAGGCTGCTACGGATTGGTTAGTGGATTCGCACGGAATCTTTACACTCATGAACTATTCTCTGCTGAGACTTGCACCGCTGAGGATGGGCCATTTTATTGTACATCATGCTTTACTGATGCGGTTGTTAGGAAGTGTACTGAAAAGAAGGACCACTTTGCCCATAAAGCCCGGTTGAGCCCGGTCGCTGAAGGTGGAGAAGGTGACCTACATAGTAAATGTAAGAGTGAAATATGTAATGCGTTAGTCTCTCTTGTTCCTGATGGTAAATGGGAAACGGAACGTACAATCGAAGCAAATAAGAGATTGGGGACGCCTGGGTTGCGACCAGATATAAGTGGTTACATCGATGGCAGATTGGTGGCCATTGAAGTGCAAGCAAGTGTGCTTTCGATTTCTAAGATTGTAAAAAAGACTGAAGCCTACACAAAATGGAAAATTAACACCCTTTGGATTGTTCCTCTCACAGAAGAGCTTGGTAGCCTTCCCTATAGGCCCAGACTTTATGAAAGATATCTGCATAGCATGTATTTCGGTAGAATTTACTATTGGACGTTAGGAAGTGGTTTAGTGCTAAACGCGGTACATCTCGGCATCGCAGGGCGACATGTTGAATACAGAGAATGGTATGAAGACGGTGACTTCAAAACTGGTGGAGACTACTTCAAACCCTATAAGATCATAAAGAGACCAGTGTATGGTGATCGGGTAAGTATCTTTAACGACTTTCGTTCAGACTTGCGTCCTGAGTTCACTCCAGGCAATCTTCGCAAATCAGTGCCACGATCTTACATATGGAGGGACAATTTACTAGAGTGGTGGGACTTCTCTGAAGAGAGCAAGTATACGGAAGGTTATTTTGAGGAGGCATATTTTGATATAAGGCTTCCAGTTTCCTCTTGCCAGCAGGAACTACAGGGCCTTACATTCCATCCGTTCGATTCTCAAGTGGAAGCCCAATGGGCAGTGTTTTTTGGTGCAATCGGGATAGAGTTTGAATATAAGAAAGAGATATTTCAGCTTGAGTCAGGATCATTCATACCAGATTTTTGGTTGCCTCAAGTGAATATGTGGGCTGAGGTTACGCCGAGTACATTTCCTGAGACAGTTTACCTACAGTGCCAGTTGCTCTCAAACACAACTGGCAGGCGTTGCTTACTACTGGAAGGTCCACCAGCTTTCAAGTCCTATTGGGGGCTAGCTCCTGAAGATGAGGAGTGCTGCTTTCCAGACGTTGATTATTTTTTAACTTCTGAGTACCTCCATTCCGAGCATAGATTCTATTGTGACACTGGATTTTGGGGAGAAGATCTTTCAACAGATCAAGAAATATTTGGAGATGATTACGTCGCGGCCGTAAAGGAGTCTAACAATGCTCTAAAAAGATGGCGTGGAAGGTTTAGCTAAATCCTTGACACTCAGACAAGAAGCTTCTATTGAGTAGCAGGTGAAGCAAAAGACTCAATAACTTGTCGGGTTGATATGCTGAATTCATGTGTCATAGTCGTGCGATATTGGTGATTGTAGTAAAGGTAGCGTGTCCGTAAACGGAGTGACTGTCTGATCATAATCCATCATCCTCAAGCCTCTATCCTCTGTTCCAGTGCTGGATCCTGGAAGACAAACAGGTCCTTCATCTCTACCTAGAGGTGCTTAGTAATAGCCTCAGGGTTTCCAGCGATAGTGTATTTTTACCGCCCTCGATCCTAGATACATATAGCACATGGGGTGCCTGTGGTTTTGTTTCTAGTAGGATTACCGTCCTCCTGTGGTTGCTCAATACTTGTAACACTTTTATCTAAATCATTGAAATCACATGAATACCGTTTTGAGTCGCTGCTGGATTCGTAGCTGATTTTTACGTTCACGTTTGATGTCCCTCCTACTCGATTATTTTTCTATTAAGACAGCTTATTTTCGGCTCCCCATTTTGACATGAGGTCGAGTATTGGAAGTAAGGTTCTTCCTTTTTCAGTTAACGAGTACTCTACTTTGGGTGGAATTTGATGATATTCTTCCCTATAAATCAGCTTTTTTGCCTCCAGTTCTTTTAGCTCCTGACTTAACATCTTATGTGTAATGGGAGGTAAATTTCTTTTTAGCTCGCCATATCTTAAAACGCTTGCTTCAGATAGCTTATAAATTATAAGCCACCTCCACTTACCACCTACGACGGCTAGGGTATATATGATTGGGCATTCGCAATCGGTAGACCAAGTTGCCATTTACACTCTCCTTTTGTATAGTACCTTACATAAAAGTGCATACTTTACCTTTAAACTAAATGGTATATAAGTTGAAAGATAAAGTCAAAGTAAAGGAAAATGTGGAGGCATCGTTGTGCATGTAGTTGCTATAAGTCGAAGTTCAAGGAAAAAATGAAATAACACGATAATCCAGGAGATAGTTAAAAATGAAAAGTGAGGCAAAAGGATATGAAACGGCTTTGCGCCCGTCGTTGTGGCCGCTTCCACAGGTAATTGTATCTGTCAGAGACAAGGAAGGGAGAAACAATGCACTGGCTGTCGGTTATGCCGCCAATGTAAGTCATGATCCGGCAATGGTTATGGTGGGGATTGAGCCTATTAGGTTTTCTCATCATATGGTAAAGGAGAACGGCTGCTTTGTAGTCAACCTTCCGTTAAAGAGCTTCCTGAAAGAATATGGTCATCTTGGCTCCAAATCCGGGCGGGATGGCGATAAGTTTGCAGCCCTTGATCTGAAATGGGAGGACGGCAAGTATGTGAATGCGCCGGTTCTGACCGACTGCCCAGTGAACATCGAGTGTAGTGTGGTTGAGTCCATCATGCCGGGGTCAAATGAGTTGTTCATAGGCAAGGTCGAAACAGTCCATGTGGACAAAGAATATCTCGACAAAAACGGCAACATCCTGTGGAATAAAATGGATTTGATAAAATTGGGGGAATGACAATGAAATTGGTATCTATCAACGGAAGCCCAAGAAAGAACTGGAATACGCATAAACTGCTTATGGAGGCAGAACGGGGGGCTAAGGAAGCCGGTGCTACGACAGAGATTATTCATCTGTTTGATTTGAAATACACGGACTGTATCAGTTGTTTTGCCTGCAAACTGAAAGGCAATAAGACAGAGGGTGTCTGTGCTGTTAGGGATGATCTGAAGCCGGTGATGGAGAGAATCGCAGAGGCTGACAGAGTTATTATTGGCTCTCCTGTCTATTATGGGAATCTGACCGGACAGGCGTTATCTTTCATCAACAGACTTCTTTTCCCGGTAATGCATTATGAAATAGATCCACTAACAGGGAAACCGGAAAAAGTACTGAAGAAGGAAAAGAAGTGTGGCCTTATTGTCACAATGAATGCTTCAGAAGGGTACCTACACAGCGGCCTTGAGAACACTTTAGAATCGGTTGCCCGTTGCATTGAAATGATACTTGGTAGTTGTGAAACGTTATATTCTTGTGATACCTATCAGTTTACTGATTACTCCAAGTATTATGCCAGCATGTGGGATGAAAGGCAGAAGGCAGAACACAGGGAAAAACAGTTTCCAATCGACCTCAATAATGCCTATGAGATGGGAAAACGTCTTTGTGGGAATTAGTAAATAGTATAAATGGTTTAAGTGTTAGAGGTGTAAAAGTGAAAGTATTAGCTATAAACGGAAGTCCAAGAAAGAAGTGGAATACCGCAACTATACTAAATAAAGCATTGGAAGGAGCCTCTTCTCAAGGAGCTACAACCGAACTAATTCATCTTTATGACCTGAACTTCAAAGGCTGTATAAGCTGTTATGTCTGTAAGCTAAAAGGCGGAAAAAGCTACGGTAAGTGTGGTTACAAAGACGAACTAACCCCCGTGTTGGAAAAAATCGAATGTGCTGATGCTGTAATTCTTGGCTCTCCTATTTACTTCGGAGAGGTTACTGGTGAGACGAGGTCATTTATAGAAAGATTGATTTTTCAGTATCTTGTATATGATGAGAAGGCATCCTCTCTTAATGAGAAGCGAAAATCGATAGGGTTGGTTTACACAATGGGTGTATCAGAAAGAATGATAAAAGAGGTAGGGTATGACTGCGTTCTATCTCGATATGAAAATATGTTTGAAAAGTTTATGGGGCCAACAGAATCCTTATTTGTTACTGATACATATCATTTTGATGATTATTCTAAGTATGTTGCAACGGCGTTCGATGAAGCTGCGAAGGCCAAAAGGCGGCAAGAGGTGTTCCCAAAAGATTGTGAAAAAGCCTTTGAAATGGGAACTAGATTTGCTGGCAATCCGCTCGAATAACTGAGCAGGCCGATCACCCTCTTGTATTTTGTTTTCATATAATCAGGAGCCTTGCCTGGGTAATATCTGAGGTATGGGACCCAAAAGCAAAAATCGGAACCCCGGGTCTTCCCTGTTAGCGCATAACATCAACATCAAGGGGCTAGCCATCAACGTTTAGGCCCTTTTTGTTTCTTCCTCGTTAACTCACTTCCTGGACGATCACCCATCATACAATCCCTTCATCACCACCAGGACATGACGTAACAGCCATGGGCGTGATTGCGTCTACTGACCGACAACTCTCAAAGGAGAAGTAGCAGTACGCTTCATTATTTATTTCATCCTCTTGTTCACATTTTCTACCAGCTTCAATATGCACTCCCTAAGCTCACCGCTCTTTATCTTCCTGAACGCCTGAAGGAGCTGATCCTCTTCACCCGTGAGCCTTACGCCCTTTACTGGAACTGTCTCAAAGAAGTCAGAAACCGACACCTTCAAGGCCGTCGCTATCTGCTGTAGCTTAATGATGTTAAGCGTGGTATGCCCATTCTCGTACTTCTGTATCTGCTGGAAGGATACACCCACCATCTCGGCAAGCTTCTCCTGGGACAAGCCCGCATCCTGCCTGTAACGTCTAATCAAAGTACCTATTTCTGCTGAGCTTACCATGTCACCCATAGCGCACCTTCCTTTGTGTCGGAAGATTACAACTTAGGGTTGCATGAAACTACACACCGCCAGTAGAAAAACAATGGCATGTAAAATCTAACCTCATGCGAGATAATGCTTGATTTCTTATAGGGGTTTGATATTGTGGCAACTTAAAATGTACAGATTGCAGCGACTTGAGGGATTCAAGGAGGTATCCAGTTGTGGCACTCAATGTGATTTTTGGATTAGTGCGGTTAGGCTTAACTCTAGTCGATGAATTTAATAGGCCTTCATCCGTTTGCAGTTCTGCTGAATACAAGCGTCTGAGAGTCACGTGTCCGAAGTGTCACAAGGTTTTTGAATCCACTGAGAGCGGTAAGATAAAATGTGCCTTTTGTAACTGGCCTATGGTGATAGCTCACACAGGGTGGCTTATTAAAGGTCAACCAAGTTTGGTTCAGTGTTTAAAGTGCAACAGTGTAATTATTTATAATGACATGGAACCAGATGTAAGTTGCCCTAAGTGCGATAGATTATATGTAAAATGCAAAAGTTCGCTGGTTACTACATGCACAATATGCAATGGTACTGGACTGTCAGGTTTTTTTAAAAAGACTACATGTACAAAATGTGATGGGAAGAAAAAGCTTGGGGTAAAAATTCAATAGCTGATCGGTGCATGGAGATTATATGGGATGGCTAAGAGTTTTATTCTATGGAGCTAAAATACTTAATGATAACCTGCCGCGATCAGGCGAGTCTCAACCTGAAGTATTCCAACCGAAAGATAGTGCCTTGCAGAAAATTGAAAATACGGGTTTTTCGTTGTTTATGGTTGTTATAGCAGTTGCCGCCGCATCCCTAATCATTATACCTGCGTTTATTTTTCTTAATCGTATTGTAGGCCTTTCTGATGGAGCTTGTTATCTCATTACAGGGGTGCCAATCGCACTATATTTATGGTTTTTATCAAAGTGGTAATTTCGCAGGGCATGTAGTCGCTACTTTAACTTATGGGGTCTTTAAATATATGTACAATGACCGAGATGAAGGTTACGTGCGCGATTATGATGAAGATAATCCTGGCATGGATAGCAACCACGAGTATAACGAACCGTACGCCCCTCATGGTGATGACTCTGGCGACTACTTGGATCGTATGGATTCTGAACTCAAGGGCTGTTTCATAGCAACAGCTGCATGGGGCTCACCTATGGCAGAACAGGTTATTCTGCTGCAAGATTTTAGAGACAAATATCTAATACGGAATACCTATGGCCGAGCATTTATACGGAGTTATTATAGGTTTAGCCCAACGATTGCTGGCTACATCCAAAATAGTGAACTGTTGAGAAGGATGGTTAGATCGGCGTTAGCCCCTGTAATCTATATTGTTACCAGCTTTACAGCTAAGAACTGAAGTCATCATAGTTCACTAGGCGTCACATATTATAATAATATTTGCCAGTTTTGATTTTGATTTCATTATATACAGGAGTTTGGACTGGGTAATATATGGGGGACGAAAGAAAAGTTATTCGGAACCCCGGTAGGTAAAAAAATAGATCTTCTGTAACGTCAAGGGTCTTGCCATCAAAGGTAAGGCCCTTTTTGTTTGTTCTCTCTCGTATAAATCCCCCAAACCACAACATCTCACCAGCAGGACATGACGTGACAGCCATGAGGGCATACTTGCGTCAATTGTCCTGTATATCACAAAGGAGGCATAACCATGTGCAAAGTCTACGATCTCATCAACAGTCGAATCATGGAGTTATTGGAGCAAGGAACAATACCATGGAGGAAGACATGGAATGCAGGTAGCAACTATCCGAGGAACATCAGTGGTCGCGAGTACAGAGGTGTCAATGTTTTCATGCTGGCATGTCAGGAGTACAACAGCCCGTACTGGATGACGTTCAAGCAGTGCCAGGATAAAGGTGGTCATGTTCGCAAGGGAGAGAAGAGCACACCTGTCATATTCTGGAAGTGGATCGACCGGAAGGATGCCGACGATGCTGATACAGATGAGATCAAGAACGGTAAGGAGCCATTGCTCCGGTACTATTCGGTGTTCAATATCGAGCAAGTAGAAGGTATCACCGCACCACCAGCACCGGAGACCATCGCCAATCCCTTTACTCCTATCGAGAGAGCAGAGCAGATCATCACAGGTATGCCCCTTCCACCACGGATCAACTACGGAGGCAACCAGCCTGCATATTCACCTGTCTTGGATTACGTTAAGATGCCAGTACCAGCGGCATTTGAGACACCAGAGGAATACTACGCCACGATGTTTCACGAACTGGCGCATTCCACCGGTCATGCCAGCAGGGTAGGACGAAAGGGGATACTTGAACCTTCATATTTTGGTAGCCATTCATATTCGAAAGAGGAACTTTGTGCCGAAATAGGAGCAGCCTTCTTATGCGGTCATGTTGGTATCGAACAGAACGTAATTGAGAATTCAGTGGCATATATCCGTGGATGGCTTAAAGCGCTCAAGAACGATAAGACATTGTTGATACATGCAGCAGCACAGGCTCAACATGCCAGTGATTACATACTCAACAGGAAACGAGGTGAAGAAGAACAAATAGATGCCCCCATAGCATGATCAACCCTCCCCAAAATTCACTATAACGGATTATCATCTCTTATCTCATCGACCAACTTTGTCGCTCTTGCCATCATTCTCTCCGCAAATTTTATTTCGTGATTTATCCTGTATACAAATTCCTTCGAGGACATGGCAATGCAATGTTCTAATAAGAAATCGTAATAACTATTCTCTTCCTCCCAAGGAATAACAATTACTATCTTTTGCACAGTGTTGTAATTATTTAAGTTCAGGTTAAGTACAAGACAATTAGGATATTTGCCATGGATAACCCCAATTTCCTTTGGCGTTATTTTTAATATGTCAATGATAGTTCCCATGAGGTTCACCTCCGTTACTTGGACAAATTAGCAACTGGGAGATAAGGCCGCACATACTGTGTAATCTGGTCAGTGAGGGGGGCGGGCTTTTGTATTATGGTGATTCCTGGTGGGGGCAGGTATAGGCGTATGGCTCGCTAAATGGCCTAACGAGGCAATGTGATCCAGTACTCGATAATGGTGATTGGATCCCGTATGTGTGCGTAATGGCAGTGTGTAATTAAATGATAACGCGGATTTGTAGATATTTAACCACAAATTCGTGAGAAGGCAAGGAGCTAGTCCACCAAGGGGCTGGCTTCTTATCATCATGAAATACAACGGTAATAATCTAAAGAGGTTATACAATTACGCAAAAAATGTACTCGAAAAACGTTGAAGAGTTTTTCAGGTTATGCTTTAGTGGAATAGTCAGCATAGAGTGTGATTAGCGAATTCAAATATGGTTGAGTTGATGGAGTTCCTGATATGCACTTAATAGCTAGGTTAGTCTAGGAACTGTTATGAACGAGTTATTTGATATGCGAACAATATTACTATTTGACTCGCTCTTGAGCCTCGCTATTTGTCTGTTGATGATCCATTATGCTTCAACCCAGAAGACATATGCTG
>MTLC01001794.1_pt1 | contig 18292 bp, 13 predicted proteins | sample 1982451 | NCBI WGS metagenome assembly MTLC01 (sample SAMN05710165, study PRJNA340218) | biofilm metagenome | isolation source: sample SPH anode biofilm adapted to +100 mV | place: USA | collected 2012-02-03 | reverse complement strand
CTTACCTTAATTTACTGATTTTCATTAGATTAATTTTTTGTCATGTACTAAGTGTCAGGACTTTCAATAAGAGCTTCACCATCAACGACCTCATTTTTCAAGTTGCTTCTTTCCCTTATGACTAAGTTTGATCCGATCAGATTAATCGTAAAAAGTCTGGCAAGATCAAAATATCCTCGATCAACAATTTAATAGGCATTTGGTTGGTAAGGGATCTCGTTCATGGCATTCATGTTATTAACTTTCGCCTCTGTAATATGAAGAAAAATTAGGATTTGAGTTACAACATCATAGAGTGTATGCATCTTGACACCAACTTCTGTCTTACGAAAGTTCGCCCACCAGAAAAGATTAAGACACAGGTCGATAGTCGTAGAACCAAAGGCATGGATTCTGCCTTTTACTTCAAACTCTTTGGTAATTCGCTTTTTCTGTGCGATGAATATCATTTTGTAAGCAAATTCTTCAAAAATCCGATAGTCTTTATTAGCATTTGCTTTTGCCAGATTACTGCGAGTTACCAATACTTTACCGAAACCTAGATGATAAGACTTCGGGGCATGTGCTGTCGTTATTCAAATTAGCTCTCTTAGGCTATCGCTTCCCGAAAGTTGACCATACATCATAATCAAAAGCTAATTCCAGCAGCTAAAAGACTTGACATATTTATCACCTTGAAATTTCATAACGATACAGTCAAAAGTTCTCTTAGGAAGAAACTTGGCGAGTTGACTGAAAACATACTTCCCTTCGTTCATAGCAACCAATTTGATATTGGATGCTAGTTACAAATTCAAATCAACACGTCAAAAAACGGAAATTTTTTGCTAATTATGAGATTATTACACCTGTACATTGAGACTTTTAGTGGACACTGGTGTATATATTCTCCAAATGTAGATATCATTAGAGGGTCTGAAAAGATGTACTAGACCAAATGCTTACAGAAAAATGAGTGGAAATATTCATCTGATTTACTCTAAATATACGTCATTTCCAAGTATTTCTTAGTTTAACTTACTGATTTTCTTTAGATTTTTTTTGTCATGTACTAAGATGAATCGCTTGACCCTAATTATTTAAGTGATTATTTTACATAAATCTCGGTAAATAACTTCTGATTGATAAAATTTGAGTATTCAACTGTTGGCAGAAGTTTGTTTAGCTTGACAATCAAGTCTTTTCTTTGGGAGAAGAAATCTAAATTTTCTAAAAAGAAATCAATTGTTTCTAATGAATTAGAGACGCTCAGTAATTTACCAAGTTCAAATTCCCCGCTTTTCCATTCAAAAATAAAAACAGAATTTAAAAAATCCGAGAATTTTCGGTTCAATCTACCTTGAAATAGTACATTGTGTGGGCCAGCCATCAATTCAATCAGGATATTTTCAACAAACAATTCGTTTTTTACATACGATGATAGATGTTTTTCAAAATCATGAAAATCTGAATTATCTATTTTGCTTTCATCATTTGGGTTGATCCTCTTTGATATTAAATCTTTGTAAAGCACTGTATTTTTACCTAAGCATAAATGATGCGAAACAATATCACATGGCAATGACAAATTCCGTATAAGTGTAATTGTGTTAATTAAACTCTCTGAAGGTTCAGCAGGGTTATAAATTATAAAATCATAAAACACAGAAATTTCATTCCTATAAGCAGAAACCATTTCAGATACTTGATAAATCTTTTTGTTTGACTGTTTCCTATTATATAACTTCAAATTTGTTTTCTCGTTGGTTTGAATTCCAATATTTAATTCAACGCAACCTGCATTAACGAGACTTTTCAGCTTGTTAACAGTAAGTTCCATAGGCGAAACCATACAATAAAAAGGGATACCAATTTCTTTTGAATACAATTTGGCAAATAATTCTAGTTCCTTTTCGGTTCTACTGGCCATATTGTCATTCATAATATTTATAAACCGATAAATGTTTGCTTCTAAATTAATTATCTCCTTTATCTCTTTTATAATGTTCTCAATAGATTTCTTTCTGTAATAATTATTTTCGCCAAAAATCTGTTTCAAGTTCACATTGTAGCAATAACTGCATGAATGTGGACATCCTCTGTCAGATGTGTAAACCAATGTTGATGAGTGACCGATTTGATGATGATTATATGAGTGATTTCTTGCGTTACTTGTTTGAAATAAACCTCTTTGAGTTGCGTAATAATAGTTTGAATAACTGAAATCTGGTGCTGGTACATTATCTAAATTAGAAGTCAAACCAAGTCGTCTTGTTTTGACAATTTCATTTTCACTACTATACCAGAAGTTGGGGATTTTTATCTCCAACCGTTTATCCCAATTATCCAGTAATTCTTTTACCTGCCCGTCTGCTTCTCCAATACAAAGTGCATCACAATGTTTGATACATTCATCTGGATATAGAATGGCATGAACGCCACCCATAATGAGAGGTTTTCTTATAATAGCTCTGATAGAGTCAGCCAAAATACACAACTGATTAAAACGAAAATCAACTGCTGTCATCAATACAAAATCAGCATCATTTAGGAATAGCAATAGTTCGCTAAATACAAATGAATTAGAATCTATCATTAGTTCATTTGTATTTAAATAGATACAATCATATTTGTCATCTATTTGTGATGCAATAGTTCTTAGGCCAATATCAATTTGAGTAGCCGTCACAAGAATAACTTTCTTTTTTCTATGTGATTTTAGGTCAGTTGACATTGGGTTGATTTAGTGATTTCAAATTGAGCATTGTTTACTCTTTTTTTACAGAAAGAAGCTTTCAAATAGTACTCTTTAAAATAGCTAAAGTTTAAAACTTCTTCCTTTGTGTTAAGGTGATAATCGGGATAATGGTTTTGGAAGTGTACCAATTCCGAATCTGAAATCTTGGTTTCAGCATTTTGATAAAGCAAGCCCTTATTTTTATCTACTTCTCCAATGCCTGCACCATCCATCATTGTTTGTTTATCACGAGAGTAGATATAATCAGGCAACAATTCTTTAAATGCCTCACGTAATATGAATTTAGTTGTAAAACGACCATTCAATAACCTCGATATTTTCATTGAAGGTGGAATATTTAAAGCATATTCAACTAATTCGCGGTCAAGAAATGGTTCCCTGATTTCAACTCCATATCGCATTCCTGTTCTATCTATTCGAAGTAATTGGGTGCGGTATAAATCGGTTAAGTATCTGTACAACAGATTCTGAAAATCATTCGTATTTGAAACATGAAGAAAGTCTCCGTAACCACCAAATATCTCGTCACTGCCTTCGCCACACAAAACGATCTTAAAACCATATTTATTCGCATTCTTGGCAAGAATATCAGACAACACAGAACCACGAATCAGATTTGGTTCGAATGTTTCGATTGATCTGATAATATCAGGGATAGAGTCAATCAAATCGTTTTCAATAATTGGAATATAATGGTATTTCAATTTAAAGTCGTTGCATAATCGTTTGGCGAAAATTACGTCCCGACTGTTTTCTAAACCAACAATTAACGATGCTACATTAGGATGAAATTTACAAGCCAACAAGTTAACGATAACACTGTCGATACCACCTCCCATAAAAACAGCAACAGGCAAATTTGTTTGAACCCTTTTTTCAACAGCTCTTTCAAGTAGTGTCCTTACTTTTTTAGAAATAACAGATAAATTATCTGGCGTTGGAACAAATTGGGGCAACTGATAATACTTGCAAAGCCCCTTCGATGTTAAGTAATGCCCGGGAGTTATTTCATGATATTCTATAACATCCAAATTGTCAAAAGCTTTAAGTTCGGATGCAAAATAATAAGTACTGTCATTTTTTGCATAAAATAGGGGTTTAACCCCGAAGAAGTCACGTACTGCCCAAAAATCATTTTTTATTATGTCGTAAATAATAAAGGAAAACATTCCTTCCAGCTTATACAAAAATGATTTTCCATATTCCTCGTAGAGATGTACTAATATCTCTGAATCACAATCGGTTTGAAAAACATGAGATCGAGAAATAAGATCGTCTTTCAAAGATTTGTAGTTATATATTTCACCATTAAAAACTACTCCGACGGTTTTATCCTCGTTGTAAAACGGTTGATCCCCATTTTCAATATCCACAATCTTTAATCTAACAATACCTAATATTGAATTTCCAAAACATGTATAGGCAGGATCACTATCGCCTCGATGTTTGATTTGTCTTAACATCTTAGCAATTTCGAAAGTGCTTTCTTGCTTTGGATATATAATTGCCGCTATACCGCACATAAACTGATCTTATCAAATTCTTTCTGCAAATAAAGAAATCATTTTGCAATTCTTCATTTTTGATTGGTTAATCTTTCATAAACCAAGGCCTACTTCTGATACCAGATTGGTATGTATAAATTTGAAGCTTTAAAAAATTTGGGCAAATAAACTCTCCCTCCTCGGTTGAAGAATATGTTAGAAATATGGACTCTTTAAATTTATTTTCAATCTGTTTCTTCTCAAATAGGTTCAATTTTAAGTAAGCATAAACAGACTGTTCATTTGATTCAAATCCTAAGTTTCCATATTCAGATTTATGAGTTAACCTATAAGAATGCTTCAACGCAGAATTTTTGAGAACCTCGAACGAATCACCTTGCTTAAAGCGTGTATCGTTGATTTTAGTGTCGAGAATGATGTTTTCAACAAATTCCCAAGGTGAATTGATTTGATCTTTCGAAAGCTCATCTCTTAAAACGTCTGACATCATAAGGAATTGACAACCTAGCTTTTCAAGCAATCTTTTTATTTCGTCAAAATACGTCACAAAATCAGCTGCTTTATAGCCGTTTAATAAAGCATGGGTGTCGGCAAAAATTAAAGTAAGAGTAACATCAACTTTATATTCATTCTTAACAGCTTCTAAAAAATTTAAGATTTTCTGTATCGCCAAATGATCGTAAATATCAGCATGGATTTTATTGGAAGCCCCCCAATACATTATTAAGTGCAAATTCGATTTTTTCATACAAATCAGTGATAATTCCTGTATTTGCTTCTGACGAATTTCACATTTACGAGCAGCTAAAAAAGAATTTATGGTACTTCCCATTTTATAACTGTATTCTGTTCTATAAAGTTACTTGAGAGCTAAAGCCCGAACAATTTTCAATTTATTCTTCTCAATGATTGAAACCAGGAAGTTGAAAAAAGCGGACAGCAATATGATACAAATAATTGAAGCCAAAACATAGGGAACATCGTATATTCCACCTGCTTTTAGGATTATATATCCAAGCCCTTTTTCGGATGCAATAAACTCACCGATAAACGCACCTAAAACGGCTAAGCCACTATTGAGCTTTAAAGACTGGATTACCCAACCCATTGAAGATGGAAAAACAAGTTTCCAGAATTTTTGACTATTTGTTGCTTTGTGCAAATTGAAAAAGTTCAGATCGTCTTGCGAAATATCCTGGCCTCCCTGATACGCCTGGGAAACAGCAACAAAAACCGTTGAGAAAAAAGCCATTGCAATTTTCATAAATAGCCCCGTACCAAACCAGATAATCATCATCGGTGCAATTCCAAAAATGGGAATTGAGCTTAATGCTACAATGTAAGGCCTAGAAATTTGAGACGTTCTAGGAAAGTACAAAAGTGAAAACCCAACTAAGCTGCCAATCAAAACTCCAAAAGTAAGGCCAACAATTGCCTCTAAACCAGTAATCAATGTGTGTTCTACTAATTCGCCATTTATAACTTTTTCAAAAAACTTAATGGCGATAGAAGACGGGGAAGCAAACAGAAACCTTATCTTATCGGAATTAGCAGCGCTGATTTCCCAAATAATTGACAATACAATAAGTGGGACTAAGTATCTAAGAACCTTTTTTACCATTATAATTCGCTAAATTTTTTAACAACTTCAAACAAGTATTCTGAATAATGAGGCGAATTCTTTCTTTCTGAAGGTCGCAACTTTACAAAATCGGATGGAAATGTTTGGTCGTATACAATTGTTCCAGGATTTGACGACAACATGATTATACGGTCACTAAACGAAACTGCTTGTTCCAAATCGTGATTGACCAATATAGCAGTTGAACCATTTGTTTTAAACAAATTCCAGATATGATTTTCGATTTCCAGTAACGTGTTGCGATCAATTGCAGTAAACGGCTCATCGAGCAAATAAATCTCAGCATCAACCAAAATAGATTGAATAATACCCACCCGTTGCTTCATTCCTCCAGATAGTTCGCTTGGATATTTTAGAGTAGCATCTTTTAATCCAAATAAAGAGAACAGGTTCTCAATTTCAGTTCTTGATTTTGTATTTGTATTGTTTTTCAACTCTAATCCTAATAAAGCATTTTCGTAAGAATTGCGGTATGATAGTAAAGTAGGTTTCTGCGTTAGGTATGAAATCTCGGAATTTGAGGTTTCAATACTTCCTTCCTGAATTGGGAGTAGTCCTGAAATCAAGTTTAGCAAAGTTGATTTACCACAGCCGCTTTTACCAAGAAAAGAAACAAAATTGTTTTGAGGAATATCAAAACTGACATTACTCAGAACAGAAGTATTATTGTAACATTTTTTTAATCTCTTTACTTGTATCATTCTTTTCTTTAATTTTTTTTATCCAATCTTTAATTGAAGGAATTGCGAAGATTAATGCGAGTATCGTTGGGTTTAACCACAACATGCATTTGGTCAGATTAAGTAGTTTTTCGTCAACACTAAACTTATAAACTTCTATAATAACAGAAGAAAAGAACAGTAGTAAAAGAATAATTATAACAACCCAGATAAGAGATACCATAAAATTATTTTTTTTTGAAAATGGCCTCTTAAAAAAATTAAAGCATTTCACTTGACTTTTAGCCATGAATAGAGTAAAACGATCCCAACTTTCCAATTGTCCATACTTCTCTTTTATTTTATTTATTTCTAAGGATAATGGTAAAACGGCAGAATTTATTTCGTCATTTATTCCTTTTCTAAAGACTTCTTTCGTTATACCAAATTGTTTTGAAATTTCTTTCAGCGAACCTTTTAGAAAAGTATCGTTTATATGCTTAGTATAAGAATTAGAAAGATAGTCAATTGTTTTTTTTTCACTCCATTGTTCGACTTTGCTTAATGCTTTTATAGAATTATCCCATTCTTCTTTATTAACATTCAAGTTTGCTGGATAGAAATTCTCATCATTTATTCTTTCAATAATTTTTCTCGCAACATCTATATCAATTGATGCAATCTTTTTCTCATTTGCAATTCTTAAGCAGATGTCTGATGCAATTTCTTCAGAGCATTCTAATATTGAAATAGATTTTTGGATTCCTTCAATAATCTTGCATAGAATTCTATGATTTTCTTTTTTTGTTGCTGCATTTTGTGTTGTTAAAATTCCAGTACTAATTAGAGACTCTTTTTCCTTTGAAAAATAATAATTAACAGAAAAATCTTCTCTCTTGTTTTTATTTTCATCCATTAAGCCTTTAACAACACTGACGATATCGGCAGTAATAGCAACAGCATTTTTCCCTTCTTCCCCTCTTTCCTTAAATCCCTGATACGTGTCATTCAACACTTTAAATTCTGACCCTACCTTTTTTGCCAAATGGACATCACATTCACTATTAACACTTTTAAATTTTTTCCCGAGATAGTATCCTGTCAATAAATCTTTATCATAATGAACTACATCCGTGAAACTTGAACAAAGTACCTCAAATGAGTCATAATATACATTTTTGTGATTTACAGCCCAAAAGGGGATTTTATTAATTAATGCTCCAATTACAACACATTGATTAATGTTAAAATCGTTACCTATACTTTTGCTAAGAAATGCGATAGGATCAGAAATACATATTGGAATAATGTTTTTCCTCTTATTATGAATTGCTTCAATGTCTTTCTTGAGCATCCTTTTTATTGCAATTATATCCCCTTCCTGCTCAACATCTACAAACTTCACTAAGACACTATTATCTTTTATTAAAGAATCAAAGATTTTTAATTCCTTTGCGATATATACAGGAAGATACAAAAAAGCATCAGCAGCTGTGTATATGTGAACTTCAGTCTGCATAATCTTTTATTTAACTTTGTTAGCAAACGACATATCTAAAACGCTTTTTGCAATTTCAATTGAATTCAAATCACCAATTTCTTTTCGTAATTCAATTGCCTTTGACCAAGCTTCATCAGAGATTACTACACTTTTAGGAAGTGTGTTTGATTCGATAATACGATAAATGGCATCTTTTACAATCTCTTTATCCATATCGGGGAATTTCTTTGTGGCATAATAAACTGCACTATCGGGATATTTATGTGCAAATGTTTCAGCTTTTTGAAGAGCATTTACAAATTTCTGTACTAATTCAGGTTTGCTTTTGATGGTGGATTCTAGAACAGTAACCCCAGTAATGGCAAAATCACCATAAACATCAGCCAAAGAATACACAACCTTGCAATTGCTGTTCTTTATTGCAGTTGAAACATTAGGCTCTAATTCAAGAGCAATATCTGCATTTCCATTTTCAAGTAATGGCAGTAATGCTCCAAAAGCAGCTTGTCTAATATTAGGTTCCAAACCTGCATCTTTAAACATTTTTGTTTGCAACGAAAATGCAGTAGATGGTGATGGAAATGTTGCTACTGAATAACCTTTTAGTTGTTCAGCCTTTTCAATTTGAGGAACTTTACCGTCTTTTTTTGCTACACCCCAAAAGGGGACACCATTAACAACGCTTGCAATTACTTTTCCACTTTGTCCTTTTTCTGATGCAATTGCAGCAAATGTCGGATCAGCTATTCCAAAAATAGCAGAACCACTTATAAGGGCTGCAAATGTTTTGTCATCGCCACCAGTACTTATTAAGCTAATTTCAAGTCCTTCTTCTTTGAAGAATCCTTTACTGTCGGCTAAATAAACTGGCATGTAAATAAACACTTCCCCAAATTGAGCAACTTGGACTTTCTCTAATGTATTTTTCTTATTCTTTGATGAAATACACCCTGTAAAAAGGATGGCGACTAAAACGGATAGAAAGATTAGATTTTTCATGTTTTTTTGATTTAAAAATTAACATTTTGTAGTTAACGTATAATTATTGTCTTAGTACTTGACAAAAAATTAATCTAATGAAAATCTGTAAATAAAGGTAAGAAATATTTGAATATTACTGATTTGTTCCCAATATTAGACACCCATTTCAAAGGAAAAATCAACCGTTCCAGATTAAAGTTGATGTCTATGTTTATAATAGCCCTCTGTTAGGTCCAAACGGTGGGCTTTGAGAAGCTTTCGAAGGCTTTCGATAGCGAAAATGTAGAAAAAAAATCTTAGTCTGTGTATTGATAGAACTAACTGTAAACTGGGTCAAGCGGATATCAACATTTTATTGCTTGGTATAACCTATCAAGGTGTTGCTTTCCCATTTATTGTTCAAGATGTTGAATAAGCGAGGTAATTCGAATACCCGTGAAAGGATTGAATTAATAGAACGCTTCATCCTTCTATTCGGTGATCTATGTATTGATTGCTTAACTGCGGATAGAGAATTTATTGGCGATACATGGATTAAATATCTTAACGACAGGAAAATAAGATACTATATCCGTATCAAAAATAATTTTCTCGTTCAACTACCTAACAAGAAAGCAAGATTAAGGTTTCATGGTTGTTCGAATCTTGTGGCGTAGGTGAATTCAAGCATCATCCCAATGTTGTAAAGATTGGCACTCAAGATTGTTACATTTCCGGATGTAAACCAAGAAGTAAAGGAAATAACCCTGACTTTTTAATCATAATTTCATTCAACAAGCCAGAACAGGCTCAGATAAAATATGCTGAAAGATGGCAATTGGAGACCTGTTTCAAATCGTAGAAATCCAGTGGTTTTAATCTAGAAGAAACACACTTGACAGATATAAACAGATTAGAGAAGCTTATTCTGCTTGTGACAATAGCATTTATATGGTTTTACAAAATCGGAATTTTTCTGCATGAAAATGTTCGTCCAATCTCAATTAAAACTCATGGTAGAAAAGAACAGAGTATATTCAAATACAGACTTTCTTATGTGGCTGGTATCTTGTTAAACTCTAAGAATCAATCACGTATCAACATTTTTGAATTTTTGTCATGTACTTAGCAATTTCTATTAAAACACATGGTAGAAAGAAAAGAGTATATTCAAATACGGACTTTCTTATGTGGCTGGTATGTTGTTAAACTCTAAGAATCAATCACGTATCAATATCATTGAATTTTTGCCATGTACTTAGCAATTTCTATTAAAACACATGGTAGAAAAGAAAAGAGTATATTCAAATACGGACTTTCTCATGTGGCTGGTATCTTGTTAAACTCTAAGAATCAATCACGTATCAATATCTTTGAATTTTTGTTATGTACTTAGGGTCAGGGTATTTAACTCTGTAACTTGACCTAAAACAGGAATTGTCAATTTAAGTCTGTCAGAAACATATTTAATAAATGAACTATAAAAATTAAGTCTCTCCAAGTCAACTCATTTTCGAATTTCTTCTTCAGATATCAGATTGTTTAATTGTTCTAGTTTCCCAAATACTAGATGATTTTCAAATTCACCAGAATTCATAATTTATCGCTTCAAATTTTCAGTAGTACGATGTTTCTCTGCATTAAACACAACAAATGCTCGTAAGCAGGGTGGGCAGCGTTACGTCTATAGTAGAACATGGTATATATATCTTGTTGGCGGGCTACTATTTTTTTTATAATCCTGGAGGATCTCCTCTCTTTAACGGCCGTGATCCTGGATCTTGGTTTGCATTGTTGTCCCCTCCATCTGGACTAGGATTTGGAACTGGTGGAGGCGGAGGAGGATTGTACTTAGGTGAAGGAGTAGGAGTAGGTTGTGGAGTAGGTTGTGGAGTAGGTTGAGGAGCCTGCTTGCTTCCTGATAACTGTAAATCGCTAGTCATTTTTTTGAATATTTAAAATTGTTAAACACTGTTCTAATTATATTCACTATTTATTGTTTTCTCAATTATCGTCTTTTCGGTTAACTTATTTTCGTTTGATAAGTTTATTGAAACGAATAAAGCTAGAAAAATTATTCCACATATAAAAGAGGTAACAGAAACAAATCGAAATATTTTCAAGATTTTCTTATTTCTATAAAAAGTAGAATTTATACTTCGTTTTATTTCATCAACCAGTTTATTGTCCAAAATGTGATCGTCTTTGTATAATTGGTTTGAGATAATAAAATCATCAACAATTGACCATAACGTATCGCTTGCAATTGAAGATTTCAAAAAGGTAAACATCATAATTCCAATTGATATTATAATAAAAGTCCAACTCAGATAAAGGAACGTAATTGACTGTGCTTCGGCAATTTCCACAATCTCTTTTATAAATGTAATAGAAAAAGCAAGAATCCCTCCGGAGATTAAAAGAAAATTTTTCTCAAATTCAGATAAATCTCGAGAAAGTGAAGAATAAAGGTTGTCTTTGTATTTCTTTAAATCAGTAACTGTCATTTGTTTATTTTTTATATCAGTCAATGTTGTTATATAAATATTGATCGTATTTATCTCGCTTTTATCGAACCATTGAATTGTTCTTTCTATCCCAAATTGGCTAAGAAAGAACAACTATTAAGAATAGCTTCTTAAAGTATTATTTAGTTGTTTCTAAATAAATCTGTTATTCTTCACGGACACATGCGGGCAAATCACAGTTGTTTTCATTTAACAATGCTCTGACAAATCTTTGATATAACGCAAATCAACCCCTTGCTCCATAAAAGGTGTCGCAAAAGAATACTTATGAATGTGAGGTGTCACTTTTCGTTTGAATCTTACAACCTGACATGCTTTGCCTAAAATATTAGTTAAACTGGTTACGCTGTGAAACAATTCAAGAAAATCACTTTCAAAAACCAGTATAGTACACCGTACTATCACGGTCGCCTTATAGATGAGCTTAATCATGCCACGTTTCCTGTCAACGTCCCAACAGCCCAATATTTCACCGAGGAAGACTACTCCATTGTTTTACACCTCATATTCAGATGAAAAAACCAGCTCCCTCTTTTAAAGCTTCGCCCCGTCAGTCCCAGAGAATTAGTTATAACTCACTGTCTAACAAGGGTTAAAATGATCAAACAAACACATGCAATTCGTGCACATATCTTGAATTTTGCCCTATGTAACTTAGATTGAGTAAAACTAAATATCGAAGCCACAATTATATGAAAAGTTTCTCATTAATACAAAAAAGTTAAAAAAAAATTAAACTTTCTTTAACATCCTGATTATCATAACACAAAGTGATTCTAAAACACCCCAATTGCTTAGATAATGGGCCCAAAATCATCGACACTCGTAAAATTTCTCTCTACTCTCCTCTCTTTTTCAGGAAAAGGAACTAAGAATTCTTTAATGAAGAGGGAAAACCTACTTCCAGACTACTATCCAAGAGGTTAACCAAAATAGAACTGCTGTCCCAAATACGAAAAAATACTCCAATAAATGGACTATCATAAGGTCAACCAGCGGTCGATTTTCTCTTTTTATCTAATTTAATAAAAAAAGTAAACAACGTAACTCCTTGATTCACTTAGTGTTATACAAATCCAAAAATCTATGTCGTAACATCTTAATATACTGTTATTTACAATGGTCTCTCTTATATCCCTCTTATATCTCTCTTATATCGCTCTTATGTTTCTCTAATGTTTCGCTTATTTCTCTCAAATGAAGGAATTTTCATTAAGCCTGATGAAATAAGGCTTTTCAGAGACCTGTATCTCTATTACGGGGGACAAAAATCAACTCTTGACAAAAGTGTGGTTAAACTTTTTGGAACAATCTTTGTGCGGTGATAATCTTAATCAAATCTCAATATACAATCAAGGCTCTCTCTTTTTATCCGTTCGCAGCAGATTCAATCATAAGAGAGTACCAAAGAGACACTGGAAGTGTGATGGTTAGAAAAAAGAGAGTAGCTACTGGCTGCTAGTAACCGACATAATCTTACCATTATCCGTAAAATGCACTTTTTTGTTTTTGTTATTAATATCTTTGAATCTTCACACAAAATCTCAAACGAGAACCGTTATGTTAAGCCGCACCTTTACTACCATGCTCATCTTCTTTTCGTTGACTCTTTATGGGCAACAGAACGCTGTGCAAGAGATCAGCTATGTAAATGGCTTTGCAAAGAAGATCGCAGGTAGTGACTTTAACTACCACTCGTCAATATCAATCGCTCGTGAATGCCTGCTGGCAAGGGCAACCGATGGCACCTCCGCAGTAGAGTGGCAGTCGGCACCGGTTCCGAATAAACCACTCTCAAAAAAGGTCTGTTTCGCCTGGCTTGCCGCCATCGGCTCCTCGCCCGGCAAGGCGGCCTTCGATATCGAGGTTCAAGGAGTAAAACGTTTTACCTTCTATACAGATGGCAGCGACCACTGGGTGCTGGATGATGGCAAAGGAGCCTCACTGATGTTCAAAAAGGATATGATCGACCAATATGGCGACCACTTCGGATTTATGTTCCTCACCCTCCCCTCGTCGGAACTGACGGTAGGCCAACCCATCACCATCAAGGTCACCGGTAGAAAAGAGAATAAAACCTCATGGTATATCGTCTATGTGCTTCCGCTAAACGACGGACTGAATTTCAAGGCCCTACCGGCACTTATCTCCACCAAAAATGGCGAACGCCAGTTAGCTATCGCCGGTATCATGCACTATGGGGCGCCAAACAGAGTAAAAGTCTTCATCAACGATAGCCTCACAGCGGAGGATTCACTCCATTTCGGCTATAACTACCTAAAAATATCGGTGCCTCTGGTGACAAAAACCACCTCGGTGCCATATCGTATCGAGGCGGGCGAAAAGATATGGGAGGGGCAACTTGAGCGCTCTCCCGTCAAGAGATGGCAGGTCAGCTTCATTCAACACTCGCATACCGACATCGGATATACCCGTCCCCAAGGGGATATCCTGGCCGAGCATCTGCGTTATATCGACTATGCCCTGGATTATTGCGATTTGACTGATGGGATGCCTTCTGAGGCTCAGTTTCGATGGACGTGTGAGACCTCGTGGGCAGTTGCCGAGTATATCAAAACCCGTCCAACCGAACAGATTGAACGGTTGAAACGGCGGGTCAATGAGGGTAGGATTGCCCTGACAGGGATGTACCTGAACTACGATGAGCTACCCAATGAGTGGCTTCTGGCGGAGTCGATGCAGGCGATCGCTACGATACGAGCGGAAGGGCTAAAGGTTGAATCGGCGATGCAGAACGACGTTAACGGCATCGGTTGGGCTATGGCCGATATCTTCCCTCAACTAGGAGTCAAGTACCTTAACATGGGAACCCATGGCCATAGGGCGCTGATCTGCTTCGACAAGCCCACCCTCTTCTGGTGGGAGTCGCCATCAGGAAACCGCCTCCTCACCTTCCGTGCCGAACACTATATGACTGGCAACACCCTCTTCAAGATACACGCAGGCGACTTTAATATCTTTGAGGAGGAGCTTCTTTCATACCTGACTAAACTGGAGGAGAAAGGTTACCCCTACGATATAATCGCCATACAACACTCCGGATACCAAACAGATAACTCTCCCCCCTCCACTCTGGCATCCGAGATGATCATGCAGTGGAATAAGAAATATAGCTGGCCTAAGCTAACCACCTCCACAGTTGATGGCTTCTTCAGCACCATGGCCACGAAACATCAGAATGAGATCCCGGTCATCAAAGGTGCCTGGCCAGACTGGTGGACTGATGGTTTTGGGGCGTCCACCCGCGAGGTTGAGGCAGTCAGAGAGGCTCAATTCGATTTAGCCTCCATACAGGGTCTTTTCACAATGGCTCTACTAAACGGCGCCCTAGTCCTGTCCAACCTTGAAGAGAGACGTCAGGAGGCCATTAAAGCGCAGCTTTTCTATGTCGAACACACCCTAGGCTACCACGCCAGTGTAAGAGAGCCCTGGAACCCTAAAACAATCGAACAGAGAGCTATCAAAGAGTCGTATGCGTGGGAAGCCAAACGCAGGGTGACAAGCCTGAAAGAAGAGGCTCTTGGCCAACTACAATCACTCTTCTCACGAGGGAAATACCCGGCCATCTATCTCTTCAACACCCAAAGCAATCAAACGAGTGGATTAGCGAAGGTCTATATCGACCATCAGATCATTCCCAAATACCAGCCTTTTGTTATTACAGATGACGCTAACACCGAGATGGAGGTTCAACTGGAAGAGCCTTTCCCCGATGGGGATATGTGGAACATCTATTGCCGTGATCTGCCCCCCTTTGGATTTAAGAAGCTGAATATCTATCCCAAGGTTAAGAAGAGTTCGCGAGATGACTGGCAGGCCCCCAAGCTGGAGATAACAGAACCTGTTAACAACGAATGGTATGAAATATCATTCGACCCTGCAAGGGGAACCATAAGCCAGCTCTACGACAAACAGTTAGATCGTGACCTCCTGGATGATACGAGTCGCTGGCAGTTTGGCGAGGTAATCCACGAGGAGCTCGGAAACCGTGAGCAGATGGAGATGTACCGACTAACCGATTTCCGCAGAAACACACCCGACTCTATATGGCTTGACCGCACTGAAAGAGGTGCCATCTGGGATGCCGTGATCTTTAAAGCGAAGACACCCCTTTGCATGGAGGGTAGCCTGCTTGAGATCGAATATAGGCTATTTAACACCGAGAAACGAATAGATGTAATCTACAGGCTCAACAAGAGATCGGTCACCGAGTCGGAAGGAGTTTACATAGCATTCCCCTTTAAGAGCAACGACGGCGAGATTGCAATAGATGTAGCCGGAGGCGAGATGATAGCCGGCAAAGATCAGATTGCAGGCTCCTCGAATGATTGGAACACGATGCAGCGATATGTAAGGGTGGTCAACAATAAGGATCAGATTGTACTAAGCTCACCAGGGGCACCACTTATCCAGGCAGGAGGCATCAATACCGGTCGATATCAGGCAGGTGCCAAGCCGGCCTCGACCCATATCTTTGGGTGGCCTATGAACAACTACTGGACGACCAACTTCAATGCCGAACAACGCGGAGGCATGCAGTTCTCCTACTCCATCACTTCAGGAAAGAACAGCCGCACTGATGCCGTTAAATGGGGCAACTCCATCAGTACCTCCCCCGAAGCAAGAGTCTTTGCCGGCGGAGGAGACGACTCCAAAAATGACTATCTCGGCTCAGAAGCTTCCTTCATATCCGGCTGGCCTGATAACATCACGCTCATAACAGCTAAGCCCGATGAGCTTGGAACAAAGGTGCTAATACAGGTACGTGAGACAGAAGGCATCACCACCAATCTTGAGCTCTACAACCCAGATGGGGGACTAATTAAGATCACCCCTGTTAATGCATTGGGTGAGAAACTTAAGAATGCAAGTCTTATCATAAAACCACTTGAGAACCGGTTCTTTTTGCTATATTAGTCGACGTATCCTCACGCCGATTACTTGAGTTATAATTAATTAAACTCTCTCATGAAGGGTGCTCTATCAACCATAGAAGATAATGATATGAAGAAAATCTGGCTCTTAATCTTTATGCTAAGCATACTGCCTATATATTCCATTAATGCACAAGACACAAACACTCAAAAGGAGGAACAATATAACAATATAATAGCAGAAAGAATTACTGATGCCATCCGCTTAGGTAACAATTCAATGGCAAAAAGGAACCTCACAGGAATGGTTATCCATTTCTTTAATGCCAAGGCACTGCTTAAAACCCTCCCACCAGCAGAGCAAGAGAGGCAATTGAGAGCTATCTATCGAGGACGAGATATTGATTCCCTAATAAAAGCATTCGTCCAAAAGATCAAAATTGAGGTTACAGATACTATTGAAACAGAAAAAACCCTTCTCCTCAAGTTAAAGATTACTCATAACGACCTACCTATAGAGAAAATAGACTATCGATATCCTGTAAGTGACACATTCTCATGTCTAATTAAAGCCAGATATGGAACAGGTTATATAGAATTAGATCAGACTTACTTCCGTTCATTAACAAAATCGAATAAACCCATTTTCATAGAATGCGGACTTTTCGATACAACTGTCACAACAGATTTAGAGGGACTTCAAAACTACGATCAGGAAATTCACGAGAAAGTTTATACCTTCTATAAAGACAATGCATCCATATATAGGTATACCATTAACATTGAAGCAATTAAAGACATCTCTCAAAAAAAAACTATTGATACAATTAATACTTATAATCCGGTGGATTCCACCTTTTGCAGAATAAATAATCCGAGTCGTTACTTTAGAGTAGTTGAAAAGCTACAACAGAGATCAACAAAAGATAACCAGCCTAAAAAGCACATAGCTTTCTTTACTTCAACAGGATTTCAGGCCTTTATGAGAATTATCAATAATAATGATTGGTTTATGCTAAATGTAGATACACTTGAAACTTATAAATTCAAACAGTGGCTAATTTGCAGGAATCATCTTATCGTAATTAACAACAAAAAGGAATCTCGAATTGAAGAAATTGCTTTTTACTTCAATGTTGAAGGTAAAATAGAGAATGTTAAATTAGGAATGAATTATCCCGAAAAAGCTTTTATAAATCGAGACAAGGAAGGCAACAAATCTAACGTACTCTGGGTTCTAGATTTCATGGATAGTTACTACACCTCAATAATCACGAAAGACACAGCTTTTCTTGTATCTCTATTTGAAAAACCTAGAGCCCTTCATATATCCGGAGATATTCCAACAGATGAGGACAATGGCTTTAACAAGAATAAAAAGACAGATTCTAAGAGTTGCAAACTGCAAGATTTTCAAGATTGGTGGAAAAGACTTAAGCGCTTAATAAAATCAACCGAAGAAATTACTTGTGAGATCTATTCAATTAGACTTCTAAAAAACCATATAAGTGAAGTATATGGAATAAACTTTTTTCAAACACTTTCAGGTAATCACTATTTTGACAGAAGCTACCTATTTTTCTTGGCCTCCGATAATTCTGATAATCAAATGGAAATATTTGTAACCACCAGACAAACGAGACCTAATAAAGACGGGCAAGTACTTAGTGTAAGAGACTTTAATCTCTAGAAACAAAAATATCTTAATCAATTTTCTTAAGCAAAACTCAGATATCGAAAACACATAAATTCCAAAGCCTATCGTTCGCCCAGCCTACTCTCTAGTCCCAAACATACCTCCACGAGCCATCCACCTGCCGCTTCCAGACCGTATGAAACACCCCCGTATACTCCTTCTTACTACC
>MTLC01002127.1_pt1 | contig 18330 bp, 10 predicted proteins | sample 1982451 | NCBI WGS metagenome assembly MTLC01 (sample SAMN05710165, study PRJNA340218) | biofilm metagenome | isolation source: sample SPH anode biofilm adapted to +100 mV | place: USA | collected 2012-02-03 | reverse complement strand
ATTCACAAGCCGCTAATTAGATTCTGGGATTATCAGCTCTACATCATTCTATTTCCAAAACTAATTGCTGGTCCTATAATTAGATATCATGATCTAGCTGATCAAATAGAAGATAGAGAACAAAATGAAACAGCAGAAAAGATAATCCAAGGGTTCCACAGATTTAGTCTGGGGCTTGCAAAAAAAGTTCTTATAGCTAATTACTTTGGTCAATTAGCTGACACGGGCTTCGCAGCTGATTTTAGTACGCTAGGAACCATTGATGCATGGGTCATTATTCTTGCATATACATTTCAGATCTATTTCGATTTCTCAGGTTACTCAGATATGGCAATCGGATTAGCAAAAATGATAGGATTTCAATTTCCTGAAAACTTTAACCATCCATATACTTCCGCCAGTATCACTGAGTTCTGGAGGAGATGGCATATCTCGCTAGGCACATGGATGAAAAACTACCTTTACATACCATTGGGGGGTAATAGAGTCAAATCAGAATGGAGACATTACTTCAATCTATGGTTTGTGTTTTTAATATCCGGCTTTTGGCATGGTGCAAGTTGGAATTTCATAATTTGGGGTGCCTTCCATGGAGCATTTTTAGTGTTAGAAAGAGGTCCTTTAAAACGATTTTACTCAATTATCGGTAGAATCCCTTCCGTTTTATTAACCTTTTTCATAGTGATGATTGGCTGGGTGTTTTTTAGAGTTGAAAGTTTCCCGCATGCAATTGAGTTTATCAAAGTTTTATTCACGATAAAAACATCTTCTATAACATCCTTCGAGTTCCAATTAACCTTCTATCTCTTTATAGGTGCACTCTTCTCTTTCTTTATTTTAATTCCTGGTGGTAAACAAATAAATGAGATATTTTATTACGAATCAAAAAACAACCTCCAAAGTTCTATAAAACTAATCAGCTCTCTAATCCTTTTGATTTTATCCATCAGCTTCATAACAGCTAGTGGGTTCAACCCGTTTATTTATTTTAGATTCTAGTCATGAAAATAAAATCAAAGTATACATACTTTTTTCTTTTAATCCTTCTGCTTCTTCCAATTATTCAGGAGACGCTATCAATATTTAAATTAGAACCACTCACAGGAGCAATTAGCACACCTGAACCGATTAAATTTCAAAAACAAGAATGGATTGAGGGCACCTATCAACAGAAAAAAGATGAAGAAAACAATCAAACCTTTGGTTTTAGAAGCACATTTATAAGAGTTCACAATCAAATTAATTTCTCCTTATTTAAGAAAGTATCGGCGAAAGGAGTCATAGTCGGCTTAGATAATTGCCTTTATGAAGAAAACTATATTAGTGCTTGGAACGGTAGCGATTACATTGGAGACGAAAGAATAGATTCCTTATCGACTAAACTAACCTTTATAAACGAAGAATTAAAGCGTCAAGGCAAACAATTACTTATCTTATTAGCACCAGGTAAGGGAACCTTCTACCCAGAATATATTCCTATAAAGTATAGAATTTCCACATCGAAGAAAACCAATTACAAAGAAATTTCTATGCAGCTTAAAGAAAAAGGACTCAATTATATTGATTTCAACCAATATTTTAATGACCTTAAAACGAAATCACCTTATATTCTATATCCAATGCATGGCATTCATTGGAGTGGTTATGGCATGTGCCTGGCTATTGATACTATTCTAAAGCAAATTGAACAGATCAGAGGCACAAAACTCAACAAATGTTACTGGGATACTATAAAGTTTGACAAGCCAAGATACTCTGATAATGACATTGAAAAAGGCCTAAACTTACTATTGTCATTAGGCAAAGAAAAGTTAGCCTACCCCAATATTAAATACCAAAACTCCGAGGATGCAGAAAAACCTTCTATTCTTACAATCGGTGACAGTTTTTACTGGGGTCTATTAAACCTTCATTTTCAAGATCCATTCTCAAAAAGTTCATTTTGGTATTACAATCGGGAAGCATATGAAAGTGGTAGTTCCTCGGTCATTGATGTCTCTCAAATTGATCTACAGAAAAAAATCAATGAAACTGACATTATTATAATAATCAGCACTGATGCTAATTTACCAAAACTTGGATGGGGATTTATAGACAATCTATACAACTTACTATCAGGTAAGAATACTGCTGTTACAAAAGATCAGATCAATAGTGTAATTAATTCCATTAGAACTGATCAAAAATGGATGGAGCAAATTAAGGAAAAAGCTAAACAAAGAAATATTACCATTGATAGCATGCTGGTTTTGGATGCAATATGGATGTTGAAACATTAACAATATCCGGTCATAAGTTATAGATCCAGAATTGGATTTACCTATTCGATCATGAAAGAAACTTTATTAATTCAATAAACACAATTATAAAAGTCATTGGATCACCTCAATTCCCCAAAAGTACCGTTTTAACAAGGCATACTAATAAGAGACTATCTCTAATTCAGAAAAAAGGAATTTTAATTTTCATGACGTTTCCCAACAGAGACTGTAAAATCATCAACAAAAACAGCCGCTTTAGATCTTTTCCATAAATACACTTTAACATCCTTTTTACTATCAATTATCCCTAATGGCATAACCCCGGAAATAAAATACCACCCCTTAGAACTTCTATAGGAAGAATCAATTTTAAAAGTAAGATAATGTCGATTACTTCCTTCTGACATAACCAAATTGGCCAATTTAGTATCAGATAATGTACCGGATTTTAACCATGCACTCGCTTTTAAATAAGTCGCAGTTGTATCCAAATTACTAAAAAAGGATCCTGTTACGTTGAGTATTTCCAGAAAATCAAAATTATCATCAAACTTAAAACACCCCTTACCATTAAACGGTAAAACAGTGGATCCTCTATAATACTCTTTATCTTCAAAATCCAAATAGCGTAATACAGAATCATTTTCATGAAACCGTGAACGAACATTTATACCATCTAACATCGCCTTAATATGACTATTAATCTCATTAACATATTCACACCTATCATTCCTAAAATACAATCCAACGATAGCCTCATTATAATTTGGTTGAATCATATACTTAAAATAATCGCTCTTCGTAGGTTGAGAAAGTAAACTTTCTAACCATGTTTCTCTTGACATTGAATCAAAATGAACTATGGTCTTCCTATATAAATTCATTTGGTTAAGATTCACAAATATTAAAAAAGAAAAAAGTAAAGCAAAAAGAGAAAAGAAGAATCTTGATCTTTTATAAATGAATAATAAGAAAAATGACAAAGGAATTGCTAGAACACCATATATATCAATAAATGCCCGATTTCCATAGCCAAGAAACCACCAACACCACCAAGAACCAATGGTCAAGATATTAATAATAACAAAAATCAGAAGAGGAAGCAGAAGATGCCAACAATACTTTTGTACGAAATAAATTCCGATTAGCGAAAAGATCATGAGAGGACTATAAACTAACCACCCATTTCTAAAGCTAAAAAGAACATTAGCTATTTGCGGATTAGAAAAGAAAAAGGACTCACCTTTTAATCCATAAGTTGATATTAGAAATTGGCCCGTCTGAATTTTCCAATAAATTAATTGAGGCAAAATAGTAATAAAGAATATACCAAAGCTTATCCACATATTCTTATCCAGAATGAGGAATAGGAACCTCTGCTTAAAAGAATTAAAGTTATAAACACCATAAAGAAAAGGCAAGAGCCCTAAAAAAATATTTGTAGGTCGTATGAGCACCAGTATACCAAATAAAAAAGCCATCACGAAATAACTCTTCCGATTATATTCCTTAATCCAGGAAAACATAGAAAAAAGAAAAAAAACACTAAAGGAAAAAGAAAGGGCATGCGACATCCCTGGTTGGTAAATAACATAGTTCAACAAATTAGTTCCAAACAAAACAAGAGCAACAGTTAAAAGAGATAAATAGAATCCGCTCCATTGCATCAAAAGTAATGTCAGTAATGCACACGCTAAAGAAGTATAAAAAAGGGTTGCTAGGCGTATACTCCAGTAATAAGGAATAGAGTAGCCATTACTTTCATAGCCATAAGTCTTAGCATATAAATGACCAAAAATAAAAAAAGGGGCATTTACCATAGCTGAGCCAATTGGCATCTTGATGACTGGCTTTCCAATTGGTGAGTCTATATAAGCAATTTTACTAAATGGAATATGACTGCTATCAGTAACAAAATTAAAATTAACGTCATTAAAAATGATCATAGCTGGCAGATATGAATAATACTCCGCAGCATCTGAAACTAAAATATCACCTTGCAAAACTTTTTTATCACTAAATATTTTAATGGAAAGCAATGAAAAAAAGAGTATAAACAAGATTATTAGCTTTTGTTTAAAATTAAGTCTACTAACAGCTAAAACAAGATTATTATACCGAGACATATTTACATAGTTAATAACACAAAGATAAGGGGAGTTAGAAAAACATAAAATTAAACTCTAAAATTTCCAAAAACAAATAGGTACATATCAGAGATTAAAAGACATTGGAAAGATAGATTTAACGTATCTAATGACAAATCTTTCCAATGTCATGGTATACTTGTGTTATCGCTTCTTTCTCGGGCTCCAAAAACGCCATCATTTCCTTTGTTATGGAGACCACTAGTCACTCAAAATGACCCATTCACACTTTTATATCGATTTAAACAAAACTGTTGTTAGCAGCTTGCTATTTGCTTCTAGCTTCAGGCTATTAGCAACAGGGTTCTTGCAAATTATTGTTTTGTAGCTAGCCGTTGGCAACTAACAGTAGCTGCAAGTAACTAGTTCTCCCCTTCATTACTTTTCTTGTGAGGCTGATTTTCTCCATTAGAAAAATAAATTGGTTATTATTTTAGCTACAGAAAACAAACCTGCTCTTAGACTCTTCTAATCCTAATTCTCATATCCTCATGGGATTATTTTCGATCATATACGAAACTAATTAACTTTGTGTCTCCTGGTTTTTGTTAGCCAAAAGAAAACTACTTGATTCCGTACATCAAATAAATTTCTCTTCATTACCGCCCAGTTAATCAGAAAGACCAAATATTCCAAGACATAAGCTAAATAAGAACGATATTAGAAAACGAACAAACTAGTCATGGAGCATTTACTCTATATCTATAAAAGTATCGTAGAAATAACAATAGATACAAGGTGTCTTGATTGTTTATAGATTTCAAAGAAGAGTTAGGTTTATCTATCCGATTTATAGGGCATATAGTTCAAATACTAGAAATAAAATCTCACAAAGACATTTATAGAAAAACACCTCTCATTGAAAAAAAAAGCTGATTAAAGTAAAATTAACTCACAAGTAATAAGATTTACTATCTTAGCAAAAAACTATTAAGTCCTATAAATTTCAAAAACAGCATAAACAGTATACTTAGTAGATACACTAAGTTGATATAGTAACTTTTGATAAAGAGACATACATTAAACAGACCGAACACCTAATTAAATCCTTATAAATCAAACATTATGAATAGGAATTTTTTACTGATCCTTGTAGCCTTTTTGGTTCTAGGATGCTCAAAATCTGATGAGAATAACGCAGAAAAGTCAATCCGACTGAAGAACAGTTATGTTGAATATCTCTTTTTCGATGATGACATTAGATATGCGTTAGGAACAACTTTCTTTACTCAAGTAGGAAATACGAAAGATCTAATTACGTTCACGTATAAAAACAACACACCAAGCAAAATAAATGGGGGTTACTGGCCACCATACTCTGAAAACAATTTGACTTGGCATACATTTAACTCCGAAGTATTAGACGAGATAACCATCAACAGTTCAACTAATTCTATTGTTGTAACCCCATCACATAATCAATCTAAAGATTCATCAAATCTCACATTCACTTTTTCTCCTGATCAAAATAACAACCTATTAAGAATAACCCAACCCAATGGAAATACACTAAGTTACACCTATCTCAAAGATCTAATTGTCGAAAAAGATAGTTCTGGTAAAATAACAAGAAACTTCTATTTTGAAAACAAAAATCTTATTAGAGTAACCAAAATCATTGGGGATTCATTGAGTGGTAACTATTTGATAAAAGAAATCAAGTTTAACTCATATGACAACAGCCCAAACCCTTTCAAGAATCGTTTCTATCTACAAGGAGCATTCTACAGATCTTTCTCTGTGAACAATTATATTGACTGTTATATAAATACTTATGAAGTAAAAAATGGTGTTCCTCAAGGGTTAATATCCCAAGAATGGAGACCTTCAAAATTCACTTATAACTCTAGGAATTATCCAATTTTTGGTGAATATGAAGAATATTAACAGTATTAAAGTTCATTGCTCAAAGAAGTATTTACATCTCTGAGCAATGAACTTTAATAAATGAAATAGTATCTGAAAGTTAAGTAGAGCTAACGAGTATAGACGCAAAAGAGATAAGAAATCAACCTGATTACAATTTTCACCTACAAAAGGGGAACTTGAAACCAGGTTGATTTTTTATTATAACTAACATAAATTAGTTTACTACATATTTCACATTCAAATCATCCATAAAGAAATCTGATCCATCCTTATTCCAGAAGTAGAGTTTCACTTTAAGTTTCTTCCCCTTTAGACCACTGGGTAAATCTAACACTTTAAAATCTATCATATTATTCCATACGGCACTACCAACAGGTGTGTTATTTAGTGATCTCAGAGTGCTTTTATCATATATTACATTATTTCCATTCTCATCTGCAATTTCAAAAATCACTTTTGCAAACTCTTTCCCAAAATCAACTACATATATCTTTGCCGATATACTTAATTCTACCGATGTTGCTGAAGCAGGGATTAACTGATCCTCTGTAATAAAACCAAATTCCATCGTCTTTTGCAAATGATATGATTGATTACCAGACACAGCTCTTTCACGGCTGATTTTATCATGATATTCTAGATTGCTATCCCTTTTCTCATAATCATATGAAGCCTTGTAAAGAGCTAATGAACCTATCTCTTTTCCAATATCCATTAATAGTTTGTTTTCACTACAGACATATCTACTCAATACTTTGAAAGCCTCCCGTCCTGCTTTCAAATCAGTCAACTGACTACTATTATTCTTTTGAGTCAACGTCATATCAGAATTAAGGCTAAATAAGGTATTATCTACTACCAATTGTTCCCTACTTAAAAACTCGGTTACAGAACGATTATTTAGCATAAACGGGATCTCATGGATATTTCTGAATTCCTTAGAGATATCTAAGCCATCACCAAGGAAAGCACTTTCATTTGCCGAATTTATCCCACAGTTATCTCTCAGGTATGCTAGCAATGAAGGAACAATATCCCAATGAGAATTAACTGCTTTAAACTCTTGTCCTTGTTTTACCAGCGGACTAAATATTATCAATGGGACATTATACTTATTCAGAAATGACTTCGAAGCACCAAAATCTGATGAGTGATCACCTGTGATAATGAATATTGTGTTTTCATAACCTGGCTTATGAGAATACATCTCTATAAGCTTCTTAATGCTGTTATCTGTATAATTAACTGCCGTAAAATAGCCTTTCCCCGACTCCATAATACCACGAGTCTCAGAGTTATTCTTCTCAATAATCTTATCCATTAATTTGTCAAACCTCTCATTACCATAAAAGTCAAATGGATCATGTGTCGATAACGTCAGGTAAAAATCCATTCTAGGGGAGTTCCACTCTTTTTCTGTAATCGCTGCAATAGCCTTATTAAACATAACTTCATCATGAAAGCCCCATTGATTAAATTCTTTCTTAGGGGTCTTTGCTGGGTTAAGAAAGGGATTAGGCAGAACTCTATCAAATCGGTTTCTCTTTATAAAAGCATCCATATCCTGAAACTCCGGATAACCTCCATAGTTAAAAGTCAAAGTATATCCATTAGCCTTTAATCGTGACATAATTGTCTCATGCTTAGGCATAGCCTCCCTTAGTTTAAGAAAGCCCTCACTACCAAATGGCAAAGAACCTAGTAATCCCGGCAATACACCAAATGTCCGCTGAGAAGTTGCAAATGTATTAGGCCAATACAGCGAATGCCTGATTAAGGAATCCAGAAAAGGTGTTACCCCTTTAAAACGAGAATTAGGCCCACAAACATCTGATCCAAGACTCTCTACAACAATAAACACAATATTAGGCTTCCCTGATGGCTTATTCAGATAAGCGCCTAATACATCCTGATATTTATCAGTATGCCAGAAAGGATATTTAAAACTCACAAATTCCTTATGACTACCTTTCTTATACCTCTCAAACGCATTAACCAGTGATTCATTTTCAGTATTCAAACTGCTGGTGGTGTTGAGCCAAGAATAACAGGAAGATATAAACAAATGCAATTTATTGACACTTCCGGAATAGGTAGTTTCATCCTTTGCCTCTGCTGGCTTCTGAACTAAAGGAACCTCACTTGCAAAAAACAATAATCCAGTACCCAGAACAGCCCAACCTACCAGAAAATCTTTAGATTGGCCAATGACTTTAAACAAGAATAGTATTAGACCTATAACCACTCCAAACAGAGCAAAGTCGCGCATGGAAGGAAACCCACTGCTGCCAGCTATCGAGATTGATTCAGAAATGGAATAAGATAAAATGGAATGATCTAGAGGAACCCTTGAGTAAAGAAAATATCCTACCAAAAGGGTTGATCCCAAAACATATAAAACTATAAAAATATAATTCAACGTGATCCCAATCCTCTTACTAAATAGAGAGACTAACAGATATGAAAGATACCAGAACAACGATACAACTACAATCACGGATATATCGTAGAACAGTATCACGGATAAATAATCAACGAAATCTACCGCAACGAGAGCTCCTGTGTATTTACCAAAAACAAATTCAACAAGACGCATTACATAATGGAAAAGTACCAGAATCCAAAAGAACCTTAACCATTTTAGACTTAGCTCTCTGGTTTGTGGTATTATTTTATTCCCGAATGCTGACCTTGCTATAACCGTATTTAAGGCTTTAGCTCCGGAACTAAGATATTCTACCAATAATTTTACTCCTGCTGATATTATCAAAACGACTATAAAATATACCAGAGAGATAATTAAAGTATATACCGGATTGGTATACTTATTAGCCAGATTAACAAACGGGTATCTAAGAAAGCCGTGTACCGCAAATAGATACATTGATAAACCTCCAATATAGACGAGAAAACGCCCATATTTAACATTATCCTGCGCCTTTAATCCGCTACGCCATAACATCATCAGCATAAAAACTGAAACCCCGATAAAACTAAACGGCCAAATTACTCCAACATAATTACCTCCATATATTAAAACAATAGCAATTAACAGTGCCCAACCAGGTATTTTTATTGTAGAGCGAGATGCCAACCACATCCCTAGTAAGAACTCAGGCAAATGACCAAAAACGGTTGACATTATATTAAGATTTAGTCGCCCAATCAGAGGTGTACCAACATAAATCAAGAGATATGATAATACTACCAAGACTAAAATACCTTTATCCTTAAAACGATCAAGAACCCGATATAAAACGGGAAATACCAGATAAAACTGAAAAATTAAACCAAAAAACCACCAAGGACCATTTATAGCGAACAACTGTCCCGGCACAAATGAATTTATCATTAAGAAGTAAAAGCCCATCGACCTGAACCACTCAGCTCCTGGGATTGCTCTATCAGCATAGAAGGTAAAAAACAAGATGACGAAAAAGGATACGAATAACAGAAAATAAATCTTCCTCATGCGATCAGTAAGGCTGAATTGAGTCCAAGTCTTTCCACCCTGCAACATTTGCCGAACAAGACCGTAACCACTAAGCACTATAAATAGTTGTACCCCATAATGGCCAAGAAAAGAGAATAAAATATTTATCAACTCAAATGGTGAAGCTCCAACTAACTTTCCAATTGAATGTACTCTTGAAAGAGCAAAATCAAACTCATTTTCACCTGTATTCGGAGCAACCCAATGAAAGTAGTTATGAAAAACAATCATTAAGATTCCAATACCCTTCAAATAGTTTGTCCCAGCTGGCAACAGCGTTTCAAATGTAACCCCGTCTTTAAAAAATCTACTGATAACTATAAATATTTTCTTCATTCTCTTCAAGTTAATCTTGCAACAAAATCGCTAGAGTGTATTTTAGATGGTTAAAGTAATCCTATAAGCTTTCACGAATATTTATAGATAGGTCATCATACCACATGGTTGCCTTTGAATTATTCCAAAAATAGATTTTAATGGCTCCTCCTCCTTGGCTATTCAGTAATTCTGTATCGATAGTCATTAAGAAACTCATAGGAACCCACTTATTCAATGGTGGATTGCTTCCCGATGGCAGCTTAATACGATCAGATTTATAGAAGACTGATTTTCCATCTTTGCCATCAATATTATAAACAATGAGGGGAGCTTTCCCGCCGGGAGCCTCATCCAATTTAACCATCACATTAACTCTTACGGAGATAGATTTTGCCTCTTTTGGAATCTCGGTAACTTCAAGAATATCCCCATATTCGACAGCCGGAACTAAGGCTTGTGCACTATCCCCGGAGAACCTATACTCACTAGTCATATGGTTATTGTAATTCTCAGGAGAACCACTTTCAAAATCAATGTATCTTGATACAAAGGTCTTTGAAAAAGAATTACTCCTAAAATTGAATGATGGCATTAGCGCATTATAGTCTCTGACAAACTTAGAAAGCATTATCAGATCTTTTTGACTTTTTACCATCTTCTCGAGTGACTCAGGCTCCTCAATTGGAGTTGAAAGCCCACTCTCCTCAAGCTGATATAACTGCTCATCGTCAACTACTCTTCGACCTTCCAGATAATAACACTCTTCTGAGGTATGTCCCATCAAAAGTGATATACTTTTCAGCCTAGGCACCCCTGAAGAGTTTATAACCCGCCCCATCCAATGATTGTCTGAAGGAATCCTTTCCCCAAAATTGGTCTCCAGAAGCCTCTCAACAGTTGGAATTACATCAACTGTTGTGCTTACGCTTTTTATTCTCGTTGGGCTCTTAATCAAGGGCGACCAAATAACACATGGTACATGAAACTTATCAACTAAATCAAATGATCGCCCCTGTTCACCTTTCCCGGTTCCAACTATAACGAAGATAGTTCTTTTAAATGCCTCATTGCCTTCATAACTCCTTATCAACTTCTTTAAAACTCTATCAATTCCTGAATTAGAAGTTACTATTTCAGGAAAGTCTCTCAATTCCGCTTTAAAGAGAGGAGCGATGTACTTTTTCCCTTTAAGGCTCAACTCACCGGAACCGGATTGCGATGCAAAACTATTTCCAATAAGCACCAAATCAAGTGTTGGATGATTTAACAGCGTGGAAGAATTAACCAGATTAATCCCTCTTTCCAAATTCGTTAGATCAGCCCCATCTTTGACAATATTATCAACCCTTCCCTTTCTTAAATACATTGAGAGCTCCTTCCCAATTGTATAGCCAAGATTTAATACTCTTGATTTATACCCTATACTGCCTAACCTTGAAAACAAACTTTGATAATCAGGCAAGCTCTCTCCCTTTATCAGAAATCCATCCTCCGGAACAATAAAAGAGGAAAAGAGTGAGGCTATAAACTCTTGTCGATCTAGCGTTGCTGAGTATGCTTTTGGGAAATCTACCCCACGACTTGTTAAGGAATCTAAATAAGGGGTCAATGAAACTTTTAAAGCATTTGCCCCCGAAAAATCAGAGGTAAGTCCATCACAAACTACAAATACTATATTAGGAGCTATCGTATCTTCAACAAAACAGTGGCTTACCCCTTTGTTCGACTCGTTGTTCTTCCAGAACGGAAAAGAATTTGACACCCACCCCATTGAGGGGTTCAAATCATGGTATCTTTTCACAGCTTCATAAAAAGACTTATCATCTTGTAGACTGATCTCATTTCGATCTCTTCTAAAACAGGATAATAAACCGTTACCAATACGACTTTCAGTAAAAACTTTCCCTTGTGGAGTCAACAATATTCCGTCTGTGGTTCCAAAAGTTAAACCAGACACAAAAATCAACCCCGATAACAATAATAATGAAGAGACTAATTTATACGGAATCCGTACTTTCACACGGCTATAAGTCATTACTACGCCAAAACATATAAAAAGAATTATAAAAAAGGCACCCGGAGATGCTTTAATAGCTGTCTCAAGCCTGCTAATAACAAACTCGCCATCGCCAAAGAACAAGACCCAAGACTCCATCCCACTAAACGAGTACCATGATGAAACCATCAAAGCAAAAAGACCAATAAGTAAAACAGTGACTCTCGAGACAGCCACCGCAGCAAAATCAGAAAAATAAAAAATAATCCTGAATGCAAAAAAGCCAAACAGAAACCACCACGACCAAAGAATCAGATCATTTCCGATACCTTGAAGTAATGCAACACCCCAGAATTGAGGCAAACTGGTTTCAGGATAAAAAAGAAACAAATCACTTAACCTAATTAAAAACAAGACAAACAGCATCAACAATGCCTCTCGTCCCCAGTGCTGCATGGCATCACGACTAAAAATCTTGTTTAAAAAGCAGATTACCCTATTCTTTTTTAAGTTAATTGTATCTAAAGTGGCGCCAGTCTCAACTAAAGCTAAGCCTATAAAACCACACATGACAAGAATTAACAAATACAACAAGAATCTATTATCTTCAATATGACCAACTGATAATGCGTACATGAAGAATGGAACTATAATCACTAGTGCGAGAAGACCACCAGCTATATTTACAAGTAAATTGCGATAAATTACCCCACCTCTTGACTCTTTCAAAAAGGGAAACAGTATCATAGGAAATGAGAAAAACCATAAAAACCTTGTCCATTCGACAAAAGGAGTTGTAATAAACAATACTAGCCCAATAATGGAAATGATTGTCCGAAATCTATTTGTCAGATTAAGAGTACTCCAGATCCCCAATGCAAACATTGGTACATATCCGAGAAACAGTGTATAAATACGCATTCCGGATAAGTATAAATCATCCCTCAAAACAAGGTAAAAGAGATAAGTAAAAACAATAGGAATCAGAAGTGGTAACCCTTTAGATCCAGAAGATAATCTCTTTAATAACGGATAAAATAGGAGCAGTTGAACAAAGACAGAAAACAGATAAAAAAATCCCCCATTTTGATCTGCTTCATGAGGAACAAAGACAAAAACAAAGAAGAATAGTCTAAAGAACCTATCCCCTTCAAATAATTTAGCTGATGGGCCAAACGTAATAAATGTTGTAGCAGCAAATAAAAAAAGCCCTAATAACCACAACCCTAAAACCTGCTTAAAAACAGATACTGCTACATCACATGACTTGGCACCAGTACCATTTTGATATAGAGAAATCAATCTACCTGCACCAAAGAAAAGCAATGAAAACCCCAAACCACTCAATAAAAGCAAAAGCCAATCACTCCAATGTGAGTCTGAAAAGGACAATGTCCCATACTCCATTCCTCCACCAAAATAACTTAATTGGCTATAGGAAAGTGTACTATTCTCTTCTAAAAATACACCCGATGTGATCAGAAAGATATAAGTATAGGTGATAATAAAGATAAGTAGAGAAAGTATCGTTAGCTTTAGATTGAGCTTTTTATTCATGAATGTTATTCTATTTTGCCTCCGTTGGGTGAATCTGCAAGGAGAACTTTAATTATCTACCTCTTCTATGAAACCCAATCAAATCTCACAGTAAGATTCATTTCAGGTATAAATGAGCATAGAAAATACGATTAAACAACATGCCCTCCTTTAGCTGAATACCACCCAGTCATCAAAATATCAACAGTTTGATATATCACCCACACACCAACTGTATATCTGCTTGATTAATCCGGTAGTATTCAAAAGGGTAGGCGAATTTACAAAAAATTAAAATTTATTGTTTAATAAAAAACGGGCAGCCAGTGAACTAAAGATAAGATATCATAACGATATATAGAATCGAGGGGAATGAAAACCTATGTTAAAAAAAACAGCAGGCCAATGTAACCTGCTGTCTTAATGATTTTTCTAATTTCTAGAATTCATCCTCATAAGTTTTATCGGTCGTTTCATCTTCTGCTCCCGAACAATTAAGATCATAAGGTAACGGACGCGATGGCCTTGTAAACTCACCTTTTGAAACATTTAAGGTGGGATCGTTATAAACACTCTGCATATAGTATGCCCAGATAGGCAAAGCCATACTGGCTCCTTGACCGAGTGTTATGCTTCTAAAATGAATGCTTCTTAACTCTCCTCCAACCCAGACACCGGTTGTAACATCAGGTGTAATACCAATAAACCAACCATCACTCTGGTTTTGTGTTGTTCCAGTTTTACCTGCAATGGGGTAATTTAAACCAAAACGATATCTTATACGAGCACCGGTACCACTTGTAACAACACCTTTCATCAACTCCAACATCAGATAGGCGGTCTCTTCATTCATGGCCTCCTCTCTTTTTGCCACAAAGCGTTCAACCACATTCCCATTTTTATCCTCTATTCGCTGAACAATATTTGGTTCAACAAAGACCCCTTTATTGGCAAACGTATTAAATGCTCCTGTCATCTCATATAACGAAATCTCAGGAGTGCCTAAACAGATACTTGGAACAGCAGGGATATCAGAGGTGATGCCCATCTTACGGGCAATTTTTATAACTGCTTCCGGACTATATCGCTTCATTAGATAAGCCGAGATATAGTTGACCGAATTAGCCAAGGCCCACTTAAGAGTCACCATCTGGCCTTCTCTGGCATCATCAGAGTTTTCGGGACTCCAGATTGTTCCATCGGGCATATCAAAGGCTACAGGAATATTAGGCACCTGGGTGCAAGGAGAAAACTCGCCCTCCTGCATTGCCAGTGTATATAAGAACGGCTTAAACGTTGAACCAACTTGCCGTTTTGACATCTTCACATGATCATATTGGAAGTATTTGTAATCTATTCCTCCTACATAAGCTTTTACTGCTCCGGTGGTTGTCTCCATTGACATTAAGCCTGCATGAAGATAGAAAAAGCTATAACGCAACGAATCCCAAGGCGTCATTACGGTATCAACCTCACCTCTGTATGAGAATACGGTCATTGGCACAGGTGTACGGAATGCTTTAAGAATACTATCTCGTGACACACCGGCTCTCTTCATTCGACCATATCTGTCAGATCGTTTCATGGCATCTTCCATGATCTTTTTAATATCAGAATCGGCTAAATCACGACTAAACGGGGCATTTTTAACCCCTTTCCAATGCTTGAAAAAGGCAGGCTGAAGACTCTCTCCCATGTGCTTTCGAACCGCCTTTTCAGCATATTCCTGCATTCTACTATCAATACTGGTGTAGATTTTAAGTCCGTCTTTATACAAATTATACGGAGAACCATCACTCTTAAAATGGGTGTTTGCCCACTCCTTAAGCTCAAGACGAAGCAACTCACGCAAATAGGTAGCAAGACCTTGGGTATGATCCATTTTACCATACTTTGACATATTAAGCGGAGTGGCCTGTAGAGAGTCTCTTTTCGCTTCATCAATGTATCCATACCTCTCCATCTGAGTGAATACTAAATTACGCCTCTCCTTTGCCCTTTCCGGATGGCGAATTGGACTATACCAAGATGGGGCATTAAGAATAGCAACCAACAATGCTGACTCCTCAGGATTTAGTTCATGAGGATATTTCCCAAAGTAGGTCTGAGCGGCCGATTTTATCCCATAAGCTTGACTGCCAAAATCGACGGTATTCAGATACATAGCAAGTAACTCATCCTTACTATAATTACGTTCTAGCTTTACTGCAGTGACCCACTCTTTAAATTTTCGTAATACCAGTGAGAAAAAATTAAGGTTCTCACCACGAGGATACAGATTCTTGGCAAGCTGCTGGGTCAAAGTAGAACCACCTCCTTTACTACCCCCAGTAACTAATCCTGAAGCAACTCTAATCACGGCACGCATATCAATACCAGGATGCTTATAGAAACGAGCATCTTCGGTAGCTACTAAGGCTTCAATTAATGATGGGGAGAGCTCACTATAGTGAATATTGGACCGATTCTCTATGTAGTAAGTTCCAAGCACTTTCCCATCTGAAGAGATAATCTCAGAGGCCTGATTACTTCTTGGGTTTTCCAGCTCCTCAAATGAGGGCATATCCCCTAATAAACCAGCGGAAATTGCAGTAAAGAAAATAAAGATAAAAACGATAAAACCTATGTAATAATGCCAGAAACGGCGAATGTTCAACGAGATATCGTCAGGATAAGAGCCATCGTTCTTAAACCACTCCTTTGTTCTTTCCCAAAGATTCATCTCACTATTATTTTTCTTTGCCATAGTGCCAAACTATTTTCACTGCCGATTAATTATCGGTATTGGTCTTTTGAATTTTGATACCTATATCATGAATCCCTTTTAAGGCCTCATCACGCATACCATGTTTCACGATGAAACGATAAGTGCCATTCATAGGGAAGAGTACGTTATGTTTTAACAGGAAGCTGCTAAATTTCAAACTCCCTGAACCCTCACCGAGCCATTTGCCATCTGTTGAGGCCAAAGTGAGCTCAAGAGTATCACGAATCATCCGTCCATCAGGAAAGCGGGTATCCATAAAAAGAAACATATTACTATATGGGTAGTTTGTTTCATTCCTCGCAGTCAGAATAAAATCTACAGGCACCAACGAATCCTCAACAAGGTATGAAAAACCAAGCGTATCATCTATCTTCCATCCCATCGGATCTACAGAAGCCGACTGCTCAGTCAGAATACTATCTTCACATGAACTAAGAAATAAAACCGGAAGAATAATAAAAATAAGCCCTAACAAACGAGTCTTCATAACAATGAAATTGTAAGTAAAACCGATAGAACCCGGTAATTATTGTTTATCCTGTTTATTATCTTTTGATCCCTTCTCAATCTGTGGTTTGGGGCGAACAGGTGTTGGAGAAGGTTTTGTCTCAACATTTACATCAAATGTCTCCAAATCATCGGGAATCTCATTTCGCTTGTTTCTTTTGATGATCTCCTTGACCACATCAAGATCAAGTGCCACAAAAGTACCAGGAGCTTCAAGATAATTAAACCAAAGAAGCCTTTTGAAGACATCTATCTTATTACAGTTTGCCAAGCCTTTTCTAGTCTTTAACACGATATCACCTGTTGGAAACTCCTTCATTGCATCAACATAAGCATCGACCTCATAATTAAGGCAACATTTAAGTTTCCCACATTGACCAGCAAGTTTTTGCGGATTCGAAGAGAGCTGCTGAACTCTGGCGGCATGAGTCGACACCGATCTGAATCTGGTAAGCCATGTTGAACAACAAAGCTCTCGCCCACAACTTCCTAATCCTCCAACTCTGGCTGCCTCCTGACGTATACCGATCTGCTTCATCTCGATCCTAACCTTAAACTGCTCGGCTAAAACCTTAATCAATTCACGAAAATCAACTCGCTCATCGGCTGTATAATAGAAGGTAGCTTTTGTTCCATCGCCTTGAAATTCGATATCATTCACCTTCATATCCAATGTGAGATCACTTGCAATCTGGCGTGTCTTGACAAGGGCTTCTCTTTCTCGAGAGACTGAAGAGACCCACTTTTCTATATCTGCAGGACGAGCTTTACGATATATCTTACGGATACTCTCATCATTAACGGTTATCTTTCTTGCCTCCATCTGAAGTCTTGCCGACTCTCCAATTAACGAGACTATACCGATATCATGGCCAGGAGTAGATTCAACGGCAACTATATCACCAAGTTCAATGTCTAACTCTGGGGGTATCTTAAAGAATGCTTTCTTGCTATTTTTAAACCGCACCTCGCAACAATCAAACATGGTATGACCTGGTGGTACCGGTATGGATTCCATATAATTAACATCAGCCAACTTACTGCATCCATGACAATAATGCTGTGCCTTACTCGAATCTGTAGTCGGTTCATGACGACATCCACGTGAAAAGAATGGGTTACTATAATCAGCCTGAGGATTACTCATTGGTATATATAGGGGTAATTATTTGTAAATCTATCTGTATACGATAACCTACAAATATACGGCATTACATTGATTTCTTCACCTCTTTTTCTTAACTCACTCGCTAGTGCATCTCAACATCATCTCAACATCATCTCAACTTCATCTCAACTTCATCTCAACTTCCTCTCTATATCCTCTCTATATCCTCTCTATATCCTCTCTGGATCCTCTCTATATCCTCTACCTATGTAGTCCTATCTTACACGAGTTTATAGGGAGAGGATAGGGAGAGGATAGGGAGAGGATA
>MTLC01001236.1_pt2 | contig 18339 bp, 14 predicted proteins | sample 1982451 | NCBI WGS metagenome assembly MTLC01 (sample SAMN05710165, study PRJNA340218) | biofilm metagenome | isolation source: sample SPH anode biofilm adapted to +100 mV | place: USA | collected 2012-02-03 | reverse complement strand
TCGCCAACGCGCTCCCGGAAATCGCCGCGCTGGAGAACCGGTTCGCTCCCGACCTCTACCGTCACGAGTTCCCCGAGTACCACCTCTCCAAGTACATGCGCAAATTCATGGCCGAGGGGAAGCAGATCTACTTCATGCACTACAAGGTCAAGTAGTTTGAATTCCTGCTCGACTACATGGTGCCGGGAGGCGACTTCTACTTCGCCACCGACTTCGACGATTACGGCATCGACGTCGCCAACGCGCTCCCGGAAATCGCCGCGCTGGAGAACCGGTTCGCTCCCGAACTCTACCGTCACGAGTTCCCCGAGTACCATCTCTCCAAGTACATGCGCAAGTTCATGGCCGAGGGGAAGCAGATCTACTTCATGCACTACAAGGTCAAGTAGTACGCCTGCTCAGAACGCAAAGAGGGGGACCCTGCAGCAGGGTCCCCCTCTTCGTATTTAATGCATTTTTAAAGCTCCTGCCCGATCATCCGCGCCAAGTGCCCCTTTAGTGTCGCCTCGAAATCCGCCTCGCGGTCGCCGCGGTAGACGAGCGACGAGCCGATCTCGGCGGCGAGGATGGCGAACAGGTACTTTTGCGGCAGGCGTGAGATCCTCTTCGCGTACTTGGGTTCCTCCCTGAGCATTCTGGGGAGGTGGGCGAGGATCGCCTTTTTGTAGATGGGCTGCATGCAAAGTTGCGGGCGTTTCTGGAAGAACCGGTAGATGGTGGCGTAGTGCTCGTTTATCTCGCCGCTTAGCGCATCGGAGATCTCAGTGCATAAAAGCCCGGGCTGCTCGCGGTGCCGCTTGAGTATCAGCTTCGCCTCGTCCGCCGCCCGCTGCTCGAGGATCTCCAGGACGTCCTGCACGTAACGTTCCTTGTGGGCCAGGAACTCCGCCTCGGTCAAAAGAAGGTTCGCGATGATCTCGTAGGAGGATGAAATCACCCCGCACTTGTTGGCGGAGGCGTCGCGCATGATGATGACCCCTTTCTTCTGCAGCTGCACGCGCGCCTCGGGTGTGATGAACGAGTTGGCCCCCTCGACGATGGCTCCGGCCGACGGGGCGCCGTTCGGCAGGAAGTAGTTCTGCCAGTTGTCCTTGTCGATGGTCTCGGGGCGTCCCCCCGCGGGGATGAATAGGTCGGTCTTCACGGTGAAGGGGAGGCTTGCGTACACCCTTGAGAACTCGTCGGTGGAGATCCACTCTTCGCGCAGCCCGTCGTTAGTCTTCGAGACCTTGCGGTAGAGTTCGCGCAACCCTTCGCGCCTGCTACCGCTTCGGTAGAGCAAAAAGCCGCCCGGGTGTAGTGCCTGCGGATCGAAGGCGTCCAGGTCCTGCTTCAATACGATGCGGGAGAGCTCGCGCCGGTCGGCCCCGTCGGGATCGCACAGGGCGGCGGTGCCGTCCAGAATGAGCTTAATTGCCACGTTGGGGGTGCGCTCCAGCATGATGCGCATGGCATTACCCGCCACGTCGCCGTTCGGGCCGCCGGTGAACTTCACGCTGAAACGGTCGCGGTAGATGTCGATGCCGAGCTCCGCCATGGTGATCTCGGCGAACTTCACCACGCCGGTTGAGGTTACGCCGTACTCCTTGTGGTTTATCCCGACCTCCTTGCTCGACATGATGCCGATGCCAAGGATGTAGCCGCGCCGCTTGGAGAGGCGGGCGATGTTCTCGATCATGGAGTCGTGCATGTTCTCGTCCGGGCCCAGTTCAATCGGTTCGTCCTCGCGGTAGTAGTCGACCACCGCAGGGGAGCGGGCGATACCGTTGTCGGTCACAAAGATGTCGAGGAAGGCGTGGGTCACGCCGTGCTGCAGCTTGTAAAGGCGCCACGTCTCCATCTGGCGCTCGCTTCCCCTCTGGAGGTCGGAGGCGTCGAGGATGAGGACGAGTTTCGATCCCCCCTCGTAGATGTCCTTGTTTTTAAGATGCTGGGTGTGCGCGAGGACGAAGTTCTCACGGAAGATGGTGTTCGCGTTGGTGATGAAATCGTCGCCGTTTCTCGCAATGACAGTGCGCCAGCCGCCGCGGGCGATGTCGGAAAAGCCTATGTGGTAACCGAAGCCGTAGCGGCTGAAGAAGAAGGTGACCCGGAAAGGGGTCGTCTGCGGCAGATCGCCGGTGAAGGCCGCGCCGAGTTCGGTCAGGTAGGTGGGGGAGAGGCGGAAGGCCATCGCCTGCTTTTCAAGGACGAAGAAGTTGGTCTTCAGCGTGTGGGTGATGAAGATGAGGCAGCAGCGATAGATGGTGCGCCGCACCTCGTCCAGATAGCGATGCCCGGTGTTGTAATCGTTCACCGCCTGCAGCGTCTCCTGGAGGGTGGAACCGTAGACCGGGCTGCTTTCGGTGATGGCGGGATCGAAGCGGGCCTTGAAGAGCTTCACCATTTGCAGCGACATCTCCGGGTGCGCATGGAAGGCGCTCTGCACGTCGTCAAGGCCGAAACGGTCCGGCTGGTTGTGGGCGAGGTTCGTGTGGCAAAAGGCGATGAAGGCATTGACGAGGGAGGCTTCCTCGCCGGTCATGACCCCCGCGGTCACGAACTCGCGGTAGGTGTAGCTCTTCGTCGAGACGATCTGGGTGTTGTAAAGCTCCTGCTGCAGCTTGCGAAAAAGTTCCGATCCCGGCTCCAGCGTCTCGCCGGAGCGCCGGTTCACGAGGAAGGTCCCCAGGAAATAGGGGTGTACGCCGTTCGATATGGTGAGGCAGTAGGCGCGGTTCACGCCCAGGTCGAGCCGGTTGAACACCTCCATGAGCTGCAGGAGGAATTCCTTCTGGGGCGGGTTCGCCACCGCGAAGTGCACCCGCGAGATCTTCGCGTCCGGGGTCGGCTCGACGTACAGGTACAGACCGCCGCTTCTGGTCGCCTTTTGCTGTAACTGCAGCACCTGGGCCACACGCAGTGGAGAGGAGATCCTCACGTAGTTCTCGTTGTTGAGCCAGAGTATCTTCAGGAGTCGGTCGAACTCCTTCATGTCGAACTCGGGATAGCTGTGACGTAGTTGTGTCGCCACTTTGCGGGTGAGGGGAAGGGGAAGCTGTACCTCTCGCCACGCCTTTATGTCATCGTTGGCCTTGCGGTCGAACTCGAAACGCTGTATCTCGAGCGCCTGCGTCATCTCCGGCATAGGGCCGTCGGAGTGGGTGATCATGGCATAGGATATCTCCCGGTCTTGGAAATGACGCAGCGAGTCGTAGAGCGACCCCGGCTCGTTGACCCGGGCCAGGATCAGACTCTTGTCACGGTCGGCCAGGATCAGGCGCCGGTTCGTTTTCAGGGAACGGAGCTCACGCTCAAGGAGCGCCAGCGCCTCAGGCTCGTCCTGCATCGAGTTGAAGAAGAATGGTGTGATCTGCTCTTTGAGCCATTTGCGATTCTCAATAAGCTCATTGGCCCTGATTGTTCTGGCATTGGCCTTGCTGCTCATGCTTCATTCCCCTTTGAATGAGATATAAGAGTATGCGTCACAAGTATATCAGCGGGTAAAACGTTTGCTCGACCTTTTTACCGCCGTCCGGGTGTGGTTTATTGCTTCCGTAGCAGCCTGGTAGTTATTCTCGATAAAGTCGCACCTTGGAGGCACCGGCGCTCGCTTCACGAACCGAGTACGACGAAAGCAGTTGAAACAGATATCTCTACTGGGTATGATGCTGCGGTTGAGAAAACGGATGACGGAGGGGTAGTGCAGAGATATCTGACCGCAGAGGTGCCGGGAACGGGCGGCATAATCAAGAACAGCCCGGAAGACTTCATCGTCGAGGAGGTCCCGGCTTATCAGCCGAGCGGGCAGGGGGAACACTGCTTCGCCACCGTTGAAAAGCGTGGCATCACCACCCTCGAGGCCGTGCGCCGCCTCTCCAAGGCCCTCGGCGTACAGGAACGCGACATCGGCTACGCCGGCATGAAGGACGCCGTAGGCATAACCAGGCAGAGCATCTCTATCCCGCGCGTCGCCCCGGAGAAGGTTCTCGCCCTTGAGATCCCCGGTATCAGGGTGCTCGCCGCGGTGAAACACGGCAACAAGTTGCGCCTTGGGCACCTGAAGGGGAACCGGTTCGAAATAAGGGTACGCGACGTGGCGCCGGGGGCGCTGGCAAACGCCGAGGCTGCCTTGAAGGTGCTCGTCGGGCGCGGAGTTCCCAACCGTTTCGGCGCACAACGCTACGGCGTGCAGGGAAACACCCATGATATCGGTGCCGCCATGCTGCGCCGGGATTTCAAGGCCGCCATCGATATCCTGATAGGGGACCCTGAACAGGTGAGCGACGAGCGTTGGCGCGAGGCGATAAGCGCCTACCGTGCCGGCGACCTGGCCGGGAGCCTCGAACTCTACCCCGGCCACTTCCGCGTGGAGCGTGAGCTCCTCTCGCGTCTGCTGCAGCGCCCGGACGCCTTCGAGCGTGCTTTCCATGCGGTGCAGCCGCGCATGAAGCGTCTTTACCTCTCCGCCTTCCAGTCCTCGCTGTTCGACGCAGTTTTGGAACAGCGGCTCGAGACCTTCGACCGGGTCGAGGTGGGGGACGTCGCCTTCAAGCACGAAAACGGCGCCTGCTTCCTCGTTCAGGATGCCGCTGCCGAGGCGCCGCGCACGCTCTCTTTCGAGATCTCCCCAACCGGACCCATGTTCGGGTGCACCATGATGGAGACGCAGGGACTCCAGGGGGACCTGGAAGCCCGGATCCTCGCGGCCGAGGGCCTCACCCCGGAGAGCTTCAACCTCTCCGGCGGTCTGCGCATGGAAGGTGAGCGTCGCCCACTCAGGGTACCGCTCTCCTCGGCTTCGGTACGTGAGGAAGGAAAAGACCTGCTGTTCGACTTCTCGCTGCCGCGCGGCGCCTACGCGACCTGCGTGCTGAGCGAGGTTATGAAGGACCACTAAAGAAAAACCCGTAAGGGGGAAGGAGTATTTCAGTGGGAAAACTGCACCTGCTGGCACCCGCCAAGGTGAACTACCGGCTGGACGTGCTGGGCAAACGGCCGGACGGATACCACGACCTGCGCATGGTGATGCAGCGGGTCGACCTGTGTGACGAGGTCATCATCACCCTCAACGATGCGCCGGGGATACGCGTCACCTGCGGCAAGAAGGGGGTTCCCGACGGGCCGGGCAACATCGCTTGGCGCGCGGCCGATGCGCTTTTGCAGCTCTCCGGCAAGGCCGTCGGGATCGACATATCCATCAACAAGCGGATTCCCGTTGCGGCCGGACTGGGAGGGGGAAGCAGCGATGCCGCCACCGTGCTCATGGGTGTGAACGAACTGCTCGGCCTGAAGCTTTCCGACGAACGCCTTATGGAAATCGGTGTGAAGCTTGGCGCCGATGTCCCGTTCTTCATCTTCAAGAAAACAGCACTCGCCGAGGGGGTCGGGGAAAAGCTGACCGCGATGGGGTCCATGCCTGCTCTCTGGGTTGTGCTGGTGAATCCGGGAATCCATGTTCCGACGGCTTGGGTGTATCAAAATTTGCAGTTGACAACCAAAACCGCCGACTCTATAATTCGCGGTTCATACAGCAGCGCTGCAGATGTTGCCGAGCTTCTTTCCAACGACCTGGAGCCGGTCACCTGCGGTAAGCATCCGCTTCTGAACGATTTGAAGGCGATGCTGCTGGAAGCCGGTGCGGCCGGTTCCCTCATGTCGGGGAGCGGCGCCACCGTCTTCGGGATCTTCGACGACGAAGCGGTTGCCCAGAAGGCCGCGACGGAGATAGCCGCGGCGCATGGTTGGTTCGCCGTAGCGGTGAAGACGCTGTAGCCATCAAAAGTGAATATTGGGGCGTCGCCAAGCGGTAAGGCAACGGGTTTTGATCCCGTCATTCCCAGGTTCGATCCCTGGCGCCCCAGCCAATACCAAATACTGCTGTAATTTCAGCGGTTTAAAGCCTTGATCCACTCTGTGTAGCGCATTTTGCTACACAAAAAGGATCGAGGCTTTCCTATGTCCAGCTACCTCATTAGCAGAAACGGTCATTATCACCTCAGGGTCAGAACTCCTCTCGACCTCATCGGTATCATCCCCCAAGCAGAAATCACACGGTCACTCAAGACTACCGATCTCAGGGAGGCTAAGGCAACAGCCTTGCCGTATCTCCAAGGGATCAGCCAGACAGTAACCCTGCTACGGTCAAATTTCATCACCCCAGAACAGGCCCAGGAGTCTCTCTGTAACCTCTTGGGCCGAAAGGGTGGGGGTGTGTCCCAAGGTGTCGGCAAGACGGCCCACGTAGCTGCTGTGGTTGCTTTACCGAGGCTGGGAGCGACATCGCTTGCCAAAGTAGTGGCCATGTTTCTGAAGGACAAGGAAAGGGAGTGGACCCCGAAAACCCAGATGGAGAACAAGGGCGTTCTTGGGCTTGTCGTTGACCTCATGGGGGATGTAGCTGTGGAGTCGATTGACAGAGGAAAGGTGAGAGCTTTCAGAGAACAACTGCTGAAACTACCTCCTAATGTCTCCAAGTCCTATCCCGATCAAACGCCTCTTAAAGTCCTACAGCGTATTGATTCCGGTGAGTTGTTGGCCACGCCTATGAGCATTACCTCAGTGAATAAGCACCTCTCCAGGCTCTACTCGATTATGTGTTACTGCATCAAGGAGGGGTACCGGACAGACAACCCCGTCTCAGAGATGAACATCAAACAGCACAGAAGACCGGACGAAGAACGGAAAACCTATACCCTTCAAGATTTGAGGGCCATCTCAAGAAATCTCCCAAGGGACAGCGATAAACCAGAGAGACTGTATGTTCCTATGATCTGTATGCTGTCGGGGATGAGGCTTGATGAGGCTTGCCAGTTGTACCGAGAGGACATCATCCAGGTCGATGGGGTATGGTGCTTCGATGTTAATGACTACAAGGATAAAAAATTAAAGAACCTGTCCAGTAAGCGCATTGTTCCCGTTCATCCTGCTTTGATTGAACTGGGGTTGTTGGGTTACGTGGAGCGATGCCAGGATGGGAGTCGGCTGTGGGAGAATCTTAAATGGTGCAAGGTGAACGGATACAGCAACTCATTAGGCAAGTGGTATCAGCGATTCAATCGGGAGCATGTGACTACTGACCCCCTCAAAACTCTGCACAGCATGAGGCATTCATTCGCCGACAACCTGAAACAGTTGGGAGTACAGGAGAACCTCATCTCTGAACTGATGGGCCACGCGAACAACAGCATCACAACAGGAAGGTACGGAAAGAGGTATCAAGCTAAGGTTCTGCTAGAGGTGGTCAGCAGGCTTGACTATGGCATATAAGCCAAATCATGACATCAGAATAGCCGATTAAGGCGTTGACTCTTGATGATATCTAAGGTAGGTTCGTTAGCTGAAATTTATATTTTAATGCAGGGGATATAATATGAGATTTACCAGCGTTTTTAGTTTCGCCTCCGTTTTACTCCTAACAGCTTGTGCCGCTCCCAAGTACAACTACATGCCTGTAACAACAGCGATTAGTGAACCTCCTATTGATTCAGTGAATACAACCCAGGTAGGGGACACGATGGTTCGCCAAGGAAAATACCAAGAATACGATGCTATTTATGTTACAAGAAAAGCTGATCCCAGTTGGGCATATACCTTGTATCCTGGGTATTACTTAAAGCAAGGCGAAGATGAAACAGCAGAGTATTACTATCCTGGAGGTGGAGACGAATCCGGGCGAGTAGTAAAGTCGGGATTAGCTGATCCTTGGACAAGCATCATGACAAAAAAAGGTGATACTGAAATTTGTGTAGTGACAGTCTTCAATGCTTATGTATGCGGAGATAGTAATAGTTTTGAACGCAGAAAAAAACTTTCAGTTACTCATGATTCATTTCAGCAGTCTTTGATCTATAGTGGGAAGGTCGGAAATAAGATAAATATCGGGTATAGAGAGTTTTCTAACAATTTGGCAAGGCCGGCATTTAACAATAACGTGGAGTATGACCTGTCTGAATCCAAGACTATTGCCTATAAGGGTGCTAAGCTGGAAATACTTGAGGCAACGAATCAAAACATAAAATACAAAGTCTTGAGTAATTTCAACAAAGCAATTCAATAGTTAATGGAAACATCAATAACAGCCCTAGTACAACTACGAAAGACTATAGAACCGGGCTGGCCAAGAGGCCACAAGGTAAGCGACCCATATTAGAACGGCAGGGTAGCATCAATCACAACTTCTCCAGTTATCATGTCTCTTGTCGGTCCTGAGCGTGAGAACCCTGTAGCTGTAAAAACGGTCACCCACATCTCCTCGGCATCTGCCCTTCCCATTGTGGCCGCCTTAGTGGCACTTGGAGGAGTTTCTTTGGTCAAGGGACACGCTTGGGCACCCTGCAGTTGACTGCACGCCTCCTTCAGGCTTTTATCCCTGTTGGTAATCCACCACGAGGATGCACTCTGCTTGGTGAGCATCGTCTCCACTATCCGGAAAAATTCGGGGTCTGTCCCTTGCCAGATCTGGACCCGGTCCTTCCTAATGGCTTTAGCCCATTTCACCTGTTTCTCTGTTCCTTTGAGTTCTGCAAATCCCATGACTGTAACTCCTCATTTTCGTGTATGTTTAGCAATATCATGGGATAGACCTTAGGCCCAAACCCCAAGCCATGCCCGGATTTCTTAAATTTTTCCTCTAAATATCAGGGGTTAAAAATGGTTTCTGTAAGCCTTTGCGACTCCTTAGATGTGGTGTAACCTCCTTCCGAGGTTATCTGGCTCTTGCAGTTCGTCAAAAAGGGCTATGCCCATCCACCCTCCCGCATTTCAGTAAATTATTAGGTTATAGCGTTGGCCATGAAGTATGGTGCAGATTGAAGAAAGTGTATTAGTCATGTAAAGATGAGCAGCGGTGAGGGAAAACCCAAAAAAAGAAATGGGACGGGGCCGCCGAAGGCTGAGCGGAGCGAGCGAAGCGAGCGCAGCGAATGCCGAGGCTGCGCTTTCTTTACTGTTTATATAAAGAAATTTCAACGAGTCTTTCTGCGTAACATGCTAAAAATAGAAGTCGCTTTGGTTCAATTTAAACCGCTCGTACTGCCGGTTATATTCAAGGAACATGCGATTCAGGTCTCTTGTCGCTTCCCGCTCATAACGCTCAGGGTCATGCCCATACTCCTCTTCTATCCCTATATCGTAAATGAGCGACCAAGCTGACGGATCGAGCTTCACCTTTATTTGGGTCTTGTATCGGTCGGAGATGGCTTCGTTCATCGCGGCAGCAAGAGCATCCTTATGGACACGGCTGACCAGAAATGAATCATGAAGCGGCAGAACAGGTATGTCCTTCCTGGCAAGTTTGAGCATCACAGCCTCTGCAATGTCGGAATCGATGCGCTGCAGCCGCGTTCCCATCCTCTTGAAAAAATGATGGCTGATGCCAGCATGTTTCTCCAAGAAGCCATCGAATAACTCATCAAGAGTCATGCCTTCAGGAAGCTCAGGATAATCAGGGTTTCGCCTCTGGTCCTGTCGGATAGCCTTCTTCGCAGAGTCCCTGCCTTTCGTGTTTAGGATGATGTTCATCGACACTTTCAGGAACTTTCTAGCCTCAGGCGGGAACCCTGGCACCTCATACAAGTCTCCTTCTGGTACCGGCAGGCCCTCCTCTAAATACAACAGTGTCGGATGAAGGCAGGAGTAATCCAACTCCTCGACATATCTGTTATCTATACGGATAAATTTTCGGTATTCCTTAGGAAGGTTTTCCCACCAGCCGCCATAGTATCGCCCCCCCTCCTCGAAGGTTCCATTACAGAAAATGCGGCGCAGATCCGTATTCCCGAAATAAATGTCAGCAGACGCACTCCCGCTGTACCTGTCACTGTTGATCCGCCGAAACAGGTTGCGAAACTCCTCGTCAAGCATACAGAGGGCAATAAAGTGACGTCGGTTGACAGAGTTGATGAGATGTAGGTGTGCCCGCATTGCTCTAATCTCTTCATTATCAACGAAGCTGACGGCCTTGTCCGACTCATCGCGAAGGATAATCAGCTCCTTTTCCGACGCAACGATTTTGATGGCTGCAGCCTCAGCACCAGGAAACAAGTTGCTGAGGGTAGGCTTCGCCCTCATCCGAGCCACAAAGGCAGCTAGGAACGAGTATTCAGGATTGTGCCCATCATAGTGAATACCGTTTTTACCCTCTAACACACTCAATTCGTAAAGGCCATCAACAATCTTGATGGTGGCACCATAAGAGACCTTGAATGGCGCGGTTCCCGCATCGGCCTTGGAATAGGTGTTCTTGTTTCGCGAGTAGGCCACATAGGTTTCAGGTGACATCTGGAAAGCAAGATGCAGGTTCTGCAGCACCAGAAGCAAGTGGCTGTCATGGATGCTCTTCCAGTACCTGAAGCTCGGGAGGGCCTTTAGGCGAGGGCGGAGGTCATCTAGTAACGCAGAGTATGGTTCTGCATCTGGCAAGATATGGCGGGTAAAGGGAATAGAGTTTTGATAGGACATGCGACGACCATAGCAATTCCTCGCTACGATAGCCAGTTAGAAATATTAAAGTTTCCACATGTGGAATCGTTTCCAGTGGTGGAATGTTCTTGGGCAAGAGGAATACTTGGAGTCAGGGCAGAAGAGCAACAGATTACAGTCGTACGATTGAGGTATACCTCAGGCGTGCAGTCCCGTCGGACACCTTTGACATTAATTTTACGTACGATTTACATGTACGAAATTTACATTGACTGACAAAATGCAACATAATAAATGTAAATCGTACACTGGTTCACACAAAGGAGGGAAAACATGAAAGGTCAGACGGTAGGGTATATACGAGTTAGCTCACTTCTTCAGAACACCGACCGCCAACTTGACGGGTTTGACCTGGACAAGGTATTTACGGACAAGATTAGCGGCAAGGACACGGACCGCCCTGCACTTCAGGCCATGCTCTCCCACATTCGCCATGGCGATCATGTCATGGTTCACAGTATGGATCGCTTGGCGCGTAATCTTTCCGACCTTCAGCAACTCGTTGACCTAATCACCACAAAGGGTGCCACGATAACTTTCGTAAAGAATAACTTGACCTTTACTGGAGAGGACGATCCAACGAAGAAGCTCATGCTTCAGATTATGGGGGCGGTCGCAGAGTTTGAACGTTCAATAATAAGGGAACGTCAGAAGGAAGGGGTACAACTCGCCAAGGCGAAGGGGTTGTATAAGGGCCGCAAACAGGAGATGACTGAGCACCGTATTGCGGAGCTCCGCAGGAGAGTTGAGGCTGGAGAAGCAAAAGCAAAAATTGCCAAAGATATGAACATCAGCCGCGACACCCTATACCGCTACCTCACCGCCTAGGAGTACCGGGTGCCAAACGACAAGACGGCCGCTCCTTATGGTGGAGCGGCCGTCTTACATAGTGAGGGCACGGCCACCCCTACCCCAACCAGAGAGCAAAACTCACAAAGTAAATACTGGAGTAGGTGGGGGTGGCGTCTTGAGGTGGCCGGACTTGTGACAGCTCAGTGGGGCACGGTTTCCCGTGCTAAGCACCAAAAAACCCTATATAATCAATGACTTAACCTGTAACACCTCAAGGTGGTCTCGCCTCCGTTCTGGAAAAAGTTCTAAGGCTTTTACTGTTCAAGGCGTACTCCCACTCCCCATCTACGTGACGCGGTAATCCTTGACAATTTTTTTTTATAATTGTAGATTAACGCGCCTCAGAAACACAAGCATCAGGCACAGGAACGAACACTATTTGCACCTGAAACAGGTCTTGAGTGCCCTTCACACCCCTATATGGCAAGACCTCAGGTTATTATAACGACTATGTCATCCACGCATAAAATCATAGACAGGTTAAGAGATATCTTTAACGCACATGGCTGGTCACTGAGTAAGAAAACATATGGGGCGAAGTTTGATAGGTTTTGCGATCTAATACTGAAACTGAATGAACAAGAACAGGATGTAATACTTACATTAGCTGAAGATTTTGTCTTCTTACCTTTTGAGAAATACCCTTCGCTGGTAGAAGACTGCTTCAACAAAATTGACACCCAAAAGTATTCTCATCATCAGAAGATTTTTGTGGTAAGTCTTAAAGCACCTAGCGATACAAAAAAATCAAAAAGCGGTGACTCGCTTCTGTATAGTTTTGCGCATCAGTATGCACCCGTCTTTTTTGAGATGGACCCTGATAAAGTTATATTACTGCCAAAGATAAACTCCCTCACTGACAAAAGGCGAAGTCGAAAACCGGCTTTATTTCTTTTCGCAGATGACTTCGTTGGGACGGGGGATACAGGCTTTGCAGCAATAGATAATTTCAACAGAAACATTAGAGTTGATGGCGACTCATGTATCCTGCTGTCATTAGTTTCCATGGAATCAGGATTCAATAGATTAAGTTCTCTAGTCGACGAGTTCGTTACATCAATCATAGCAAAAAAAGGAATTAAAGATTCCGAAAAGATAACAGACAAGGCAAATGCTTACACTGTTATGAAATCAATCGAAGATAAGCTTCATGATGTAGTTGACTATCGTTATGGTTTCATGCAATCCGAGTCCCTTGTGAGTTTGATTAGGACCCCAGACAACACATTTCCTGTTTTCTGGAGAGGAAAAGACTCAAGTGGCGATGTATGGCCTGCCCCATTTCTTAGAACGGAGTAAACGTTTTGGATTATTCGCACCTGACTCTTTTACTTCAACTGGTGAAGATCGGTTCAGACATTGATCCGCTACTTAGCAGAGGACTAACATATTCACAAATTGCAGAGTTGACTAATATTGCTATAAAAGACGGGTTTCTTTGCAAGACCGGTCATGATTTAACTATAACTACAATTGGTGAGCAGAGACTAAAAAAGCTGGAAAATGGAAAAATTTCAGCGAGTGGCAACTGGATAGCACCAGAGGTCAAAAGTCGGATCGAAAAAAAAGATATTTATCACATATATTTACCCAAAGCTGAAAATGCTGAGTTTATTTAAAGAGCCCTCTAGACCATGTGACTCTGTCACGTGAATGGCGAGTCGCCATTCTAGGAAGAACTGCTTTTCTAGCCCCGTATCGTCAGACACTTCGTCAATTGGATATTGCCGCAGTGTCTGACGATACTACTTCGCTTCGCTTCGCATCATTAATGCTTCGTCCTGCTCGGCCGAAGCATTAATGACGATACTATTGGTATTAGTAGAGGGCTCGTTTTTTATTATGCAGTGGGAAATATATAAAAGGAAATTTACACACAAAGCCAAATCTGCTCGTTTTGATGAAGGGTATATTGAACGATGCCTAAACTATGCAGAGAACCTACATAAACAAGGTGTCCCTATTATATATGACATAGAGCATTTTTCACACCTTGTGGGCTACGATGTTTCTTATCTGCTTAGAGCAAGCAACGCTCAGGCACGATTCTATCGGCACTTCACGATACCTAAAAAAAACAATACCGAGCGAAGTATATCTGAACCGTTACCCAGCTTAAAAGAAGTACAAAGATGGATTTTAGATAATATCCTCGATAAGTTGGCTCTTAGCAGATTTGCAAAGGGATTTGTAAAGAATAGAAACATAAAAGAAAACGCAAGGTTTCACAGGAAACAGCGATATGTTTTGTCTTTAGACATCAAAAATTTTTTCCCTTCCATAAAATATAAGCAAGTATTTCATTTGTTTAGCTCAATTGGTTACTGCGAATCAGTGTCCACTTTATTGTCCAATCTATGCACACTGGATAACAGCCTTCCGCAAGGTGCCCCAACTAGCCCAGCAATATCTAACTTGGTGTGTCGTAGAGTTGATAGCCGTTTATCTGGTTTTGCGTTAAAAAACAAAATTCGGTACACTCGGTACGCTGACGATATCACTTTTTCTGGAGATTTTGATCCTGGCCGCATTCTAAGATTTACTAGCAAAGTGCTTTCAGAAAGCAAATTTACTGTGAATAAGACGAAAACTAGGCTTATGGAACAGCATCAGAGGCAAGAGGTCACAGGGATTGTAGTTAATAGTAAAATGCAAGCGCCGCGGGAATTGAGGAAAAAGCTGCGGCAGCAAATTTACTACATCAAAGAATTTGGCCTTGAATCACATTTAAAAGCTACCAACAATAAGCGTGCTAATTACTTGTCGCACTTGAAAGGTCTGGCTGGTTTCGTTCTTTTTATAAACAACAAGGATAGTGATGCAAAAGAAGCAATTGACTTTTTAGAGACATTCTCATAGCTTCTGGTCTCCAGTCATGATTCCTCTATGTAGTTTTTTTACCCTCTAACTCAGCGGCTCAACCTGCCAAAATTTATGCACTTCTGCTTTAACCAATACTCGATCATGACATGTCATACATCGTACATCTCTTATATCGGCAGAAGTTGCGCCGGAAACTGCGCTTCGCATATCTTCACGTCTTCTGCGACTTTCGATCAGTATGCCTAAGTCAAGCCATCTGATCTTCCTTCGCCTCTGTGTTGCTCGCTAGGTAAGTAGTCTATGAAGCCATGCCGCAGGCTGTGAGAGACCTTCTTCCCACACGTGCTTCCGGTTGAATGCTTGGAACTATTTACCCGTGTAACCGCTCGAAAATTTTAACTTTCATTGATAAAACTTCCTTGACTCCGGGTTTGAGTGTATGCCATATCACTAGGGGCAATCAATAGTAAGATGCAGCTAAGTTGGAATCAGCAGGGATTGCAAGTGGCTAGCAATGTTACCTACCCGAATGAGGTGATTTATGAGTAATGTGTTAGAAACTCTCATCAAATATTTCCCTAGCGGTCGGGCAGAGACCGAAAAGGATTTTTTGGGCGACGTCTTCGTTTTGCCTGGGAAGTTTACCGAAATGATCACTCCGGCCGAGCGATCATGCCGAATCCTTGTCGGTAAGAAAGGGAGTGGTAAAAGTGCTCTTTTAAATGTGTTAATCGACAATTCTAATAGAGCTGGTATTCCCTCCATACTGATAAAGCCAGACGATATATCAGAATTTTTCGAGGTTGGCGCAAAAGATTTAGGGTCAATGAAGAGGGGGTACTATAATGCTTTAATCTATAGTATCGGCATCAAGATTGGAGAGCATTTAAGTGGGTTTCTGTCAGAAAGCGACAACAATCTACTACAAATGGCAATTGATAAAGGTGTTAAATCTAGGGATGGTATCAAGAAAATCCTATCTATTTTGATGCCTGTTGGCAAGGCCGTATCAAACGTAGATTTCAAAAGTATACTTCCTAGCAACGTTCCAAATACTCGCGTACTTTCGGACAATATAAAAGAACGGCTTGGTAGCGATAACCATATATTCTTTTTGGGAATAGATGACACAGACCAGATTGCCAACCCCGGTGAAGATTTTTTCCTAGAAAAAATTTGGGCAATCATCCTTGCCGCCCAAAAGGTTGCAGAGGAGATACCACACATCAAACCTATCATTAGCCTTAGGTGGGAGATTTGGTCTCGTTTAACCTCTGATGATCATGGGGCCAGAGATCAAATCGATCATTTTAGGCCTATGGTTCGTGATTTGAATCCTACAAACGAAGAGTTAGGCGAAATATTAGATCGTAGACTTGACATAGCCGTTAAAAACATTAGGCCTAAACAATCAGATTCATATAATACCTTTTTCGAGGGTAAATCGGTTACTCTTCCTTTCTCAAAAGAGACTAGAGATTGGAAAACCTTTATTGTAACTTCGTCTCGTTTTAGGCCAAGAGATACAGTACAGTTTGTAAATTCTTTAGCGTCATTTTCAATTGAATCTGGCAAGGGTAAGATTGCCCAAGATATAGTTGACGTTTCTTCTTTGAAATACTCAAAGGAAAGAGTAGAAGATTTAGTGAATGAAAACGAATATGTGTGTAAACAGTTGGAAGTTATTCTTAAGTCCTTTCATAAATGTGATTTTGAAATGGACACTGAAACAGTTAAGACGCACATTCACAATCTGACCGGTCTTGGCCTAATAAAAGTCTCTAAGAGTGTTGTCAAACAAACAGATGAGTCTTCAATTTTTGCTTTGTGGAAATTATTATATGATATTGAGTTTTTAACCCCAAGGATGCCTGATGTAAGAAAAGTAAGGGGTTTTAGACATATTTCGCCAAGGCACGATAAAAACCTTGTTGATCCTTCAAGGTGGACTGATATGCAAAAATGTGCTTGGGATATACACCCTGCATACAGATCATTTTTGATTGAAGTTAAGAAATCCGAAGAAATGATGGCTCTTGCAAGGGAGAAAGAAAAAACATCAGACGAGAGTGGTTATAAAGCCGGTGCTATCAGAAAAAACCGGCGCTGAACCGTTATAGCTAAAGATGAAGGGCACCGAGGTGTCAGGTCGTATCTGGTTAGGTGGGCATGTGATAATAGGCTAGCAGCCTTCTGCATACCTTGCCTTTTAGCTCAATTTTTTGTAGTGTAGGCGATCATTTGCTACACAATTTGCTACACAGATTTTGTAAGTCAAGACTAGGTTCTGGTTAAGGCTAAAAGTGGCATGTGCTCCAAGTATCCGAAACAATTGGGGCGTCGCCAAGCGGTAAGGCAACGGGTTTTGATCCCGTCATTCCCAGGTTCGATCCCTGGCGCCCCAGCCAATAATAACGGGCACCTACCATTTCGGGTAGGTGCCCGTTTCTGTTTTCGTGACCTTTTTCGTGATCTTATTCAGGGATGCTGCCTCTATGATAAGCGTTTTTGCTCACGCCGACCTCCTCGTGGCAGATTTACTTCACGACATCTCAACGACGAGATTTCTGCCACCATTTTTGGCCTCATACATCGCGACGTCTGCCCTGTTGACGAATTCGTCAATGGTGTCCGGATGGCAAAATTGGGTGACCCCGAAACTACAGGTCACTTTTTCACCGATAGCGAAGCTGTGGTGTTCGATCGCGATCCTGATTTTTTCAGCCAATTTGCGCGCTGACCTGCAGTCGTTATAGGTCAAGATGACAAACTCTTCACCGCCGTATCTTGCGAAGATATCGATTTCCCTGAGTCTTTTACTGACTTCTAGTCCTATTTCCCGCAAAACCGTGTCTCCACTCTCATGCCCCAGCGTGTCATTGATTTTCTTGAAATGATCGATATCGAAAAATATCAAAGATAGAGGTACATCCAAACGTTTCGCTTCGGCCACCTCCGTATGGAGGAGTTCTTCGAATTTTCTCCTGTTGTAAATTCCGGTCAAAAAATCGGTTGTCGCTAAATTTTCCAAAGCGGCATTGGCCTGCTTCAGCTCGTCTTCTGCTTTATCTTTTTCAATGGTACGTTGCCTCAACCCTCTATAGCCGGCATACAGTCCTGTTAATCCCAGAAGCCACATGGATACATGGCCTGACATGAGCTGCTTTTCCTCATCCCATATCGAACCTTCGAGCAATTCCATCGGGAGGGTAACAGTTATCCCTCCACCGATATCTCCTTCCTTGTAGCCCTGTTGTGAGTGGCATGGGATGCAGCTTTTATCGACCTTGAGGGGGCGCATCAATTTCAGAAACTGTTTCCCTTCTTCAGTCACGATTTCGCTGACTTCTTGGTTGCCACCCTCCAAAGCTGCCAGCGCGCGGGTATCCCAGGCGTCGGGCTTGTTTTCAGGCCGTATCGGTTTAGGGCTTGTGACGTGCGCCGATATCTTCGTTTCCTTCCGGGCCAGTTCATGTAACTGGCGCATCATGTAAGCCGGGTTGATAAAGGTAAGGAGACGACCGGTAGGGGTCTTGATATCTCGCTCGCGAACCGACTTGAGAAGGTCTTGATTCGGCGGGGTCGCCGGGGTAACCGGTACGTACACGCCGCCGTGCATCGTATTCCAGTCACGGAAGAGCATGTCTTTGTCAATGTACGCTCGCGCTACGTTAGTGGCAATGGCCAGCATTTCTCGCTTGTATCCTCTCATGTCCAGTAGCAACGAAAGGGCGACGACCAAGGTCCAGCCACAGGCGAGCACAAAGGAGTAGACCCCGGGGGTAATATTCATTTTGACTTTCATCTTTCGGACTTCCCCGGCGGCCAAGTCATTTCTGGCGGCCATATTTCCCTTTTTCGCCGATAGTCTAGGTAATCTGCCGTTGTCTGGTTTCAGGTTGGATGTTTGAAGGTCGGGGCTACTTGTTAATCTAGTCCAGCAAATCTGCATGTCAACCGTCCTGACAACCTCGTCGACCTCCACTTGGGAAGGCCGGCTTTAGCTTGCCGATAGGTGCCGACACTTTGCCGATGGGGACCGACACCTTGTCGATGGGGACCGACACCTTGTCGATGGGTACCGACACCTTGTCGATGGGTACCGACACCTTGTCGATGGGTACCGACACTTTGTCGATGGGTACCGGCACCTTTGTCGATAGGTACCGACACTTTGTCGATGGGTACCGACACTTTGTCGAT
>MTLC01003016.1_pt1 | contig 18424 bp, 21 predicted proteins | sample 1982451 | NCBI WGS metagenome assembly MTLC01 (sample SAMN05710165, study PRJNA340218) | biofilm metagenome | isolation source: sample SPH anode biofilm adapted to +100 mV | place: USA | collected 2012-02-03 | reverse complement strand
GGAAAGCGGGTTGGGTTCACGCCCTCACGAGTTCGAATCTCGTATCCTCCGCGCTCGGAAACCGGCTCTGACTAGGCTAAATAGCCTGTCAGGGCCGGTTCTGGTTAGGGCCCGTTCCCTTAGCGTTCCCTTAGCAATCGGGGATTTCGTCTCTTGATCGGCCTTCGCTGGCCCCGGCCGTTGTCGGTGACGGTCGAAAACTGGTCAGTTCCGCCGCCGCTAGCCCGCTGCCGTCAGCCCGGCCTGCAGCTTGCGAATGATCGATCCGAGGATGCCGGAGGCGAGGAGTCCTGAGCCGAGTGGGCCGGCTGGGTCCTCGCCGAGAAGTGGGAGCCGCCGCAGCGCAATGCGGACCGGCCCGGTCATGTGGCTCAGCTGCCAACTGATCTCGGCATCGGCAGCATCGTCGCCGGAGGCGAGCCCGGCCGCCTTGGCGGCGTAGGCGGCGGCACCCAGGGCGTGGGCTCCCATGTGAGCGACACCCGACGCCTGAGCTGCGGAGCGGGCTGCGGCGATCGCGGCCGGGTCTGCCACGGCACTGGCGGCGCGGCCGGCGACGAAGCGTTGGCGGATCTGGCCTGCGGCGTCCAACTCACCACGGCCGAACGCCCGGACGCGGGCGATCGCGTCCGCCGGACGTCCGTCTGAGGGTGCTTCGGCTTCGAACAGGGGCAGCACGCGCTTGGCGCAGTCTGCAGCCCACAGGGCAACCGTCCGCCGGTCGGCCTCGCTGAGCGTCTGCGGTGAACCCACGACCCCCACCCTCGCACACCTCCCACCACCGGCAGAGAAGATCGTCTGTCCGGATCGGCCCCTTCCGTCGGCTTAAGGGGGTAGCCAGTCGAGCCGCTGGCGATGCCGATCGAGGAGCCCGCCATGACCATGAGTGCCGCCGGCGTGAAGCCGGAGTTCGTCTCCCTGCAGGAGGCGGCCGTGTTGTACAGCGTGAGCGTCGACCTGCTGCGTCAGCGGATCGCCGCCGGGGAGTTGCCGGCGGTGCACGCCGGGCGGCGGCTGATCCGGGTCCGCTTGGAGGACCTGAAGCGTGTGTTCCGTCCCGTCCCCTCGGTCTACACCCGGTCGCGACAGCGCGCGTCATGACCGGGCAGACGGTGACGACCGAGACACCGCCTCGTGATCGTCCGCTGGTCCTGTACGACCTGCTGGAGCAGATCGCCTGGCTCCAGGCGATCGGGGCCGACCCAGACGAGGTCGAGCAGGTGATCACCGAGTATCGCCGACTGCGGGCGGAGTTGTGATGGCCGGCCGGACGCTGAGCGAGGCGGAGCGGGAGGCTGCCGATCGTGCCCGTCGCCAGACGGTCGAGCAGTTGCATGGGCAGTTGGCGGACGGTATCGCGAACCTGGACGACAAGGACGCCTGGCAGCGCTGGCTGGGCATGGCGTCGAAGCTCTACCGGTACAGCTTCAACAACGTGATCCTCACGATGCTGCAGAAGCCGGACGCGACGATGGTCGCCGGTTACCGGGCCTGGCAGGCGATGGGTCACCAGGTCCGGCGGGGGGAGAAGGCGATCAAGATCCTCGGCCCGGTAACCCGCAAGGTCGAACTCGTCGACCGGGCCACCGGCGAGCCGATCCGGGACGCCGACGGTCGGCCGCAGTACGTCCGGCAGCTGGTCGGGGTGCGCCCGGTGAGTGTGTTCGACGCGAGCCAGGTCGATCCTCCCGTCGAGTCCCCGCCGGAGCCGACCCTGTTGCGGGGTCAGGCGCCTCCGGGACTGTGGGATTCGCTGGCCGAACTGGTCGAGGCGGAAGGCTTCCAGCTGACCCGGGGTGACTGCGGCGGAGCCAACGGGCTCACCGACTATCTGGGCCGGGAGGTTCGGGTTCGGGCTGACGTCGACGACGCTCAAGCGGTGAAGACGCTCGCCCACGAGTTGGCGCACGTGCTGATCCGTCCCGAACCGGGTGAGCCGTACGCGGGCGCGTGCCGCGGCCGTCGCGAGGTGGAGGCCGAGTCGGTCGCGTACGTCGTGGCGGCCGCGCACCACCTGGATACGAGCCAGTACACGTTCAACTACGTCGCCGGCTGGGCCACCCAAGCAGCCTCCCCGGAGCACGGCATCGAGGCGGTCGTCGCCGAAACGGGAGCCCGGGTGATCGCCACCGCCGACACCATCCTGGCCCACACCAAGCCGACCGACTTTGAGGCCAGGCTGGTCGACGCCGTCGCCCAAGACCTCGGAATCAGAGTCATGCCGCTCAATGTGACAGATCCGACGCACGAGGTTGAGGTGTGGGAGACCTTCACGCCCACGCCCAATCTTGTGGCCCAGGAAGAGGCTCGCAGACCTATCCCGCTTGAACGAGACGTCGGGACTGTCGGTCTGGGCATTTGAGCCCAGCAAGTCGGTTGCAGGGAACAGGGGCTCCGCGGCGCGTGGATGAGGAAGCACCCGAGGCCCATCTGAGCTACCGGGTCCCACTTGGAGCCGGGGATGGGCCCTGGGTGCTGATCGTGGGCCTGGGCGCCAACCGCGGCGGCTGGGGTGATCAGCTTGCGAGATGGGTTTGCACTTGGGTCAGCAGGTCTCCTGGACTCAGCCACATGGAGGGGTATTCGCCGTACCAGCGTTGGGTTCCCGCGGCGTCGATGAGGACGAAGCTGTGGCCGGGTAGGTCGGCGTGCATGCCCTTACCGAGGGTGCCGTAGGCCTTGGAGACCGTGCCGTCGTCGAGCAGGAATGGTGTGGTGGCGCCGTAGTGGTTCATGTCGGTGGTGATGTCGGCTTTGGTGTTCATGACGATGGGCAGGACGGTGATGCCGAGGGCGTCGAAGTCGGCTCTGCGTTTCTCGATCTCGCTCATCTGCATGATGCAGGCACCGCAGCCGGCGCCTTCGCTGAAGTAGAGCAGGACGGGCTTGCCGCGCAGCTTGGACAAGGTGACGGTGGTGTCGGCGGTGGTGGGGAGGGTGAAGTCGGGCGCGGTGGTGTTGCTGGTTGCTGAGGTGGTCTGGGACGTCAGTAGCATGCCGGCGATGATCGCGACGACGGCGAGTCCGGCTGTCCAGCTGAGCCAGCGCTTCCAGCGGCTGCGGCGCTTGTCGGCTGCTGCGGCCGCCTTCTGGCGAGCGTGGAGCTGGGAGCGGGCGGTTGTGGTCATGGTGTCGTCTTTCGGGTTTCAGTGGCAGTGGGTGGTGGTCGGCTCGGATGGAGCAGGCTCGGTCGGCTCAGGCTCCGGATTGGGTGCGGCGGGTTGACGGCGTCGGCCGATGAGGGCTCCCCAGACGAAGATGCCGGCGATGGCGAGGAGTCCGGTGCCGATGAGGGGTTCGGGGACGGGTTTGAGCCAGGTTTCGAGGTTGGCGAACCAGCCGGCGAGGGCGCGTCCGGTTGCGACCTGGATCTCGGGGCCGCTGGTCATCTGGCCGGAGTTGGCGAGGTAGATGATGAAGCCGCCCATGATGGCGAAGCCGGCGGCGACGAGCAGGTTGACGGTGTTGGTGGCCAACGTCCAGGCGCCGAGGTGGAGTCGGACGGGTTTGGCGAGGAGGGGTTTGTTGCGTAGCCCGGTGGCGTCCCAGACCAGGGCCATGACGAACAGCGGGAAGACCATTCCGAAGACGTAGGCCAGGCCGAGGCCGACGCCGCCGATGGGGTTGCCGGCGAGCGCGGAAAGGGTCATGACGCCGACCAGGACGGGTGCGCAGCAGCTGGAGGCGATGCCGCTGAAGACGCCGAGGGCGAAGAAGCTGGCGCCGTCGCCGCGGCTGGTGTCGGGAGCGCGCAGGAAACTGGGCAGGCTCCACATCCGCCCGGAAAGGGTGAACGCGGCGAGAACGAGCATGAGGATTCCGCCGGCCCAGTAGAGGACGGTGTGGTACTTGGCGATGGCGGCGGCGATGAGGCTGATGCCGACGGTGATCGGTACCAGGATCGAGGCGAGTCCTGCGGCGAAGAGGAAGGTGAGGGGAAGGAGTCGCCATCGCCGGTTCTTGACGGCTCCGGCGAGGTAGCTGGGGGCGAGGAACACGATGCAGCAGGGGGCGAACAGGGCGACGCCGCCGGCGAAGAAGGCGGCGAGGACGCCGCCGGTGGTCAGCAGGTCACCCATGGTTGGCGGTCTCCGTCCTGGCTGTGTCGCGTTGGAGCAGCGCGTCGAGTTTGCGGCGGGGGAGCCGGCCTGCGGAGAAGTAGGCGCCGTCGACGAGGACCAGCGGGTTCATCGCGGGACGGTGGACGCCCAGCAGCGACCGACCCTCGGCCGAGGTGGCATCGATCAAGCTGAGCTCGATCGGGGCTCCGGCGTCGATGAGGGCGCGTAGGTGGGTGTGGGCGTCGTCGCAGAAGTGGCAGCCCGGGGAGGTGACCAGGGTCACCGTGGTTCGGGTCGTGGTGTCGGGGCTCATCGGTAGGTGCTTTCGCTCGGCTCTGGGTGTGGTTGGGGTTCGGGTTCCGCCGCCCCCGCGCTGGGCGTGGAGGCGAAAGGGGGCTGCGTCCAGGCGGTCGCCGCGGGGATCTGGGTCGGCGTCAAGGAGTGGGTCGGGCGGCTGGGCCGTGGCGCTGCGCCGATTGCTGCGAGGATCCACCACACGCCGACCCAGATCGCCGCGACGATGAAGATTCCGCCAAGCCACGGGATCGCCATGCCCATGCCGCCGAATCCCATCATCGTGGGCCGCCCGGGGTTGTCATGGCTTCAGCCAACGCCGCCATCCCGGCGGTTTCCCGAAGCCAGCATGAAGAAACGATGTAGATGACCGGGCATGGTGGGCGATCTTGCGAGCCGGCGGCATGATTGCCGGATGACCGAAGCTGCTGAACCGGTCCCCGCGCACGTGCTGGTGGTGGACGACGAGACGGTGCTGGCCGGCATGGTGTCGAACTACCTGCAACGGGCCGGGTTCCGCACCAGCGTCGCCCACGACGGCAACCGAGCCGTTGAGCTGGCGCTCGCCGAGGCGCCGGACGTGGTCGTGCTGGATCTCGGCCTTCCCGGCAAGGACGGGCTCCAGGTGTGCCAGGAGATCCGGCGCCGGTCGGACTGCTACATCCTGATGCTGACCGCCCGCAACGAGGAGCTCGACAAGCTGATCGGCCTGTCGACCGGCGCGGACGACTACATGACCAAGCCGTTCAGCGCCCGAGAGCTGGTCGCGCGGGTCCAGGTCCTGCTCCGACGTCCGCGTGCCGACCGGGTGGTGGAGGAGCCGCCGCGTCAGCTGGGCGCGCTTCGGCTCGACCCGGTCGGGCGGCGGGTGATGGTGAACGACGTCGAGGTGGAGCTGACCCGTACCGAGTTCGACCTGCTCGCGGTGTTGTCGGCCCGGCCGAAGGCGGCCTTCACCCGGCGCCAGCTGGTCGACGCCGTGTGGGGTTCCGACTGGGTGGGGGACGAGCACCTGGTCGACGTCCACATCGGCCACCTGCGCCGCAAGCTCGCCGCCGTGGACGACCTGCCGTTCGTGGAGACGATGCGGGGGGTCGGGTACCGGATGGGGCCCGGCCGGTGAGTCGCCCGGCGCAGCAGCCGGGGAGCCTGACCACGCGGCTGCTGGTCTCTCAGGTCGCGGTGTCCCTGGCGATGGCGCTCACGATGATCGTGGTTGCCGTCATTGCCGGCCCTCCCCTTTTCGAGGCACACATGCGTGAGGCAGGCCATGACAGCCCGGACGTGCTGGCGCACTCCCAAGAGGCGTTCAACACCGCCGGGACGCTAGCGCTCTTGATGGGGCTGCTGATCGCCGCAACGGGAGCGATCGTGGTCAGCGTCCTGGCCAGCCGTCGCCTGCGCCGCTCCCTGGACGACCTGGGGAGCGTCGCCTCGCGGATCTCCCAGGGCGACTACGCCCAGCGGGTGGAGCGCGCCGACTCGCGGGAACTGGCGAGCCTGGCCGACAGCTTCAACGTGATGGCATCGCGGCTTGACTCGATCGAGGCCAGCAGGCGACGCCTGCTCACCGACCTGGCCCACGAGATCCGCACCCCCCTGGCCAGCATGGAGATCTGCGTGGAGAGCCTCGAGGACGGCGCCATCGAGCCCGGCCCCGAAGCCTGGCACATCCTGACCGGCCAGATCCAGCGCATCTCCCGTCTCGCCGACGACCTGGGTCAGGTGTCCGCCGCCGAGGAGGGACGGCTCAACCTCACCCTTGAGGACGCCGACCCCAACCAGCTAGCGAGCGAGGCCGTGAGGGCCGCCGAAGAGGGCTACGGCCGAAAGGGCGTCAGACTGCGACTGGAGCCGGCCGCCACCGCCTCGGCGGTTCGCGTGGACCCGGGCCGGATCGCGCAGGTCCTGGCCAATCTGTTGTCCAACGCCCTGCGCCACACCCCCCGCGGGGGTCACGTGGACGTCCGAGTGGTCACCGACGCGGCCGCGGTGAGCATCCAGGTCAGCGACAACGGCGACGGGATTGCGCCCGAACACCTGCCGCATCTGTTCGAGCGCTTCTATCGCGCCGACACCGCGCGCGACCGCGACAGTGGCGGCACCGGAGTCGGGCTGGCGATCAGCCGCGCGATCGCCGTCGGTCACGGTGGCCAGCTGACCGCCGCCAGCGAGGGAGCAGACAAGGGCTCCACGTTCGCCCTGCGCCTGCCCGTACCGTTTGAACCTTCATCGAAACAACATCGAACCGGCTAGGAACCGGCTGGGGCGTCGCACACGCTGGGCAGCACGACAACCCGAAAGGCCTGCACCGTGCCCCGAAACTTCAGCAGACGCGACCTGATCACCGGAAGTCTCGGCCTGGGAGCCGCCGCCCTCCTCGGCGGTTGCGCCGTCAGCACCGCTGGCCCACCGCCCACGCCGGTGAGCGTCCCGCCAACACCGGTGCTGGACACGCCGGCCGTCCGTGCCGCCCTTCGACCCGGGATCTCCCAGGTCGACCTCGGTGGGATCACCGCCCGCACGTGGTGCTACGACGGTCAGGTCCCAGGGACGCTGCTGCGGGCGAACGCCGGCGAGGTCGTGCAGGTGCAGGTCCGCAACGGGCTGCCGGTCGAGACTAGCGTCCACTGGCACGGGATCCGGCTGCATAACGCCGCCGACGGCGTGCCCGGCATCACCCAGGACCCGATCGCCGCCGGGGCGGACTACACGTACACCTTCCGGGCTCCCGACCCCGGCACCTACTTCTTCCACCCGCACAGCGGCGTCCAGATCGACCGGGGCCTGTACGCGCCCCTGATCATCGACGACCCCGCCGAGCCCGCCGGCTACGACCACGAGTGGGTACTCGTCCTCGACGACTGGACCGACGGCGTCGGCAAGGGCCCCGACGACATCCTCGCCGCGTTCAAGTCCGAACACGGCACCATCAGTCAGGGCATGAACCATGACATGGGCGGCATGGGCGGCATGGGCCGCTCGCCCCTCGGTGACGTCGGTGACATCACCTACCCTTACTACCTGATCAACGGACGCATCCCGGCCTCACCCCAGACCCTCACCGCGAGACCCGGCCAACGTGCCCGCATCCGGATCATCAACGCCGCCGCCGACACCCTGTTCCGCGTCGCCCTCGGCGGCCACACCCTCACGGTGACGCACACGGACGGTTATCCCGTCCAGGCGCAGCAGACCAAGTCGCTCTACATCGCGCAGGGGGAGCGGGTGGACCTGCTCGTCACTCTCGCCGACGGTGTGTTCCCACTCGTGGCTTCCGCGGAAGGCAAGCAGGGGCAGGGCCTGATCCTGGTCCGCACCGGCAGCGGATCCGCCCCGACGGCGACCGTCGGCCCGGCGGAACTCGACACCGACCCGCTGCTTCTGGCCGCCCTGATGCCGGCCGAGGGCTCCCGGCTACCGCAGCGCGAACCGGACCAGGTCGAGCAGGTCACCCTGAACGGCCAGATGAAGCCGTACGCCTGGGGCATGAACGGCAAGACGTTCGGCTCCGACACCCCGATCCGCACCAGCGCCGGGCGCCGGGTACGCCTGCAGATGACCAACATGACGATGATGGCCCACCCGATGCATATTCACGGCCACACGTGGTCGCTGCCGGGGAACGGCGGCCTGCGCAAGGACACCGTGCTCGTGCTGCCGATGCAGACTCTCACTGCCGACCTTGAAGCGGACAACCCCGGCCGGTGGGCCTACCACTGCCACAACATCTACCACGCCGAGATCGGCATGATGACGACACTGCAGTACTAGACGTCCAGCCGCTCCGGACGTAGGTCGAGCCGGCGCAGCAACTGGGCGTTCAGGGCGACGACAACGGTCGAGACGGACATCAGGATGGCGCCGACCTCCATGGGCAGGGTGATGCCGACGGGAGCGAGGACGCCGGCGGCGAGCGGGACGGAGACGAGGTTGTAGCCGGCCGCCCACCACAGGTTCTGCAGCATCTTGCGGTAGCTCGCCCTCGACAACTCGATGACTGACACGACCGAGCGGGGGTCGTCCCCGGCCAGGATCACCCCGGCGGAGGCGATGGCAACGTCGGTACCCGCGCCGATGGCCAGGCCGACGTCGGCCTGGGCCAGGGCCGGGGCGTCATTGACGCCGTCGCCCACCATGGCGACCCGCTCGCCGGCGGCCTGGAGTTCAGCGACTTTGGCCGCCTTCTCGTCCGGCCGGACCTCGGCCAGGACGGTGTCGATGCCCAGCTGGGCGGCGACCCTGTCGGCGACCGCCTGGGCGTCGCCGGTGATCATCGCGACCCGGACGCCGAGCCGGTGCAGCGCGGCGACGGTCTGGGCAGACTCGGGACGGACCTCGTCGGCCAGGCTGAGGGCGCCGACCAGCCGGTCGTCGCGCAGCACGTACAGCCTGGTCAGACCCGCATCACGCGCCTCCGGCCCGGCGAACGGGTCACTCAAGCCGACCTCGTCCAGCAGCCGGGGGCCGCCGACCCGAACCTGCGCGCCGTCCACCCGGGCCGAGACGCCCAGGGCGGGCTGGGAGGCGAAGCCGGTCGCCGCCGGCACCTGCAGGCCGCGGTCCCGTGCTGCGCGGACGATCGCGCGGGCCAGTGGGTGCTCGCTGTCCGCCTCGGCTGCGGCGGCGAGCGTCAGCACGTCCTCCTCGGTGTGGTCGCGGACGGCCTCGACGAGGGTGAGGGCGGGTTGGCCCTTGGTGAGGGTGCCGGTCTTGTCGAAGACGACGGTGGTGATCATTCGCATCCGTTCGAGGGCGCCCCGGTCCTTGATCAGGACGCCGGCGCGCGCGGCCCGCTCGGTGGAGATGGCGACCACAAGCGGGATCGCCAGGCCGAGGGCGTGGGGGCAGGCGATCACGAGGACGGTGATCACGCGGACGACGGCCTGGTCGGGCTGTCCGAGCAGCGTCCACACGATTCCGGTGATCGCGGCTGCACCCAGGGCGAACCAGAACAGCCATGCGGCGGCCCGGTCGGCCAGCAGCTGGGCGCGCGAGGTCGAGGACTGGGCCTGCTCGACCAGGCGACGGATGCCTGCCAGCGTGGTGTCCTCGCCGGTGGCGGTGACCTCGACCCGCAGCCCGGAGTCGGTACTCACCGTGCCCGCGGTCACGGCGTCGCCAGATCCCCGGCGGACCGTCCGGGACTCCCCGGTGACCATGGACTCGTCCAGCTCGGCCTCGCCGTCGACGATCCGTCCGTCGGCCGGGATGCTGCCGCCGGGACGCACCAGGACCACGTCGCCCACGGCCAGATCCGCCGGCGCGACCTTCTCCACAACGTCGCCGCGGATGACCTCGGCGGTGTCGGGCAGCAGCGCGGCCAGCGAGTCCAGCGCACTGGTGGTGCGGGCCAGGGAGCGCATCTCCAGCCAGTGGCCCAGCAGCATGATGACGATCAGCAGCGCGAGTTCCCACCAGAACTCGAGTGTGTGACTGAGCAATCCCAGCGTGGCTCCCCAGCTCGCGAGGAACGCAACCGTGATGGCGAGCCCGATCAGCAGCATCATCCCGGGACGACGTGCTCGGAGTTCGCTCACCGCACCGGTCAGGAACGGGGAGCCGCCCCACGCGTACAGGACCGTCCCCAGCACCGGCGGCACCCAGGCCAGCGCGCCGGTCGGCGCCTCGTACCCGAGCAGCATCGCGAACATGGGCGACAACGCGACTACCGGAACGGCCAGCACCAGCATCACCCAGAACAGCCGCCGGAACCGCTGCACATGATCACCGTGCCCGCTGTGTTCAGCGTGCCCGGCGTGTTCGGATGCTGCGCCGTGGTCCGGAGAAGAGCCGGGACGCATCCCGGGCTGACCGGTCGTGTCTTGACCCATGGCGTGGCCAGTGTGCGCATGGCCGTGGGCGTGGCCGCTGGCCTGAGTCGTGACGCCGTGCAGACGCTCGTGCTCGCTCATATCAGCTCCTTCGTATACCCCCCATGGGTATCGGGATCAACGGGTCTACGTGGTCTCGCATTCCCGGCCGACCCGGATCGAGACCGAACTTCAGAGAAACTTCACAGAAAGGCCCGGTCGGCCTCGAATCTGTCCTCGACCCTTGAACTACCCCGATCCCATCCCGCGCACCGAGGCAGATACCTGTGACCGCAACCGCAACGCGACAGTCCACCCCGCGTCCCAGCCGCACCCTTGCCAGCCCCACCGCGACCATCGCGGTCCTCGCACTGACCGGGGTGCTCAGCATGGCCGCTTTGCTCGGGCCGAACCTGGTCGCGGACGAGGTCGGCATGGTGATGGGGATGGGCATGACCCACTACATGGAACTGCTGTCCGTGAGCCAGCCGCGCAACCTGATCATCTTCATGGCGATCCCGGTCGTCCTGGCCGAGACCCTCGCCATCACCGAGCTGGCCATCCTCTTCCGCCGCGTCGCCACGCCGGCCTGGGTGCGCACCACCAGCAGAATCGCCGGTCTGCTCGCCGGTCCGATCATGCTTGCGATCTTCCTGCACCTGTTGGTCAACGCCGTCGCCCCGCTCACCCTGACCGGCAGCTGGCGCGGTCCCGCCGACGTGATCGCGGTCCTGTTCTACCTCGCCGGTGCGATCCCGCTCGTCGGTGTCACCCTCGTCGAGCTCGGCCTGATCGGCGCCGGCCCCGGCAGTGCCCTCAAGTGGCACGCCACCTTCATCGCCCTCTTCCTCGTGGTCGCCCACGTCGCGATGATCGTCGGCATGCTCGACCCGAGCCTGCTCGGCTACCGGATGGTTCACCAGCACTAGCCGGCCCGAACCGCTCAGTGCGTGTCCTGCAGGTACTGCTTCATCGCGGCGATCTCCGCGCGCTGGGCGTCAATGATCCCCTTCGCCAGGTCCTTCACCCGGGGATCGGACAGTTGCGCGTTCTCGCTGGTCAGGATCGCGATCGAGTGATGGGGGATCATCGCCTCCATCCACGCACGGTCACCGATCGTTGCCTGCGTCCGCACCAGCGATAAAGCCCGCCCCGAAAATGACGACACTCAGTCCTACGATCAGCAGGTTCGCCGACCGGTCGGAGTACATCCGCCGCATGCCCCACAGCATGACCAGGGCCATCACGGCTGTCGCCATCATGGTCATGAAGACCCGGGTCCAGCTGAAGTAGACGTGGTCGATGGAGTAAGTGCTGAAGTACATCACCGCGTACATCAAGAACGCCGATGGCGATCATCGCCCCGAAACGCCCGTAGGTCCGTGCCGCAGGCTTGGCGCCGTTCGATCCGGCCTCGTGCTCATTCGTCGCCGCTACGCCGCTCATGTCTGCCATCAGTCGCTCCGCCCGCCCGGTTGATGCTGCCGGCGATGTGCCGACAGTGCCTAGCCCTCACCCCGCAGGTACCTTCACCTAGCCCACCCGTTCTCCAGCACCACGTCATTGGGGATCACGCCGTCGTCCGGCTAGGTAGTGGGGGGCTAATGGTCGTGGCGGTGGTGGGCGTCCGGGTAGTGGGGGTGGCCGTGGCGGAGCGCGGCGTGCTCGTGGAGGTGGCGGTGCCCGCGGCTGGTGACCGGTGGGGCCTCCGGGTCGTGAGCGTGGTCGTGGTGGGCGTCGTCGTGGGTGTGCCAGTGGTCGTGGGTGACGGCGGGGTGGGTGTGCTCGTGGACGTGGCGCTCGCGAAGGTGCAGCCAGACCCCGAGCCCCATCAGGGCCCCGGCGACCAGGAGGGGCACGGTCACGGGCTCGCCCAGGGCGACCGCGAGCACGGCTCCGAAGAACGGGGCGACGGAGAAGTAGGCGCCGGCGCGGGCGGTACCGAGGTGTCGCAGGGCGAGGATGAACAGCGCGAGGCTGACGCCGTAGGCGAGGAAGCCGACGCCGGCGGCAGCGGCGATGTTGCCGGCGGCCGGCAGGGTGGACCCCAGCAGGAGGGCGAGCGCCAGGTTGGTGGGCCCGGCGACCAGTCCCTTGACCGCGGCGAGCCAGGTGGCGTCGGTCAGGGACACCTTGCGGGTGAGGTTGTTGTCGATCGCCCACCCCAGGCAAGCGCCGAGGACCGCGAGCCCGGCCCAGGGCGAGCCGAGCTCCACGCCCAGCGGGACGACGAGCACGACGGCGCCGGCGACGATCGCGAGCATGCCGAGCGCGACCCAGCGGTCGACGTTCTCACGGAACACGACCCAGGCGATGAGTGCGGTGAACACGCCCTCTGCGTTGAGCAGCAGCGACGCCCCCGTCGCCGGGAGTTGGGTGAGGCCGACCATCAACAGCACCGGGGCGACCACACCGCCGAAAAGGACTGCCCCGGCCAGGGGCAGGCGGTCGGTGCGCGGCAGGCGGACGCGTTCGGCCCGCCGGGCCAGCCGCCACGCGGCCAGACCCAGCCCGGACCCGGTATAGAGCAGCCCGGCGAGCATCCACGGGCTCACCGAACCCAGCAGGAGCTTCGCGACCGGGGCCCCCGCGCCGAACAGCAGGGCGGCCAACAGAGCGGCGCGGATCCCGACCGACAGTGCCCTCGTCGGCGTCGTTCGACTCCTCACGCCGTAGATTCTCGCATCGGTGGATCGGCCTCACCCCGGAAGGACGAAGGGCCGACCCGCCCGCTGCCTTCGGAGCGAGCCACGTAACCGATGGGCGGCTGCACTTCGCGCACTGGCTGGTCGCGGCGTTCTCGTGGGGAGCTGCCAGGCTGCGTCCGGGTCGACCTATCGGGGACCTCCGGCCGGGAGGGTGATGGTGAACTGTGCTCCCTGGTTGGGTCCGTCGCTGGCGGCGGTGAGGGTGCCGTGGTGGGCTTCGATGATGGCGCGGGCGATGGTGAGCCCGAGGCCCGATCCGCTGCTGTTCGGGCCTTTGTGGAACCGCTGGAACAGCTGGTCGGCGTCCTCCGACGCGAAGCCTGTGCCGGTGTCGCGGATCAAGATGTTGGCCTCGGGGTGGTGCGGGTTTGCCCCCACGGTGGCGCGAACGGTGACGGTGCCGCCGGAGGGGGTGTGGTGCAGCGCGTTGTCGAGCAGGCCGGTGAGGACCTCGCCGATCCGGTCCGGGTCGACGATCAGGTCGGGAGTATCGGTCGCGACGGATCGGGACAGGGTGACGTCTGCGGCTCGGTACCGTTCCCGGCTGCCCGCGATGGCCGAGTCGACGAGCTGCGCGACCGGGATGGGTCGAGTGCTGAGCAGGAGTTGGCGTTCCTGGGCTCGGGAGACGACTTCGAGGTCGGCGACCAGCCGCCGAAGGCGTGCGCTCTGGCCGGTGAGCGTCTCAACGGTCTGGTCGTCCACGGGCAGGACACCCTCGGCGATGGCCTCGATGGTGGCTTCGAGGGAGGAGATCGGGGTGCGCAGTTGGTGGGCGAGGTCGGCGGTGAGTTGGCGGCGCGTGGACTCGGTGGACTCCAGCCGTCCGGCGAGCTGGTTGATCGAGGCGGTGAGGGTAGCCAGCTCGGAGCCCATCCGGGGATCCTCCAAGCGGGCGTCGAGCTGGCCGTCGGCGAGCATCCTGGCGGTTGTTGCGGCGTCCTTGATCGGTGCGGCGATTCGGCGGGAGATCAGCCAGCTGATTCCCAGTGCTGTCGCGGCGGCGGCCAGGATGCCGACCGCGAGGGCGGTCAACACGGCCTGCTCGAACGCCCGGGTGACGTGTTCGAGGATCTGGGCGTCCACGACCACCCCGGCGTTGTTCAGGTGCATCTCGAACAGCGGCCAGGCGAGTAGGAGCGCAGCGACCAGGACGGTGCTGGCGCCGGCGAGGATAACCAGTCCAATGTTGACCAGCAGGCGCCCGGCCAGTCCGAGCCCGGGCCGCTCCGGCTTCGCGTCCGTCCTGGTCACCCGGGGCCCATCCGGTAGCCGACGCCGCGTACGGTCAGTACGTAGCGGGGCGAGCGAGGGTCGTCGCCGAGTTTGCGGCGCAGGTGCCCGATGTGGATGTCGACCAGATGATCGTCACCCGGCACGGCGCCGGCGGTTGCCTCCCACACATGCTCCAGGAGTTGTTGCCGGGTGAACACGACCCGCGGCCGGCTGCTCAGGGTCTCCAGCAGCTCGTATTCGGTACGGGTGAGCGCGACCAGGTCTGGTCCCACGCGCACCTCGCGAGCGAGGAGGTCAATGGCAAGGTCGCCGAACACCCGACGGTCCGGCTCGCCGGGTTCTGGCGGTCCGGTCTCCGGTGCACGAGGCCGGCGCAGCAGGGTACGGATCCGCGCGACCAGCTGGCGCGGCGAGAATGGCTTGGTGACGTAGTCGTCGGCGCCCACGCCGAGCCCGACCAGGACGTCGACCTCGTCCGCGCGGGCGGTGAGCATCAGCACGTAGCAGCGGGAGAACGTCCGCAGCTGCCTGCACACCTCGATCCCGTCGATCCCGGGCAGGCCCAGGTCGAGGACCACCACGTCCGGTTCGGATTCCCGAGCGAGGGCGAGCGCGGTCTCACCATCACCGGCGGTGCGCACCTCGAAGCCGTCCCGGGCCAGGAACCCCTCGACCACCCGCACCAGGCTCGGCTCGTCATCCACGACCAGGGCACTCAGCTGCTGCGTAGCGGCCACGCTTAGTCGTCCTCCTCCGCGATGAACGTCCCGTGCCAAGTGTGGTACCAGACTGCGCCGGTGCGCGTGTTCACCGACAGCATGCCCACCGTGTGCCCGTTCGTCTCGGTATCGATCGTGTCGTAGCCGGGGAACTCCTTGACGTCGGCCACGGCGGACTGGCCGGGCCGGTTAGCCCGCAGCCAGTCATCCGCAAACGTCCGTGCCCGGTCGGGGGAGATGCTGCCGTTCCGGGAGCCGGTGTTCCACATCATCGCCGGGCCGTACTCGGTCGACACCGAGCCGTCGGCCGGGTCGACGAGCACCTCGGTGGTCGGGTTCCCCGCCGCGTCCTTCAACTCCACGTAGAAGTTGTCGCTGAACTGCATCGCCTCACCGGCCGACAGCCCCGGGGTGGTGCCAGCCTGCGCCGCCCTGGCCCGAGCCTGGGCGATCGTCCGCACCGCCACACCGTCACCGGCCGACCCGACTTGCTGGGCGCCCATCATGCCGCCGCCCATCCGCTGGCTCGGAATGCTCCCCGAACGGTGCGACGTCCCACCGGATCTAGGCTCGTACCGCACGCCCGAAACGGGCGCGGCCTGAGCGGTCCCGCTCCCGCTCGAAGCAATCACGGTCGCGGCCACCGATCCGACCAGCAACACGCCCGCGACCACCAGGACCAGCCAGGCCAACCCTCGCGGCGCCACACGGGTCCCGCGCGAGCCGTTCAACGCAGGTCCTCACCGCGCGCCCTCGACAGCGCATCACGCTGGGCCTGATAGGTCTCCAGGTCGAGCTCACCTCGCTCGAACCGCCGGTCCAGGATCTCCTCGGGGGAATCCTGCGCCGGCCGGGCACCGTGACCATGGGTCGCCTGACGGCCCGGCAGAAGCCGGCTCACCGCCCACACGATCACCGCGATCAGGACCACCCACAGCAAGACCATGCCGATCATGCCGCCGAAGGGCATCCCGCCCCAGCCCATCCCGCCGTATCCCATCATCTTCGTTGCTCCCTGTCATCAGGGGGCGGCACTCCTCACCGCCCGACATCACCCAGCCTCCCCGCGGCTCGTAGCGATACCCCCAACCGGAATGTAAAGATCTCCCAAAGCCGGGCTCGGGGACGGAACATCGTTGCTGCGCTGCCCCTCCCGCACGAGAGGGCCCCTGGTGCATGGCACTCCGAGGGCGGCCCTGTTCCTCGCTCGCCGGGCCTATCGTCATTAGCCGCCGGCGATCCTCGGCGTGCGAGCTTCGGCGCGAATGGTGACTCCCGGCGCCAGCAACCGAGGCAGAGCGCCATCTAGGTGTGGGTGCGGGACAGCCAGGAACCCTCGAGTCCAGTACCGCCTCTGTTTACTCAGCGGCCACCCTGAAAGGTGAACTCACCGCAGCCAGCGCACGAACCGCTCGGATCGATCGACGTATGTGTGCACCGAGCTTTCCTTGAGTCCGGCTGCCCTCGCTTCGCGCTCGAACCGAAGCAGTTCCTGCTGGAGTTCCTCAATGAACCACCGCGTCTCCGCCATGGCACAAGTGTGGACGTGAACGCCACCGCCTTGTCCAGGCCGCGCGCGTGGGGTGCATCTGGACAGAAGAACCCGGGGACGCTTACCCACCCCCAGGTGCGTCCAGCCGGGTCCTAGTGCCGGACATCGTACGGTCGCCGGCATGGTCGCCGCCAGACGGACGCGTTCGCATGCGAGCAATCGCTTCGCCGTTGGCAGAGTGCGCAGCGTTGCGCCGAACGTCGTCCATCTCCACGACGATGCCGTCGGCTGGTGCGACCGCCGCCCAACCAGATCGGTGCCTGGCTGGGGCAACCAACTCGAGACGGATGAGGCGCGGCCCTTCAGCAACGGGCGTTCGGGCTGTTGTGGCGCGTCGGGCAATGCGCGCGACGCTGACGCGCAGATTCGGCGCTCGGCGTGGGTGGGACACGTGGAAGGATGATCTGCATGAGGACACGACCGCGCGAGGGGCTCAACCAATAGCCCCGGTCCGTCCTTCGTCGAGGGGCAGCGGGCCGGGGCAGGAACCCCTCGGAGTCCCACCGTGTCTCGTACCGACGCTCACGTCCCGCTTCAGAGCCGTATCGCCCGTGGCGACATCGGTCGTGCCGAAGTCCACGACCACACCGACGGTGTCTGCGACCTGCCCGACCCGTACGACCGCGATGCCTGGATTGGGCGCAGCCACTGTCACTGGACCTGGCTGTGGGACGGCCACGGTCTGTGCCCGTGCGAGTTGTGCCACTGCGGACGGTTGAACCGGCGCGAGCGGCGTGCCGAGCGTCAGCGGGTCCGCCGCGAACTGCGTCGGGCTGCAGTCGACCCGGACACCGCGGATGGGATCTGAAAGACCGGGTCCGCGCCGGTCCTCGCGGTCAGAAGCCGATCGTGTTGGCCCGCGGTTCGGCTGGCGCGATGGCCGCGAGCAGCGCCCGCTCCTGAGCTGTCCGGAGCGGGTCGATGACGACCGGCACGGTCTCCCACGGCCCCTCGTCGTCGACTTGGCGGGGCGGGTTCGGCGGTGTGGCGAGGGCAGCGATGGTCAGCGGCGTCGCGTGCACGAGACGCGCGACCGCTTCTGCAGAGTCGTGGAGAAGCCCTCCGGCGGAATGGAAGCCGGCCGGGTCGGGGAGCCACTCGTATCGAGCGCTGTCCAGAGCCTGTTGGACCGCGCCCGGCGTCGGGATCTGGCTGGCCTCCAGCCAGACGCGGTTCGCTCCATGAGCCAGGCCATCGAAAGCTGCGGCGACCTGCTGTCCGACGCGGATGGCCGACTGGAGGCCGGAGTGCAGCACAGCGACCAGCCGCTCGGCGGTGACCTCGGCGAACATGTCGTCGGGGCGCTTCCAGTCGACCCGGGTTCGCAGGGTGTCGTCGAGCTGCTGGCGCAGGTCGGCGGAGGCCAGGCGAAGCTCGGACGCGCGCCCTCCGAGACGCAGTTCGGCTGGCCAGCGGGTGGTTTCGCGCCAGGATCGTGCGGCGCTGTCCAGGGCTTCGCATGCTGCGGAGGCGTCGGAAAGCGCGCCGGCGTCGGCGCCGTTGCGCATCACGGCGCTCGCGGACGCGCACACCAGCGCGATGTCCGCCGCAGCGAGTTGGATCGCTAGCTGGGTGACGACGCGGGGGCTGGTGGTCGTTTCGGTCGCTGCTCTCTCCCACCGGGAGACTGCGCCGTCGATGCCCGGATCGGTCGGCCCGATGATCCGCCACGTCTGCAGGGCTGGCGATCGGTGGGGGTCTGCGTCGCTGCCGGCAAGCCGGACGATCTCGGGTTCCGGCCCCACGCCGGCGTCCAGGAAGCCTCGCTGGGTCCAGCGGGCGGCCCGCGCCAGCCCGGCTTCCAGGCTGGTGCGGATCGCATCGCCGGCCTGCTCGCGGGCTGCTGGGCTGGCGACGGTCCGGACGCGCATGACCTCGGCGGTGCAACCGATGGTCGCCGTGATGTCCATCAGCCCGGTACCGGGCGCGGGCAGCGGGTACTCGCCGGGCGCTCCGGCTAGGGAGTCGAGGAGGGCTTCGAGTCGCCGAGCACTGTCGTTGGGGTGGCGCGGACGGGCCTGAAGGAGGTGCAGGCTTGCCC
>MTLC01001032.1_pt1 | contig 18429 bp, 10 predicted proteins | sample 1982451 | NCBI WGS metagenome assembly MTLC01 (sample SAMN05710165, study PRJNA340218) | biofilm metagenome | isolation source: sample SPH anode biofilm adapted to +100 mV | place: USA | collected 2012-02-03 | reverse complement strand
TAAGGAAGCAGCTAACTGGAGCACGGAATCGTGCTGGCTACTATAATCTGCCCCCACATAGTTCCATTTTATGTTGTCCCGGAACGATGGTAGGAGCGCCAACTTAGACATTAGAACTCCCTTGCCGCATCCGATGTCAAGAACCGTCCCTTGAGGGCTCTTACGTATCACTTCGTCCATGACAAGAGTCAAAGACTTGAGTTGATTATCAGTTTGCGCCTCTTGGGGTTCCTGCATAGGCTCTGCGTCACCATATGCTGAAAGCAGTTCTTGCAGCTTATCAAATTCTTTATTATCGTCCATTGTTCCGAATTATCCTCAGTAAAAAGGTAGCGGTAATGTGATGACATACCAAGTACGCTGCTATATTGCTTGGTGAGCAGGGAACTTCTCCCTGCGTACTATTCGCTGCGATGTCCTGGAGATTATTGCTTTTGAAATGACGTCCCTATATATTCCACATTAGGGACCCATGTTTTAGTAACCTTTTTTAATTCTTGCGTGAAGAAGACAAAGTTCTTCTGATTCCCATAGGCAACATATTGGGTTTCTGGTCCCACGCATTAACGTACCTCGCAAGATCAGTCTTGCAGAAGCTTTGCGAGGGGGGCGTCCTCTCCTTGAACTTTCGCACCCGTGCCGGGGTCGTACCCTCACGTGCGAAAGCTACCCGGTAACTGCCACGACCCCGTTCGTAAAACCACCTGCTATGGCCGTCAGGGCACCAGATGGAGTTAGATAACTCCTCGATCCTTGATGGGGAAGTCGCCGCTGTCATAGAGATGGGCGAAGTGAATGGAACCAAAACATCACTGTCACCACGAATTTTCAGAGCCTGCTGACAGATGGCGCAAACCAGAGTCTTCTCCTTTCGCTGTACTGCCTCCTCCAGTTTCCGGCGCTCAAGGAAGACCTCTTCTTCGGGCCGATTTAAAACGTCGGCATCGAGAAACTTACCGTTTGGCAGATTCAGAATTTTCCTCACCGTTCGCCTAGCCATGACCGCTCCTCGTGTCGCCAGAAGAGGAAGGCACTTCCCCAACATGGTTTTTCAGGGGAACATAACACACTTAAGCGACACAATAAGCCGCAAGGTTTCTATCAGCGGCATAGTTTTTTCACATGACACTCAAGATGATCTCATCCTCGGTAAACCATCCTTGAGAGATCGCGTGGTTCTTGACCTTATCGGGCTCCTTCGAGTACGCAACGATTGCTAGACTACTTTCAGCTCGGCTGCACGTGACATAGAACAACCGCCGAGTCCGATCAATACTTGTCTCCTTCCCTTCAGCCTCGTTCTTCTTATCGCCAGCAGTAGGTTCCTTGGCGCTGAAGAGTTTGTCGTAACTGAAGAGAAAACCGCGTGCTTCCTCGTCATCAAGAATTACCATAACACGTTGAAATTGGAGACCTTTTATCCCTTGATGAGTGCCAAATCGAGTTTCGTCAGATATGTATTTAACATATTCCTCAAACTGCATGAATGTGCTCTTTAGCGCTTCATCCCAAGCATCTATTACTCTGTCTTTATCTGAATCGTCGTCTGAGATATCCTGCTTTTCATCCCCACCATCTGATCGTTCTGCGATTGGAACGAATGAATCTGGAATCTTGAAGAGTCCACTACGATAAAGTTCTTTAAGAACACTGATCAAGGAAGGACTGCCTGCATCCCACAAGGAGTAGAGCCTTTTGACTGCATCGTTTGCTTTTTTCATCACTTCGCCGGGCTTTAGGCTGTCTTTGAAGACCTCCTTTGCCAACAGAGGCGAGTCGCTTCGCACCACCCGTGCAACCGCGAAGTTATCGTCAGCCTTCATGGCATTTATCAAAGGCAAAACTTGTTTGGCAAAAAGTGAAATCCCAGGGAGTTTACCGTCAAGCAAACCTGTCTTAAGCTTATCGACACCATAGAGTGGGTCAAAAAAGCTACTAAAGCCAGCCCGCTTTGCCGCCATATGATGCTCCAAGGTTAAAACCTTTACTCCACTCGCTTTATTCCAGTCGCAATCATCTGTAACTTCGGCCATTTTTGATGCAACTGCAGCCTCGTACTCGGTCTTATCAAAGCAGTTTCTCGTATCAGCAATAAAGAGTCGAACTACACCATCATCATCTTGCTTAGCTGCTTCCTGCATCTGATTATCAACATTGGACCTTATCTTATTGATGAGCCTTACCACACGCTGCGGACATCTATAGTTGAGTACTTTAGCTGGCTTAGACCAATTATCGGGAATATCTCGCCCGAGATCAGTCTTTCCATCCGTATAGATACGCTGCATGGTGTCGCCAAATAACCCAAGCGTGAAGCGACCTGTGTGCTGAGATTCAACCTTGAAAAATGCTTCAATCAGCTCTTTTTTTGTATCTTGACTCTCATCAACCAGCAGAACTGGGAATTTCCGCACCAAAATCTTCTGCATAAGAGGCTTGTTCAGAAGAAAATATGCGGTTAAGTTAATGACTTCAGCATGGTTCAGTGAATCTCTGCTCGTATTCTCGCCATTCGGGTTGTAGGTGAATTTTGTTATCTTATCTAATGCCTGTAGCCTTGCCTGCTTTGACGCAATCTGCCTTGGCCGATCCTCAGCAGCCTTAGTACCAGATCGACCTTTCCTTTGAGCTTCTTCGAGTTCTAAAATTTCCAACTGCAAATTACTTCTTAACCATTGGCGAATGTCACTCTGATACGGCCTGATCAACTCCCATGCAAAACTATGAATGGTGGAAACCACAAAGGCTGCATCGAACTCAAGTCGCCGTTGAATTTCTTCACTGGCAGCATTTGTGTAGGTGATAATTGCAACTTTTTGCCCACTTTCCCGCAGTCGCTGTATATTTTGCTTACGAAACCTCTTAAGGACCTCAACTAGAGAGCGGGTTTTTCCTGAACCTGCACCGGCAAAAAGAAAAAAACTACCAGGCTGGTCCAAATCGAAACACTTGTATATCTGCTCATCTACCGATATAGCTGAATTAGTTTCGGTCACGATGCACCTCCACCGGCAGCACCAGCAACTACAATATCCGCACTTTTTTCTTTCAGTCTAGCTGTCAGCCACTCAAGGCCTTCATGAATGTACTTGGGCGGTTGAAGCAGGCTAGGCTCAGTGGAATAAAGTAATGTCAATGCCATTTCAGCTTTTTTACCGTTGCCAAGGGCATTAAACATGGCTTCGCAGGCTTCGCCAAGAGTTGGTTTGCCTACAGCTGTAGCCATCTTTTTGATAAGGCCTGTTGCAGAAGTTTGTTTTTTGAAAAAATCAATGTTGCTTAGAACTAAAGCATCTTCGAAGGTATAAGGTATTGCAGATTCCTTCTTATCTTTTCCAAACTGAACTAATACCTTACATTGATACGCAACCCTAACGTCACCATCTGAGGAAATTTTATTAACATCATTAATGCACATCAGTTCGTCTAAATTAGTCATACATGGAGCCCAGGTCTTAAGTGTATCATTGCCTGTTACATATTTCTCGCCAGCTTTTGGAACCACCTTTTCATTTTTCTCGTTAACAGAGTCCAAATCAGTAATAATCAACGTGAGTAAGCCCAATGATTCTATCAAAGGCTTAAGACGATGAGCATGACTTCCGCCTATTTCCAGTAATGATATATAGCTCTTGTCCAGGTCAGGAAACTTATTACGAATGAAGTGCGGGATGAGCATTCTCTCTGCTGGGCCTTCCACTAATATCGCAGCATCAGCAAAGAATAAATCGCAGTGGGTCGTTTTGAGATATCTTGTTGCGAATTTGGAAGTATCAGAATCGCTTCCAAAGGTTTTTGTCAGATTGGCCACTGTTGCACACGGCACATCATTTGTGGATGCGGCAGGTTTTCTTTGGAAGTAGCGCAAGCTGGTAAAATCAATTTCATGGGCAATATGACTTGAATGGGTACTAACAACCATTTGAGTGGTGAATTGTTTATTATGTCCCAAGGTAGTGTGCTTTCTCAGTACACCATAAGCCTTTTTTATAAAAACCTGTTGAACCTGTGCATGGAGATGTGCCTCTGGTTCTTCAATTAGTACAATATGAAGTGGAGCAATAAAATCAGCGTCACCCTCTTTTTTGGCAGCCTTTCCAACTCGCATCCACTCATCTCTGTACCTGATCAGCTTGAAAATCATAGAGATGAGGTTTTGGAACCCAAGCCCGTTGTACTTTTCTGGCAGGTATAAGGTCCCATTCGATGGGTTACCATCACCAAGCACGTTAAATTGTACAGCAGTATCGTGGTTTAAAGCTTCAAGGGGATTCAATTTGCTTGACAAAACTATCTGAGGATCGCTAAATCCGGGATAATTCAGTCCTTCAAGTTCACTAATAGCAGGATGAAAACTGGTCTTTAACTTTTCATCAAAAGCCGTCCTCGCTGCTTCTATGGCTTCGAGCGCATCGAGATCGTTGGCCTCCGGCAACTCAGTTGGGTCAAGGTGTTTATCAAAGTATTGCCGAAGCTGTGCGGACAGTCGCCTATCAGAACTTGCCCCTCCTATAGTACTTGCGTCAGAAAAGCCCCTTTGGGCATTTATAATGTCGATTTTGAAAAGCCCGGCGAACGGATCGCCTTCCAGTGGCTCAGAATCTAATGGGAGTGTCTGAGGTTCAGAACCAATCAATTTAGCTGGATCAAGCACATATGCGCGTACTTCAAAGTACTTGTGTAGTTCCCTGTCCAAGAAGTCATGCATAGATTGAGGCCATAAAGAAAGCGAGGACTTCTTTCCATCTCCATTCTCTGAATCCCATAAATCTATTGTGTTTTTAGCAGAGGTATAAGCAGCGACATAACCTTTATAAAGATCTTCAACCTTCTTTGGCTCCAAGATGAGACGAACTCCTAACAGCCCGCCTGACCAATCAAGAGTTGGGATTATATGGCTAACATAGTGGACTTCTGTCTCTTCCACCTGAAGCCAAACATCAATCATGGGCATCCAAGGCACCCATAAAGAACGTGTAAGATCTAGAGAATCTTTATCCACGTTAGAGGCCCACTGCTCTCCAATCTTATTAATGCTCGCCCAGTTTGACAATGTAAAGTCAGTAGTAGATATATCTTTTGCCTTCGTCCTTTTAAGAAACATCATCAAGGCGTCCATTGCTGACGTCTTGCCACTATTATTCGCACCTACAAAAACTGTTTCTTTTTTCGACAATTCTACCCGGCAACACTTGAGCTTTCTGAAATTCCGAATATCGATATGAGCTATATGCACACTTCACCCCCTTAAGTAATCTTACATTGCAAACATCTAACTCAGCCAGACCTGCCAAGTAGCGGGTTAGAGTGCATCTAACTTCAATGCCCTGACTGTTAGGCAAAATTCAACTGATCCTCGAAAACATTTTCTTCAAGTAGTTTGCGGCACCATCTTCCATAAACAAGACATGGCGACTTTCCAGATCAGCCTTCTTGGTGGGATCGCCTACATTGAGCAGATCGGTGAATTTCGTGGGCGACAGCACGAAGGCATTCAAGACCAGCGGCGGCTCGCCTGCCTGGGCTTGCGTTGCCAAAGTCGCCTCAAGATGCTTCACTTCCTTGTAGAGGCCCAGTTTAGGGTGTGTGAGATCAAGGTTACGTAGGCCCTTAGGATCAACAAAGGTTAACCATTGCTTGCCAGTGGCATCGTCCACCAGCCACAGCAAGAAATCAGGGTAGAAATTTCCAGCCAGCGCGAAGCCCAGCCCTTTCTCCTCACGATCCGCATTCCGCAGTAGATAGAGGCTCCGCGGTCCAATGACTGCCTTGCCATCCGGTGAGTTGTAGTAGGCCTCCAGGTCACGGACGAATTCCCATTCGCTCGGCGCGTCAAAGGCCATTGGACGAAGCTTCAATGGCACAGCGTCCTTGTCCTCCAGCGCCAGCAAAGGGTAGTAAAGGTGCCGGTCGAAACTGATGGCGACCATGTGCGGGGCGTTCCACTTGCTTGCCTCGCCTATCTTGCCTTCGGCCACAAGCTTCTTCAGCGCTTCGAGCTTCTTCTGGTACTCCAGTCCGTCGTCGCTGTTCTCGATCTCGAACTGGTAAAGCTTGAGCATAGAACCGTGATCATCGTCCATGCGGGTAATGTCGTAGAACTGTCCCTCGTAGCCAGTCTTCAGAGCCTTGTAGAAGCGGTCGGTGTAGTCGGTCAGTAGCCGGATCAGGATGTCTTCCTGCTTGCGGATGTCGCAGAACGTGTTTACGACAAGTTCCGCCGCCGGAATGAACAGCGTGTACCAGTCTGACTGGCCCGTGCAGAACTCCAGGAGTTTCTGCCGATCCAACCGCAAGTTGCTCCAGCTCCGTTGCAGCTTGTAATCCTGCAGTGCCAGGTAGATGCGATCCCAATGGAAGACCGGGAACAGATTTGCTTTCAGCTTGCCCTTGTGCCGCGGCTCGGTTGTGGAGACGGCTCCCTTGTCCTGTGTCGAACTCTTTTGGGTGCTTAAAGCCTCAACTCGTGGGTACAGATCTAGCACTACGTGCGGCAGTTTGATCTTCCCCTGGAACTGGACGGGGATCTCGTAAAGCCACGGGAAATGCGTGCGCTTGAAGCCGAGCTTTTGGTTGTCCTTGTAGCCGTCTTTCAGCGCCAGTGTCTTTAGCTTGCCCGCCGGAAGGTTGGACCGTGTGGGGAAATCAAGTTCGAGAATCTCGTCGCTGGGTGTAATGCCTTCCTCGCGCAGATAGTCCTTGAAGGTAGCCATATAGCTGGCGCGCACACCGAAGATATTCAGCGTCTCCAGCTTGTCCAAATGAACCCCTTTGGGGCGCTCCTGCAGGGTGGTACGCTTGAGGGAGAATCCTTTGCCCTTCAGCCGCACGCCACGCCCGAAGAGCTGGATAATCTGCGAGCCCTCCCCCTGCCCCATGTTTAGCAGCCCCATCGTGGAAACACGCCAGCTGCTCCACCCTTCGGTGAACTTGCGCGATCCGATCAGCACGTTGAGTTCATTATCTTTCTGGTTCAGCGTTCGGAACATTGCGCCGCCGAAATCATCGGCTTCGTTGTCGAAAGCGGAGGATGCATCAGCCAGCTTAAAGAAGACCGCATCGTCGCCGATGTTGATGAGGCCAAACGGTTCGGCATCCCCCACACGCAGCGCTAGCTCTCCCTTGCTGCTCTTAATGTTGACTAATTTCAGCCGCTGCCGGGCCGGTGCATTGAAGACTCGGTGCAGAATGTCGGCATAAAGCTCATCCACCCTACCGGAGAAACCCATGAGCGGAGTGAAGCGCCCCTTGAAGATGTTGTTGCCCTTGGAGTCTAGAATCTGCGCCCGGTCGGCGATCAGGTCGGCCAGCCAGGTCTTGATCTGCGCATGGTCGTTCAGGAAATCGGCTATGAAGTTCACCACTTCAAGGATGTCCGAGTCTTCACCGGCTACCGTGTTGCCGACGAACACCCACAGCGGCTTGTCGATGTTGAAGTCCGCCAGCTTTTCCCGGTGTGTGCTCCATAGCCAGAGCTGCTGGTAAAAAGCGAGCAGACAGGCGGTGAAGTACTTGCGGGCGTTGTCGGCATGTTCGTAGGCCTCGCCGTTCATGTTGAGGATCAGCGACTCCTTGCCGTAGCCGTCTCCGTAGAAGAATTTGTAGGAGTAGTCAAACAGGATGCACTTGGCATAGATCTCACGGGTAGCGGTGATGCGCGCCCTGCGCTTGTCTTCACTGGTCAGCGCGAGCTGGGCCAACTGAGTCTCATCCAGTTTTTTAATACTGGTCGTGTCGAATAGCATCTTGGCGCGCTTCTTCCGGATGTCTTCCTCGGCTGCCGCCACCGTCATGCCTTTGGCCACAGCCTGCCCGAAAGTGGCAGAATATTCAAAGGCAAAGCCTCCCCGCACCAGCGCGTCGCGCCGACTCATCCAGGCTCCGGCTGCGGTCCCCGTGCCACGATGCCCTTCATCCACCAGTACGAGGTTGTTGCCCTCAAAGGCATCGACCGCAACCGTTTTGTCGCCCATCTCGTCGCCAAGCTTGTTAATGTCAATAATCTCAATGGTCCCGCGCACCGGGGTCTGGGTCTTGTTGAAGTACTGCGCGAAACCGAACCCCGACAGGTGCAGTTCTTCGAGATGTTGGCGTGACAAACCATCGCTGGGCGTGAGCAGAATGATCTTGCTCGGGTAATGGTCGCCCATACCAGCCTGAAAATAGTGCAGATACTGGAGGATGTTAACGTGCAAAAGCAACGTTTTACCGCTGCCAGTGGCGTTCCAGAACGCGATCTTATTGAGATCGTCAGCGTCATAATCCCGGAAAGGCTCCGCACCTACCTCGGCGCGGTAGCGAACCATTTCATCGTTAAGGCCATCAAGCAGAGCCTGACGTTTGTTGAAGTACCAGTCCAGGTAGATCTCGGTGAACAGTAGCGAGAGGTACTGGAAGTACTTCATCTGCAGTTCATGGCCTTCCAGCTTATTGCGGTGGGCCGTGATAGTCTGCCAGTGGCTGACGATGTTCAGGTCGTAGCGACGAAAATCGGCATCAGACACGCGATCCACTTCAAAAAGGTTGCGTGTCAACTCGTGGAAGAACTTAGTTTGTCCATCCTCATCGACGCCCTCATGCCGGTCATCACCCAGCCGCAATTTGATTGCGTTGAGGCTGCCCCCCTTGAAGAAGCCCAACATCCAATGGTTGAGCACCAGTTCCTGGTGAAAGCTGCGCTTTTTGCCTCCGCCGGCAGCAGTTGTTGCCCTTCGTGCGCGCGCCATCAGATGTCCTCCACAGAGAACATCCGCTCCAGGAACTCCGGTTCGATCTGGCGCAGTTTGAGCACGCGAGTAGCGCCGCCTTCCTCGGCGGTCTGCGTTAGCACAGTCGGGATGTTGTGATCACAGTTGATGTAGACCACGTCAAACTCGTTATCCGCCGGGTTGATGGACAGCTTGTCGCAGAGCTTGCTGATGCTTTCGTAATCTAGCTTTTCGCAGTCGCGCCACAGCACCAGGCAGGTATCCCCGTTGGGCAGCGTACCGGTGACGGTGGCAAAGCCGCGCTCGATTTGAGCATCAATGTGCTTAACCCGAAGGCCGATCAGGTAGTTGAAGGTTTCAATTAAGTCAACCTTGCGCGGCTCAGAAGCGCCTGCCGAATCGACTGCAATGTTCATTTGGTAGTCAAAGGGCTTTTTGAAATCCTCCACCGACAACAGCGAGCCCCGGCTTTCCACCTTCAGCATGTAATGCAGCAGGTAGTCGTCCTTAGTTTGTTGGGGCAAGGTGGCGAACAGTTCTTCCTGCCCTCCTGCCCGACGCAGTTGAAGGTTGTTCAAGGTGTCCTCATAGCCTTCAAGCTTGAGAACTTTGAAACAGTGGGAGATGCCAGTCTCAGGCGCGGTAGGTTTGCCGCTGGCCCACTCAGCAGAAAAAACGTTTTTCTGGAGCCTGGGCTTGAGTACCGTGTCGAAGTACTCGCCCTGCTCAATCAGAATGTACCTGCGATTGCTTCCGTCCTCTCTATTTAGAGAAAGCGTGGCGCATCCAGTCGTACCTGACCCCGCAAAGTAATCGAGAATCGTATCGCCGTCCTTGATGTTAATGACGCGCAGGTTATCAACAACGAGGTTAATGCTCTTAGGAAAATCAAAATCCTTCGTCTTGAACAGGTCTTTGAGAACCTTAGTGCCGCTTTCACTAGCGGAATATTCCGAGCCATCCCACCAAGTTCCAGGCAATGCGCCCTCTTGGTTGGGCCTGTATTTCTTCTGAAGCTCAATAGATTCGTCATTGCCCCTGAGCACTTTCACATCATCAAGCTCCGTCCTCAATCGAGCCGCTGAGCATGTCCACACTTTCTCATTGCCATCGGGGTCTATAGGCCACACGGCAATCTCGTCAGGAAGTGTATCTTCTTTAATAATCCACAGTTCCTCTTCTTTATTCCACAACATTGCTGGAACCCGAACTGAGTCACCCATCACATAAACAGGATAGAAGGATTTCTTCCTGTCTGAACGATCTGAATCACTTCCAGACTTTCTGAAATTTGCCCAAGCATAGATACCCTTCTCGTCGGTATGTGGGTAACGCTCTGCCTTTGATCCCTTTCTTGGCAGCCTGCCAATGGCCGGCTTTTCGACCGGAGACCAGAAGACCGAGTATTCGTGGTTTGCAGAGAAACCAGATGCCGTTGGTCTTCCCTGTGGTTTACTTCTAACTACTGCTGTGCCGCAATGCTCAAGGCCAAGGACTCCGTTCATGATCGAATATTGTTGCGGGTACTCGAAGTCATCGATTGCAACGCAAACTAAGCCCTCAGGCCTAAGGAGTCTTAGGGCAGCGGCCATTCGGCTCATGAACAAGCTTGCCCAAGAAGAGTGCTGATAACCATTTTTGTAGACAATCGGCGAGGCATCAGTGTTGTACGGTGGGTCGATATAGATGCCTGAAAGCAGTCCCCTCCATGAAGTAGCCAAAAGGCTGATACCTTGGAAGTTGTCGGCTTGAATGAGTAAACCTCCCAAGCTATTGTCGATGTCTTCAATGGATCTCTGCAACCGCTGTTTGAAGCGGCTGTTTTCCTCGAACAAGCTCGTATCAACCATACGATGTGGTCCAGCCTTCAGATCTTCCATCGTACCAGGCGTATTCCCATCCCAAATGCCAAGTTGCTTCCACTGTACCCACTGCTTATCATTCGCCACAATCTCAGGATAGAGCGCCTCTGGCACCCGATCCAACGTGATGCAATAGTGGCTGGAGACGACGAACTTCTTCTTTAGCCACAGCTTTTTTTGAAAATCTTCCAACTGAGCCAGAAACGAGATCAGCTCCAGTGCGATGGCGCGCAGGCACTGGATCATGCGCAGGTTCTTTTCGATGTCCGCAAACACGCCTGCATTCTGCACATCATCCAGATGCAGGACTTCGTTCTTGATATAGAAGTCCAATTCCCCGCGCAGGAATCGACCCAGGTTATTGTGTATGAAGTAGTCCGCGGTGTTCTTGGTGGTGTAGTCGTTAAGGTGCTTTTCCAGCAGGGTACGTTGCGGGTTCTTTTCCGTAGGTTCCCGCTTACTTAAATCAAGCCAGCGAGCTTTCACAGCGTCATCCACCAGCACAGTCTTCACTGCTTTTTCGACGAGTGTTTCCTGCTTTGTGCCCTTGGCGACGGGCATGTACTCGAAGCGGACGATCAGCTCCTTGCCGTTTGAACCGTCCACTTCTTCGACAGGAAGCAGTTCTTCTTCGTACTCATCGCCCTGCTCGTCGATGTGCGTCACCGTCTTGCGCTCGATCAGCGAGAAGCGGCGCTCCTTGTCGGTGTCCTTTCGGTTGTCCTTCGCAGTATCGGCTGTCACAAGACGGAAATGGACCGTGCGGCCGTCCTCCAGCCTAAAGCTGTAATTGGTGAAGTTCTCACCGCTCTTGGTATAGTACTGGTCTTTGTTGGCCCAGTGCAGTATCACCTCCTCACCGCCATAGGGAATGGCGTAGGTGTCGCCCTTGAAACGGCGCTTGCTGATGAAGTCGCCATTGTCGTAATACCGCGAAATAAATGCCAACAGGTGGGAGAATACTGCGTTTTCGTGCTCATTAGCGCCCGCGTTCAGCTGCGCAAGTTTCTGACGAAGCTCCTGCACCTTCGGCACATTATCAGGGTTGATACCATCGGCTTGGTACTGGGCTTCCTTCTCCTTCAGTTCGCGAGCGACTTGTTGCAGTTGTGCTTTGTTCCCGCTGTTGAGCGCGCATTGCACCTTCTCATACAGGCGGTTTTCCAGGTAGTCGTTGATCTCATCTGCACGGGCGTTGAGGATGCGGTAGATACCGAAATCAAGATCGGGACGGTCGATCTGGAAAATCTCGCGCAGCTTGGCGACGAGTTCTCTGAATTTTGGATGTTCCTTCTGGGCCATTTGGTTTTCCTTTTGTTTATTGAAGCATTAGCAGGCGTATTTACTGCACCGTCCACCTTATAGTGAACAGTGGCATGATTGTTGTTTTTTGTTGCATACGCTTTTCAAGAGATTTCACAAGTCGGTCGCGCTTTTCAGCAATTTCGTCCTCTATATCGAAGATTCGCGAGCGTAAGGTTCTTTTCCTGCGTTCAAGTTTGGCAATTTCTTCCTGAAGACTGTGCTGATCGTGCATCGTTGAAGCTTGGCGACTTTGTCTTTGCAGCTCCTTAATGCGTCGTTTGGTGTCTTCGATTTCCTTTTGCGCTGCCACTTCCATGTCTTCGGCCCATTTGTCGAGCTGATCGCGGGCCTCGGAGAAATGGCGGTTGTTCTCCTCCAGGTTTCTGGCCAGCGTCGCCTTCGCATGGCGGTCCTGATCGCCCATGAGCCGCTCTTTCACCGTCCCGGGAATATCCTGAAGTGCGCGGGTCTGGCCGTGGCAATTGAAAAACTTTTCGGACGTTTCCTGGTCGAGATTGTTCCCCGCATCGTCCATTGCCGAGAAAAGCAGATACTCCTCGGAATCGAAAGACTCGATGCGCAGACGCTGGAGGCTGAGCCAGCCTGATTTTCCCTTAAGCCGTTCAACAACAGCAATACGGGTGGTGTGGCTAGTGATGTCGAAAACGACCTCAGCGGGCGGGCATGCCCACTTTGAGGCTTCACGGATGACGTGTTCTCCCAGCGGGTGACTCAAACGGTAGAGGAACTCGCCGGGCACATTCTCACGGGTTCTGGAAATCAGGTGATAACGGCCATTTGAAACATGCGCGACCGGGCTGTTTTCAAGGGTGAAGGAGAGGCTCTCGTCATCAAAGTCGGCGTGATTTTGCAGCCTGTGCCTTGTTACGGCCCAGAATAGGCGGCCAATACGATCTAGCCGCTCCTGAGTTCCGGCCAGATTGACTTTCAGGCGTTCGTGTACGTCCTCGTCAAAATGCTCCAGCAGCTTTTTCCGGGTGTCGCGCATCCTGGTCTGAATCTGCTCATCCAGCTCGATCTGCAGCATCTCGAATGCGGCCTGAATCTCCTGTTCGCTCCTACACCCTTGGTATATATCGAGGATACGGCGCTCAAAATCCACACCTGCTTCGATAGAGCCGAGAACATCGTCACTGGCACCGAATACGCCCGTAAAAAGATTGAACTTCTGCTCCAGCAATTCATGGACACGCCGGTCGGCCTCGTTGCGCTCATTGAGGAAATTGATGACCACCACGTCGTGTTTCTGGCCGTAGCGGTGGCAACGGCCAATCCGCTGTTCGATACGCTGCGGATTCCAGGGCAAATCAAAGTTGACGAGGGCAGAACAGAACTGAAGGTTCAACCCCTCAGCACCAGCTTCTGTCGCGATCAAGATACTTGCCCGGTCGCGAAAACGGTCAATGATGGCTGCTCTAAGATCAACCTGACGAGAGCCGGTAGCGCGACCTGATTCCTTGTTGGCGGCCACCCACTCTTTGTAAATCTGACCGGAGGCATCATCCTTGTTGGTGCCATTGAAGGTCAGCACCTCACCGTCATAGCCATTCCCCTCAAGAAAGTCTTTGAGCCAGTTCTGGGTCCGCCGGGATTCGGTAAAGATGACCACTTTCCTGGCTGCGCCCGTTTCCTCCATGGCGCTGAAACCAATGTCCAGAGCTTTCAGCAGTGCCCTGGTCTTGGTGTCGACACCAAGACTTCTGGCCCACCGGATGTAGTCGGTCAGCTCTGCTATTTCAGCATCGAGCTTTTCCACATCTATATTTTTGGTCCTCTGCTGTCCCGCTTCTTTCTCCGGCTCCTGTCCCTCTTCGTCCAAAGATGCATCCTCCTGGTCTTCGAGGACCTCATCGAGAAGGTCAGCATCGATATCTTCAACAGAAATCAGCAGGTCCATGGCGCTCGCGTTCTGTGGAACCGCGTCCTTCAATTTCAGCAGGCGGTCACGCATGATCTCAAGCGTTCCGGCAACGGCGTGGGGCGAGGACGCCAAAACCTTACGGACCAGCAGAATAAGCAGGTGTTTTTGACCGGAAGGGAGCGCATAGGTTTCCTCGCGTTGAAGATAGCTGGAAACGGCATCATACAGCTTATGCTCTTGCTCCGTAGGCTTGAACGGTCTGGTGATGAGTTTGCGCTCGGTGTATCGCACGAATTCGATAACCTGGCTGCGGAGCGTTCTCCAGCAGAACGTGCCCAGGCGATCCCGCAAGCCGCTAATGTCTCCACCATTGTTGATGTACTGCGTTCGGAAAGAGGCCAGATCACCGAAAAGTCGATCATCAATCAGTGTCGAAAGGCCATAGACTTCGAGCAGGGAGTTTTGCAGCGGCGTCGCCGTCAGAAGCAGCTTTTTGCCATCCTCTAAGGCCCATCGGATTCGCTGGCCCAGCCGGTTGCTTTCACGGTAGGCATTGCGGAGCTTGTGGGCTTCATCGATAACGATAAGATCCCAGGCAATCTCTTTCAGTTCTTCAGCACGGCTGGCGGCAAAGTGCATCGAACAAATGACGATTTGCTTGTTCCTGAACGGATTGGAAACGCCAAGCTTTTGCTGGTCTTTATAGGTTTTGGCATCCAGAACGATAGATGGCAGATTAAATTTTTCGGAGAGCTCCAGCTGCCATTGCTTTCGAAGCGACGCCGGGCTAACCACCAGAAGGTTCCGTCTGCGTTCCGCCCAGTATTGACACAACACCAGACCCGCCTCGATGGTCTTGCCAAGACCAACTTCATCGGCAAGAAGCACGCCTTTTGACAGGGGGGAGCGTAGGGCAAAAAGAGCTGCCTCAATCTGATGAGGATTCAGGTCTACACATGCATCAAACAGCGCACGGCCAAGGCGGTCGACACCGCTGCCACCAACCCGGCTCAATTCATGCGCGTAGTAGCATGCATGGTAGTCAGTAATCATTTCTTCCCGAATCCTTCTTATTGCGGTCCGCCGCACCACCAGCTTTCACCCACTCGTCCACCTCATCTTTCTTAAACTTCCAAAACCGACCCATACGGTGAGCTGGCATACTGAACCGGTCTATCCAGCGATACACGGTGTCGCTACTAACACCAAGGTACTTGCACATTTCCTCTACTGATAGCCAGCGATCATCAATCTCGACCATTTCCGTTTCCTTATGGGGAGGTACACCTGCCTGCAAGCGGTTGAGACAGGCAATCCACGCACACATGTGTCAGCATAAATCGTCTTTAAGTACGCCAATTTGACTGCGTCGTCAACCGTTTTCAGCCGCACTAACCCGCAAGAAAACGCATGGCGTGGCTTTTACCGCCTCAAGGGGGCAAAGATCTCTCCCTCGCTTCTGTACATTGAGATGCCAGTACTCTGAAAAGCGTACCAACCGAAGCGATCACCAATGCTCCTAAATAGTTGATTTTACAAATATATTTTGACTTTCAGCCGACCACATGCTATGATTCAACATCACCAAGTTACAACGCGCTTTGGCAACAAACAGTTACACTCGACAATCACTGAATGCCTTCTGCAAGACTTCAACACGTAACCAGCCTCTTAAAGCCTTTTCTTTAAACAGTACTCTCCCGATTACGATGACTGACAACATGAACATGCGACTACCTTTCGCGGTGCCGGCAGACGTGCGTCGTGCATCGATGGCGACATTCACCCATCTAACCCACCAAAGCAAAAGGAGAAATGTAATGCAAGCTGGAATTGAACGGAGGAAGACGAAATGACCGTAGCAAAGCTAATCGATACCATAACCTTCAACAACTCAAAATGTGCCGAAAAAGCATTGGTATTCACCAACCTGCCTCGGGATGGCTTGCTGGTATCCCCTGGCAGCTCTTCTTGCCTTGTTGCTACCTATGATGCTGATGAGTGGCACATTACCAAAGTCAACAATGAGACCCGCCATGAAACTCGGCTTTCGTTGAGTGACATCGGGAAGCGATATTTCAACCTTGCTCAGCCGTCAGCGCAGGGCTTGTTGCCACATCTTGTTACCCCGGAAATGGAAGTAGAAAGAATCTTCAACAGCCTGAGATATAAATATCTGCGGGCCATACATCTCTCGAAAGTCCCCAACCCGAAAGCGTACCTCCACTACTCATACAACAAGGCGTTTCAAGCCCTCGCGGGATTGAAGGTCTACCAGGGAAACCCGCCGGTGAGAAAAGCCAACGACGACTTCTGGCGGGAAGCCGGTTTCACGGCTGAGGCCAAGGACCTGGATTGGCAAAAGGAGCAAGAAGAGCTGAAGCGTATCCTTACTCTGCTAAAAATTATCAGCCGCAAGTCAATGTCGAGAGTGTACGCCGAACTTATCGCTATCAAGCCAGGTTTCCACGAACTCTACCTGCACCGTGACTACTTCCACGCCGAAACGATTCCCACCGGAATCTCTCCCCGCGACCAGGTTTTCAGGATGCTCAGGAACAAGGAAGAGCTTTCCTCTCTGGCGCTGCACAAGTTCCCGCAGGAAATGAACAAGCGGAACTATTTCGGCTATGCTCCCTGCAACGTGACCGAAGGCCCCTTTGTCTTCAGGAAAAGCAATAACGTCAGCTACTTCGACGAGATCAGGCGCATCAGGACTAAAAGGCAGATTGGTACTCTGAAGGACAAGTTTCATATCCTGGACTACTCCCGGCATGACCTCTCCACCCAAGAGAAGCTAGGAAATTTTCTTGAACTTGCTAAACCTTTCTGCCGCTATCCCGCTGTGTCCCCCTGATTTCTTCTACACCTACGTCAAAAACTCAACAACCATCAGTCATTGCTATGCGCGTCTACCTAGGAGCCTGTCGGAATGCAAGCTGAAGCCGGTTTGTAGCCGCTTCCCCAGGTCGGCCAGCACCAGCACGAGCTAGCCAAATAACAACACCGGATAGCACCGGACGACTAAGGAAGCCATTATATGTGCGGTTATTGTCATGAAGAAGCGGCGCTTGATCTACTCACGCAAGTTGAGTGCACCCCATTGTCGCCGGGAGACCACTTCGGCGCTTTCGAGTGGCTGGTTTATATGCGGGAGACGCCGGATTACCTTGGCGCTTTCTTCCACCACAAGTGGAGCGTCAACCGACGCAAGATAGTCGAAATAAACACTCTGGATAAAGATGTTGCCGTTTTCAGAGCATTAGAAATACTTCTCCACGAAGGAGCAAAATCGACCCCATACCGAAACCTTATAGTCGAACCCGCCTTCAAAAGAGCCATACAAATGGCATGTTCTGACGATGTCAGGGAGGACTTCGACAAGATGACAGCGGCCATCGACATATCGCCCCTGGCGGTACTCTACGATTCCGCCACATACCTCGATCAGGGCATCGGGTTACGCCAGAGCCCGCTTCGCCCCCTGATGGTCGCCTCAGTCAATCTGATGCAGCATTACATTTCATGGTGGCTCAAGAATGCCAACGACCGCAAGCGTGAACGGGAGGAACTGGATAAGATGGCCGAGTTTGCTGACTGGCTCGCTGGCAACGAAGATGATGCCTCCAAATCGAGCGTTGAAGAACCGGTGAATGCGCCCCCCAAATTGCTGGATGGCGACAGCCAGCGATTCACCGTCCTGGCCAGAGCGCTTTACTTCGCCATTCAACTGCTCGGTAAGCACCGGGCCGGTATACCTTTGCTTCGACAGGTGGCGAAGAACGCGCCCCGCACACCTGATTTTATCGGCCACGACCTGTGGCTACAGCGCGTCGCTGCGCTGAAACTTTACGATTTGGTAGGGTTCGATGCGTTCGTGGCTAACTTCGCCGATTTTAGGGCCATATTTTTTGAGTACATCGACTTGCTGCGCGGCTTTTCTCATGAGCAAAAAAGGCAACTACATGACCTGGCCAGACGGAATCAACGTGATAGCCGCATTGGCGACATCATGAGGGCATTCGCAGCAGATGTAGGAGGGGCACCATGACGGAATCACGCCAGCTGATCGAGCGGGGATCGCGGCGTTATCAACGACGCCGGGGCCAGGAGAGAAGAGATTGCCGGTAAGACGGCAAAAACCAAGACGGGGCTACGACAGACAGCCCGAAGGGGGTACGCAGTGAAGTTCAATCCAGGGAGAATGGTTATGACGAGAGGCGTTAATGACTTGCTGGCTGACAACGAGGAATTTGCCAGACATGTGCATCTGTCGCTCAAACGGCACCTAGCCGGTGACTGGGGCGATGTATGCGATGAAGACCGTATGGCCAACGAATCAGCCCTGCAGCAGGGTGAGCGGCTATTCTCGGTTTACAGGAAGGAGGGAGTGCCGAAGATATGGATAATAACCGAATGGGATGGCTCGTACACCACGATACTCTTCCCTGAAGAATATTGACCATCCCCGACCGCCCACGCTACGTGACATGTCATGAACAGCCATGAAATGACGTGCGAGAACTTGCCTAACCGGCAGCAAAGAGGTTACACGAGAGGTTACACAGCAGGCTTGTAAAAGAAAAAGGACCCAACCGAATCGGCTAAGTCCTTGAATTCTTTGGAGCGGGAAACGGGATTCGAACCCGCGACCTTCAGCTTGGGAAGCTGA
>MTLC01003120.1_pt2 | contig 18441 bp, 14 predicted proteins | sample 1982451 | NCBI WGS metagenome assembly MTLC01 (sample SAMN05710165, study PRJNA340218) | biofilm metagenome | isolation source: sample SPH anode biofilm adapted to +100 mV | place: USA | collected 2012-02-03 | reverse complement strand
CCTGCTTCCCTGCTTCCCTGCTTCCCTGCTTCCCTGCTTCCCTGCTTCCCTGCTTCCCTGCTTCCCCGCTTCCCCGCTTCCCTGCTTCCCTGCTTCCCCGCTTCCCCGCCTCCCTGCCTCCCCGCTTCTCTAGTTCCAGCAGTAAAAAGAAAAGAGGGCTCGCTTAAATCAAAGCGAGCCCTCCTTATACTTTGTGATCACCAGATATCACTGGTGACTATTTTACTCCACAAAGCAGGAGATTACATTAATCTTCTCAGTTAACCTATTCTCCTAGATCGTAGATTGTAATAACTGAATGGAGTAGTTTGGGGAAGGTAAGGTGAGAATTTGGGGAAAGCATCAGTCATTGTTATTACAACTACGAACGTAGGGCAAATGTAAAATTTTAATTAAATCAATGCAAACGTTGACGGAAATATTTTTAAGAAATTTCGGTATTTATAAAATATTTCGCTAAGATGGTAATCCTAAGACCTCTTCTATGGTAAAAACGCCCTTTTTCCCCACAATAAAACGGGCGGCGAGTAAGGCCCCTTGGGCAAAACCAACCCTGTTGTACGCTTCATGCTCGATTCTGATATAATCATTAGCTCCGAGATAAGTGACCAGATGATGCCCAGTCACTTCCCCTACTCTAAAGCTGGTTATGTTTATTTTATTAGAAGAAACTAGTGGAGCCATTTGCCAACCATCAAAAGAGCTGTTATTAACAATCTGTTTGGCAAGTGAAATTGCAGTACCTGATGGGGCATCTAGTTTATGAATATGGTGTGTCTCCTCTATCCTTGGATGGTAATCTAATTGATGATCGCTTACCAGCTGGCTGAGTTTCTTATTTAAAAAGAATAGGAGATTGACCCCAACACTAAAGTTGGATGCGGTCAGAAAAGCGACATTTCTTGACTCAGTGATCTGCTGAATCTCAGTGAGATCGGGAGTCCACCCCGTTGTACCTGATACGACACTACATCCCGCACTTAAGGCTCTTAAGGCATTAGCTTCGCCGAATTTTGGTTCGCTAAAATCTATTAGTACATCTGCTTTATCAAGCACTCTCTGACCCGTATCCCAGTCGCCTGCTTCATTAAAGATACCGATCACCTCATCACCCTGCCGTATAGCCTCTTTCTCAATAAGATGTCCCATCCGGCCATATCCCGATATTATAATCTTCATGTTTATTGATGATTTGGTCTAAGAAGATCACGAATTGTTTTAACAGGATTAAAAGTTAAAACCGGAACCTCTACAAACAGGGTAATCCAACCTGACATTGCACCATTCCATAAACCGGGTAACTCCATTGCCTTTAAATCTTTGCCATCTTTCGACTTAATTGAGATAAACCCCGTTTCAGGATCAGTAAACAGATCCAGATCAAATGGTTTATCATTGTAATCCTTGAGATAGCAAACCAAATCAACCGGATTAAAATGGGTAGCTGATTGAGCAATCTGCTTCTGCTGTTCATCATCCTGATTGATCTGGGAAGACTCTATGATCTGGAATGACACTCTCTGCTCAAAGTCACTAGTTAAGAAAGGACCACCTCCTGGTTCTCCTTCGTTTTTAACCATCCCACATACCCTGATCGGTCTGTTTAATTGCTCAATTAACCAAACTTTCTGAACTAAATGATCACGCTGCTCTATCATTTTAGGGAGTTCACAGACTTGATACTCTCTAATAAAATCATAAGCTTTAGCATAAACATCCGGGTGATAGTCGTCTTCATTAATCCTTTTTAGGAGGTCATGACACTCATTGGTTACTTTTAAGAGAATACCAGCAAGTAGCTCTTTATATTCTATCGTAACATCCCTAAGCCTATCCGGAACTATATTATCAATATTCTTTATAAAGACGATATCTGCATCAATCTCGTTAAGATTTTTAAGGAGAGCCCCATGACCTGCGGGACGGAAAACAAGTCTATTATCTTTATCCCTAAATAGCTCGTTATTCAAGTTCACTGCTATAGTATCAGTGGCTGGGCTCTGCTCTGACAAAGAAATATCAAAAGTAACACCTAGTTTAGGTTCAAAGAAGGCTTTTGCCTTAGATATCTCTGATTCAAATAATGACCGGTGTTCAGGTGAGACGGTAAAATGAATCTTAACGGTATTATCCGCCATTTTGCAATGCTTCGCTCCCTCCACAAAATGCTCTTCAAAAGCAAATCTTGGTTTATCAGGGTAATTATGAAAAAGAATCATCGCCTTGGGCCGGGATGAATAGCTTAACCCATCGTCATTAAGTATTGTCTGAAGGATAAAACGATATCTTTTTTGTACCAGACATTCTTCAATTGTCGAGCCGGAAGCAGCGATCTTCTCCTTAAGTTCTTGATAAAAAGCAAACTTATCTAGTTGATCAATGATAACTTTTACACCTTTAAACCTTTCACTGATAAGCAAAGATTCTTCACTAACCCCTTCTACGGCTGCATCAATAAACTCAAATAAATCTTTAAACATTCTAGTAGCTGCACCCGATGCAGGTACGAACTTCACAATCTGCAGTTTTCCATTACTCTCTCTCCAGAAATTAATGAAATCACTCTTCATTTTATCATCAACAACATGTATACCGTGAGATATAGTTGCCGGAGCAAGAAGTTTAGCATACGGAAACCCTTTACGAAATTGATCTAATTGTTTGTTAATTCTCTCAACCGAAATACCTTTTATCTCAAGTTGCTTAAGATCTTCTCCTCTAATCATCTTATGTACAATTATTTTGGTTTTTAATTGCTAGTGTTTGAACTTAATTTACTAAAATCTGAACCTGAAGCATTTTGGAAAACTTGTAGTTCAAAATAGGGCAAAATGGCAAGTAAATGATCAAAGATATCACTTTGTATCCGCTCATATTCTTTCCATTCAGTTGTATTAGAAAAACAATAAATCTGAATTGGCAATCCTGATTCAGACAGAGGCATCTGCCGAACGAGGATGGTTAAATCTTTTCTTATGTTAGGATGATTCTTGATGTATTCAGATACATATGCTCTAAAAATCCCAATATTAGTTTGTCTTCTTCCATTTACAATTACTGAGCTATCAATGTTGTTTGATTGATTATAAGCTACCAACTCCTCCTCCTTCATCCTGACATACGATTCAATATAATGAATGCGCTCAAAACGCTCTAACATCTCAGAAGAACAAAACTTAATAGAATTCATATTAAGATTAATACTTCGGGCAATTCTACGGGCACCTGATTCCTGCATCCCACGATAATTTTTGACTGAATCCGAGATCAAACTATAGGTAGGCACCATCGAGATCGTATTATCCCAATTCTGAATCTTCACCGTAGTAAGCGATATATCAATAACACTTCCATCGGCATCATACTTCGGCATAGCTATCCAATCACCTATCTGAACCATTTGATTCGCTGAAAGCTGTATGCCTGCTACAAAACCAAGTATACTATCCTTAAACACCAACATAAGTACAGCCGAAAGAGCACCTAATCCGCCAAGTAATGCCAGTGGTTTCTGGCCCAAAAGCCATGAAAGTATAATAATAAACCCAATCGCATAAACGAAGATCTTGGCAACCTGAATAAATCCCTTTATCGGTCTTGACTTACTCATCTCCGTTGTAGAGTAGACATGATGAATAGAATTGAAAAATGATTCTATCACCAAAATAGTCACCAAAACCATGTAGGCTTCCATGGTTCGGGTAATAAATACAGCCATTCCTGCATAACCACTTATTACCCATGGAGCTACCTTATAGATCACAATTGCCGGTGCATAGTATGACAAACGCCTAAATAGCTTCTGCTCAAGCAAAATATCATCAATCTGATTAGTCGATCGCCTTACTAACCGCTGCAAAAAGTTATATAATACCCTTTTAACAAAGAAATAGGCAACCCATGCGAGAATGGCAACCCCAATCAACCACATGTAATCTGATATAATAATGGAAACTTGCTCATGAAAACCCTGCTCTACTAACCATCTGCTAAAACTCTTGCTGAATGTGCTCAGTAATTCCATAGTTGTACACTTTTACACAAATTTACTACGATTCATTTCATGCACAAATAGCTTACTGGCTTCAAATTGACTACTATTCATTGTAGAGCGGTTAAAAACTACCATCAAGAGTACATCTGAAATCAAAAACTGATCCGATATTTTATGGCATTCCTCATTGCCTTCTACTATGACCTAAAGTTTACATATAATCACTGGCTCTTGTAATAACTGCACTCCACCAATTTATAACAACTAATAATCAACTATATACAAAATATTTTTCTTTTTAGGTAATTTTTTACCTAAATACGCTTGTTTAATAAATTAAGCTTGATTACTTTTGCGTACTCGAATACCTAATTAAGGGACTCATTCGGAAATAGTGACTAAAAAAACACTCTCTAATAATCGTTGAAGAAGAGATTGACAGGAAACAGAAGTAAAAAAACGAAGAAAAAATAAAGCTTATGTTACGGGATATAATAAGTATTGATGAAGAGAAATGCACAGGTTGTGGCATATGTATTCCAAATTGTCATGAAGGGGCACTACAACTTATTGATGGCAAGGCTAGGTTAATTTCTGATCTGTTTTGCGATGGTTTAGGAGCTTGTATCGGCCATTGCCCGGAAGGAGCCATCACCATGGAGAAGAGAGAGGCAGAAGCCTATGATGAGATTAGAGTCATAAAAGATATGGTACCCAAAGGGAGGAATACTATTAAAGCACATCTTGATCATCTGGCTGATCATAATGAGATTGGGTACCTCAACATGGCTGTTGAATACTTAGAAGAGAATCATCCTGAATTATTGACAGATGGATCAAATGAGATATCCGGCAATACTCATAAACATAACGAAGGAAAGTCAGGTTGCGGGGGTGGTTGTCCCGGTTCTGCCACTGTTGATTTTAGAAATAATGAGCATAAAAAGCAGATGCATTACACTGAAGAGGCACCTTCTGAGCTGAGGCAGTGGCCAGTCCAGATGCATCTTGTCAATCCGGGGGCATCCTATTTCAGAAATGCAGATGTTGTACTGGCTGCTGATTGTGTAGCGTTTACCATGGGTGGATTCCATCAACACTTTTTAAAGGGGAAATCGCTGGCAATAGCCTGTCCGAAACTTGATCAGGGTAAAGAAATATATATAGAGAAATTAACAGCCTTAATAGATCAGTCACAGATTAATACATTGACTGTGGTCATCATGGAGGTTCCGTGTTGCGGTGGTCTTCTTCAGATGGCTCGACTTGCCATGAGCAGTTCAAAGAGAAAAGTTCCTGTAAAGCTGGCTATAGTTTCTATACAGGGTGAAGTTATTAAAGAAGAATGGATATAAAACAATAAGAAATGGGACTAAATGCAGGAGAGGTCTTTTCCTATAAAAAACTCATAGATTATTCTGCAGATGCAGTTGTAAGTAAGACACTGGTTGACAAGCCGAATTGTACCATTACTTTATTCGCATTTGCAAAAGGACAACGCTTAAGCGAACACTCTACACCATATCTGGCAATAGTACAGGTTGTAGAGGGAACAGCCAGAGTTTTAATTGCAGGGCAACCTTTCATTCTCACCGAGGGTAAATCGATTGTTTTCCCTTCCAATGTGCCTCATGCAGTAGAAGCTACAGACGATTTTAAAATGGTATTAACCATGGTCAGAGAGAAATAGTCGAAAGATAGAAATAACACAAAGCGAACCAATTAAATAAAAACTCACTCAATTAATCAGATAATAAGATGGGAATGTTTTGTTTTCAATGTCAGGAAGCAGCCAAAGGCGTAGGCTGTACCTTAATGGGTGTCTGTGGTAAAACAGACGAAGTTGCAAATCTTCAGGATCTGCTCATATATACACTGAAAGGAATCTCAGTATTTAGCACGGCTCTACGTAGTGCCGGGGTAAGTGATCACAGTACTGATCGTTACCTGATTGAAGGTATGTTTGTTACAATTACAAATGCCAACTTCGATGACCAGGCGATCAGCAAACGGATCGTAGCTGGGTTGAATCTCAGAAACAAGCTTAAACAGAAAGCTGAATCTATGAACCTTGATGTTAAGATGGCCAATCATGACTGTGCTAACTGGAATGGTTCAACTGAAGAATTTGCCTCCAAATCAAAGTCCGTTGGTGTTCTTTCAACTGAAGATGTTGACATTCGCTCATTGCGTGAACTCCTTGTCTATGGTCTGAAAGGAATGGCAGCATATGCAGAGCATGCCGACAACCTTGGAATGTATGATGAAGAAATTGTTGCTTTCCTTGAAAAAGGGCTTCTGGCAACGCTTGACTCATCATTAGGAGCCAACGAACTGGTAGGCCTTGTTATGGAATGTGGTAAGTATGGTGTTCAAACCATGGCTCTTCTTGATAAGGCAAATACAGGAAGATACGGCAATCCTGAAATAACTAAGGTCAACATTGGCGTCGGAAACAGACCCGGTATTTTAATTAGCGGTCACGACTTAAGAGATCTTGAGGATCTTCTAAAACAGTCAGAGGGTAAAGGCATTGATATCTACACCCATAGTGAAATGCTTCCCGCCCATTACTATCCTGCATTCAAAAAGTACTCTCACTTTGTTGGTAACTATGGCAATGCCTGGTGGAAACAAAATGAGGAGTTTGAAACATTCAATGGTCCTATAGTATTTACTACCAACTGTATTGTCCCACCTAAGAAATCATCCACTTATTCAGATAGAGTCTACACCACAGGTGCCTCAGGGCATCCGGGATTTAAGCACATTGCTGATCGTCAGCAAGGTGGTGAGAAAGATTTCTCTGAAGTCATTGCTCATGCACTAAAATGCAGTGCTCCCACAGAGATCGAGAAAGGTGAGATTGTTGGTGGATTTGCCCATGCGCAAGTCTTCAGCTTGGCCGATAAAGTTGTTGAAGCTGTTAAAACCGGTGCAATACGCAAGTTTGTTGTAATGGCAGGCTGTGACGGCAGAATGAAAGACAGAAATTATTATTCAGAATTTGCCACTGCACTGCCCAACGATACTGTTATTCTTACAGCCGGCTGTGCAAAATACAGATACAATAAACTGCCCTTAGGTGATATTGGTGGTATTCCAAGAGTTCTGGATGCAGGACAATGCAATGACTCATATTCTCTTGCCGTTATTGCACTGAAACTTAAAGAGGTATTCCAACTGAATGACATCAATGAATTACCAATTGTTTATAACATTGCCTGGTATGAGCAGAAAGCTGTTATAGTACTACTCGCCTTGTTATACCTTGGAGTTAAAAAGATTCATCTTGGTCCTACTTTACCTGCCTTCTTATCACCTAATGTAGCTAAGGTGTTAGTAGAGACCTTCGGAATAGGCGGAATCAACTCAGTTGATGAAGATATTAAAATGTTTCTGAACTAGTTTTAGGCTGGAAGTTAGCTGCTAAGAGGGATCACCGAATGGTGATTCCTCTTTTTAATTTGAAGGACTATCTCCTTTTGTATACCTTCTCCATTTCTCAAGAATGAGCGTCATGTCTTCAGGTAGATCACTATCAAACTGCCTGTACTCTCCTGAGGATGGATGAATAAACCCAATTGATCTTGCATGTAAAGCCTGTCTTGGTAAAGCCTCAAAACAATTGCGAATAAACTGGGTATAAGCACCTGTTTGATTTCCCTTAATAATGATATTCCCACCGTAGGCCGGATCACCAAACAATGGGGCACCAATATATTTAAAATGAGCTCTTATTTGATGTGTTCGTCCCGTTTCCAGTCGACATTCAACCAAAGTAGTATACCTAAAACGCTCCATGACCGTCCAGTGTGATATCGCATTACGACCAAACTCCGGATCATCGCTTACAGCCATAACTCGTCTATCTTTAGCGCTACGACCGATATACCCATTTATAGTTCCACTCTCTTCTTGCAGAATACCCCAAACCAGAGCATTATATCGACGATAAACCGTATGATTAAAAAACTGTTTAGCCAATGCCGTCTGGGCAAGCTCAGTCTTTGCAATTAACAGTAGACCCGAGGTATCTTTATCTATTCTATGAACAAGATATGGTGCAACATCCTCTCCACGGGAGTTCTTTTTCCCGCTAAAATAGAAAGTCAATGCATTGAGTAGTGTCCCTGTGAAATTACCATAACCCGGATGAACAACCATCCCGGCAGGCTTATTTACAACCAGAACATCATCATCCTCATAGACGTTAGTGAACGGTATATCCTCGGCAATGACCTCAAATTCACGTGGTGGATTAGGCAGAACAACCGAAATTATATCAAGAGGCTTAACCCGATAGTTTGGCTTAACAGGATGATCATTCACCAGAATACAGTCTGCTTTAGCTGCATTCTGAACCTTGTTTCTGGAGACTCCCTCTATTTTATTGGCAAGGTATTTATCAATGCGCAGTAATCCTTGCCCTTTATCTACCGTAAATCGGTAATGCTCATAAAGCTCGGCTGCCTCCTCTTCAACATCGTATGCACCGGTATTAGGATAACCCGGTTCTAAACTATCATCCTCCATTAATTTGCGATCGAGATTTTTTCAAAATAGCTCTTGTTATTAGCCAGATTTGTCACCCTTACCAAGTATAAGCCATTTGCTAAAGTGGGAAGAGAAGAGGTACCTTGTACTTCTGTTGTTGCGACAAACTGACCCGAAATAGTAAAGAAGTCAAGCCTTAGATGCTGGCTGGTGCTTCCATCAAACTCTACTTCAACAGTAGAATTGACGATTGGGTTGGGGAAAAACAACACCCCTTTAGATCCGTTTGAGATATCCGATTTACTGGTTGTACCAGTCATCACAGGCCTAATCATCAATGCACCTGAGTATTGGGAACGAATCCAGGTGCCATCTACATTGTACGACTGGTTGGCACTATTATCAATAGAGTAGTCGAAGCCAACATTCAGATTGTCGTTTGTTCTCTGTTGAAGGCCGATATGGAAAGCATTCAACGCCAGTACAGGCTTAGGAATGGTGTATCTAACAAACTGATAAAGATCATCACCATAATCCACTCTTACGATTGTATCTGCCCGCAACAGTTTACCGGGAAGTCCATTGTTATCATCCCAAAACCTGAGATTAAAGTATTGTTGATTAGCACTATTCTGAGTACGATTAAAAAAGATATCCACTGCTTTAATCATATCAGGTTTGCTAAGTTTGAAACGAATAGCAAACTGAGCACCAGAGGGGGTGACACCGTAACCAGCCTCCGGAACACCATCGTCATAGCTGTAATAATCCTGAAAATTTTGTCTAAACACAACCGAGTCAATACGAGTATCAGTACCTGACTCAAAAGTGGTGATCTTATGAACTATATCGAAATAGGTAGTTGCAACACCACCCAGAGGATCAATAGGCAAAATGCGTGAGACGGCAGGTTTAGATACCTTTTGTTCTGAAAGGTATCCTTCTACCGGATATGGATCTAATAGAAAAAGACCGCCGGAATAGCTATCAACCTCGTTTCCATTTTCATCAATCACATTGTATTCATATCGACCATTCTTCAGTTGACCACTTAAGTTGGCTACTTTATTTTCCAGTGAGTCACGCAAGACAGAGCCTGGATTGTCACCATATTGCCAATAAGGCATTGCCGTGTAATTCTTCAACATCCGCGGGGCAGCAGAGGCAAATCCCATCCAGTTATAGGTGGTATCATACATGTTTCTGCCAACATTTAGATAAACCTGATCAATATTCCATTGATCCATATTACTCTGCCAAGACTGAAGCATGTCGCCAGCAAGACTGGCATATCCAATAAAACGAAACTTAAAGTCGCTGTGATAGTATAGGGCACTATCTGTTAATGGGATAAGCACTTGTTTCCACCAAGCACCATTATGCACATAGAAGGTATCAATTTTCATTCCTTCTGAAGCCCAGACCGTTTTCCAATATTTGGTTCCATCAATATTAGCCTCAAACTGTAATAAAAGTGAATCAGTAGGTTGAGGGTCATTACCTAGACCTTGTGGCTGAAACCAGAAACTCAGATAAAGAGAATCTGATTTAGTTATAGCCCGTTTAAGCGGACTAAACAATGAGTCGAGGCGAATACTCCTCGAGGTCAAAAAGTCGGCTGCAAAAGAGGCTGTTGAGGCTCCACTGTGAATATAGCCGGCTGAGTCAATAGCATCAAAAGTTGCCACTCCATGATTAATGGCATTTTTCGGGAAAGCGTCATTGATAAAGACATCAAAATCTGACCATAATGTTTGGTCTGGATAAACCTGAGGGTATCTGAAATCATCAAAAAAGGGTAAAACAATGGCTGATGCCTCTTTTTTAAGGTGAGGTTGTTGTCTCTTACTTAAATCAAGAGCGGGGTTATGATATAAACCAGTAACGACTTCCTGAGAGAAGGCGAACCCGGCTTCAATAAGTATTAATATCAGTGAAAGGAGTATTTTCTTTGTAATTGACATTATTTCACCAGGATTTTAGTCATTAATTTTGAGAATCATCCAATTTGAACCAGAGATCTACATCATCTCCCGGGCTGCAAAATCCTCCAGCTTGCGGAGACTGTCGAACAACTTTACTGTGATCATCATCAAATCCATCCTCAAACTTTATTCTTCCCACATTCAATGTTGCACTATAGATTGCCCTGTAAGCTTCATAAGCAGATAGTCCACTGACGTCAGGAACCCGTATCGCACCAGGTGCATTCCCTCTTTCCACCACCAAGACAATCTTGGATCCACGATTAATAAGAGTCCCGGTGCTTATGTGTCCCCCTTTGTACATTTGATCAACCACAGCATTGGTATATTCTCCGGGAACCAACTGTATCTTCTCTACCTGAAGTTTAGCAGCCATAAGCTTATCAACCGCTTGTCTTACCGAGAGATCCAATAGATTAGGCATCTTTACCTTTTCAGGTGTCTGGCCAACAACAGAGACATAAACCTTCCGGCCATGTTTAATATTGGTGTTTGCTAAAGGATCTTGAAGAAGTATTGTCCCTTTTTCCTTATTGGGCTCATAGACTGAGTCCATTATAATCACCTCCAGATTATTATCATCGGCATACTGAACCAATTCAGTAACCGACTTACCAACAAAATCGGGAAGTAATAAATTATCTCCTTGACGAGTATATATTCTTAGAATCTGTATGATAATCCAGAAAAGTAAAATCGATACAGCAAAGGCTAGAAGCAGATGCTTCCAAAACAGTTGAGTAAAAACAAATTGCCGCCACTTCATGCTCTTTCCAGGTCTTTTTGCGCTTTTGTAAAACGCTACATTAAAAAACTTATTGCAATAGATGCAAAGATAGGAAAATCCCTGTATAACATTTATTGAACGGATGTGTGTAAATTTGCAGCCAAACTTAGAGATAAACAAAGATGAATCAAGATAAAATTAATGTTGCTGTTATTGCAGGTGGAGATTCGGGTGAATATACTATCTCATTGAAGAGTGCTTCAATTATCATGAAATATCTTGAAGGAGAAAAATATACCCCTTATTTGGTTCATATTAAATTCGGAGAATGGTACTGCCAGTTGCCTGATTCAACGAAAATTGAAATAGATAAAAACGACTTCTCAATAACCTTAGGCAACAAAAAGATCCGTTTTAATGTGGTATTTACCGCCATTCATGGTACCCCTGGTGAGGATGGTAAACTACAAGGCTATTTTGATTTACTCGGCATTCCTTATACGAGCTGTGGCAGCATCACCTCTGCTCTCACTTTTAATAAAGCTTTTTGTAACAAAGTAGTAGCCTCCACAGGTGTTACAGTCTCACCATCAGTGCATCTTATTAAGGGATATGAGTTTTCCATTGATGATATTCTAGCTACAACAGGACTACCCTGCTTTGTGAAACCAAATTGCGGTGGATCTAGTGTGGGCATGAGTAAGGTAAAAGAGAAAGAGCATCTTCTTGAAGCCATTGAGACCGCCTTCAAAGAGGATAACGAGGTATTGGTAGAGAAATATGTAAAAGGGAGAGAGATTACCTGTGGTGTATTTAAAACCGGAGAACAAATCATTGCCCTGCCTATTGTCGAGGTGGTTAGCAAGAAAGAGTTTTTCGACTATGAGGCTAAATACACCGACAATCTTGCGGAAGAACTGATCCCGGCACCCATTGATTCAATGACTGAAGTGAAGTGCAAAGAGACCTCTATTCTACTGTATAAAGCATTAAACTGCAAAGGAGTGGTCAGATTTGACTATATCTTTAATGAATCGGTACTTAACTTCCTTGAGGTAAACACAGTACCTGGCATGTCAAGTGCAAGTATTGTCCCAAAGATGGCCCAATACCAAGGCTATACACTCAATGCTTTCTATGATATCCTTATCACTGAAGCAATGAAGACCGCAAAATAGTTGAGGAAGCCTCAATATAAAGTTCAGAAGAACGACTTCTCAATGGCACTCTAAAGAGGCACCGATGAGAAGTCGTTTTTATTATACGAATTCCTACGAGTATCGATTATTCAGATAAGCAAATAACTTCTGAAATGCTCTGCCACGATGACTAATGCTATTTTTAGCCTCAGGTGACATCTGTGCAAAAGATAAGCTTTCTCCTGATGGAACAAAAACCGGATCATAACCAAATCCACCCTCCCCAATGCAATCGTGCGATATAGCTCCTTCAACCGCACCGGAAAACAAAAACTCCTCTCCTTCAATAATCAAAGCAACCACCGTCCTAAACCGGGCTGTTCTCAAAGATTTGTCTTGCATCTCTCCAAGTAATTTAAGGACATTATCCTGATAGGTTGCATTTTCTCCTGCATACCGTGCCGAATAGACCCCTGGTCGCCCATCCAAAGCATCCACTTCAAGTCCTGTATCATCAGCAAAACAACTCTGTCCGGTCGACTGGAAAATAGTTCTAGCCTTAATTAGGGCATTCTCTTCAAGAGTAGTCCCTGTTTCATCAATCTCATCGGTATAACCAATATCCGAAAGACTAACAATTTCTAAATTTCCATTTGCAATCTGCATGCACTCGCTAACCTTATGTGCATTGTGGGTGGCAAAAATTAACTTCATTAATCCAATATATTTATAAATTACCTTAATGATTTTCCCGTTTCAACCAACACTTCTTAGAGTAGGTTGCCTCTACTTTATGTTCAATTTTATCAGGTAGACAATGAAAGAAATCGAATCCGGATGAATGCTCAACACTATCAACAGAAACGGCATAATTGAAAAAATCCTCCGTCTTTTCCAAATTTGGCAATATAAAGCCAATTGCCTGATATTGATGCGATTCATCTTTAACTAAGAGCACCTTATAAAAAGCATCAGGTACCGGTATTCCCCTTCCAATAGTTTTTTTCCCAGTTCCATTGAATATTGAACCCGTTACAATTGCAATTGTATCATACCGTTGAGCAAGAATCCTAATCCATTCTTCCAATTGTTTCCACTCCCCCCTATTTAGCCCTGGTAATTGAGGAGACATATTTGATAATAAAAATGACTCACTCATTGCCTGAACCGACCAGGCCATATCAGCTGCGGGAGCCAGATGCCCTCTATCGTAACCACACTTCTTATAGTCCTTTAGTTCGGCTCGCATGCCTTTTAATCGTGAATCAGGACGAAATTTGTCGTCACGCATAGCCTTTTTCACCAATTCCTCTTTAGTAAGCTCATATGAGACCCAGCTTGACTGCATCAAAACAGAATCATAACCCGCCAGATATCCTTCATTTTTGAGAAGCTTTAATCGTTTTCCGTGAACACTATGTGGTAACCCATAGATTGAATGCTCTTGAGAATCACACTCCGTCATTGGATTACCAACACTTTGTTCAACCTTATCAGATGAGATAAAGCCTGAAAAAAGGATCATTCCGATAATGGAAGATATTAGGTAAAGCGACTTTCTCATAACAGGAATAGAGATTAAGATTTAAAATTGAGAGAGAATTATATCCAGGATATCTCTTGCTGTTGATGTAATTTCAAGGCTTCATTAGCCAACAAGAAATGGTTACATCCAAAGAAACCACGGTAGGCAGAGAGAGGCGATGGATGAGCAGCTTTAAGTATAGTGTGACGAGGATTTATTAATCTTTCCAAATTTGCCGCATCATTTCCCCAGAGGATAAATACCGTATGAAAAGATGAGTCAGAGACTAATGATATTATTGTCTCCGTAAACTGTTCCCATCCAATTTTACGATGCGAACCAGGTTTACCAGAGGAAACAGTCAAAACCCTATTCATTAATAAAACATCTTGTTTAGCCCAACCAATCAGATCAGATTCCAGGGGTTTTAAGGTGTTATAGGAGCGTTGAAGCTCCTTTTCAATATTTCTCAGAGAGGGTGGCTTTTTAATATCTTTACGAACAGCAAAAGCCAGTCCGTTGGCCTGCCCGAACCCATGATAAGGATCCTGCCCGACTATTAGAACACGGGTCTTATTAATTGGGAAGAAACAAAAGGAACTCATAACGTTTGAAGAGGGAGGAAAGAAAGCATCACCAGAAGAAAATTCACTTAATCTGAGATTAATGTCCAATAAATTAGACTTTAAAGCGTTAGCTACATTTGGATACCTGTCTAAAACCCAGTTCTGAGCAGAAAAGAAATCGTCAGGAATAATACTATACATAATTCAGTAAATTATGACAAAATTAGGGCATCATGATTGATAAAGGTTGCTTTTTTCAATAGTTTCCCTTTAATTTGTATCACTATTTTAGTTTGAAACTTTAGGCATGATGATTGCATATTTGTCGTTACATATAGAGCATCTCTCTTGCAAAATAATGGATAAAACTAAACACAACAATCGGGCATAACCCATATGACAGATATAATAAATTAATATCAGATGAAAAAAATTATCATTCTCTTACTCTTAGTGATTGGCGTAAGTGCCATTTTGTCATCTTGTCGTTCTCAAGAACAATGCGCTGCATATGGTGAGGCACGAAAATTTCAAATAGAACATAGAAGATAAAAACCTTCAGTGGTTTTTTCTTAGTATAATCTGGTTTATCGAAATCAGAGCTTAAACGTCTATCCGTTGGTTAGGCGTTTTTTATTTCAGAGAATCATCCCGATTTAGATTCAGGTGCTTTAGTACTATTGATTCAATATCTTAGAACAGCATAAAAAAGGCCGGTTCGAGTAATCAAACCGGCCTTTTTCTATATAAGAATTAATTACTTAACCACAACAATTTTACCAGTTGAGCGGAAAGTATTATTCTGAACTTCTACAACATAAGTACCAGCGTTAACACCACTGATTGTCATTTCAGCACTGCTACCATTGAAGTATACCTTTGCTGAATAAACAACCTTACCAGATAAATCATAAAGTTTAACATCAGATAAACCATTGATTTTTGCTGATATTTTCATTGTGCTAATAACGGGGTTAGGACTAATCTTTAGTTGTCCTTTAGCCAGAGTTACATCTGAAGAAGGTTGGTCATTGATACCAACATAATTCTTAGATTCCCAAACACCTCTACCATAAGTAGAGACATAGATAACACCATAGTTAGTAGTACCGGGGAACCATACAACAGGAACATTAGGTATTCTTGTTGCAAGAGGCATAGCTGGGAAAACAACCTTTTGTTGTTTAATCTCAGTAACCTTAACTTCACCCATAGCGCTTTCTAATGTCCAATCAGTTCCACCATTGTTTGAGGTGTATAAACCGTTAGCTGTTCCAATGAATAGAGCAGCAGAGTTATTCATTTCAATAAGGCTGGCGAATGCAGCAACCTTAGGTAGATTGTTTTGAATAGAAGCGAAAGTAGGAGCAGCGCTATTAGCATTGGTTGATTTGAATACAAAGTTATTACCAATACCATCGGCAGTAAAGATAACATGGTTAGTATTTCTTGGATCAACAGCAATAGAGGTAATGCTACGGCCAGCTAATTCAGGCATCATAACATCACTAGCTACAGTGTCAACAACAACAACGCCACCATTAGCTACTAGTTTAGCCTGAGCAACGGTATATACATTCTTCAGATTAGAAACACGAAGCACCATACCATTATTTAGACCCACGAAAAGGATATTGCCATCAGTTGAAACAGCTAAACTCTTAACAACGTTAGGTTTAACCAGAGCTAAGCCGTACCACACCGGTGTTTCTTTAAACTTAGACATGTTCTTTGACATGTATACACTGTCAGACCAGCCTAAGAAGTACTTGCTTTGAACAGGATCTACAGTAACCAAAGAGTCGCCATAAACTAACTCTTCATTAGTGGTAACAGGGAAGGGGAACACAGCAGTGTTAGAACGGATATAACGAACATCACCCACTTTAATAGTATCGCTTTCAGCGATTTTATAGGTGATAGAATCATGACTTGCAGGATCATTAATGCTTTCCCATAATAACATCTTTGCGCCAGTTACAGCATTAGTTGAGAATGTACCAAGGAAAGTATTAGAGAAACTAGCAGTTTTATCGTCTGTACGTTTGTAGGTAGATCCGGAATTCATGAAGAATATCTCATTATTGAGACTTGAAATGATTTGATCATAACCTGTACCAGCCTGACTACCTGAGTAGATTTCATAAGAGAAATCATTTCCATTGGCACCGTCACCAATATATTGGATACCATTTCTGAATGTACCGGTGATTAAGTGACCGAATGAATTGTAACCAACACCATTAGCAAGGGTAATGCCCATGTAACGATGAATAGCACTCCAAGTTTGATTTACATTGGTTGAGATGAAGAGACCACCATCAGTAGCAACAGCTATATTGTTTCCAACATGGCTAACTGCATAATCACGATGGAAAGCAGGCAGGTAAACAGGAAGCTCAGAAGATACAGTTGAGAAGCTAATAGGACCACCATTCCAGTTGTAAAGACCAGCCTGAACATAATCGCCCTGATACATATTGATACAACCAACAAACACACGGTTTGCATTGGTTGGATCAACTAAAAGTTGTTGGGCATTATTACCTTGTTGTGTACCAGCTCCATCAACAAAGAGATCATAATCAACTGATCCACCAGGTAGGATAACTTCCCAACTAGCACCTTTATCAAGACTACGCCATGCACCGGCAAATTTTCCATTTGTCGTGGTAGCAGAAGCAACAGAAGCAGTTGCATAAAGAACATTATTGTCAGATGGAGCAATTGCGAATGCCATACGTGCGATGTCATTCTTTGGCAACATGGTAGGATTAACGATGGCAGAACCAACACCTTCTTGTGTACTAATACACTTGAAGCCTGTAGCTGAGCCGTCATTTGAAACATAAGCCAAACCATTGACAAAAGCAATAGTCAAACCATTAGCAGCTGTTTTTACCTCATAAGCAACTCCGGTTAGTTGTGCACCACCACTTGTTGCTACTGACCATGTTGATCCGTCAAAATACATTAAACCATCTTCAGTTGCAACGTAGAGGTTGTTGCCATTAACTGATAGATCATTGATATAACTGAAACCAGCGGTACCTGAAACCAAAGAGAAGTTAACTCCATCAGTTGATTTGTAAAGACCGCTACCAGGCATCGTAAGATCTATGATACCCGTTCCAGCATAGGTGCTTTTATCTGCGGTCTGGATCAAGGTCGATACATTTATCACCTTATTATCCATTGCAAGACGTGTCCATGTAAAACCTAGATTCTCAGAACGCCATAAACCACCTGCCATGGCTCCTGCAATCAATGTGTTACCTGAAGCATCACTCTTATCAAAAACAACCGCTCTGATTGGACCACCGATGTTATTCGGGCCTCTGTCAGTCCATGTAAGCGTCGAAGCTCCTCTGCCTTGAGCATTCACCTGAGCAAAGAAACCCAAACAGAAGATAACTGTTAATACGTTAATAAGTAAAGACTTACGTTTCATATCATCAAAATTTGTTAGTAATGATTCTTTTCCAGAATTCGGTGGCGAAAGTTACAGCTAATTTACAAAATGACAAGGGATAATTAGGCAAAAAACATTAACAGATACATTACAGTTTTCAACAGGCTTTCTAGCTTAATTCATTAATTGACCCCTATCAAGGGCTAGGCTGCTAATTTCCTCGTTTCAAATTTAATACCCTCATGATTAAAAAGCAAGAAATTACATCAAATAAAAACCATTGATGCCTCTTATATTAACACCTAGCCGCCATATTTGAATGAACTTTACTCTAAAATTACTTTATATACTTTTATCTAAGTACATGATAAATATTCAATTTATGAAAATGAGTAAGTTCGTCAAGAATGATTCATAATAAATTTTGATTATCAGTAAATTAGAATATTAATACTATTCAAGCTTCCAGATTAAATAACAAAGGTCTCAATTTAGCCGCCCCCTCCCTTCCAAATCTCTCCTGCCAGCCACAAATATTCACACTTCCAATTCTCTGATATTCAGCACCCCTAAAGCATCCCTCTTATATCCCTCTT
>MTLC01000701.1_pt1 | contig 18448 bp, 12 predicted proteins | sample 1982451 | NCBI WGS metagenome assembly MTLC01 (sample SAMN05710165, study PRJNA340218) | biofilm metagenome | isolation source: sample SPH anode biofilm adapted to +100 mV | place: USA | collected 2012-02-03 | reverse complement strand
TTTTCATGTGGTTTACATGTCCCCTGTTTTTTTATCCATAAAGGGGAGGTATTTCATGATCGATTGCTGTAAGAAGCTGGGAGGGGCGCTGGCGCTGGTACTCATGCTCGCCGGGGCGGCCTTCGCCGGGAAGAGCAACTGCATCACCTGTCACGAGAAGGTGACGCCCAACATCGTAAAGGATTTCCTGGAAGGGGAAATGGGCAAGAGCGGCAGCGTGGACTGCTCCAGCTGTCACGGCAAGGCGCACCAGAGCGCCGCCGACGTCGCCAAGGTGAGCATGCCGACCGAGAAGACCTGCAAGGAGTGCCACACCAAGCAGCACGACCAGTACGCTTCCGGCAAACATGCCGCCGCCTGGGTGGCCATGGACGCCATGCCGACCAACAAGCTCCAGCCCCACGCCTACATCCAGGGGATGAAAGGGTGCGGCGGCTGCCACAAGGTCGGTATCCGCGACGAGAAATCCCGCGCCGAAGGGCAGTACGGCTCCCCCTGCAACTCCTGCCATACCCGTCACAAGTTCAGCAAGGCCGAGGCGAAGAAGCCGGAAGCCTGCCGTACCTGCCACATGGGCTTCGACCACCCGCAATGGGAGATGTGGTCCAACTCCAAACACGGCTCCATCTACCAGATGGAAGGTGACACCGGCCGCGCGCCGACCTGCCAGACCTGCCACATGGGCGACGGCGACCACAACGTGATGACCTCCTGGGGCTTCCTGGCGCTGCGCCTCCCCGAGGAGGACGCCGAGTGGATGGGCTACCGCGTCACCATCCTGAAGGGTCTCGGTGTGCTCGACCCGGCAGGCAAACCGACCGCGCGTCTCGACCTGGTGAAGGCCGGGAAAGTGGCCCGTCTCTCCAAGGAGGAGTGGCAGGCGTCCCGCGACAAGATGGTGGGGATCTGCAGCAAGTGCCACAGCGCCACCTACGCGAAGACCCAGCTCGGCAACGCCGACCAGATGATCAAGGAAGCCGACAAGCTGATGGCGGAGGCGATCACCATCGTCGCCGGTCTCTACGAGAAGGGGGTCATCAAGCCGCAGAAGGGGCAGCCCGCCTACCCGGACCTCCTCACCTTCTACGACACGAGGACGCCGATCGAGCAGACCCTCTACGTGATGTTCCTGGAGCACCGCATGCGCGCCTTCCAGGGGGCGTTCCACATGAACCCCGACTACGTCACCTGGTACGGCCTGGCCGAGCTGCAGAAGGACCTAGTGGATATCAGGACCGAGGCCGCGGCGATGACCCGCGAGGCGGAACACAAGAAGTAGCCGGAAACGGATCAAGTAAGAGGCGGGGCGTCGCAAGGCGCCCCGCCTTTTTTGTTGCGCGTGACATGGGAGTTACCATAAGCGCAACGCCTAAAATACCACAGTTGCCCACCGTTATATTCGCGTTACACTCAAAGAGTTTCCGAGGGCTCTTTGAGTAGCGCCCTATCAATAAGACGGAGGTGACTTATGCTGAAAAGATTGGCTTTGACAGTGATGATGCTTTCCATGATTACCGCCTGTGCGTCCACTCACTCGAAACAGGACGCCAACCCCGCCTATGCCTCCCACCAGTTCAGCAACCATGAAGTTGCCATCGCATGGAAGGCGCAGGAAACCGACAAAGGGGTCAGGATCGACGGCACGGTTCAAAACGTGCGCCAGGACATCCCCTACACCTCGCTCCAGCTCACCGCGAAGCTGCTCGACGCCAAAGGCAAGGTGATGGCCAAAGAGACCAAGACCTTCAGCGGACGCTTCGCCGGCACCGAACCCTTCACCATCGAGATCCCGGTGGAAAACAAGCAGTGCATCGACGAGCTGGACTTCTCCTACTCGTACGGGCGCGATGAGGACTTCTACAAAGGCGGCTTCCGCAGCGTGCCGTAACAGGCCGCTATGCTTTCCCCAAAAACGAAAAGGAAAAGGCCCTGGCTTTAATCGAGCCGAGGGCCTTTTTTTATCTCCAGCGATCATGCGCTTTGGCTTTGCCTAGTGCGGGCCGTGGTGCCGCCACCCTTTCCAGTGGCCCCAGTGACCGTGCTCACCATGGCGGAAGGCCTTGATCGAACCTGCCACCACTCCGGCGGGAATCAGCACGAGCCAGGCGGTCAGGATGATCACTACGATCGCTAAAAGCACGAGCAGTAACGTTTTCATGGTACGCCTCCTTTCCCCCTCTTAATAAGAAGTGTAGCACACGGGCTCTCACATGAACAAGCCGCCCGGGGTTTGCAGGGGGCCAATCTCGGGTATCATTCATCACGGTCCGCATCTCGCCGGCATGGTGCCTGCGGGAGCGAAGATCAAAGGGGGGTGCCATGACGTCCCTGGACGCAACCGGCAAAGAGGACAAACTGCAGTGCGACCTCGACTACCTCATGGAGTGTCTCGCCGAGATGTTCCACGGCCTGGGCGAGTCCCGGCTCGCCTCCTGCCTTCCCAAGAGCGGCTCGGTTGCCCCCTCCGAGGATTGCAAGTTCGTGAGGGCGTGGTCGGTCGCCTTCCAGCTGCTCGGGATGGCGGAGGAAAACGTCGCGGTCCAGACGAGACGGGCCCTCGAAACAAGCCAGGGGCTGATAGCCGAGCCGGGGCTTTGGGGGAGGGTCCTGGAGAAGCTCTCGCGAAGCGGGGTGCCCGAGGAGGAGATCGCGGCCATGCTCGGGGAGATCCGCGTGGAGCCGGTGCTGACGGCACACCCGACCGAGGCGAAGCGGGCGTCGGTGCTCCGGCACCTGCGCGAACTCTACCTGCTCCTCGTGAAGAGGGAGAACACGGTCTGGACCCCCGCGGAGCGCGACGAGATCCGGGAGGAGATCGTGGCGATGCTGGAGCGGCTCTGGCGCACCGGCGAGGTGCACCTGGAAAAGCCGAAGGTGCTGAACGAGCTCGCCGCTATCATCTATCACCTGCGCGACATCTTCCCGCAGGTGGTGCCGATCCTCGACCGCAGGATCTGCCGGGCCTGGCGCGAGGCGGGGCTCAAGGGTGAACTATCGCTTTTGACCGAGCGCCTCCCACGCGTCTCCTTCAGCACCTGGGTGGGAGGGGACCGGGACGGGCACCCGCTGGTAACCGCGGAGGTGACCCAGGCGACCCTGAGGGAGCTCAGGCTGAACGCGCTCATGCTGGTGCACGGGCAGCTCACCACGCTTGGCAGCCGGCTCAGCATATCGCGCCGCCTCCTCGCCCCTCCACCGAAGCTCACGCGGCGCCTTGAGGAACTACGAGCAAGGAGCGGTGCGCCGGGGGAGGAGGCGCTCAGGCGCAACCCCGAGGAGCCGTGGCGCCAGATGGTGAACATGATGCGGGCGAGGCTCCCGGTGGAGGTGACCGGCGACGGCGAGGTCCTCTGCGGAGCCGAGGGCTCCCGCTATTGCCGGGCCGCCGAACTCGAGGACGATCTGCGCCTTTTGCGGGACAGCCTGGTCGCGCGCGGCGCCGCCCGCCTGGCCGCGGCCGACGTGGTGCCGGTTTTGCGCAGCGTCGAGGTGTTCGGCTTCCACTTGGCTTCCCTGGACATAAGGCAAAACAGCGCCTTCCACGACACCGCGCTGGAGCAGCTCATGACCGCCGCGACCGGGGAGAGCGGTTTTTCACGGTGGAGCGAGGAGGAGCGCATCGCCTTTTTGGACCGCGAGCTCGCCTCGTCGCGCCCCTTCCTGCTCCCGGGGGCGAAACCGGGACGCGAGGCCGAGAGCGTCCTCAGCTGCTACCGCGTGCTCGCCGCCCATCTCGCCTCCTTCGGCGGCGCGGGGCTTGGCTCCCTCATCGTCAGCATGACGCGCGGCGTCTCCGATCTCCTCGTGGTCTACCTGCTCGCGCGCGAGGCGGGGTTCGCCGTCCGGGGGGCGCAGGGGTTTGTCTGCCGCCTCCCGGTAGTCCCCCTTTTCGAGACCATCGACGACCTGGAGGGAAGCGCCTCCATCCTGGAGCGGTTCCTGGGCCACCCGGTCACCAGGCGCACCCTCGCAGAGCTCCACGGCGAGCGTCCGGTGCAGCAGGTGATGATAGGCTACAGCGACAGCAACAAGGACGGCGGCATCATGGCGAGCCTGTGGGGGCTGTACCGGGCCCAGGAGGCGATGCTCGAGGTGGGGCGGCGCTTAGGCGTGCGTCTGCGCTTTTTCCACGGCCGGGGCGGAACCATCAGCCGCGGGGCGGGGCCGACGAGCCGCTTCCTGCGCGGTCTCCCGGAAGGGTCCGCCGGCTGCGACCTGCGCCTTACCGAACAGGGAGAGGTGATCTCGCAAAAGTACTCGAACCCGTTGAACGCCGCCTACCACCTGGAGCTTCTGCTCGCCGGCACCGCCGGGGTGAGCATCCCCGAGCGCCGCGAACCGGGTACCGGGCACCCGCTGGAACCGGTGATGGACCGTCTGGCGCACCGCAGCCGGTGCGAGTACGAAAAACTCCTCGCCAGCGAGGGATTCGTCACCTTCTTCCGCCAGGCCACCCCAATCGACGTCATCGAGTCGAGCAGCATCGGCTCCCGGCCGGCCCGGCGCACCGACCACGCCACTTTGGCCGACCTGCGCGCCATCCCGTGGGTCTTCAGCTGGAGCCAGGCGCGCTACTTCCTCTCCGGCTGGTACGGCATCGGCTCAGCACTCGAGGAGCTGATGCTCGAGGACGCCCCCCTCTTCGCGCAGGTCGTCCGCTCGACCCAGAGCTGGACCGCGCTGCACTACATAATCAGCAACGCCGCCACCAGCATCGCCAGCGCCGACCCCGCGATAATGGAGGCATACGCGGGGCTCGTGCACGAAGAAGGTCTCAGAAAGCCGATCCTAGCCGCGATCCATGCCGAGTACCGGCGCACCGTGCGGGTCCTGGAAGAGATCTACGGCGGCCCCCTGGCGGAGCGCCGCCCCGCGGTCCACGTCCCGCTCGCCCGCCGCGCGGATGCCCTGCGCGTGCTGCACGAGCGCCAGATCGCCCTCCTGCGCCAGTGGCGCCAGGAGGGGATGCGTCAGAACCGGGAGATGTCGGAAGAGCTCCTTTTCCGGCTCCTGGAAACGGTGCACGCCATCGCCGCCGGCCTCGGCACCACCGGTTGACCCACTCCCCGTAGGGGAATCCGCACCACCCCCCTCCTTAATTCCCCATTAGAGAAGGCGCGCTTTGCTCTTAAGAAAAGGGGCGTTACGCCGAAAAGTCCCACTGAATACGGGGAAATATCCCGTCCGGGACAGCCGCCCCCGAGCAAGGAGCATTGTGATGACCATCAAGGCAAAGCTGATGTTGAACGCCACCATCGTGGTGGTAGCCGTTGCGGCGGTCTCCGTCGCAAGCTTTCTGAGCATGAACTCCATCAGGGGCAAACTCTCGTACCTCACCGAGAAAAGCACGCCGTACCAGGTCCGCACCCTGGAGTTCCAGCGCGCCCTGCAGGGGGCGACCGCTGACCTCGTCAAGGTGGAGGCGGCCCGCAGCCAGACGGACTTCGCCGCCGCAAAGACAGAGGCGGAGAAATCGCTCGCCGAAGTCAGGTCCTCACAGGAAAAGCTGGAGGCGGTCTCGGGTGAGAAACTCGAGGCGTCCACCGAGTTCAGCAGCATCGCCCAGGAGCTCTTTGCCACCATGACGGCCCGACTCGCCTCGGAGCGGGACTCGACCCAGGCCCATGCCCTCATCCTGCAGAAGAGCAAGGAGGCAAGCAGCCGACTGCAGGAGCTGGAGGTGAAGGTCAGGACCCTGCAGCAGTCGAGTTCCGCCGCCTATACCAAGGCGAACGACGAGACTGACAAGAGTTCGAGAAGCATCGCCAGCATAGAGACCCTGAAGGTTTCGCTGAAGGACATGAGGTACCTCCTCTACGACATACAGCGCTCCCCGGAGAAGAGGCGCGTAACCCAGTACCAGGGAGGGCTGAAAAGGATCCAGCAAAACGGCAACATCAGGCAGAACAAGCAGATAGGCGGCCTCTTCGCCACTTTCACCTCCAAGGCGGACCAGTTCGTCAAACTGGCCACCGAGGGGGGGGACGCGAACCGCGCCGATGCCGTGTTGAAGGAGGCTCTCGCCACGCTTTCCGAGGTCGAGGACCGCATCGAGGACGAGGTCGACCGGGCCCAGGTCCAGGTCGGGAAGATGTCGGACAAGCTCCCGGGCTACCTCTCCCGGGCCAACACCGCGGTGAACGTCCTCTCCTACAACACCGAGCTCGTCTCCCTCGGCAAGTCGCTCGAGGGTCTTTCCGGCCGGCTCTTCTTCGCCAACACGCCGAAGGAGCTGGACGCCGTCGCCGCCGAGTTCGCCCGGGACTACACCCGCCTCACCGTGGTGGAAAAGTCGGTCGCCCAGCTTTTGAAGGCGGCGGGCGCCGAGCGCGAGTTGCGCAACCTAAACGGCGTGGCCGCTTCGCTTGCCGGGGTGCGCGACACCGTCTTCGCCCAAGACGGCATCGTGGCCAAGCTGCACCAGAAGATGCAGCTCCAGGAAAAGGCGGCACAGGGAGGTGCCCGGCTGCGCGAGGTGGTTGCGAAGCAGGCGGAAAAAGGGAAACAGACCGTGATGGTAGCCCAGGAGGGGCAGGAACAGGCGATCGGGACGGTGAACCGCACCGTGCGCTACAGCATGACCCTCATCGTGGTGATAGCGCTCGTCTCCGCCGTCGTCGGCAACCTGGTCGGCATGTGGATCTTCCGCACCATCTCCCGCCCGATAAGCGAGCTGATCGCAATGGCGGAACAGGCGGCCGAAGGGAACCTGGCCGTCGAGATCGCGGCGACGAGCGCGGACGAGGTGGGGAGGGTACAGGGGGCGATGGCCCGCATGCTGGGAAGCCTCAGAAACGTGGTGGGTAGGATCGGCGAGGCGACCAGCACCCTTGCCGCGAGCTCCGAGCAGATGGCGGCCACCGCCGGGGTCCTGGAGGACGGTGCGGCGCGTCAGGCGCAGCGGGTCGAGGGTTCGGCGACCGCCATCTCCGAGATGACCACGACCACCATGGACATGGCGAGGAATACGGCGGACACCGCGAACGCGGCCGACACCATGATGGAGATCGCCAAGGAGGGGAAGGAGGCGATGCAGTTGACCGCGGAGGAACTCCAGCACTTCGCCGGAAGCTTCGCGGAAACCGCCCTCATGGTGGAGCAGTTGAGTGACCAGTCCGCACAGATCAGCGAGATCGGCGTCCTGATCAGGGACATCGCCGACCAGACGAACCTTCTGGCCCTGAACGCCGCCATCGAGGCGGCCCGGGCCGGCGAGCAGGGACGAGGCTTCGCCGTCGTCGCCGACAGCGTACGCCAGCTTGCCGAACGCACCGCAGTCGCCACCGCCGACATCAACCACACCGTGAAGGCGATGCAGGAAAGCGTGAACCGCTCGGTGACCAAGATGGGGGATGAGCGCAAGTGCGTGGACACCATCGTCGAGCGCGTGCAGGGGACCGGGGAGGCGATCGACCGCATCGCGACCTACGTGGAACAGGTGAACGAGATGGTGCGGCGTATCGCCGTCGCCACCGAGGAGCAGTCGGCATCGAGCAGCGAGGTCTCCCACAACGTGGACGAGATCGCGGGCCTGACGCGTGAGCTGCGTACCGCCTGCAGCGGCATCCGGGAGTCCTCCGCCGGTCTGTCGCACCTGGCCGGCGACCTTAAGGGGATGGTGGAATGGTTCAGGGTGTGACCCTCCCCTCCCCCACGTCCGAATGAAAAGGCCCCCTGGCACATGCCGGGGGGCCTTTTCATTGGTTAATCAGGCAATTCCGGGGAAAGAGAAGGCCACTACCCACGAAGCGCCGCATGGGGCCTAACGTCCCCCCTTCGGAAAGGGGGAGCCTGCCCCCCGTAGAGCCTGCCCCCCGTAGAGCGTGCCGCCGCGGAGGGGGGCGTGATGCCGCCATGCTCACTGCTTCGAGACGAACGCATACATGCTTCCCCTTTCAGGATCCGACGCCGGAGAGGACCGACCTGACCTTGGAGGCTAGGCCCCTGACGTCGAACGGTTTCTGCAGGAAGTTGACGCTGTCGTGCACCACGCCGTGGTCGGCAATGATGTCGGCGGTGTAACCGGACATGAAGAGGCACTTGAGCCCCGGCCTTAACTCCTGGAGCCGCTGGGCAAGGTCGCGGCCGTTCATCCCCGGCATCACCACGTCGGTCAAGAGGAGATCGACCGCCCCCTCAGCGTCCCCCACAAGGCGCAGCGCCTCCTCGGGGTCCCTGGCCACCATGAGGCGGTAACCGAGGTTCTCGAGGATGGTGCGGCTCATCTCGATGACCGACGGTTCGTCCTCCACGAGAAGGATGGTCTCGGCCCCCCCCTGGATCGGTTCGACGGCCTTCTCCTCCTGCCCCTCGGGTGCCCCGGCCTCGACCGCCGGGACGAAGATGTCGAAGGTGGTCCCCACCCCCTTGCGGCTCTCCACCCGGATCCCCCCCTGGTTCTGCTTCACGATGCCGAACACGGTGGCAAGGCCGAGCCCAGTCCCCTTCCCCATCTCCTTCGTGGTGAAGAAGGGTTCGAAGATGTGCTCGAGGAGCGGCTCGTCGATCCCTTCCCCGGTGTCGGTGACGGACAAAAGCACGTAGGCGCCGGGTGAGAGGTCACCCTTGCCGCGGCACTCCGCGTCGCTCAGGACGACGTTTTCCGTGCTGATGGTGAGCCTGCCGATCCCGGCGATGGCGTCGCGGGCGTTGACGCAGAGGTTCGCGAGCATCTGGTCCACCTGGGCGGGGTCGATCCTCACCCGGCACGGTCCTGCGCCCGGGATCCAGACAAGCTCGATCCCCTCCCCGATCAGGCGCTCCAGCATACGGAGCATGCCGGCCACCGTCCCGTTCAGGTCGAGGACCTTCGGCTCGGCGATCTGGCGCCGCGCGAAGGCGAGGAGCTGCTTGGTGATCTCGGCCGAGCGGGCGCCGGCGTCGCGGATCGCCTCCAGATGCCGGCGCTGCATCGGCGAGTGCTCCGGGTCCATGAGGCAAAGCTCGGCGTGCCCCAGGATCACGCTCAGCATGTTGTTGAAATCGTGGGCGACGCCGCCTGCGAGCCTCCCCACCGACTCCATCTTCTGCGCCTGGTAGAACTGCTCTTCCACCTTCCGGTACTGGGTGATGTCCATGACGATGGAGAGGAGCGCCTTGCTTCCCGCGAGGGTGATCACCTCGCCCCAGCGCCGGCAGAGGAGGGGTTGCCCGCTTCTCGTGCGGCAGGTGATCTCCAGGTCCTGGATCCTCCCTTCGCGGTCGAGCTTCTCGCGGATGCTGACGGCGTCCTCGAGGCGGATCCAGCCGATTTCCACCGCCGTCTTCCCCACCGCCTCCTCCCGGATGAACCCGGAGGTGGTGCAGAACTTGTTGTTCACATCGAGAAAGCGCCAGTCGTCGAGCGAGGTGAGCGAGATCATCACGGGGGCACTGTCCCAGGCGGCGGCGAACTTCTCGTTGCTCTCCCGCAGGCGCTCCTCCACCCTCGCCCGCCCGGTTATCTCCTGCTGTAACTCGCGGTTCAGCGCCTCAAGCTGCAGGGTACGCTCGACCACGCGCTGTTCGAGCCCCTCTTGCGACTGCTTCAGCCTGTCCACCATGGCGTTGAAGGAATAGGCGAGTTCGATGGTTTCCCTGGTCCCCTCCAGGGGGACCCTGAGGGTCAGGTCGCCCCCCTCTATCTCCGCCGCAGTCCGGGCGATCCGCTCCAGGGGGCGCCCCAGCAGCCGGGCCACCACGAGGGCGCAGCAAAGGGTGACCACGATCCCGAGCGCACTGAAGACGAGGGCGCGCTGCAGCTGCTGGCGCACCGGCGCCATCGCCTCCGCCTCGTCGATCTTCACCACCATCCCCCAGGAGACCTCCGGGTTGAGCGGGATGTGCCTGAACGCGGCGAGGACCGGTACTCCGCGGTAGTCAAGCGTCCTGATCGCCCCTTCGCTCCCTTCCGTCGCAAGCCTCGTCGCCTTGCCGCCGTCGGCGGTGACGAGCGGGACCACGGGGGTCCCCCCCGGCATCGGGTGCCTCGTGGTCATGAGGAAGCGGCGCTTGCCGTCGACCATGACCACCTCCCCGGAGCGCCCGAGGACCCCGGCGATGGAACCTTCCAGAAGCGGTTTCATGACCTGGTCCAGGTCCACCGAGCAGTCAAGGAGCAGGACCGGCCGCTCGTCCGGGGTCAGGTCCTGGCCGATCTGTCTGATGAGGTGCAGCCGCGCGCTGCGCCCGGGAGCGCCAGGGAGAAAGCTCACGGTTTCGTCGTTACCCGGGCGGGAGGCTTCCGCGAGCAGCGTCGGGGCGAGCGGCGGATCGGGGAGGTCATCGGCACTCCCCGCCACCAGCGCACCGGTTTGCGGGTCGACGATGCGGACCCCCTCGTAGCGGTAAGCGGAGCGCACCACCTCCAGCCACTCGCCAAGCGCCCGGTCCGCGGGCTGCCTGCCGGCGCTTACCCATTGCACGGCCAGGGCCCTGACAACTGGGACGGAGGCGACGGAGAGGGTGTCGGAGTGGCGCTCCTCGAGCCAGGAGGTGATCAGCTTCTTGTTGCCATCGGCAATGGAGGAAAGGACGGTGAGTTCCTTGGCGGTGCTGTCGGCGACCCTTCCCTTGGTCACACCGAAGGGAAGGCCGTAGAGCTCGCTCAGTTCCACCGCCATGAGAACCAACAAGGACAGGGTGCAGAAGGTGATGACGACCCGTCCGCCGATCCCGGAGTGCCAGGGCATGCGCTGCCTGGGATGTGCGGGCGTTTCCTCAGTCATAATCGAACCTGGTGATGCGGTACTGTTTTGGGTTTTTCATCACTTGGTCGAGGTACTCGAACCTGAAGCTTCCCTTCAGCGCGGACCACTGCACCGAAGCGGGCACCTTGCCGAGCTTTTTCAGGAAAAGGAATTCATCGCAAAGGCTCGAGCCGTCCGCCTCGATCCCCCTCGGGATACGGGGGATCCTGCCGACCGCTTTCAAATCCGAGCGCAGGTCCTGGACCAGGCGCGCCTGGGCGCCCTGAGGCAGCGGTTTGCCGTTCAAGGCGGCGATGTCGGCCGCGTTCCAGCGCGCCATCTTCTCCAGGGCGCCACGGTCCCGTCCCCCCCACATAAGCGCCCGCGTGAGCGCCGCCGCGACCAGCCTGGGGACCTCCGGGTGGAGGTCGGCAACCTTGGCGCTCATGGCGAGGAAGGCGATGCTTTTTTGCTTGCCGATGGCGGTGAAGCGGTCCGGATAGCGCGCGAGGGTGAGTTCCGGGGTGGGGGCCCAGGCCGCGTAGGCGTCGATGCTACCCTTCAAGAGGGCATCCTCCATCTCGTTCACCTCCATCGGGACCAGCACCGCATCCGCTTCGCTAAGCCCGCTCCCTGCCAGGGTCTTCATGAGCGCGAAGTGCCCGGTGGTCCCGAAGGCGTTGCCGATCCGCTTCCCTTTCAGATCGGTGGCCATCATCCCCCGGGGGCCGATCACGGAGACGTAGTTCTGCTTGAGCAGCGCCACCGCGTAAAGCGGCATCCCGGAGGCGACGGCCTTTATGAAGGGCATGTCCCCCATGGTGGCGAGCGCCGAGCGCCCCTGGGAAAGTTGCGTGATCGCCTCCCCCCCGTCCCGTACCGGGAGCATGGTCAGCTGAAAGCCTTGGCGGGCAAGGGCCTCGCGCAGGATGCGGTCGCGCTGCAGCGCCGCGGCAAGCGCACCGCCCGGAGAAGCGAGCGGCTGATAGCTCAAGGCAAGCGGCACCGGCTTCGCCGGTACCGCGGCGGGAACGAGAATGAGCAGCGCGGCGAGCGCAAGGTGCAGAAGCCTAAAGCTGAGAAGGGCGCGGCACGCCCTGCGGGGGGGGCTGACTGACATACGTTATCCTCCGGCGCTCACGGCGCGTAATCAAAGGTGGTCAGGCGAAACCGTGAGCGCCTGCCGAGGACGGACTCGAGAAGATCGGGACGGATGCTGGAGCGGAAACGCTCGCGCGAGGCGTTGGCCGGGACCCTGCCGATGCTCTTCAGGAAGTCGAACTCGCGCAGCAGGTTCGAGTTCGCCTCACGGTCCGCGGCGGAGATGAGCGGTGCCGCGGGCACGTCGAGGAGGTCGCCGCGGGTGATCGCCGCGATGTCGGCGGCGCTGACCTCCGCGTTCCTGCCGCTGAAGGCCGTCATTCCCTGGACCGCCCACTGGCTCGCCGTGTTCAGGTTGTTTCCCTTTTTGAGCCAGCGCACCCCCCTGATGATACCCGCGCAGAGCGCGTCCGCCGCGGGGCGGTTAACCCGCAGCAGCTCTCCGGAAAGGGCGAAGAAGGAAAGGCTCACCTGCCGGTAGATGACGCAGAACTGTCCCGGGTACTTCTTCATGGTCATGGTCGGCGTCGGCTCCCAGGCCGCGAAGGCGTCGATGCGCCCCTGCGCGAGCGCCTCCGGCATCTTGTGCAGCTCCATGGGGACCAGGTTCACCTCGCGCTCGGAGAGGCGGACCGAGGCGAGCGCCTGCAACAGCGCGTAATGGGAGGTGGAACCCGGAACGTTCCCAACCTTTTTCCCGGCCAGTTGTTCCAGCACCACGTTGCTGCGCGCGAGGACCGAGGCATAGCTTCGCTTCACCGTCCCCGCGATGACAAGGTCGCCGCAGCTTGCCGCATCGATGGCAGGCATGTCGGAAAACATCACCGCGTCGACCTGACGGCTGCGCACCAGCGGGACCGCATCGGCTCCCTTGGCCAGGGTCCGAAACGCGATGCGGCAACCAGCGCGCTCCAGCTCCCGCTTGAGCAAACGGTCCCTTTTCAGGGTTTCCCCGAGGACGGCGACGGGGACCGCCATCGGGAAATAGACGAAGGTGATCACCGTCGGCTCCGCGGCGGGCTTTTTTACCTTTGAAGCCGAGGGCGCACCGACAGCCGCAGTGGCAAAGAGCTGCAAAAGGAGCATCACCCAGATGACTTTGACTGCATAGCGGATTGAAATAGGAGGTTGGTTCATCAGTCGCCTGTATTGAACACAATCAATAATAGTTGAAGTTGCTTTACTGATCGGCGATGAACAGAGATAGCTTGAGCGTTTTCCACACAGGTTGTGCGGGTTTGGCCGTATAAGATGACACAAAGGATGTGGACAAGGAAATAGGTGATTGCGTACCGCTTGGGAAAGTGTGGAGAAAGGTTGACTTGAAGGTAAAATGCTGTATCTGAACAGCTTGTGCCGCAGCGCCCATCCAAACCGGGGGCTTAAGCATCGCCCCAGAAGGAGGATAGCGATGAGTTTCATCACCGTAGGGAAGGAGAACTCCTGCAGCATCGACCTGTACTACGAGGACATGGGACAAGGGCAGCCGGTGGTTTTGATCCACGGCTGGCCGCTCAGCAGCCGGTCATGGGAGAAACAGGTGCCGGCGCTTATCAAGGCGGGGTACCGGGTAGTCGCATACGACCGGCGCGGGTTCGGGGCGTCGGGCAGACCGTCCACCGGGTACGACTACGATACGCTCGCCGCCGATCTTAACATGCTGATGAACGCGCTCGACCTGCGCGACGCGGTGCTGGTGGGTTTTTCGATGGGAGGGGGCGAGGTGGCGCGCTACCTCGGCCGCTACGGGTCGGAGCGGGTGCAGAAAGCGGTCTTCATGGGGGCGGTGACCCCGTTTCTCCTGAAGACGCCGGAAAACCCGGCAGGGCTCGACGGGAGCATCTTCGAGGGGATCCGGCAGGGGATCGAGCGCGACCGGCTCACTTTTCTGACGAGCTTTCTGGGCAATTTCTACAACGTGCATGCCCTGGGGAGGAGGCAGGTAAGCGAGGAGGTGCTGCGTCTTAGCTGGAACATCGCGGCGGGGGCGTCCCCCATCGGGACCCTCGCCTGCGTCACCTCTTGGCTCACCGACTTCAGGGACGACCTTTTGAGCATCAAGATCCCCACCCTGGTGATCCACGGCGATGACGACCGGATCCTCCCCTTCGCCGCCACCGGGAGCCGGACGCACGAGGCGGTGGAGGGGAGCCGGCTCGTCGTGGTCGCCGGCGCACCGCACGGCCTCAACTGGACCCACGCCGAAGAAGTGAACGACGGGCTGATCGACTTTCTGCAGGAAGCGCTGTAAAAAGCGCAGCGCTAGGACGACACCTCGAACTCCCTGAACCTGCGCACAGCCTCGGGAATGGCATCCTCGGTGACGTTCCCGAAGGCGAGGCGCAGGTACCCTTCAAGACCGGGGCCGAACACCTCGCCCGGCAAAAGCAGCATCCCCGCCTCCTCTACCAACCGCTTCACGACCTGGCGACCGGTCCTCCCGCTGCACGGGTGCGCCACCCAGCCGAAGAACGGCCCGCTCGCCACCAGGCGAAACGGGTTGCCCGCCTTCTGCATCTCGGCACGGAACACCTCGTGGCGACGCTCCATCATGACCCGGTTGCGCGCGACCCATTCCGAAAGGTGCTCGAAGCCGTACTGGACCGCGTGCTGGGTCACCCGCGGCTGGCAGACCGCCATGGTGTCCTGCACCTTCAAAGCGTGGCCGATGAACTCCTTCGAGGCGGCGAGCATCCCGGCACGGTAGCCGGTGAGGGCGAAGGTCTTGCCGAAGGAGGCGATGTGGACGAAGTGTTCCCCCCAGTCGGGGTCCTCGAAGAGCCGGTGCGGGCGCACGCCGCCGGTGATGAAGCTGTTGTAGGTCTCGTCCAGAACGAGCGCCAGGTTGCGGCGGCGGGCAAGCGCGTAAAGCTCGCGCACCGTGTCCGGCGGGGTCACCGCACCGGTCGGGTTGCTCGGCGTGACGATGAGGATGGCGCGCGTTTTTTCGGTGATGAGCGCCTCTATGACGGAGAGATCCGGGAGACCGCCCGTATTTTCGTCGAAGGGGGCGAAGACGCAGCGGATACCCAAGGAGGCGAGCGCCATGGGGTGGTCGAAGTAGGCCGGGAGCTGCACGATCACCTCGTCCCCCGCGCGGCACAGGGTCACCATGGCGAGCCACAGCGCCTGGCTTGCGCCGATGGTGAGGCAGATCCGGGCAGGGTCGATGCAGGCGCCGTAGAGCTCGCGGTAGCCGCGGCAGACCGCCTCGCGCACCTCGGGGAGCCCCTCGTCGATGCTGTAGCGCGAGGTGAGCGGGTCGCGCATCACCGTTTCCAGGTGGTCGATCAGCTCGGGGGGGGGCGGGTAGTCGGGGATCGCCTGGCAGAGGTCGATGAGGGGGAGTTCGGGGCTCGCTGCGGCGAGCCACCCCTTCACCTCGGAGATCGGGGGCGGGTGCACTCCGCGCACCAGTGGGGAAACCGGGAACTTCATGAGGCAGCTCCTGCAAAAGGCATAGTCGGACGTCTGACCGGTCGGACCAGTCAGACTAGTCAGACAGGTCCGACTGTCCGACAAAAACGGCCCCTCCGTTGCCGGGGGGCCGTCCGCAAAAGGCTAATGCTCGGGCGGAGTGGTGAGGTACTGCTCGAACTGCCGCTTGTCCTGGCAGCAGCGGTACGCCTCCTCCGGGCTCACCCGCTTGGTCTTCAACAGATCCAGGATGTGCTGGTCCATGAGCTGCATCCCGTCCTTTCTCCCGGTCTGCATGATCGAGGGGATCTGGAAGGTCTTCCCTTCCCGGATCAGGTTGCCGACCGCGGGGTTCCAGACCATGATCTCCTGGGCGGCCGCCCTCCCCTTCCCGTCGGCGGTCTTCAAAAGCTGCTGGCAGACGACCCCCTTCAGCGACTCGGAAAGAATGGCGCGCACCTGCTCCTGGGCGTCCTTCGGAAAGACGTCGATGATGCGGTCTACGGTCTTTGCGGCGGAACTCGTGTGCAGGGTGCCGAAAACGAGGTGACCGGTCTCGGCGGCGCTCATGGCGAGGCTGATGGTCTCCAGGTCGCGCATCTCCCCAACCAGGATCACGTCCGGGTCTTCCCTCAACGCCGCCCGCAGCGCACTGGCGAAACTCTCGGAGTGCTCGCCGATCTGACGCTGGTTGAAAAGCGACATCTTGTTCTCGTGGATGAATTCGAGCGGGTCCTCGAGGGTCAGGATGTGCTCGCGCCGCGTGCTGTTGATCAGGTCGATCATCGCGGCAAGGGTTGTGGACTTGCCGCTCCCGGTCGGACCGGTGACGAGCACGAGCCCCTTCCTGAGCTTGGTCATGTTCCGGACCCCTTCCGGGAGACCAAGGTCATCGGCCGAGAGGATCTTGCTCGGGATGATCCTGAACACGGCGGCGATGCCGCGGTGCTGCAACATGTAGTTGCCGCGGAAGCGCGCAAGCCCCGGCACCGAGTAGGCGAAGTCGAGGTCGTGCTTCTCCTCGAAGGTCTCGCGCTGCTTCGGCGTCAGGATCTCGAAGAGGATCGCCTTCAACTCCTCGTGGGAAAGCGACTTGAAGTTCTGACGCTCCATTTCGCCGCGCAAACGGAAAATCGGGGGAGAGCCCGCGGAGAGGTGCAAATCGGAAGCCCCGGCATCGTGCAACAGCTTGAACAGCGCATCAATTCTTGCCATTTTTCATCTCCGTCACAGTAGTATCGAGGCGACGTATTCGCCCGGGGAGATCTCCCCGCGTTCGAGGAGCTCGAGCCCCTCTTCGGCCACGCCACGGAAGCCGGACTCCCTCAGGTAGCGGAGCATCTCGTCGCTGTTGCGGATCATCTCCAGCGCCTCCAGGAGTTCGCCGTCGAAACGGAGCACCTCAAGGAGATATTTACGGCCTTGGTAACCGGTCTGGTCACAGGCGGGACAGCCGACGGGGCGGAATGAGGGGCGCTCGCTCGCCGGAAGCCTGAGTGCGGCCAACTCCTCCGGTGCGGGTACGTAGCGCTCCTTGCAGTCGGGGCAAAGGAGGAAAACGCTGCGGCAGCCGACCACCCCTTTCAGATGGGTCGGGATCAGGAAGTTCTTCTGGATCAAGTAGAGCAGCTGTTTCAGCACCTCCCCCTTGCTCCCGTGCGAGACCCCGGCCAGCACGAGTTTGCCGCGCATCACCGCCTTGCTTGCCGCGATGAAGGCGGGATGCTCGGTTATGTCCTCGATGACGAGGGTGTCGGGATCGTGGTCCATGGCCCGGGCCGTCACCGCGGCGGTGTCGTCGGCGATGCAGCGCGCCAAGGGGAGGCGGGGGAAGCGCATCTTGCCGCGCCCGAGCCGCTCACCCACGACCATCACGTTGCGGTCGGTGTGGTCGCACGAGTCGAGGAAGAGGTCGATGAGCCTGCCGCGCGTCTCCGGCTCCCTGCCGGAGAAGAGGATGAGACCGTCGCGGACGCCGGCCAGGGCGTCGATGTCGGCGCGCTGCCGCGGGGCGAGCCCCAGGTCGTCGAGAGAGGTGAGCTGCGGCGCGCTCACGTGCAGCCTGAGCGTCACGTATTCGCCGCCATCCCCCGCCATGAGGAGCGCCTGGAAGGGGATCTTCTTTCCCTGCAACAAGAACCTGAGCACGCCGTTCGACGCACCCTGGGTGGCAGCGGGGAGCGAGCAGAGGCGCCGGATGCGCTCGGTGAGAAGGGCGTAGTGGGTGATGGCGAGGCTGCCGAGCTCGGTGGTCTTTTTCCCGGAACGGGCAAGGAAGCGCACCCGGTCCCCCAGGGGCTGCAGGGCGAGGCTGTCGAACTTCTGCTGCACCACGCGCAACAGGAGGTGGTTCAAAAGGGTCGCACAGGTGAGGTCCGTGTTGATGGCGGAGAGAACGGTCGCGCTGAAAAGCCCCGAGGAAAAACCGAGTTCCGGCTGGGTGACGTCGGGCCCGTAGAGGATCTCATGCATCTCGCGGATCTCGCGGATGAGACCGACGGAGATGTTGACGTGGCACCCGGTGATGCGGGAGAGTTCCTCGATGGCGCCCTTGTCGAGCGGGTCGGCCATGGCTACCGAGAGCTCGGTGCCGGTCAAGACCACCGGGCAGAGGCTGTAGCGCCGCGCCAACTCCCCCGGGACCTTCTCCACGGCGACCGGGTCGATGTTCTCCTTCTTGAGGCGTACGTAAGGGATGTTCAACTGATTGGCGAGGGCCCAGTCGATGTCCTCCTGGGTGACCACCCCCATGCGGACCAGCGCTTCGCCGACCCGGCATCCCGAGACCTTCTGCGCCTCGAGGGCGGCCCTCAACTCATGCTCGGTGATGATCTGCGATTTGAAAAGGACCTCACCGATGGACCCTTCCTTGACAAGCCCGTTCATTGCATTACCTCCGGGTTCCTGCATATGGCGGTGCCACGGAAATGTAACCGAAAACGCATCGAATGACAATTGACAATGCCAAGCCACAAATCAATTGACAATTGACAGTGGACAATTGACAATGCCACGTTTGATGCAGGCATAGAAGCCGATGCCCCGTACCTCTACAAGCAGAACCTCAACGCAGATCCCCTTCCTGACTATCCGTAAGTCGCGTTGCAAGTCACTGCCATCATTACTGAATAAGACAACACGTTGTCAATTGCCAATTCTCAATTGTCAATTGAATAAGGAGTTTGCATGCAGAGAAAAGCCATCGCCCTGCTTTCGGGCGGACTTGATTCCACCCTCGCCGTGAAGGTGCTCCTCGAACAGGG